>Ga0307423_1000085_pt1 | contig 53874 bp, 44 predicted proteins | sample SalMarWE160310MG_FD_202154 | JGI IMG/M metagenome (GOLD analysis project Ga0307423, IMG submission 202154) | Salt marsh sediment microbial communities from the Plum Island Ecosystem LTER, Massachusetts, United States - WE1603-10 | ecosystem: Environmental > Aquatic > Marine > Intertidal zone >...
AACTTCCTCTGCGAAATGCCAGTCACGCCAGTCTTCTCTGGAGGGATTTTCGGTTGCGCGTCCTGTGCATGCGATCGGCTGGAAAATTACGCCGCGTATTATGTGAGAGTTCCGTGCTGCAAACCTTATGATGTCTCCTACTTCGTTATCGTTGACGCCACTCATCAAAGTGTTGACCAATATTATTTCTATGTCGTACTTGCGGCAGTTTTCGATGGCTTTCATTTTGATGTCAAGCAGTTTCCTGCCGCGTATTTTTTTGTAGAATTCGTCGTGGAAGCTGTCGAACTGTAGGTAAACTATGTTTAAGCCTTTCTGCTTCAGTTTTAAGGCAAGTTCAGGTGATTCGGCTAGTCGGATTCCGTTGGTTGCTAGGATGGTCATGAACCGCAGTTTGTGTGCGGCGCCTATGATTTCGGGCATGTCTTCTCGTTGGAGGGGTTCTCCACCGGAAAATAGGAGGGCTGGAGGTTTAGGGGTTCGTTTGCTCAGGAACTTTAACATTTGCACGATTTTTTCTTTGCTGGGTTCGTAGTTAACGTCGTGCTCGTCAAAAGTGGAGAAGCATATTGTGCACTTCAAATCGCAACGTTTCGTAACGTCGATTACGCCGATTACGGTGCTTGAGACATGTTTTTTGCAGGAACCGCAGATATATGGGCAACCTTCAGGGTTTTTTGGTGCGTTTGCGTCTCCGAAATATTTGAAGTAGTCGAATTGCTCTGCGAATTTGAAGACTTCGGGGCTTTCCCAGTGGGTAGCTGAAAAGGTTCCGTGTTCCTTGCATGTTTTGGTTATCAGAATTTTACCGTTTACTTCGGTTAGTTCGGTGTCTATTTTTTTCTGGCATACTGGACAGATGCTTTTAGTTTTTTTCATGCAGCAAAAGCCTCGATGATTAGCGATAGTATGAGCAGCATCATTGACATAGTGATTATGCGTTCATACTTCCTTACGTTTTCAACTGTGGGTTGCGAAGTTAAAAGGCGGATTGACGAGTAAACGAGGAGAATGCCCCATAACGCTATCAGAGACAGGTAGTAGATGGTGAAAAACTGGAAAAAGAAGGGAAGCGGCGCAAGTATGGCGGTTACAATGAAGAAGAAAGCTGCGATCTGTATGGAGCCTTTGTTGCCGATTTGCTTGGGAAGCGTTGGATAGCCGATTTTGGAGTCTCCTTCAAAGCTTAAAATGTCTCTTAGGATGTTACCGCCGATTGTTCCGAAGCATATGGGGTAGAGACTTAGTGAGATGAGGCTTATGGTTTGATTAACGGTGGCTTCGCCGTAAAGAAATGCTGTTCCGACAAGCAAGCCGACGAGAACGTTTGCGGCGAGACCAGACTTGCGTTTAATGAATGCCGAGTAAATTACGAGTAAGATGCAGTCAACCAGCAGAATGAGGAAGCTGAGCCAGTTAATCAAAAATGCCAGTGCTAAACCCACGGTGAAAAGGAAACCAGAGACGGCTATAACCTGTTTTAGGGACAGCGCGCCTGAGGGTATGGGTCGTTTTGGTTTGATTACGGCGTCGCTTTCTCTGTCGTAGTAGTCGTTTATGGAGAAGCCTGCGGATGTTATGCATGCCATTGAGAAGAAAATCAGCAATATGGTGTCTATCGGTAGGAGGCTTTTGGTTATTGCGAACGCGGTTATGAGGGATAATCCGCCTGTCATCATCCAGTAGGGAAGCCGCAAAAGTGCGATTAATCCTCTGGCAGGCGTTGCGGTCATCCTAGCATTTTCCTCTCCAAGATAAGTTCTCTCAGGGTGTCTTCGAGGGTTATTTTTGGGTGCCAGTTGAGGGTTTTTTCAATCTTTGTTATGTCGAACCATATGGTTTTGATGTCGCCATGCCAGGGAACGTTTGTGGGTTTCAGCACGGTTTTTTCGGTTAAGCCGAGGATTTTCAAGATGATTTTTGCGAGGTCTATTATGCTGGTTGTTTTGCCGAAGCCTATGTTGAATGTTTCTCCTATGGCGGCGTCGCTTGTGGCACATAAAAGTAAAGCTTCCACAACGTCGTAGACGTGAACGAAGTCGCGTGACTGCATGCCGCTTCCGATAATTTCGAGTTGTTCTGGGTTTCGGCTGATTTTGTCTAGAAAGTCACTTATGACTCCGTGACATTTTGGCCCGTAAACGTTGGCGAACCTTACGATGGTTACGTCTAAGCCGTACTGTTTTTGGTACATGTTACAGTACTGTTCACCGACGACTTTGGATAAGCCGTAACATGAGTCTGGGCTGAAGCCGTTGGTTTCTGGGGTTGGAAGCTGTTTTGTGTTGCCGTACACTGCGGCGCTTGAGGCGAAAACTACTCTTGCGTCGTCTTTGCGGGCTTTTTCGAGGACGTTTAGGGTTCCTCTTGCGTTGGTTTCAAAGTCTTCTATGGGGTTTTCCATTGAGTAGGGGACAACAACTTGAGCGGCTAAATGGTAAATCACTTCGGCTTTTTCTTGAGCGTAGAGTTTTTTGAGGTCGAGGATGTCGGCTTTCACGAAGTGGACTTTTGGCAGGTGCTTGACGTTTTCTATTTTTCCGCTGGACAAGTTGTCGTATATGGTGAGGTTGCTGGGTAAACTGGACAGTTTTTTGCACAGGTGGCTGCCTATGAATCCTGCACCACCAGTAACCAGTATGTTTTTTCCCTTGAGCTGGCTCATGAAATTCACGACAAAGTCTATATTCTTATTTGGTTGAGTTAGGCTATATGTTCGAAGATGAAGGCTATAAAAACTTTTAGGGATTTACTGGCTTTCCTCACTATAATTCCCTTGGGGGTAAAGGATGATTTTGTGGCTACGTCAGCTGAAGCTCTTTTCCTTTTCCCCGTGATAGGCGGGTTTATCGGGTTGCTTGGAGCAGGGTACTTTTTGGGCTGCAGCTTCATCGTGTCGTACATTCTGGCGTTTGTTAATTCGTTTGTTCAGGTTCCTGTGGATTTCCCGTCTAGGTTTTTGCCTGCGGTTATGACTTTGGCGTTTCTGCTTGTTTTAACTGGGCTTCAGCATTTTGATGGGCTGGTGGATTTGGGAAACGCGATTGGTCTTGGCAACTTGAAGGAACGGCGCGAAGCTGCGCATGCGTGGACGGTTTCTCATAAAGGCGCTTTTCTCGCCATTTTCATCGAGTTCTTAGCGGTGCTGGGATTGTTTTTTGTGAATGCAGAGTTTGCTTTTGCTGCGGTGATTGCAGCTGAAGTTGCAGCGAAGCTGGGTATGGTTACGATTGTTTCACTCGGGAAGCCAACTCAAACTGGTTTGGGTTCTATTTTTCTTGAGATGGCGAAACGAAAACGGAATATCGTGGCATATTTCTTGGCGGCTTTGATTGTTTTCCCTGTTTTGGGTTTAACGGGTGTTTGGGTGGTTCTGCTTAGTGTTTTGGTTGGGGCTGTGATGGAGAGGGTTGCGCAGAGCGTTTTTGGCGGAGTATCGGGAGACGCGATTGGTGCGGCGAATGAGACTGCGAGGGCTGTGGCTTTGGTGTTTCTTGCGGGAGTGTTGCTGTTATGAAAGTTCCTGTGTTGATTATGGCTGGCGGAAAAGGCAAGCGGATGGGTTTACAGGTTGAGAAGCCGTTGTTGCCGTTTCTGGGGAAGCCTTTGCTGGATTGGGTGGTGGAGGCTGTTGCTTCGGCTGAGAAGGTTTCCGAGTTTTATGTGGTGACGAGTGCGAATACGCCTGAAACTGAGAAGCGTTGCAGGAACGAGGGGTGGAGGTTCCTGCGGACTGATGCTGCTGGTTACCATTCGGATTTGAAGCAGGCTGTTCGCATTGCGGGTTTGGCTGGTGCGGTGTTGACGATTCCTGCGGATTTGCCAGCGGTGACTGGAAGGTTTTTGGATGAGGTTGTGGGCGAGTTTGAGGTTTGCGGAAAAGACTTCTTGGCAGTTTTCGTTCCCATAGAAAAACGTGAGGAGCTGGGGCTTTCGGTTTCTTCCACAGACGAGTACAAGGGTGTTTGGTATGCGGTTTCCGGAGTTAACATTGTTAATGGCGCGAAAATTCAGAAAGAAGGAAAAATCGAAACAAGCGCCATAATAACCGAAGAAACAGAAGTTCTCCTAAACATCAACACCGTAAAGGACTTAGAAATATCTGAAAAAATAATGCAGAAACGCCTCAGATAGCCCCCCTCCTCGATTTCTGCAATGAATTCCTATTAGGATACAAATATAATCGCGTTTTCAACATGCTATTGGCGTGGAAAAGCTCCAATAGCGACCTACCCCCGCCTATTTTCTACAACGAACCACTGTTAGGATCCAAATAGGCAGCAAATATGCTAGTTTTTGCTTTAAGTGGAGTCATACAGCAACTTTTTGAGGTAAGTAGCTGAACTGAGTTTTTAGAGAAATCTTTAACACCGTGTCGCATCCAATCTAGTACAATCTAGTATAAGTTAGCCGCTTCAGGGGAAACCGATGAGTTTACTGAGCCATGACAGCTTCTGGAACGCTGTAATCAGCTTGCCCACTACAAAAAAAATGTTACAGTTGTCCCTGAAGAAATGCGGCGCGTGCGACAGAACAATCCTTGAAGCTGCGCTGGACGATTACGTGGGCAACAAGGATAAGAAGTGCAGGTGCGGCGTCATCTACTCGCGGATTATAGGGTTCTGGATAGATTTTCTCAGGCGCAGCCTCTCGCTGAGAAGGGAGAAGGTGGAGACGCTTCTGGCTGACCCGTACGCGCAGAGAGCCATAATCAATCTTGTTCGGTCGTTCACCCACTTCGGCATAAAAAAACCCCTAAGCATTTACGCGCCGTTCCTTGTGGTGTGGGATTTCACGCACAACTGCAACTTGAGCTGCAAACACTGCTACTCAAACTCGGGCGCAACCCGCGAAAAGGAACTCTCCACAAAAGAAGCCATGGAAGTGGTAGACCAGCTTGCAGACGCGGGAGTGATTGCCTTGGCGTTTTCAGGAGGCGAACCGCTGAGCAGGATGGATTTTTTTGAGGTGGCAAGCTACGCAGCCAAGCGCGGCTTGTACGTTTCGGTTGCCACCAACGGCACGTTGCTTACCGAAGAGAACGTGCGGAAGCTCAAGGAAGCCAAAATCAACTACGTGGAGGTAAGCATTGACGGCGCCACAGCCGAAACGCATGACTCGTTCAGGGGTGTTCCAAGCGCGTTCGACAAGGCAGTGGCAGGGTTGAAGAGGTGTGTGGAAGCAAACTTGTGTGTGTGCATCGCCACCACAGCAACCAAAAGCAACATAGACGAGATGCCTGAAATCCTTGATTTGGCGGAGGAAATCGGCGCGGCAAGATTCACCTACTTCAACTTCATCCCAACTGGGCGCGGCAAAGAACACTACGACCAAGACCTGTCGCCCGAAGAAAGAGAAAAACTCATGCTCCACCTGCTGGACCGAATGTCAAAAGGCTACAAAGTCACCATACTAACCACTGCGCCGCAGCTAGCCCGCGTAGCATTGCAGTGCCAAGGACCAGGCGACATGACAACCATGTCCATGGCGCACATGCAAACCGTAAGGGTAAGCAAGAAAGCGGTGCCGCTGGCGGATTTCATAGGCGGATGCGGCGCAGGCAGACTTTACTGTTCGCTGTCTCCGCAGGGAGACGTGCACCCATGCGTTTTCCTCCCCGTAAACGTTGGCAACCTTAAAAAAGAAAAGTTCACGGACGTGTGGCTGAACTCGAAGCTCTTCAACGCCCTGCGAAACAGGGACAACCTCAAAGGCGCCTGCGGAAAATGCGACTACAAGTACATCTGCGGCGGCTGCCGAGCCAGAGCAAACGCCTACAAAAAAGACATCATGGCTTCCGACGTAGGCTGCGTATTATCCAAGGAGGAGGCTTGAAATGCAGCAGAAAACCGTGAAAATCCACCGAGTCAAAGAGAACACGGCTGAAATCCTGAAGGAAGCAGTAAAAAACTCGGCGCTGCACGGGAAACAACGGATTTTCGTGAAGCCGAACATGAGCCACCCCGAATACCTGCCTGGCGTGGTAACATGCCCCGAACTAATCAGCGAACTGGTCGCGCTACTGCGGAACGACAACAGCGAAGTGATTGTCGGCGAGTCCAACGGCTTCAATTACCCATGCAGCGGAGCATTCGAAAAGACAGGCATCCAAACCGCAGTGAAGAAAGCAGGCGGCACAGTAATTAACCTTTCAGAAGACAAGATTGTCAAAGTAAACTTCCCAAGCGGACACAGCCCCGTGAAGGAACTGTTTCTGCCTAAAACGGTGCTTGACGCGGACGCCGTGGTTGACATGTCACTTATGAAAACCCACGAGTTCGCCATGTACAGCGGAGCCATAAAAAACCTGTTCGGCTGCGTGCCCAGCAACAAACGAATTTACTTGCACCCGTACCTGAGCGAAGTCTTCTACAGGCTCTACACCGTCTTCAAACCGCAACTCACAGTGATGGACGCGCGAGTAGCCATGGAGGGAAACGGACCAACCAAAGGAGACCCCGTAAAAATGGGCTTAATGCTAACCAGCAACGACGCTTTAGCCATCGACGTAATCGCCACCCAAATCATGGGCTTAAAACTCGAAGAAATCAGCTACCTCAACTACATAGCACGAAAAACAGGACTGCAACCTGGCGAGATAAAAGTAGAGGGAGCTCAGGTGCATGAGGTAGCGCGGAACTTCGAGCGTCCAAGAATAGACTTGCCCGTGAAAGCTCAGATGCTGATTTACAAGCACGAGTTTTTGACAAAAACGCTTTTCTGCTCACTTGGGTTCGTGCAGCTTTTGCAGAAAGTAACCGTGGCGTACAGGGGCAAACCCGTAGATTTAGCTTAACGCTTCATCGTAGACTTTAAGCACTTTCTTGACGATGAGCCGCCAGTCAAAATGGTCCTCAATATTCCTGCGAGCGCGAACACCCATCTCCGAAGCCGCCGCTGGATGCTCCAGATAATACAGGATTCGGTCGGCAAGCGTCCGCGAGTTCGCAGGCTCAACCAGAAAACCGTCCTTGCCGCTGTCTATCATTTCAGGAATCCCGCCCACGTTTGTGGTCACCACAGGCAGCCCAGTTGACAGCGCTTCCAGCACGGCGAAGGGAAGGTTCTCGTAAAACGTGGAAAAAGCGAAAATGTCCGCCGCCTGATAAAGCCTGGGCAGTTTTTTGTCAGGGAAGTACCCCGTGAAAACAATGTTGTCCTTCACGCCGAGCTTCGTAGCGTAATTCACCAGCTTCCTCATCTCGTCGCTTAAGCCTTTCCCAGCGATGATGAACTTTGCGTTCCTGAATTTCCTCGTGATGGGTACCATGCTTTCGATGAGGGTGAACAAGCCTTTCCGAGCGTACAAGCGCCCCACAGACAAGATCGCCTTGTCATCAGGGTTGAAACCCAACTCTTCTTTCGCTTTACGCTTGTCGGTTGCAGGCTGGAACTTGTCTACGTCAACGCCGTTGTGGATTACACGGATTTTGGCTTCTTTCACCTTGTAGTACTGCAGAAGCTCACGCCTCGTGAAGTCACTCACCGCGATTAGCCTGTCCGAACGCTCCAGCATGCGCTCCTCGAAAAACCTTAGAAGCCAGTTGAAGCTCACCATAAACTTCTCGTTCGAGTTAAGCCTCGTGTACGGTTCGCCTCGGATGGCTTCCGCCTCGCCCTTCCACGTGGAGTGAACCGTGGACACCAAGGTTTTCCCGAAGCCGCTTGGAACCGCAAAACTTGGGATAAGCGGAAGATTCACGTGCGCAACGTCCACGGGAAAATCGCTGAGGCTGCGGAGTTTTCGTTGGGCAGCCGCGGCAAACAGGAACGATTTGACGACAGGGGCTTTAAGCGACTTGATGAAGAAGATGCGGTGCTGCTCGCTGATTTTCACATCTCGGCTTTCACCGTAACCCGTCACTATGGAAGCTGAGTTGCCGAGCTTCATGAGCTCGTTGGACAAGTAGTAGACGTAGGCACCTGTGCCGCCGGAAAGAGGCAGGTATTCAGGAGACAAAAAGCACACGCTAACCATGCTTACCTTCTGCCTCCTGCCACAAACCTGACTGTGGTAATGACCGCGCCCGTGAACCACGCCAGCGACCTGACAAAGTAAAGCACAACCAGAAGCATAGCGACGGAATCCTTGAATTTTACCGCCAGCTTGGCGGCTGAAAAAACGTAATACACAAAGATGACCACTAAAAGGAAAGCGGAAACGTACCACAAAAACCGCAGCAACGGCGGTAGCCCCAGTATGAAAAACGACAGCACCGCCAGCAGCAACAATGGCTGGATGTTCATGCCGAAGTCTGTGATGCGGTCGCCTTTGATCAGCTTGGAGTGCTTGAAGTAGAGTTTGACGGTGTTTTTGCCGTACTGCAGCTGCTGTTTGAAGAAGGCTTTCAAGGTTGACCTGTTGAAATGGTAGCATTTAGCATCTGGCTCGAAAAGCAGCTTGTAGCCTTTGCTTGTTATCCTGAAACCCAAGTCGGTGTCGTACTGGGACGGCAGTTGCTCGTCGAAGCCGCCAACTTCTTCGATGACGCTTTTTTTCATTAAAAGGTTCATGGTGGCGATGCGCACCACAGACTTTTTGAGGCGGGCGTACCTGTTTTCCAGGTCGTAGCCGATGCTCCGCGCCCAAACGTTATCTTTATTCCAGGTTTCAATGCCGCCGCTCACCCCAACTACCTCAGGGTCATCCAAGTAACCCACAAGCTTGTTCAGCCACTCCTTCTCCACCTTCGCGTCTGCATCTATGAACCCGATAATCTCGTTGTCTACAACTTTAAGCGCGTAGTTATAAGCTGCAGGAGCGTTAAGAGGCGCAGAAATAACCTTCACAGGATACCTGCCCGCTATCTCCAAAGTCCTGTCCGTGGAGCAGCCGTCAACAACGATTACTTCCAGCAAGTCTTTAGGATAGTTTAATTCGCAAATCGCTTGTAAACACCCATCCAAAGTCAATTCAGTGTTGTAGGTTGCCACGAGTATGGAAACTTTAGGAAGAGAAGCAGCGTCCACCTGTTTCAGCCACCCCTCATGTACGCCAGCATGATAGAAAGAAAAATCTTGAAGCCGTCAGCCACCGGGTCCAACCGTGATGTCCCGTAGGTTCGCTGCTCGAAACTTATCGGCACCTCGCATATCCTGAAGCCTTGTCTGGCGGTTTTCACGAGCATTTCAGATTCGATTTCGTACCCGTTTGATTTCAAACGCATGTTTCTTATGACTGAGGCTTTCATGACGCGGTAACCCGATTGGGAGTCGGAAACGTCTACTCGGGTTAGGACTTTGATTAGGAAATTGAAGAGGCGAACGCCGGCGGCGTTTAGTTGTTTGGCTGCCGCTGGGTTTTGGTTTGAGTATCGGGAGCCGATGACGAGGTCGGCTTTGTTTTTCAGTATGGGAGTCAGCAATCTGGGCAGTTCCTCTGGGCGATGCGACCCATCTGAGTCTATGGTGGTTATTATTTCACCTTTTGCCTTAGCGAAGCCTACTCTTAAGCTGTACCCTTTCCCAACATGGTTTTTTAACGAGAAAAATTTGGCGGTGTAGTTTTTGGAAACTTGCAGTGAACGGTCTGTTGAGCAGTCGTCTACAACGATGATTTCGTGGTTGAAGCCGTTTTTTTGCATAACCAGTGTTAAGCGTTCAATCACGTTGCCTATTGTCAACTCCTCGTTGAACACGGGGATGACAACGGAAATCAGCGTTTCACTAGTTTCCATTTTAATATTGATGCGTGATGAAAGAATTTATAAACTTTGGCTGTGAACACTAGCAGGCACACAATTTATGCACAGAACGGAAACGGTCATGCACGGAACAAGGGAAACAGATAGGAAAATATGGTTTTCCATGTGGTTTTTAGCGTCAATAGCAACTTTCGGCGTTGCTTTTTTCCCCATGTTCTACCGCCTGATTGACGGCAGAAACAGGCATCTTCGCCGCGAGGCTGACTTGGAAAAGCAGATTGCAGAGTTCTTGAAGAAGCAGGGAAAAGAGCCTCCTGCGCCGTCGACGGGTTTCAGGGAGATGAACGCTAAGGCGTGGGCTGCCGCCATCATTCTGGTTGTCCCAGTTTTCGTGATAACGTATTTGTTGTCTCGGGACTTGCTTGTGCACGAGAGTGAGCAGGACAGGTTTCTTGCAGCCGCTTTCCCGGAACGGATGTTCATGCCTCAGACTTTACCAATAAGAAAATATGCGGTGATAACTATAGTTACTTTAGGAGTGGGTATAGTGTACTGGCTCTATAAGATAGTGAACATGTACAACGCTCACTTTAAGGCGCATCGTGAAGTGGATAAGGAAATAGTCAAGTTGATGGAGGAGAAGCCGATTGGTGAACCCGTGTAAGCAGAAGCGATTTGTAAGCCACGGCGGAGACGTGTGGGGCTTCGCTAGGAAATACAACATCCCGCTTGAGAAAGTGCTTGACTTCAGCGGACCCATCAATTTTCTGGGACCTGCACCTAAAGCGGTGGAAGCTGTCCAGCAGCAGGCTAAGCTAATAAGATTTTATCCAGACCCAAACCCTGTAGAGTTCAGAACGGAAATCGCGGATTACGTGGGGCACGGCGTTGACGCGTCAAACGTGATTTTGGGAAACGGCTCCATAGAACTCATTTACATGATTACCGAAGCGTTCCCTTGCGGCTTCAAAGCTGTCATTCCTATACCGTCTTTCACGGAGTACGAGAAGGCAGCGTTAAGAGTGGGCGGTGAACCAGTTTTCGTGAAGCTGCCAGACGACTTCTCATTGGACGTTGAAAGCGTCAAGAAAGCGGTGACAGAGGACACGCGTATCGTTTCCATTTGTAACCCGCATAGCCCGTCGGGGACGCTTTACAGTAAAGAAGCTGTTTTGGACATTGTCGAGTTCTGCCGCGAAAAAGATGTAATCGTCAGCGTGGACGAGAACTACATTGAGTTCGCAGAGAAAGGCGAAGACAACACGATGGCTGGTTACGTGAAGAAGTACGAGAACCTTTTCGTCATCAGGTCGGTTACGAAATTCTACGGCATGCCAGGAATACGCCTTGGCTACGGTTTAGCCACGGAAAGCCTCATAGATACGCTTCAGACTGTTAGGCAGCCGTGGAGCATCAACAGTCTAGCGTGCTACGCAACGTTGGCGGCGTTCAAAGATACGGCTTTCATAGAGAACACTAAACGCACCGTCGCAGAAGAAAGAGTTAGATTTGCGGAGATGCTCAGCGAAGTAGGCGGATTGCATGTTTTTCCGTCTGTGACGAATTTTCTGCTGGTGAAAATCCTCAGTGACAAAGTCACGGCGACGAGTCTCAAGGAAGAGTTAGCGAAAGAGGGACTGCTAATTAGGGACTGCAGCACTTTCATGGGGCTGGACAACCGTTACTTCAGGGTAACTGTCAGGGCGTTCAAAGAAAACTTGATGTTGGTTGACGCGCTTAAGAAAGCAGTAGAGAAGTAAGGCTACAAGATTTCTCGGGTTGACGCGTTTCAAAGATGCGGGGGCACCATCTAAAACAGGTTTTGCTGATTGAAACAAAAATAAAAAGGGAGAGAGGTTGTGTTTTGTTGGGTGTTTACCGCTTCCTGATCATTGTGAAGAGTAGCAGTCCAACTACTGCTATAGCGACTATTATGCCGATTGTTGATGGCAGCATGTACATATCAGCTACTGATGCTGGTGGCTCTGTAGGTGGCGGAGTAGACTCTTGTGCTTCTTCTACGGTTATGGCGGTTTCAGCGGATGAGCCGTAGTATGCTCCTGATCCATCGAATGCTGCAATGACGGTGTATGTACCTGGAACTTCAGGAACGAATGCGCAGCTGTAGAGGCCTGTTGCATCGCTTGTTGCTGTGCCGACAGAGTATACGTTGCCGTTCGGGTCGAATACACTTATGGTGACTTCAACACCGACGATGTCTGCTGGACGCTCAAACTGTTTGTGCACGTACAGCATCCACTGGCTCATGTTGGCGTCGGATACAGCTGGGACTCCGTTCGGGAATCTTGCTGTCGAAGCGTATTCTTTTGTGCCCGGTGAGACATCGGTCACCATGCCTTTCACTAGAATTTGCGCTCCGAAAGCTTGGGCAGAGTCTGGTGCTTCAACTGTGATAGCGCTTGGACCTTTGCCGATACCATACACTTGCAGGTCGTACGTGTCCATGGTAGCGATTATGCTGTCGCCCATGATTGCTCGTCCACCCCAATCGGTTTGACGGAACAAGCCATCTGCCCTGAACACTTCTTCACCAGTTTCAATGTCAACAGCGCAGAATGGTGCACCTCGCGTGAGGGGGTCAACCGGGGAGTGTTCTGTGGTGCCCGCGTAGATTTTTCCGTCAGCGATGAACAGCAGTCGAATATGCCATTGGTTTGACCACAAAACTTGGTTGTACGGGTCGTCTGCTCTGTAAGTCCACATCAAATCACCTGTTGTAGCGTTGTAACAGTGTAATATTCCGCTCATGCCCAGCGAGAAGTACCTGCCTTCGCCTATAACGGTGCGTTGACCGAGATAGTCTAGGTAGTTTTGTGATTCAGTTGGACCCCAAATTTTGTCACCTGTTTCAGTGCTGAAGCCAACGTGGTGTGTCAGTTCTTTAGCCCAGAAGGTCATTAATCCGTCTTCTATGCTAACATCTTGTTGACTAATGCTCACATCGGCTGCCCAACTAGAGGGGGCATTCCAAGTTTTTTGGAAAAGCACTTTTCCGACGTTTCCGGGTTCCAAGCTGATACCCCATACAGTGATTGCTGTGACACCCATTGTTCCACCAAACATCGACGAAGATGTGTATGACCAGTTGTAACCGACGAGTCTGTCATCAACTTTATAGTCAACAATAGTTCCAGATACTGATCCCTTAATTGTTTCCTCCCACTGATAGCCGTTCAACCCAAGAGGCGTAGCAAACGTAACTGTGCAGGGTCCTGTACAGTTTGTGATTTTGCCTTGAGGTCTCCAAGAACCCCATGTGGGACTATCGGGAGTTGTACCACCCCAGTAAGCGTCTGTGACGGCAGATGAATTCCACATTCTAATTGTGCCAGCACTTAAGTCAACTTCGTAGACTATGATTTCGCCGTGTGGACCCCTATTTCGAGTGCCTGAGGGCGCGTCTTCCCATGTGAATAAGTAGCGTGCTGTCAGCGGGTCAAAGAAATGCCAAGCTGTTGGTGCAGGTGCAAAGAACCCTCCTCCACCACTGGAGCAAACCAGATATGGATGAGTGCCGTGCGCGTTGAACGAATCCCAATAGAATATCTGAGCGAAAGACGGGTAAACTCGCGCTTCGCTGGAGTTGCCATAAGCGAAGAGTTCTTTTTCCCATAGTTTTTCACCGGTGTGCACATCTACTGCAACAATCCAGTTAGCAACATCGGAACCGCCGATTGTATCGAATTTGCGGTAGATCAGTATTCCCTCTATCATTAGCGAGCTGCTGAATTTGCCTTCATAGGCGTCTCCAGTGTAAGTGCCTGCACCGCCAAGGTCGCCTCCAGCTAAGCCTCCAAGCTGTAGCGGATGTTTCCAAAGTATGTGAGCAGTCTCTGGAGCATAGGCATTCCCAGTTAGGACGTCCCCGCCATAACCACCAGCTTCTAACTGGCTTCCTGAAATGGCGGACCATCCTCTCAGTTGAGAATCGATTGGGCGAGTCCAAAATTCTGTTGGAAGTGGATGTTCTTGATAAACAGGTTGCTGTTCTGCCGTAACGACCAGCGTTAGCTCAGGACTAACACTCTCAAGCATAGTATCTCCTACCGCGCTGCCTACCGCTAGTTTACTAGATGTGCATACTTGTGCAGGGAAGTGTGTCTGCAAAATGTATTCACCCTCCCCGGGAGGAACAAAACTATAGCCTGTGCCTCCTGTCGAATCGGTGGTAAAACCTTTCCCATCATTATCGAGCTTTTCGGTAGTGCCGTCAGGATGCTTCACCGAGACCCACAAGCCTTCCCATGATTGCCGAGTTGAAGACAACTGTTGCATTATGCCAATATGCAGTAGCGTTTCTTGACCAACACCTACAGGATTAGGGGTAGCACCTATGTAAGCATAGGTTACTCTGTCTACTTGTGCGTTTACAGTACTCAACGGAAATAGCGAGATAGCCATAGCAAGTATCAGAATTGTAGAATATGTAATAGTCGCAACTTTAGGTTTCAATTTGTTCATCTCTCTTTTTCTCCTTTAAGTATATTTGCGTGGAAGTAGCTATGTTGTCTAAATGTTTATAAGTTTTTTCTGAGTCAGGAAAGCAAAATCCAAAATCTGATTAAAATTCAATATCAACATAGATAAATAAGTTCCACCTTCTCCAGTATGCAATTTCCATAGTACAAATGTATGTGTTCGCTCCAAGCTTATTATAAATCTCTCTTTTTTGGCACTACTTGCCACACCATCGGTTAATTCTTTAACTACAAACCTCTTATGGAGACTCAGAAGCGAGCATCGGTGGATATGTTTCAGAAGGGTATTCCACGTGCAGTAAAAATAGAAGCGCCAGAACCGAAGGATGCCAATTCGAAACGCCCGACTTGTCGCTAGAAAACAACCATCCTCCATCGTAATTCTGGGTAGCAACAACACGGTCTACAAAAAATTGATCAACCAAGGAGCCTTGCCCCGATAGGTAAAGAAACGCCGCAGCCTCAAGCTCAAGGTCCTTCACCACTGCGTCGTCGTTAATCAATGCAGCGTTGGCATTGTACAAGTTCTCCATAAAATCGTCGGACACCGGCACTTCACACCCGTTTTCCTGAATCCAGATGCAAGCCAGCAACGTATGAGTCAACATGTAATCTCCCAGGCGCAACCCTCGTTCGAGCGCGGATTGATAATCGAGGGGTAAATCTAGTTGATGACATAAGAGAGCGGGCACCGTTAAACGGTCAAGGTCTTCCGACACCGCCTCTAAGTCCCCATACTGCAATGGGGTGTTGTAATCAGCGATCCGACGAAACAGCCGCATCATAGGCGCCTCGTCAGGAAGCGTTCCCATTATCTCATCATAACGATTCAATGCGTCAGCGAATTCCTCAATTCCAAAACGACGGTGCACTACATCAAGCAGTAGTAGAGCGTACGGGTCATCTGACTCTTCTGACGCATCAAAGAAATTAATCGCCTCCACAAGAACGGGTTTTAAATCGCGTGGTGCTGGCGTCGGTGTTGGTGACGGCGTTGGTGCTGACTCTTGATTTTGACGGAACAGTAGCGGCACTACCAAAAGACAACATATCACGATTATGCAAGGGATCACTAAAAGGACTTTCTTGATAGTTTCCCAATCTCCATATCTGTTGCGTTACACTGTTAATTCGAAGGCCTTTTTTAAAAAATAGAAATCAATAGCTTTAAAGCATTTCTATAGAATTAGATCAGGATGACAAAATTGTGCGTGTGTCAAGCAGTCGAACAAATTTTGCGGAATTGGAGCTGGGTTCCAACAAAAAGTAATCCACTTAGATGTTTTTTACTCTCGCCTTGAAAATAATTCAGCAATTTCTTCTACGTTTAGAGGTTTAATATTTGTTTCAAGGGAATTAAGCTTCTTGGGCTCCAAGTAATCGTTTAACCTCTTAGTGAAATGATGTCTTTCAACATCATTAAGATACTCTCAGTTTGCTTGCTCCCAAGCAGTTATCTTCTGGCGCGCTAGATTTAAATTAGTGAAAACTTTCGCAAACATTAAAAACGAAATAGACAAATAAACAGAAGGAGGAAAACTTGTGAGAAAAAAGTTTCTTTCGTTCGCTGTCTTAGCCTGTTTTGTAGTATTCGCTCAAACTTCAATCGTTTCTGCTCAACTTCCCAATTTTAAATCATACTTTGATAGGGGACTCTACGAGTTGGGTTCCACGGGAACAGTTGTCTTTGATATTCAGACTTTTGATGTCTCATTTAACATAAGCCGAATCGGCGTCACGCTTTATTTCGCTAAAACCGACGGAACCACCTTTGAAACAGAGTTTTTTGGCAAAGATTACGGAGAAAACCCTTTACAGATACCCGCAAATAACAAAACACTTTTACCCATTAACTTCATAATCCCGGACAGAACAGATATAAAATCTGGGCATTTTGCATATTTATTCGAAGTTGACATAAAACCAGAGAACGCAAACACATATTCACACGAGACTTATGGTCCGGAAGAAGCTACGATTTATCAAGAATATTGCATTATTTTTAATCCAGAATCACTCCCGTCGCCAACCCCAACAAGTGAATCTTCACCTTCACCCCCGTCTGCAAACTCGTCTCCATCACCAACAGCCACGACTACACCTGAAAATACCGATTACGATAAACCTGGAGATACGATAACACAGAACCCTACCGAAATCGCTCTAATTGCAGCAATAGTTATCGCAGTCGTTCTTGGGATAATAGCTATTTGGGCATTAAAAAGAAAATAGCGGCTTAAAAAGAGTTAAACAGCTTTCTACTTGACGCTTAATTCCAAATTAAGTTTTAGTCACCCAGAGTTTGAATAAACGCAATAAAAGTCCGCTGCATAATTTCCTTTATCAAATGCAGTTCCCATGCTGAAGGTTGCTACTTTTTAGCAACCCAAAAACTCATTTCAGGCATGCAAATACGCTTGTACAAGTAAAAAAGCGGATTCCAAATCCAACTTCCAGTAAGATGGTAATCCATACGCCTGAAAAACTCGAAACGCTCCGCCTCAAACACGCGTTCTATTTCCTCATGGTCTAAAGGATGCTCTTTCTTATGCCAGTAATCCGACAAGGCGTAATCAATGGAGGGGATGGCTGCCCCCACAAGCCTGAAGTATAAAGTGTTAAGCAAAGGATTAGAATGCAAGTACACGCTTTTCACAAGATGAGCCAAACTCTGCGCTTCAGTTGCCCAGTAAAAGAGAGACGGTTCATGGTCCAGATACATCACGCCGCCTTTCTTCAAAAAACCCGAAAGCCTGCGGACGGCACCCACATAATCAGGCAGATGATGCAGCACAGAGTAGCAGGTGACCAAGTCAAATTCGCGTTCACCGAAACTCACGTCCTCTATCGGAGAGTTAAGAACCGCAAGTTTTCCAGCATCCAAGTAAGTTTTGAACCGCTTTTTCAAGACTGCGCACATTTCTGCAGAAATATCTATCGCGGTTACGCTGTAACCCATCTTGAGAAGCTTACCCGTCAAGTTTCCAGTGCCAGAGCCAAAATCAAGAGCCCTCCGTTGATTGCCAGATATCAGCTTGTCAACAGTCGCTAACATGAAGTTTATTCGCTTCTGCTCCCGCTTGCTGTAAACTTCGGGGTGAATCAGCTCGTAATAGCCCGCCTCGAAGCTGTGGACTTCAACATTCGCCTCATGAATCTTATCTCGAAGGTCTCCACTCACAGCCAAAGCACTTTTAGCTCCCAACTTGCCGTTTCAAAGCTTCAGTCGCGTTTGAAACATACATAGCTTTCCATTAATATACAATTAGGAAAAACATGACAGAAAAAGCCGCAGCCAAACCGCCAAGCAGGAAGCTCGGCTAAATCATGTGCCTGAGGTATCTGGAACCCTTTTTCATGACCGTCCAGAAGCCTTCGCGCTTCATTTTCTTCAGGATTCTTCCAGCGGACAGGTCGAGGTCATGCTGATAGCGCTTTTGAATTTTCATAAGCGACTCGTAATTGAACTGGTCTGTTTTTACGTAGGTTAAAAAGCCGTCTACGCGGTCGTAAAGCTTTTTCTCCATAACTTCGTCGTATAAGCCGCTGCCTGGAACCGCTATGTAAACGTTGAATTGAGCCCAGTCTGGGTCCAGCTTCTTGGCAAACTGGTACGTGACTTCCATGTCTTCAAGCGTCTCCCCGGGGATGCCCAGTATGAACGAGCTAGCGGTTTGTATGCCCTCTTCCTTGCAGAGTTTGACCGCTTGAACAGTCTGCTCGTTAGTTATGCCCTTGTTGATTTTCTCTAAGATGCGCGGCGAACCTGACTCCACGCCGAACCATATCGTTCGACAACCAGCCTCCTTCATCGACCGCAGAAGCTCCCGCGAAACCAGGTCGGCTCGCGTGTCGCAAACCCACTCCACATCAAGCTTAGACTTCTTCATCAAGTCGCATAAGGCTAGGGTTCGCTTCTTGTTTATGGTGAAGTTGTCGCCCACGAAATAGATGCCTTTCGTGCCGTAGTTAGCTTTCATATACTCAATTTCGTCCATGACTCTTTGCGGAGTAAACGCGCGGCACGCTTGCCCCCACAATCGCCTGGTCTCACAGTAAACGCAGTTGAACGGGCAACCCCGCGCTATGTTCATTGTGTCGAAAGGTTTCACGTTCAAAAAGGGAATCTCGCGCTCGTAAAGATGCATAGGCAGCAGATGCCGTGCCAGAAAAGGAACCTCATCCAAGTTCTCAATGAACTTCTGAGGCGTCTTCACTATTTTCCCGTTGCGCCTGTACGCGAGACCCGCAACTTGCCCAATAGTTTTTGGGTCTTCGCCGTTGGTGAGGCAGGCTGAAAGCTCTGACATGGCGCGTTCGCCTTCGCCCATGACAACGTAGTCTATTTCTGGGTGCTGCAGCATGCTTTCAGGCATGTACGTGGGATGCCACCCGCCAACCACCACTTTGCAGGACGGCAGCACTTCTTTCACTGCTTTTGCGGTTTCGACGCACACGGGATACGAGGCGGAGCTGCAGGTTATTCCCACAATCTCGGGGTTACGCTGGGTAACCATCTGTTTGACTTCGTCAAGGGGCTTTCGAAGCAGGTAGTTGTCAAGAACTTCCACGGTGAAATCTGCTTTTTCCAGAGCGGCGGCAACATAAGATAGCCCTAACGGGGGAAGCCTCATCGGCACACTCCAAGGCGAGTTTTCAGGCGGAGCAGTAGTCATCAAAAAAATCAATTTGTTTCCCCTTCTCTGAACATTTTAAAGCTACCATTCCATGCGAGATACACCTTTAAGATGATAATGCTCTTAAATACTTTTTCTGAACGCCACATTCCAACACGTATCAAGGCCAAAAGGCAGCTTCAGACAAGATTCTCTCCAAGAAAAGGGGTTCAAGGAACACTGGGGAGCCGTGCAACTGGTTTTTGGTGGTTGTTTTTTTGAAAATGGAAGTATGCAAAACATATTAAGCAAGCTTCTTCATGTAATTCTGTAAGGATAACGCTCAGGGAAAAAATCATGAGAACCCGTGTAACGCTTGTGAACCCGCCTTACCCCGTTGGGTCCCATCAGCATCCGCCTTTTACTCCGTTAGGTTTGGGGTATTTAGCGGCTGTTTTAGAGAAAAAAGGTTATCCAGTTGACGTTATTGACTGTCAAGTGCTCCGGTGCTCTCATGAAGAGTTTAGAAGCATGCTCAGCGAGCTTAAGCAGCCTGACATTGTCGGGATAACTTCAACCACGCTCACGTACAAGTCTGCGTTGCAGATCGCGAAGATAGCTAAAGAAGTGTGGCCGAACTGCCTGACAATGCTGGGGGGTTCGCATGTTACGTTTTGGGATAAGCAAGCTCTGGAAGAAGCACCTCACTTGGACATAGTGGTGAGGAAGGAGGGTGAAAATACGATGCTGGAGCTTGCTGACCGCGTAGAAAAAGGCAAACTCTATTACGACGTGGTGGGCACCACGGTCAGGAAAGACGACGGCAAAATCGTGAGAAACGAAGACCGCCCCCACATTGAAAACCTCGACGAGCTGCCGTTTCCGGCGCATCATCTGTGGCCTCTGGAGCGGCTTATGAAGCATGGAGCAGTGGTTTTTCCGTTGATGGCTAGCCGCGGTTGCGTTTACTGGTGTGACTTCTGCAGCACCGTTCGCATGTTCGGACGAAAGTATCGAATGAGGAGCCCGAAGAACGTGGTGGACGAGATTGAGTATTTGCAGAAGCGTTTCGGTGCGCATCAGTTCACGTTTTATGATGACGCGTTCACCGTGGATCAAGACAGAACTGCGGAGATATGCAGGGAGATAATGAGGCGGAAACTTAAGATAGAGTGGGACTGCGAAACCCGGGTGGACATGGTCAACGAAAGTTTGCTTCGCATCATGAAGGAGGCAGGGTGCTTTGCCGTGTGGTTCGGGGTGGAGTCAGGATCGCAGCCGGTTTTAGACGCCATGAGAAAAGGAATCACACCCGCAAAAACAATCAAAGCCTTCAACACGGCAAAAAAGGTGGGGTTGATGACGGTGGCGGGCGTGGTTCTCGGCTTTCCAGGCGAAACCAAAGAAACCATTTGGGAGACCGTGAAGTTCATAGAGAGACTCAACCCTGGCGACGTAGGCTACTACATTGCCACGCCTTACCCTGGAACGCCCTTGTACGAGCAAGTGGTAAAAGAAGGTCGATTGAAGATACATGATTTTAACAGGTTCGACACGGCAACGCCAGTTTTCGATTTAGGAACTATGTCAGGTGAAGAACTGAAGGAGCTGCGGGAGCGAGCCTTCCAGAGATTCTATCTGCGTCCCAGATACTTCTTCAGTATGATAGGCAAAGGCAGGTTCTGGAGCTTCTCAATAATCCTCACCATACTCGCCCACTTCCGAAGAGCAGTGCTGCTGCGGCTAGGAGTCAAATAACCAAACGCAGTACAGGCAGTTTCTCACATGTTTTTCCTTTTTTCCTTTCCGCGGTTTGCTCAATTTTCTTTTACCAGCAGCTGGTGTTACTCAGTTTTTCTTGAGTCAAGAAAACTTGACAAAAACGGCTTTATTCTCTCAGGTTAGAGCTTAATGCATGGTGAAAATCAAAGAAGTCGCACAGTTCATTATCATAACCGTGATAATTGCCATTCCACTCAACTACTTAACTTTAAAGGGCTACGGGTTCGGTATTGAAGGTGATGTGTCGAGTTGGGTTTTTATAGCATTAAACGTAGTTTTTCTTTCTCTGTTTCTTCTGTTTCTTCCCTTCAAGAAGAAAATGTCTCGGCTGCCCAGCAGCGTCTACGTGGGCTTTGTAGTTGCCTTGTACATGGAAATGTACGGCATTCCCTTAACCATGTATCTTTTCGCAGGAGCCTTCGGCAGCTCCAACATCTTCTCTCTGGAGTTCCTGTTGACGAGCGTGTTCGGTACAGAACCGTTCTACGTCTTCTATAACACCTTTGTGTTTCCAACTTCCAAGATACTCATGGGTATAGGAATACTTCTGGTCATTTACGGTTGGAAGGAAATTCATAAAGCTAGAAAACAGGACTCGCTCATGATTGAGGGTATCTACAAGTATCTGCGGCACCCGCAGTACGTAGGCTTTCTGCTAATCACGTTCGGTTTGAACGTTATGTGGCTGACGATAATCACTCTCGTAATGTGGCCCATACTGGTAGCGCTGTACTGGCGGCTTGCCAAAATGGAGGACAAGGACATGGAAGAGAAGTTCGGCGGAGAATTCTTAGAGTACAAGCGCAGGGTTCCAGGCTTCATACCGCGGCTACGAACAAAAAAACCAGTTCAAGTATAAAATAGGTTTGTTGCACCTTCAATAGAAAGTTTGATGCAACATTGAAAAGTATTTATGTTTCATATAGATATATTATATGTTGTGGAGAACCCGTGAAGCTAGCACTGTTACTTTTCCTAATCGCACTATTGATTGCTGCCGCCATTTTACCTGTCGCTTACTTTTACAGCCAGAACGAAAACGAGGTTACTAAGGATGAATTCTATTTCGGAGTGACTCACGGCTCGAAATCGACCGCAGAAGCGAAGCTTGTGATAGATGAAGTTAAAGACTACGCGAACCTCTTCATTGTGGATTCTTGGGATATAAGCATAAACGAAACCGCCCTCAACGAAGTGTGTAATTACGCTATAGACGCAGGAATGAGTGTTATTGTGTACTTTGATTTTCTACCGTTTGCTACTTACCCGTGGCTTCCCGTGTGGCTTGAAACCACCAAAGAACGGTGGGGCGAAAAGTTCCTCGGCATTTACCTTCATGATGAACCAGGAGGAAACCAGATTGACAGCGGCCAGTGGCAGCCAGGGGAGTCAGCAAGAAAAGCCATGGAGAACGCTTCGGATTACAGCGACGCTGCAAACAAGTTTGTAACAAGCATCCCCAACAGTTTCAGCTGGAACAACCTGAAGAGCCTTGACGTTGACCTTCCAATTGTCACTTCTGACTACGCGCTTTACTGGTTTGATTACTTGGCGGGGTACGACACTATTTTCGTGGAGTTGGGATGGAACGCCAGCACCACTCAGCAGATAGCCCTTTGTCGTGGCGCAGCGAACGTTCAAGGAAAAGACTGGGGCGCCATAATCACTTGGACTTATTCCGACCCGCCCTACATAGCAGGCGAACTGGAGCTTTATCATGAAATGGTTACGGCTTACAGTGCCGGCGCAAAATACGTGATTGTTTTCAATTTCCCCAAAAACCCGGAGGACAACCCATACGGGATTTTAGATGAGGACCATTTCAAGGCTATGAAGCTGTTCTGGGAGTACACACAAACGTTCCCCAGAGAAACCTATGGGCAAGTAGACGGGGAAGTGGCTCTTGTGCTACCGAAAGACTACGGATGGGGCACACGGCGAACACAAAACGTGATAGAAGACCGAATCTGGGGTTTCTGGCCAGAGGATGAAAAAATTTTGCTGGTTGGAACGAACATGAAAAACCTTCTGGTCAAGTACGGGCTGAAACTGGACATCATTTATGATGACCCGCAATTCAATTACACAGAAAAATACTCGAAAATTTACCTCTGGAACGCAACAATCTAGCCTTAAGGTTTAGCGGGTTTTTTGGGTTTCAAAACAGCCTCTTCAACATCCATGTACAGGAAGTTTCCAACCCGATTTGGCCACCCACCAAAATCTAACTCCTCATTCTTCTTAGCGAACTTTGTGATTTCAATGGTTTGCTGGAAAAGCGGCGCGTCAAGCACGGTAGAGTGAAACTCGCCAGGCTCGCCTGTGGCGTCTATGCCCTTGCCCCACGGACCAATAAGCGGCTTCATGGCTTCAACGCATTTCCTGTCGAACTCGCGACCGAACCACTCTTCACCCATGTAGTTCAAGTCGATGCAGCTTAGAATAGGTTTCATACCAACGGATAACTCGATTTCCAAGACGCGTTTGCGGTAGCGGTCACCAGGAAGCAGCGAAAAGAAGGGTCTGTCCCACAAGGGCATCAGCAGTTTTGTGCCCAGCTTCTTGCAAGCGAAATCCCACGTGCGCTTGTGGTGGACGTTGTCTATGTCGCCTGTCACAATGCCCTCGATGTCTTCCTCCTTCTTCAGGCGAGTAAGCTCACCAACGATGGCGTCGAAGCGGTTGCCTTCAACCTTAACTTTCAAGTGCGGAATCCCCAAAGCCTTAGCTTGCAGCTCAGCCACGCGGATGCTGTGGAAAATGTAGGGCTCCATGTAAACGTAAGTGACGAGATGGGTAACCTCGTGACCCTCCTCGACAATCTTGTGGAGTGCCGTACAGCAGTCTTTGCCGCCGCTCCAGTGAACAATAACCCTCATCCAACCGCACCTATCAAACGAAGATGGCTAGACTACAGAACAATTATTAACTTTTATGTTACACAAAACGCGGGTTAGTTTTGCGTTTCCTGAGCAACAGTTTCAGACTGAGTTGGCGGGTTCAGCTTCTGGAGAATTCTTGTTGTTTTTGCGGACATAGTGGGCTACTGAGATGGCAGCAACGGTTGCCACAACAGCTGACGAGGCGACAACAAGTGTTGGGAAAGGCAGGGTTTCCTGTTCTGGCGCGGGTTCTTGAGAAGGGATCTGTTCTGAGTTTATCGTGAAATGTATTGTGTCAGAAATATTCCGTGAATAAGTAAAATACTGCAAATCATGTTGACCTGGGTTTGGGTTTTCATAAAACGTGTTTGCCTCAACGTCTATGTCTATAAGGTGTGCTCCATTTGCAAGATTTAAAACTCTTGAGTAGTTTGTGGTAGGGACGTCTCTGAGAGATGGGTCATGATAAGTAGAAACCAAGTTTCCATCCAAATACACAAACACCGAGTAGGAGCCGACTACGGGAAGCCCAGAGGTGACACCTAACCAGTATGAGTTCCAAGAATCAGGCTTTGTCACATTAAAAACCAACTCAACAGTCTCTACTGTATAAACTGCGTCGTTCTTTGGCGATTCCACCTCAAAGGTAGGCAATTCCTGATTGGGTTCAGAGGGGTACGGAACAGGGTTAGCTGACGCTAAACTAAAAAACGGGAACAAAACTACTGCTGAGGATAAAAGTGCCAATATGAAAGCTACCGAAACTTTCACTTTAAGCGCCAAATACTAATGCGTTAAACTAACCCTTATCTCTTATGGAACTTGAATGAAAAACGACCGCAACTCTTTCGGTAAGAACTAGTTTTACTTTAAATAAGGGGGGCTATAGTCTTTCCGAGCGCTGTCGCCCATGGAAAATGGTGAAAGGCACCTATTTGGGTTTGAGAGATGCTTCTTTTATGTCCATGTAGAGCCAGTTTCTTTTCCAGTTTTTGGCTTTTTCCTTGTACTTCTTCTTTTTGAATTTGCCTATTTCTATTCGTTGCTTGAACAGGGGTGCATCGAGAACCATGGTGTGGAATCCTCTTCCGTCTTCGCTACAGACATCAATTTCTTGCTTGTCGGCAAGCGCTTTCAACTCTTTAATTGAATCTTCGTTGAGTTCGCGTCCCAGCCATTCTTCGCCCAAATAATCCACGTTTATGCAGTTCATTATCGACTTTATTCCCGCAGCCACTTCCTCCTCTAGAACGTGGTAAGTGTCCTTCGACGGATTCTCATTCGGCATAATCAACTTCATGCCCAACTGCTCACACATGGCATCATAGTAAGTTTGGTGAACCTGAGCGCAACCCGCACCAACAATGTCCCCAGTCACAAAGGCTTCAACGCCTTCCTCACTGTTAAGCTTGCCAAGAGCCGCAAGAATATCCTCATACGACCTTTTTATTTTAACCTTAATCTGGGGAATGCCCAAAGTTTGAGACTGCAACTCCATCAGCTTGAAGCTGTGAAAAACATACGGCTTCGTGTAAGCGTAGGAAAGAAGAAAAGCAACCTCATGACCCTGCTCAACCACCTTATGAAAAGCCAAACAACATTCTTTACCGCCACTCCAGTGAACAACAACCTTCACTCAACACACCCCACCAAAACTGGTTAGAGCAAAAAACAACTATTAAAGCTTCCCCAAACCACCACACAAACAAAAACGGCAAGAAAAACGCAGTTTGCAGCGTTATTTTTTTCCTAGAAGCACTTTTACCGCTTTCTTAGGGTTCCTAATAGCTTTAATCAGTTTGTCACGGGTGAAAGTGGGATTCACCATGTTAGCTAAAGCGCACAGCTCCACAAGGTCGTCTGCGGAAAACTCTGGAGTTTCGATAAGAGGCTCAACCGCAGCCAAAGCGTCATCGCTAAAGCAATCCCGCAGGAAACCACCCTGCTTAGCCTGTTCGTAAAGCTTGGTCCCGTAAACAGGCGTAGCAATGCTGAAAACGAAGCTGTCCGCACCCAACCCCCTCAGCTTGTACGCGAAATTTATGGTTGCCTTGATGTCCTCTTTTGTCTCGCCGATAAGCCCAATCACAAAGAAGCATCCAACCTTGATTCCCACTTTCTTGCACAGGGCAACAGCGTTCTCCACGCTTTTCAAGTCCAATTTCTTCCCGATTATCTCGTCCACAACACGCTGAACTCCAGACTCAGGAGCCACACGAATCTTCTTGCAGCCAGAACGCTTCATTTTCCTTAAAAGCTTCTCGTCAAGCGTATCCGCCCTGACACCGTTCGGCGTAAACCATTCAAACCGCAGCCCACGCTCCACAATCAAGTCACAAATCCTTTCCATCCGCTCCCTGTCAAGCGTCATGTTATCATCCAAAAAATCAACCTGCTGAACCCCGTAAGCAGTGATAACCTTCTCCAACTCGTCAACCACGTTCTCAGGACTTCTCCCACGCCACTTCCTGCCCCAAACAACATGATGCGTACAGAAAACACACTCGTACGGACAACCCCTACTCGTAACCACTAAAGTCCAAGGCTTACTAACTTCACCTCTCAACGGCGTTTCCTTCACAACAGCAAAATATCGCTCCATAGGAAGCAAATGCCTAGCAGGAAACGGAAGAGAATCCAAATCCTCAATCACACCCCGCGGCGAAGTAAAAACAGGCACACCATCCTTCACAAAGCCGATGCCGTTTATCTCCTTGAAGCCCCCAGCGTCTTTCTCCAGCGCGTCAACCAACTCGAACACAGTATTCTCAGGCTCACCTATAACAACAAAATCAACATCCGAGTTCGCAAGGCAGTCTTCAGGTCGCGCAGAAGGATGCAGCCCCATCAAAACCGTAACAATACCCTCGTCAACGCCCTTCACCGCCGCGGCGACCTCGAAAGCGGCTTTAGCCCAACCAGAAAACGGAATCTCAACCACAACAACATCCGCCGACCACCGCCGAACCCGCTCAGCCATCTCCTCATTGCTTAACCCAACACGGTACGTTGCGCCATCTACTTCGTGAAGGTTCATCCTTCCCTCAGTTGGAGAATCAATAATGGTCACGTCGTGGTCTTTCTCCAGAACCGCCGCCACATAAGCTAAGCTTATGGGTGGAACCACGTTCGGTTTTCCCCAAACTTTCGGTTGAATACGAGGCGGATTAATCAAACAAACACGCATTTCAGCTACCTGCTCCACACGGCTTCACGCTGGCTCAAGCAAACCGTTGCGAGCCTATGGAAAACCGTGTTAACCATGTTTACTAGACATCCCCAAGCAAATTTAGGGGGAAGCTGCGATTAATACGTTTTGCAGAATGCCACGCTTCCTCCTAGAAGGGGAAAAAGTACAGTCGCGTAAGCAAAATTATGGCTATGCTGAAAAACACGCATAAGAGCAGTGCCGTGTCGCGGATTTTCAGCGCCACTAATATCTTGTCTGGGGTAAGCGGTTCATCGGGTTCGCCGAGAATGTACTGACCAGGCTTCTCCAGCTGCACGCGCAAGGCTCCTGCCATAGCCGCCATGGGCCAGCCGTGGTTTCTGCTGGGTGTTTTGGCGTGGTCTCTTTTGGCTATTGCCCATGCGTTTTTGTAGTCTTTGCCGAGTATGGCTGCGGCTAGGATGATGAGTATGGCGGTGAATCTGGCTGGGATGTAGTTGATGACGGTGTCGAGGTTTGCGCTGAACCATCCTGTGTGTAGGTGTACTTCGTCTTTGAAGCCGACCATGCCGTCTAGGGTGTTGACGGCTTTGAAGGCGATTGCGCCTGTGACTCCGAAGAGGGCGTATGAGAGTATGGGTGAGAGTTTGAAGTCGATGAGGTTTTCCGCCATGGATTCGATGACTGCGGAGCTGATTTGGGATCCAGTGAGGTTTTTGGAGTCTCGGCGTGAGAAGTGGGAGTATTTTTTGGCTTCATCCATGTCTTCTGACGCTATGGCTTTGGCTGCGGCTTTCGACCAGTCGGTTTCAAGCTTTATGCAAATGGTGAACTTCAGAAGTATAACCGCAAAGAATGCGTACATGAAGATTGTGAAGAGTGTGTAGATTGCCCAAAGCCCAAAGTAAACAGGAATCGTGAACGCGGCAATCACCGTTAAAGCGAGGATTGCGCCGTATAGTTTAGCTGTTTTCGGGTCTGGGCTTTTCAAGTGCGGCTCCAACGCTCCTGTCAGTTTTCCCATCAACACGGCTGGATGCAGCTTGAACGCGGTTTTCTCAGGGTAGTTCGGAGAAGGGTCACCGATGAACAAGTCTAACAGAATAGCCAACACCAGCACGACGACAGCAACCAACACCGCAAACACGACAAATCACCAAGCGGATAGGATAAATACATTTCAGAGAGTGGAAAATTTATCTGTATCGATAAACCGAACATCTGCGGTGATGCGTGAAAAAAATTCTAAACTGCATGGAATCCTGCAGACTGCTGTTTTCTGCATTCTATTGAGCGGTTTCTGCGCCAATACGGATAGCCCCCCCTCCCCGTTTTCTGCAATGATTAACTATTAGGATCCTAATAGGCTCCAAATATGCTTGTCAAGAAACATTGGGATGGACATTCAAATACAAACTTGAGCGAGGATTCAGGGTTTGGGATAAACTACCTTTCCGCCCACAATTGTCATATCTACTGTGATGTTTTCAATCTGGTTGGGTGAAACATTTTTTGGGTCATCAGAGAGAATTGTTAGGTCGGCTAGTTTGCCCACCTCAACAGACCCTTTCAGATTTTCCTCGCCCGACGAGTATGCAGCGTCGACTGTGTACATGCGCAAAGCCTCGTCAACGGTTATTTGTTCTTCAGGAAAGGCCGTTCGGGTCACGGCAGCTTGAATGCCTATTAACGGGCTTAACGGTTCCATTGGGCAGTCTGAGCCGCCTACAACACATGTGCCATTTTCTATGAGGGTTTTTACTGGGTAGAGCCATCGTGCGCGTTCGGCGCCTAAGTGTTCGGTGGCGGACCACACGGAAAATTCGGAGGCGATAACAAGAGGATGCACGGAAACGATGACTCCTAGCTTTTTCATTCGGCTGATTAGTTCTTGGTTGAGGACGGCGGCTTGCTCAACGCGGATGCGCCTGTCTTTCCGCGGCGTTTCCTTTGAAGCGTGCTCGATTGCTGTTAGCGCTGCGTCTACAGCCTTGTCGCCCATGGCGTGGATGACCAGTTGGTAATCTTTTTCGAGAATTTTGGTGGCTATAGTTGTCATTTCTTCCTGTGTGCAGAGCAGTTTTCCGCTTTCAGAATCGCCAGTGTAGGGCTGGAACAGCGCCGCTGTTTTCGATGCCAAATAGCCGTCTGCGGAAATCACTGCGCCCCCAACCTTTAACATCCCGCTGTTTGCTGGCAAGTTTGCCATGTTGTCTAGGAGGCTTGCGGGAACCACCACGTAAACGCGCAGGGGCAGCCTGTTTTGCGCATGGAGCGTTTGGATTATTGAGAGTTCGATGTGTGACAGCACCATCCAGTGCACGCTGGTGACGCCAGCTTCCAAGATTTTCTCGCACGCCACGCCAGCAGCCTCCGCCAGTTCGTCTTCGCTGGGTTCAGGTATAACATTCCAAATGAGGTTCGTGGCGGCGTCACGCAGAACTCCAGTAAGCTCGCCTATCGCCGCGTCTCTGTCAACTGCGCCTCCCTCGGGAACAGGGGTCAACCGCGTCACCCCAGCAAACTCTAACGCCTTGCTGTTCACCACAGCCACTTGCCCGCTCTGATGATAGAAAATCACTGGATTATCAGGAGAAACCGCGTCCAAGTCAAAACGGTTTGGAAAGCGTTCCTCTTTGAAGCGGGTTTGGTTCCAGCCGCGACCTAACAGCCATTTTCCTTTAGGAGACTTCTCCACGCTTTTTTTCACGAGGTTTTGCATTTCTGTTATGGAGTCTGCGTTGCTGAGGTCGATCCATGTTAGGAGCCTGCCGAAGTCGGCGACGTGGATGTGAGTGTCTATGAAGCCGGGAACCACGGTTTTCCCGTTCAGGCGGATGACCACGGTGTTTTCGCCGATGAGCTGGCTGATTTCCTTGTTTGTGCCGACTTTTATGATTCTGTCGCCTTTCACAGCGACTGCTTCGGCGCAGGGTTGAGACTGGCTCACGATTAGGACGTTGCCGCCAGTTAAAGCTAAATCCGCTGACACAGCATCACCATTCACAACAGTTTATGGCAGGATACCTGTTAAAATTTTTGCGTGGACTATGATTGTTTTTTGGAGCGTTTGCTTATGGCGAATCCGAGGATGACTGCCAAGACCACTGCGAAGACGATGACTACAACTGCAATTACAGTTTCCGGAATGCTGGTTTGTGAAGTCTCGGTTCCCTCAACCACAGCGATACCATAGGCGGAGGTGTAGTAACTTTTGTCTGTCTGCCACTGAGCCGCAACAGTCCAGTTTCCCGCGGTGTCTGGCTTGAGGGTGAAGTTGAAAACGCCTTGCTTAGAGGTTACAACCTGCGTGTCAGTATAGGAGCCGTCAGGTTTAACGAAAGACACCGTTACGGACGCGTTAGGATAAGCTGGATTGAGATAGCCCGAACCCGTTACCTCCTCGCCTATTGCAGCTTGCGAGGGTAATTCAAGGCTGATGTTGCTGGTTGTTGCGGGATCCTCGGCTAGACAGTAGACGTTCCAGTCGTTGCTTCCCACGTACACTTTTCCTTCGTATACGGAGCAGGAGGAATAACTGTTAGATTCAGCTTTGAAAAACCCGAGTTTTTCGCCGTCCGTGGCGTTGAGGACGTAGACGGAGCGCTGGTCAGTTACCACGTACACTTTGCCGTCAGCGTAAGATGGAGAATCATAAAGCTCCTCGCCCAAGTAACTACTCCACAAGGCTTCGCCAGTTGACGCGTTAACGCCCACTATTGAGTAATGGTCCACTATAAAGAGCACATCATTCTCGTAAGGTGGAGAACAAACAATGAACTCACCCACGCCAGAAGTCTGGTACGTCCACTCAAGGTCGCCAGAAGCCACGTTTATGGCGTAGTACCGTTTCACGTTGGAAGAAGTAAACACCATGCCGTCAGCCACCGTCGGAGACGCATGCATGTCGGTACCCCCTGTTTCTATCAGCTCATACGGAAGCTCCCTTTTCCAAATGAAACTGCCGTCAGCCGCGTTCAGCTTGTAAATGGCACCCGTACTCGGTTCCTGCGAGACAATGTAAACTGCGCCATCCACAACAGCAGCAGAAGACGTAATTTCCCCTTCGGTATTAAACGACCAGTCCACGTTACCGTCAGCCGCATTCAAGCAGTATAAGTCCGTGTCCAACGAACCCACATAAACCCTGCCATCAACCACGGTGGGAGACGACCGCAACGCAGGCGCAGCACCAAAATTCACCTCGATGGGACCGCCAGCATACGCTGCCCATATCAAGCTGCCGTTGTATGCGTCAAGGCAGTAAACGAAGCCGTCGTCTGGACCTACATAAACCCTGCCGTCAGCTATTGCAGGGGAAGATTTGATGCTGTCGTTGGTGGCGAATTTCCAGAGGAAGCTGCCTGTCCCCGCGTCAAGACAGTAAAGGTTCCTGTCATATGACCCCACATAAACCCTGCCGTCAGCGATGCTAGGCGAAGAAAAGACTGCGCCGCCAGTAGTGAAGTTCCACCGCAACGTCAAATTCACGGGGGCAGACTGCCCAGTTGCGGTGTGCGCTGGGTCATGTCGGAACATGGGCCACGACGTTGTGCCTATAGCCCACGCCTGATTAAATGTTGAGTATTCTTCTCCTGACTCTTCGTCAACCGAGGTGGTTACGTCGCCAGGAATAAGGTACAAGTTGCCATACGCGATTGCCACAGACTCTCTCGGCGCGAAAGCTTCTATGGGAAGTTTCCATATGACCCTGCCCGTGTAAGCGTCAAGGCACGCAAACTCAGATTGGCTTTCCTGTCCCGTGTAAGACGCGGTTTGCCCTGTTGTAGCGTAAACCTTGCCGTCGGCGACTGAGGGGCTTCCAGGAAAAATTAAGGGTCCTGGCCCCTTGTACTTCCAAACCAAATCGCCTGTTTCCACGTCAACAGCGTAAAGGTTCCCGTCTTTGTTTAGCTCGTAAACCATCCCGTAAGCCACGGCGGGTCCAATACAGAAGTAGCCGTCTTCAGTTCCAGGGTTGAAAGTCCACAGAGCCTCGCCGCTGTCAGCGTCAAAGCAGTACAGAGAGTTGTCATGACCCCCACCCCTGAAAAACTTGCCCTCGGAGTAGGCGCCAGAGAAAACCATGGGAGTTTTAGTGTTTGTATTCCACAGCTCATCGCCTGTTCGAGCGTCCAGCGCCACCTGATGCGGACCATACGCGCCTGGAAACACTTTGCCTTCGCCGTACTGCACCCCAGAACCAACTGTCCCGCCGTCTTCAACATAGGTTTCCCACGCCAGCGTAGGCGGATTCGACGGGTCTGAAAAGTCCCAGCCTTGAACATAAGACCCTACCTTAACATAGAACATCTTCTCCTCTGGACTGTAAACGTTAGCAACGAAAAACGGCAAAGGATTAGCAGAAAACACGGAGCTAGTCCACAACACTTCGCCCGTTTCCACATCCAGACTGCTGTTCCCCGTGACAAGGTGCGTATCGTCAATCTTGTAGACGGATGGCCAATCACCAAGCGCAGGCACCACAGTATGCCACAAGATGCCGCCTGTGTCTTTGTCAAGAGCATAAACCTCAGTTTTCGTGGTGGCAAACACCTTGCCGTTAAACGCGGAAACGTAGCTCTGAATGCCAGTTATGTTCGTTTTCCACAACACGTCAGGCGCTTCTGGAGCTGGCCCAAGGGAGAAACGCGCAAAAGATGGGTCACCCTGAAGTTGAGGCCACTCATACTGAAGCAACCCCTCCGCGGCCGCAGTTTCCTGGCTTGAATTGCCATCTGCGCCACCTTGGAAATACAGGTCTTTAACAAACAGTGACAGAAGCAGCACAGCAACCAGCACAACGATAACGAGCAGAAGCTTTGTAAACTTCATTTTTCAGCCTCTTAGTTTAAGGGATAAGGATACCATATGAGTCCATGCTCCCCACAAGTAGCAGTAAGATTCAATCCAACTATAAATCTTACGGAAAACTCCATAGTTCGCCGCGTCCTCCAAGCCAGCCGAGAAGAAAAAGTGCTGATAGCCAACTGAAAAGCCCCGACAGGAGAAAACGCATAATCTTTTTTAGTACGCGAGAATTCTAAGGTAAATGAATAAAGTACCGAGGAATGTTCAAGGGGTTTTCAAATTTGACTAAAAAGGGTCCTTTACTTATGACCTCGTGGAGAGCCACAGGAGCCTGCAACGCCCGCTGCAGATACTGCAACGTGGACGCTACAGGTGCGGCTGCTCCGAGAGAACTAACCACGGAAGAAGCATTTCACTTAGTTGACGAAGTCAGCAGCTTCGGCGTCAAATGGTTCGGCATAAAAGGCGGCGAACCCCTGCTGCGAAAAGACATATTCGAAATCATAGGCTACGCGAAAAGCAAAGGCCTCAACGTCTGCCTGCTAACCAACGGATGCTTCGTTGACGGAGAAATCTACGACAAACTCGTCAAAAACCAAGTCTGGACATCAGTAAGCATAGACGGCCCAGAAGAGATAAACGACCAGCTACGCGGAAAAGGCTCATACAAGAAGGCATTGGCAGCCATCCAAAAACTGTCAAAAGGAAAAATCCTGAACGGACTAGCAGCCGCCATAACAGTCATCAATTACAAGCACCTTGACCACGTCGCCGAACTGGCAGACAAGTACCATGCAAACTTCGTATGGTTTAACCATCTGGTTCCCAGCGGAAGAGCCAAAGAAACCATGGAGCTAGCGCCAACTCCTGAACAGTACGAGTGGACCTTGAACCACATCTGGGATTTAGCGCAAAAATACGAGGGAAAATTCGAAATCCACGTGCACTGCCCCCACTACGCACGCGTAGTCAAGCAGCGTAACCCACCCAATTTCGATGAGTGGTACGAACACAAGTTCCATGGAAAATGCACATACTTCGCGTTCGGCGGCTACATCAGCGTAACCGAAAACGGCGACCTGATACCATGCTTCTACACTGACCTGACGCCTGCAGAACCCATGATGCTGGGAAACATCAGAGAGAAAGGCTTGACGAAAGCATGGGAGGAAATACGAAACTCAAAGTACTACAACAGCTTCAAAGACAGAAGCCGCCTGAAAGGCAAATGCGGAGTCTGCGAGTACCGAGAAATCTGCGGAGGATGCAGAAACAGAGCCTACGCGTACACAGGCGACATCTACGAGTCCGACCCCGCCTGCCCGTACATACCAATGAGCTTACGTAAAAAAGAAACTGTAGAACAGGTATAGAAAATGAAGAAAGCAAGCACGGCAACGAAAATTGCTTTGGTGAACTCGCCGCTCATAGAAGCAGATTACAGCCATCCGCTTTTTCCGCCGTTGGGCTTAGCGTACTTGGCGGCCGTGCTTGAGCAGAACAATTTTGAAGTAAAAATAATGGACTGCCCAGTGTGCAGAATGGACCACAAGAAGCTGGGCACCGACCTCGCTGCGTTCAAACCTGATTTGGTTGGCATCGCGTCCATGACTCCCACGATTCCTTCAGCTGTGAAATCCGCGCAGGTTGCGAGAGAAGTGTGTCCTGAAGCGAAAGTCATTATGGGCGGTCCACACGCCACTTTTGCAGACAAACAAATCCTCACCGACGAGCCTGCAGTTGACATCGTAGTGCGAGGTGAAGGCGAAGAAACCCTTTTGGAGCTTGCTCAGCGCGCGCCGAAACTGGATAAACTGCAAGATGTAAAAGGCGTAACTTTCAGGAGCAACGACCAGATTGTTCAGACGCCTAACAGGCCGTTCATACAGAACCTTGACGCTTTGCCGCGTCCCGCATACAATTATCTGCCAATCGACAGGTACAGGATTCATGGGAAAAAGTTTCTTCCAATCATGACCAGCAGAGGCTGCCCCTTCCAATGCGCTTTCTGCTCGGCGTCACGAATATTTGGGGCAGGGTACAGGACGCGAAGCCCAAAAAACGTGCTTGACGAGTTGGAGTGGCTGAGAGACGTACACGGCGCCGAGGGCGTATCTTTTCATGATGATACATTTACGTTTGACAAGAAGCGGGCGATGGACATCTGCGACGGAATCATAAGCCGAAAGATAGGTTTGCCTTGGGGCTGCTCAACCAGAGTGGACTTGGTCAGTAAGGAAATTTTGAACAAGATGGCGAGGGCGAACTGTAATGAAGTGTGTTTCGGCGTTGAATCTGGCTGCCAAAAAATCCTGAACGCGGTGCATAAGCGGGTTTCGCCTGAACAGAACGAAAACGCGATTAAATGGGCAAAAGACGCTGGCATGTTCGTAACCGTGTCTGTGATTATAGGTTATCCAGGAGAAACGAAAGAAACGGTTCAGGAAACTCTTAACCTTATCCACAGGGTTGAGCCTGACGAGGTGTGGCTGTGTCTGCCAACTCCTTATCCGGGAACAGAGCTTCGTACGCTGGTAGAGAGCTTAGGGTGGAAGATGTCGGATGACTGGACTCTGTACAACACGATGAACTCTGTCTTTGAGAACCCTGATTTGCCTGCGGAAGAACTCAAGAAAATGAGGCAATCGTTTTACAACAAGTTCTACTCGCCCAAATATGTTATCCGCCAATTCGTGAAGGGCAACGTGAAAGGGAACCTGTACAGCAAAATAATGGCGCGAACCGCAGTGAACTACCTGCTTTGGCGAGCCAGAGCCAGCTTATAGCCTCAAGCAACGAATACAGGGAGAAAGGCGTAATCAACGGAAACTTTATTATTCAATCCACGGTTTTTAAAACTTGACGAGGGGAACAAACGATGAAAAGCTCTGTTATTGACCAGAACAAACCTGAGGCGTATAATTCGAGAGAAAACTGGCCACCCTACACTTACAGGGATTACCCTGAAATAGAGCCTGAAACGTACAAGTCGTTTATGGAGTTTTTGTCAACTGAAAACACTTCAGGCAGGCTGATGGAGCTTCAACCGTGGATATCCATGTGCGACTCCAGATGCGCGTTCTGTTATTTCCCAACCACACCCACCGTGAAGGCTCCTATAGAGCGGTACATGGACATGCTGAAAAAAGAGTTGGACATGTACGCAAAAACGCGGTACGTGAAAACAAGCGTGTTCGACGAAATAGTTCTAGGCGGTGGAACACCAAGCGTGCTTTCCGCGGAGCAGATGATTGACCTAATCGACTTTTGCAAAGAACGTTTCACCACTAACGATGAATACTTCATCAAAGTGACGGGTTCCTCGAAAACGCTTGCTCTGAAAAAAATCGACAAGCTCGCAGAATACGGCGTGTACCAGATGGACATGGGGGCTCAAACCTTCGACGATAAAATCCGGAAACTTCTGTGCTTGCCTGACAGCGCGGCAGATGTGGAAAAAGCCATCATGCACGCTAAAAAACTCGGTTTATGCGTTTGCGTTGACCTCATGTACAATCTGCCAGGGCAAACCATGGAAAGCTGGGTAAACACTCTGAAAAAGGCCATAGAGCTGGACGTTGAAATTGACGCGTACTCATTACATGTGGATCCGGGCACGGCACTTGAAAAAATGATTCAAAGGGGAGTCTCGCCGCCTCAGGGAGACGCAGAATACGAAAAGCAACAGTACCTAACTGCGTACAAGATGCTTACTGCAGCAGGCTACAAGGCTGTTGGCCACGACCGCTTCAGCAGAGTCGAATGGCACTTCCGAGAAAACTGCCTGAACGGTTGGCCATGGGGAGGCATATTAACCACAGGAGCAGGCTGCTTCATGGGGTATCTGCAGAGATTCTCGTACTCCAACATTGAAGACATAAACACGTACATAGCAACCGTTGACTCTGGGAAACTGCCCATCAAGAGGCTTTCAGAATCCACAGATGAAGACATGATGAGAAGAACCATGACACGGCTTTACCTGCGGCTTCCAGTCAGCAAGAAGGAATTTATGGAAAAATTCGGAACCACGCCAGAGAAAGTCTTTCCAAAACAACTTCAAAAGCTAAAAGAGAAAGGATTAATTGAAATCGACGACAACGAAATCCGAATCACCAAGCTAGGTGAAGTCTGGAAAGGCAACATCGCATGGGAATTCGCGCCTAACTCAGCTTAACAAATAAATAGCATCAACTAACCGCATCATTTTTTTATTTATATATAAAAAAGGAAAGAGTGGGGATTTGTTAGTAGTGCTTCTGTGGCATGATTCCGTACCAAGTCATTACTTTACCGAGTATAGGCACTATTACGCCTAATGCAATGCTCGGAACGAAGTTAACCACGACTGCCAACACGGGGTCTGTTGCCCAACTATCCTGAGCCATCATTCGTCCGGGTTCAAGCGCGAGGTTGTAGTTCATGAAAGCTTGGATCACTGCGGTTATCAGGGAAGCGGTTAAACCTGCGCCTAGCATCCGTTTGAAATTTGTCGAGCCGTTGTTTAATGACCCAGCCATGTAACCGATTATAACAGCGTTCACGAGGTAGAAGAGCATGCTTATGTCGCCGAAGAAGTTGTAAGTGGTTACTCCGTAAGCTGCGTAAATTCCGTTATATTGCCCTGCGCTCGCTACGTAGTACATGCCGCCCGTGATAAAGCCTGCTGCACCACCAGCCCACTTATTCCAAAGTAAGCCTAAGACAAGTGGAACACCGAGAACAAGCATCTGAGTAAAGCCTTGTGTCAGAATTACAGCTATTACGTTCGCTTCTCCAATTATGTGCTCTGTTCCAGTTGGGTTAATGTAAACGGCTAGAACGAATATCAGTATCACTAGAATTATTGGTATGACAATGCCGTCGATGAGGTTAGATAGTTTAAATTTTTCTGGTTCCAATTTTCATCCCTTGAACTATTTACGTGGTGGCAAGTTTATAAGCTTAATGCTAAAAAACGTTATGCTAGGTTAATATTTACTTGAAAACCAAACGAAGTATAACGGTCTTGAAAAGCAGATTTCCGAAGAAAATAAAAAAATAAAAAGAAAGTTATGGAAACTAGAAGGTTACTTTTGACGTAGCATTGCTTTTGATCTGAGTACGCTGCCTTTCAAGTCAATTCTTGCGGGGCAAACGAAACTACAGTGACCACAGCCATCACAGTAATCAGCATTTAGTTTGCTCATGGCTTCAACGTTCATTTTGTCATACGCCTCCTTAATCAAAATCGGACTAAGCTTGTGGCAGCAAACTCTCATGCATGCACCGCATCGAATACAATCGTAGACTTTGACTTTTTCAGGGGCGAATGTTTTTGCTTTTGGTAGCTTTGGTTCTTTCTTTTCGGTCGTGGGTTTTTGTTTGCCTATTTTGTCAAGCAAAGGCGAGGTTAAGTTCATTATTACTAACGCCAGTATCGAACCGCCGAAGAAGCTCATGTACGTTTGGATAAGCACTGTTAGCACGCCTAAGCCGACACCAAATATCAGTTGTCCCATATGCGTCAGCGGCGTGGTCGCCGGATCCGTGGCCATGAAGAACGCTAGGAATATCGAGCTTCCAATGAATAGTTCAAAGCCGAGCCTCAGCAGCAAATCTCCGCCTGGATAAGCAAAGTTCAAGAGTACAGCCATCAATGCAACGCTTACAAAGTAAGCGCCAGTGATTCTCCACTTTATGTATCTGCGTGCAAGAACGAATAAAGCTATTCCAACGACTATAACCGCAATGCTTGAAGCGCCACCAGCCCAACCGTGGAACTTATTGATTATCAGCAGGTTGAATACGTCACTCTGTGAGACAGTAGCAGGAAGTGCTACAGTAGGGTTCGCAAAGCAACTGAAAACATAGAAGCCAAAGCCAGCAAGGCCATTACCACCAATTATGTCGTATCCAATTGGACCAGCTAACGAAGGTACGCCAAGCATACTATCCATGAGGTGGTCGCCTGGAATAAGTATGGTGAATATGCCGACGAATGCGAAGACTAAAAGTTTTGCTGCTGCTGCAGGATTAACGTATTTTCTGCCTTTGATTCCTTGAATTTTCTTGAACAGCACCATGCCGACCATAGTGATTAGGGCAATATACATGAGAGAATCGGGTGCAACAAGCGGAAGTATTGTGCCAGTGTTCATTTGGGGTATTCCAACGGTGTAGGAAAGCGACACAATCATGCCAAACACTGCTGCTGACATGAGGTTAAGTGGACTGTCTTCCGCAACCTTGGCCATTAGAAAATCTATGCCGATTGCAATCGCCACTGCAACGACACTGTTGACAATAACAGCCAATCCGTATTGCCAGCCTACCTCGGTTTGCGTCATCAAATCCGTTGTGACTACACCCCACCACAAAACGGCAGTTATAATCATTATAACCACGAGTGCAACGAACGTGTAAGTCATCAATTTATCTTTAGTCATCGATGAAAATTCTTTTGGTTTAGACATCCTTTCATAATCTCCTTGATTTTCTATGTCAATTTAGGGCTGGTTTTGTTTTATAAGACTTTCCTTAAGCACCTTACATGTTAAACATTCACCATGAAAAATGATGGAAAAAATAAAACACTAGAAAAATTTCCCATTTCTAACCAAAAAAATGTTCTTTCTTTAATTCTCACTTTTTGCTATCAGATGAATGCAGACTCCATAATCTCAACTATGTGCGTTATCCAAACAGGCACCGTGCGCGATAAAACTGAAAACTTGGGATGAAAATCGTTATTTCCTTTGGCGCAACATACCCGGAAATAAGGATAACATGCAGCATATTCTTTTTTCATGCTCTCTTTATAAAGATAAGGAAAAAGAAGTTTTAATCGTAACTCTTATATCGCAAAGGTATTATCTAACATTGCTGTGAGCTTGATGGCCTCAAAAAAAGCGCCGTTGTACATGGTTACTTGGCGGTGTACAAGAAGATGCGTCGGCAGCTGCTTATACTGCAGTTACACACCCGAATACGCCAAGGATTTTGAAATAGACACAAAAGCTGCTTACAAGATGGTTGACGAAATTCACAGGTTTGGCTCTCCCTGGTTCGGAATAAGCGGCGGAGAACCCCTTGTGAGAAAAGACATTTTTGACGTTATAGACTACGCCAAAAAAGAGTACGGTATGGAAGTCAGCCTAATCACCAGCGGTTTCGCCTTCGACCAGGAAAGACTGGACAAACTCGCAAAATACGAGGTGCACACCGCAGTCAGCGTGGACGGAAACCGAGAATCAAACGACATCATCCGGAGAAAAGGAAGCTACGACAAAGCCCTGTTTGCTATGAAGAAGCTGTCGGAAAACGGAATCTTAGACTGCATAGTAACAACCATGACCAAATACAACATAAAGGACATGGCTCATCCAGCAGCGTTAGGAGAACAGTTCAAAGCAAGAATGGTTGTTTACCACAACCTCGTGCCAGTTGGCAGAGCAGGCTCAAACATGCCTGACTTGGCGCCCACTCCAGACGAGTACGAGGCAGCATTCAACGAAATTTACGACCTGCAAGTAAAGCTAGCGGGTAAAGTCAAAATCAACGTTTACGCACCATTTTATGCGAGAATCGTGCGGCAGAGAAACCCCGTTGACTTCTGGGACTGGTTCCAAAACGGATTCCTAGGCAAATGCACCATAGGCGGAAACTACATCAGCGTAACCGAAAACGGCGACTACAGGTCATGCGGCTTCCACGAAGGCTACAGGCTTGGGAATGTTAAAGAGAAGGGATTGCCAGAAACCTGGAATGAACTTCAACATTCTGAGCTGCACCTGAAGCTGAGAGACAAAAACAACATTAAAGGCAAATGTGGAGTCTGCGAGTACCGAGAAATCTGCGGAGGATGCAGAACACGCGCAGAATACTACACAGGAGACCTCTTCGAATCCGACCCAGCATGCGCCTACATACCAAAAGTGCTGCGAGAACAATAAGCAAACCAGCAAATCCTCCATTTTCACCTAAGTTTCAGAGCTTACAGCCATTTTTTCGTAACAGATGTGTTAGGGGTTGCTTTTGATTTTGAAAATCATGTATCTGTCGTTTGAGTAGATTAGCTCTAAGAGTTTGGAACCGATAATCTTGGTGTCAAGTTGGTTTTTGTCGTACACTATGAAGCCTATGTTTTGGTCTTTTATGTAGTCGTGGTAGTCTCTGGATTTCACCTCAAAAGTGGTGGCGGGCTTGAAATCGAACAGACCCTTCAGGTCGGTGAGGCTGGGCATGTCTGGGAAGCTGGTTTGCGAAAAAGTGAGGTACTGGTACGTGAAGGAGGCTGTTTCGTTAACGTTAACCCTGTCGAAGTCGTATTGGAACCTGATGGCATCTATCTGCCTGCTTTCTAGAGCGCCCACGTTGCCCCAGTCGGGCAGTTCTTGAAAGTTCAGCGCGAAGACAACCTGTTTTGCTGAGTCGTAGAAACCGAGGTAGTTGCCTGTTAAGGTTGAACGGGAGAAATTAACCACCGCCCACTCGTTTCCGTTAGTGTTTGAGGGGTTACTCCAAGGATTCTGCCAATCCAGAATACCTGGAACGTAGGCTTCTTCGAACGAGAATTGGAGGTCAAAGAAAGTGCTTAGGTACAGCGAAACATCGGTTATCTCGCTTTGCGTGGGGGACAGGGACCAAGCAACGGTTATCGGGTATGTGTCGTTCTGAACGGTGATTGTTTGAGTGATGCTTACTTCGTCGTTGAAGTAGTGGAACGTCAGTTTCTTGGGGGAACCTTGGTCCTCGAAGACGGATTCTCTGGTAAGATTGGAGAGGGGAATTTCTTTGTAGACGCCGTTCGAGCGATACAAGACTTCGTTTCCGTCCGCCGCGGAACGAGAAACCTTGTACCAAACATCGTTTATGGAAACGTAGTTCTCGTCGGCAACGTGTCCTTTCGTCAGGGCGTACGCTCTGACTATAGTCACTGGATTTTCAATTTCGTAAGCCAAGTCCAAAACAGACAATGCAATCGTGTTTCGCTCCACGACGGGGTCGGTTTCAGCTATGATGGTTTTGCCTGAGTATAGTCTGAACCAGAAGCCGGGAACTTCGGTTACAACCACTGTTGTTTCAGCGGGGTAGTTGTTTTTCAGCCAGGTGCCTGCCTCGTACGCTTTCACATCGGATGTTGAATAGTATACGCTGCCTTCCATGATTCTCCCGTAGACGGTTCCAAAACGGAACACCAACAGCAGGCACACCAGAGCAACCAGCGCGACAGCGACTGCTCTCAACCGAATTTTCTTCCAATTCGGTTTATACTTTAGGTAGAAGGCTGAAACCTGTTCAGCCGCGAAGCCTACGGAGACAGCTCCCAGAATCGCGATTGGAGGCATCAAATAGTATATGAACCATTGGAAGGGCAAGTACAGCCCGAACAGGTAGGATTCCGCTAGAACGAGGGGAACGAGGAAGCTCATGAGCATGATTAGGAAAAAGAGAGGTTGCTTTTTTGATCTTAACTTGAAGAATGCGATGATGATGCCGGCGATGGAAATTACGAATATGAAGCCGAAGTTCATCAGAAAAGCGCTGAGCGTGGTTCCTGGAATCTGATAGGCAGTCGCTTTTTGCATGAAGAAAACATGGTATATGATCATGTCGAGGTACGGTAACATCGCCTGTAAATAGTAAAGGGAAAACGCTATTCCGCCGCCCAGAATCACCGCGATAACTGCCTTGAAATGTTTGCCTCGGGACTTAATGAACATGTACAGGATAACGGGTGGAAGGATTAACACGGTTATGAACGCGGTTAGCTGATGGGACAGAACCAGCGAAAACGCCACGAAGAAGGCAACCACTATGTGCTCAAGGTTCTTCAGTGCCAAGGGTAAGTACACTAACAGCAGAAACAGGAACGCCAAGCCGAGAATGGTGGTGTAGCCGCCCCAAAGGTTAAGTTCATAGATTGGAACACAGAAAAGCAGCAAGACAGAGGCGATAACGCCAATTTTCTTGCCGAAAAACTTGGAGGCGATTAGGTAAATGGAGAAAAACAGTAGCCAATCAATAAGCACTGCCAATGCTTTCTCAATGAAGATTAACTGCGCGACACTGGTTGCTCCCGTAAACGAGATGAGCACGGCGAGCACAATCTGGAAAAGGGGAGGAGTCCAACCCAAGTTTTCCAAAGGTATTCTCCCCGTGTCTAGGAAAATGCGGGCTTTTTCCATGTGCACGGCAGGGTCGTTTCCCATGACTAACCCGTTCATTGACACGACAGAGTAGAAGAGTACCAAAAGCACGGTTGAAAAAACCACTGCGAACGCGAGCTCGAATATTTTCTTCTGCTCACTGGTAAGTGTCAACGCGATTATGCCGTTCCCACCTATGCGAAGCCCCTTTTCACCATGAATATTGCTACTTCATCGTTAATAAACACCAAACTAAACGTCGGGTCTTTTACAAATTTCGGCAAAACTTCAAAATCGCGGCAGGCAACGTACGAGATGTTCCAGTCTGCCACTGCTTTCCGATAGTCGAAAACGTCAAGGGATGGAGAATCAGGATTCTGCTCTTGGTACGAATTGAGGTTGTCGCTGATTATAGCGTTGAAGTATTGGTTTTTTCTTTCCTGAGATTGATAAATTTCCAAGTCATCTGACACTGAATAAGCAGTTACCGCCATCTGGATTTCTGCTTTGGATTTGCCTTGCAGGTTATAATTTAATGAGAAGATGCAAGGGTTATCAGGATTAATCAAATCAACATATGGCTGTTCCTTGTCGAAGATCAGTTGGCTAAAGGCTTTCACGCCTTCATCCAGAAAAGCAATTGTGTTGCTTTGTTGTGCTTGCATGTATCCTTTACTGTTCACAGTGAAGTCAAGCCAGTCCAGAGAAACTTCGTTAACTGTGCTTTCAATAGTAATTGCGATGTTCACAAACGGGGATCCTTTGTAGATGGTTGTTAACTCGGTGTAGTTGAAGAATTCGTTACCCTTCTCAACTATGATGGTGGCGTGGTCCGTGTCGTTTTCTATTCGCATTTCCTTCACAGGAATCTGATCCAAATACAAAAGCTGAGGGTTATCACCCACGCGGTATTGGACTCTATTTTTACTACTGTTAAAATTCAAGAACGAGTAAGGGAAATAGGTCCAGTTAAGCTTAGCCAGAATCTCTGGGTTATGCCTGCCAATGTAGCCGCCGTCCTCCCTAACCTGAATCAAACCGTTATCCACAAGGTAATTCGTGTCAAGCAGGCTCTTGGCAACTTTTGCGGGTTCAAACTCGCGGGCAAGCGCCAAATATTGAGGGTCAACAGCGCTTAAGGTAGGGCGCTCTGCGAAGCCTGAAAACCACCAGCCGTAATAAGCGTCGGAAACAAAAACTGAGCCAACCGGCGTATTCTGGCGAGCCCACTGCATTGCTTCGTATCCAGAGTCATTCATAGTTTGGTAGAAACTTTGCAGTTCTACGCCTCTAAACGGGGTCAGGAAGATTGGCACAGCAAAAAAAGCAACAAGTAAGAAAGCGAGAGCGAATGCTGCGTAAATGCGTTTGCGAGAAAGATGCGACGCCACCCTACTTTTTTTGCTGATGCTCTCTTTGATTTGAGATGTCTTCTTTGTTAGGGACAAGTACGTGTCTGTCACGCGTGAGAAGAAACCTGCTCCATGGTCAATCCCAAGAGCGATTAAAAGTATGAGAGGCAAGATGATGAAGTACAGAAACCGATTGTAATCCGTGTAGATTCCCACCAGATACGCTTGAGTAAAAAGCATTGGAACCAAAATCCATAATGCGAGAAACAAGGCTGGAACAGTAAAAAATTTGCCTCGGTACTTTTTCGAGAACAAAAAGAAGAAAACCACACTGGCGAAGAGAGGTATCACCCATTCAAGGGGAAGCACTCTTGTTGAGAGAAGCGCCAACCTAATATCTGACACACCTCCCGTAAACGTTTCCGAGTTGGCACCTAAATATGCTGGAACAGCGTTTACTAAAAATGGAGAAACCAGAATCGCTCCGAGGAAAATCGGCACAAGCCAAAGGAGAATATGTTTTTTTGAAACACCGAGTCTTTTGGAGAAAACAGTTGCAATAATTACAGTCAAAAATGTTATGGAGACAAACATTACTGCGCTGAGAGAATGAGTGAAGAATATGGCTCCAGACAAAATCGTTGTCGTAACAAGAAAAGGAACCGTGGAAAGTCTTTCCCTTTCCAAAAAAAGATAAAAAACCACAGGAATCAGCAGCAAAGTAACGGCGTTGGGGAAGCCACCCCAAACCAGCATCTCCACATCAAACCGTGAAATCGCCACTAAAAACGCAACTATAAAGGCTGTTGATTCTCCCCAAACTCGGCGCCCAATCAGGAAAGCGCATAAGACAATGAAAGAAGAAAAGAAAGAAGCGACCAAGGCGTGAGCCAAGTAGTCAGGTATGCTGGTCATCAATATTATGTAGGAAACGAATATGTGGTATCCAGGAAAAGTTAGAGATAGACCGCCACCCATCTGGTAATTGTTCCACAGGAAATTTGTGTTGTCTGACCCTATGATTGAGTTGACTACGCTTTCGTGTAAGCCTATGTCAGCGCCAGGCGGGTAAGTTGCCCAAGTCATAAACATCATGCGGTATGCGAATGCAAATGCCAAAACAAGGAAGAGTAAGAGGTATTTATTTGGTGTTTTGAACATTTTTTTCTTCCCAAGCATTCATTTTCGCTTATTGAACGAATAGTGTAGTAGTGAAGTTAAAGTTTAAATATGGAATTCGAATATAAAAATCGAGGGTATAAAAAACTAAAAGGGAAGTAATGTTAAATGTCATGGCTTAAATCTATGATGGAGAAAGAACCTCCAGAACCAGAAAACCCACTTGGCACAGTTGTCATAGGCAACATTGAACCAGACATGCACGACACAGCTAAAGAAGCAGTAAGACGAGCACTCAAAAGAGCCGGATTCAAGACCGTGGACGTAGGCAAAAGCGCTGCCCCGCAAGTTTTCGTAGACAAAATCAAAGAATCCAACGCCAACATATTAGCAATCTCAGTTAACACTGTACCAGCGAAGAACAATATTCCAAAGCTTGATGAAGCACTGAAGTCAGCCGGAATCAAAGACAAACTGATCATCCTCATGGGCGGAGCTGCAGTCAAGAAAGAAGACGCAGAAGCAATCGGCGCACTCTTCGGCAAGAACAAGGAAGAAGGCGTAGCAATCGCCAAAAAAGCAGTCGGAAAGTAAACGCACAATTCGGATGAGACAGCATGCAAAAATTCAATACGCCACAAAACGTATATGAGTTAGGGAAAGTGAAAGTAGGCGGTCAGCCTGGAGAAACACCTACTTTTCTGATAGGCTCAATTTTTTGGCTAGGCCAGAAAATGGTGAAAGACGCAAATCAAGGAATATTTGACGCCGAACAAGCTGAAAACCTAATTAACAAAACTGATACCTTGAGCGATTTAACTGGTGTTCCTCTCGCTTACGACATAGTTGGAACCACAGAAGCAGCTTTCGAAAAATACATCGATTTCGTCGCCAAACACAGTGAAGCTCCATTAATGCTCGACGCAATGAGCCCAAGAACCAGAATGAAAGCAGCAGAACTCGCGAAGAACATGGGACTTCAAGACAGATGCTTATACAACTCAGTCTACAAAGGCGTCAGAGACGCTGAACTGGAAGTACTGAAAGACAGCGGAATCAAAATGTCCATAGTTCTCGCTGATAACCCGAAAGACCAAAGCTTGGAAGGAAAGATGCAGGTTTTAGAGGAAGCATTAGCGCTAGCCGACAAAGGCGGAATCACAAAACCGTTGATTGACACAGCTATTCCAGCATTCGAACCATCGATGGGCACAGCAGTAAGAGCAATACCGATAATCAAAGAAAAATTCGGTCATCCCACAGGATTGGGATCTGGAAACGTAGTCACAACCATGGGATGGGTCAAAGCTCACTTCGAGAAACAATTCAGGTATGGAACCAGAACCGCAACCAACGCTATAATGCAGACAATGGGAGCCAATTGGCTGATGTTCGGACCAGTTGAACAGGCAGACTATGTCTTCCCCGCAGTAGCAATAACCGACGCTTACGTTGCATCTGCGATGGGCGACCTAGGCATCAGACCGTTAGAAGAGACGCACCCAATCTACAAGATTTTCCTCTAAACTCCATCCTTTTATTTTTTTGTAAAAGTCTCCTTGAATTTGACCTGAAGGATAAAAAGGTGAAACACACCAATTGGTTTGGAATAATCGTTCTTTACACGGTTGCAACATTACTCTTTGTGTATTTCATCCCTAACGATTCACCATTCTCCATTTTAACAAACGTGTTCGGATTCATTTTTGTGGCAGTCGTACCTGGATATTGCCTTGTAAACCTCCTGTTCAAAGAAGGAAAACTCGACATAATTGAAAAAGCCGTTTTGTCTGTGGCACTAAGCTTCAGCATCGCCGGAATGGCAGGGCTTTTCTTGGGATTGTCACCCATACACATAACAACACCCTCGTTAACCATCTCACTCAGCATCATAGTCGTAGTTTTAGCGTTTCTGGCTTTTCTAAGAAAAAGGAAACTGGAGCTTCAAATCGAAAAACCAGAACAGCCAAGCCGCTGAGGATTTCACCGGTTAAAGGTACATGATACTTTTTCCCAAAAATATTCTAAAAGCTGGCTTGCAGCTTAATTATTAAAAATGTAAAAAGAAGAAAGGAGTTTAGAACATTGATTTCCATTTGTTGACTAATTCTAGAACTTCGTCGCCGCCGTAGCCGTCCAACTCCGCCAGTGTATCTTTGCTTTCTACTGCGGCTTTCTGGAAGTCGCGGATTCTCTGTGCGTTTTCAGCTAAGAAGATTATTCCGTCGACACCTGTTCGGGCTATGCGTGTTGCAACGGTTAGCAGTTGGTCAGCGGTTGGGACTTGGTTGGGGTCGTCGTTTGGTCCGCGCACGTAAAGGTTGGTGAACACTGGTTTTTTCAGTTTGCTTTTGAATGCTCGGGCTAGCATCTCCCAGTACCATGGAGAAGGATACGCTTTTGAAAACATTGGAATCACGAAAAAGTCAGCGTACTCGGCTAGTGCATCGAAGTCGTAGCCGAATCTTTCTCTGCCAAGCACAGGATCAGGCAGCAAGTTCACGTATAAAGGCTTGCTTCCTATCGTGTTTCTAACTTCTCCAAGGAATTCTGTTACGGTTTTTGCTCTCCAATCATACCAGTTTAGCCCGCTTTGACGCCATTTTTCGACGCAACGGGGGCAGACGCAGAAGCCGTGGTCTGCAAAGTGCTGGCTGCTTACGCTTATTCCCGGAGTCTGACGAGCACAGTCCGCGATTAGTTTAAGATTGTACTCCCTAACTTCAGGGTTTGTGATGCACAGGACATCCCAGCGTAGATTGTATTTCTTGTTTCCAGGTATAGCCCCGTTAACTTTCGGAGCCGTTAGCCTACGGAAAGCGGGACCATTCTTTGAAACGGATATCCACTCTGGATGTTTCTGTGCCAACGCGTTGTCTCCGAAGACAGCGATGTTAGTGTACATTTTGGGGTTAGGTGTTCCCACGGTGCCAGATTCTGGTTTGATGCGGTAGAAGTTTATGTCAACGCCTTCGGCGGGTTCGGGTTGGTAAAGAAATGTTGCAAATTTCAAGTTTCTCACCATTATATTATGACTTGGTACACGGAATAATTTGCAGGTTATTTAAGGTTTTCAGTTTTTCCCTTAGAAAGGGCGGTTTTCACAATGTTTATCAGAACACTTTTCGTGAAAGGCGGAAGGTCAACAACTTCATAATCGCTTCTTGCCTCAGTTTCGGCTTGAATTTTTTCGTCTTTAACAGATTGGAAAAGCAAACTGCCGAAACGTTCACTCATCGCGTCAACGTTTCCGAACTCGGAGGGCACAAGCCCTTTTTTGACATCAGCATCCATCTTGACTGCAGCCAGCATAAGTGAAGCGAAAACTGGCTCAGTTTCCAAAATTTTTGTCAGCTCTTGCGGCGTCACTTTTAAGTCGTTAACTTTTGACAGTTCAGAAGAGAGCTTCTCTATGGACAAATGCCTTTCTCTAAGCCTATCTTTAATCGACCTCGATGGCATGAACTCATTAGCTTTAGTAACGGCTTCTCTCACAGCCTGACGTGTGCAATATCCTACTAGTTGTCCAAGTTCCGAGGCAGGACCGCCATAAACTATGGGAGCGCCTTTGCTTGTTTTCGCCACTACTATAGAGTCGGTAACTGTTCCTGTGGCTTCGTCGCCAGAGAACCTGCTTCTGATGTCTAGTTCTCTTAGAGCAGCCATTTTTGCTTCGGTTACGGTGATTAAGGTTCCAGCTAAGCAGCTTTCAATTGGGTTTCCATCTATGACAACTATGATGTTTATGGTTCCCTGGTTTTCCTCTACGTTTATGGTTTCGCCTGCTGATTCGGCGAAGTTGCAGGTGTTGCCTTCGTTGTCTGCTGCTGTGGCGATGACGCTGACGGCGAGTTCGCCGTTCTTTTTTGAAGCTAACGCGAAATTTGCGACTGCAGCGGCGGTAACCATGCCGATGAAACTTTCGTTGAGTCCGAAGCGTTTTGAGGAACGTGTTATGTAGGCTTCAGGGTTGTCGTGGAGGTGTTTGTCGTTGCATTCTTTAAGGACTTCTACGTTGAGTATCGCGTTTGTTTTTTTTATGCCTCCACCGTTATGGAATGCTGAGCTGATTGTTGTAAGGGGCTTGTCGGAGAGAACTGCCAGCACGTTTTCTTTTAGAATTAGTTTGATGCCGTCTTCTGTGAGGTTGAATTGTTTCATGAAGTCACCGTTTTTCAGTGTGTGGACTGGTTATTTTGTGTTATAGTAATGGCTTTTTCTGGACACAAGTCTGCGCATACACCGCATTGACTGCAAGAGGCTAAGTCAACGATTTTTGGTTTGCCGTCTGTGCCTACTTCCAAGATGCCGAATGGGCAAACGCCGACGCAGATAAGCGTGGAGCAAGGAGAACATTTGGTGTAATCGATAGAAACCATCGATTTATGTTTCCCCATGGCGAGTCAACAATTAAATAATCCGCTGGAATATATCTGTTGCGTGCGAGGTGGCTGACATGAAAATGGGTTTGGTCACGTATGTTCCTGAAAAAGTTGAAGGTTACGACATGCACGTGTACTATTCGAAATGGGCTGATGGACAGGCTTTTCCAGCGGCGAAGGAGATGCAGAATGATGTTACGTGCTTCTGTGACGCTAAGGCGATAAGGGAAGATCCAAGCTTAGTGGCGGTTTCGAAAGATGGTCAAGCGTTGAGGAAAAACAGGAAGCTTAATGTGCCCTTCGATTTTGTTTGCCCTACAAACCCTGAGTATCGCGCAAAAGTTTTAGACTACGTGAAAGGCTTGAACAGAGAAAACATTGAAGGCGTCACCTTGAACCTGTACCATTTTCCAGAGGAAGAGTTCTGTGTCTGCCCCAGATGTGTGGAACTTTGGCGCAGGAGCGGATTGAACTGGACGGAGTGGCGAGCGCAAGCCATCACAGACTTTCTGGCGGAAGCCAAGAGTTTGGTTAAGGGAACTTTTGCGGTGGAGATTTTTCCTGACCCAGTGGTTGCCAAGGAACGGTTCGGAATAGACTTTGAGCGCATAGCCGAGTTAGTAGATTACTTTCATGTTCCGCTGTCGGCTAAGGATTACTTTACGAATTACTGGGTGGACCTGTTAACAAGGGATTTCCTGAAGATTTTGAAGAAGCCAGTGGTTGTGGAACTCAGTGCGGAGATGCCGACTGACGAGAAGCTGGATGCTCTTTTGAAGACCGTAGCGTACTTGAGCAGACACAAACTGCTGGGTGTGTTGTTACTGGTGCATGACCCCGAAAACGCGAAACAAGTCTGCAGATACGCAGTGCACAAAGGCGGATTCCGCGAATGGCTCAAAAAATACGAGTTCACTGAGATGACACAGATAGTGGACGACTGGGCTAAGTTTTACTGAGCCTAGCTGATAAGAGAAGATAGCCCCCCTCCTCGTTTTCTGCATGCTATTTCTATTAGGATACAAATATGTTCGCTCGCCAGCATTTTCAACATGCTATTGACGCCGAAAATCGGCAATACGGACCTATCCCCTCTATAGTTTCTGCATAGAACCGCTATTACAAAGCTTATGCTTTTCCTCAGTAAGCCAGCTGTTTTTAGCCTAGAAAAGGAAGGGAGGTTTGGGGTTGGGGTCTACTGGTATGTTCGGAGCGGGCGAGGGGTTAGGGCGGAGAGGCGTAGGTGTGGGAAGAGGCTGAAGTGGGTTAGGCATTGTCAGGAACTGGTTAGTCATTGCATTCATCTCTTGCTGCTGTTGGGGTGATTGTGAGTTCTAACAAGTTTTCTCTGCGGATTATGGTTAGTTGAGTTTCTTTTCCGGCTACGTCTTCAGCTAGAAGCCTTGGCAGGTCGTAGAAGCTTGTGACGGGTTTCCCGTTGAACTGGACGATTACGTCGCCCATGGCTAAGCCCGCTTTCCGTGCAGGAGAACCTTGTTCAACCGAGAAGACCATGACGCCGCTTTCCTGGTCTAAGCCTGTTTGGTCTGCGATTTCTCGGGGGAGAACGACGCTGTTGGCAACTATGCCCAAGTAGGCTTTTCTGATTGTGCGTCCCGTCATAAGCCTGTCAGCGATTGCTTTCACCTTGTTCACTGGGATGGCTATGCCGCGTGACCAGACGTAAGCGGTGTTTATGCCCACCAGCTTGCCTTCGGCGTCCACGAGTGGCCCGCCTGAGAAGCCTGGGTTCAGTTTCGCGTCGGTTGCCACGATGTTTTCCATGGCTGTTCCGCGCAACCCGCGCAGGGTGCCGTCTGGGTTGGTGACGATTCCCGTGGTGGCGGTTGGCTGCTGCCTGTTAAACGGGTTCGCAAGCGCTAAGACGAACTGGCCTGTTTCCAGCTTGGACGAGTCGCCCAGCTCGATAGGCTCGAAGCCCATGTTTTCTTCGGCTTTAAGCAGCGCAATGTCGTTGTAGGGGTCTGTGCCCACTATGCGCGTGTCAAAGGTTCTCTGTCCCTGACCGACCTTGACCCTGTTGCATCCCGAGATGGCGTGGTTGCACGTGATTATGTAGCCTTCTTTGTTTAGGACTACGCCTGTGCCGCGTGACATCCGCGAGTTCACGCTGACGATGGACTTGGAGAGCTTTTGGACAAGCGCGGTTGTAGCGTCTGAAATGGACTTTAAAACCTCTAAGGGATTAACTAACTGACTCATATGTTTCACCTGAAAAATAAAGGGGCAACGCGTTATTTGTTGACTAAGGAACGCTGAAAACCAGTCACACCGCTGAGACGGAGATCAAGTCAGGGTGAAGTATGAGTTGGAGTTTGCGGTTGGGTAGTAGGCTACGTGTGTTGCCGTGCGTGCGGTGTTGCAGAGTTTGCCTATGTGCGCCATGAGCTGGTAGGCGGCTTTCAACGCCAAGTCGAGGTTGTTGCTTGTTAAAAACTTGGCGTCTATGTTCAGCGATGTGCCTGCTATGCTTGCGGCTATTTGGATGCCGCCGTCTTCGGTAACCCATTTCAAGGTGACGCCTTCGCTGGTTTCTGACATGCCAAGCCAACGGAGAACGCCGAACCACCTGCCTTTCAGCCCCGAAAGTAAATTCTGGATTAGCATGTTGGAAGGCAAAAACGTCTGCAGCAACGACACCGTTTGCGCTTCAGGGCGTGCAGGAGAAAGTTTCAGTTTTGTGAGTTTAGGCGTGACCGTGTAGCCTTCGCTGGTTTTCTGGACTATGCCCTCTTCTTCAAGCCTGCAGAGTATGCGCGAAAGCGTCTCAGGATGCAAACCAAGCCTACGCTTCAACCCGTCAAACGTAAACGTAGCCAAGTCTTCCTCATCCACAAGCGACAAAACATCAACATCCCGTTCGCTAAGAGAACCATAAGGAGAAAGACCCTGCCAATCAACATCCAACGAAGGAACCATCACCTTAAACAAAGAAAAATGGGCTCCTATTAACGTTACTTTTTAAAATTGATAAAATGTACGTTGAAGAAAAAGAGAAGAAGCATTGAATAATGCTCCTAAAAGAAGGGAGGGTTGCCAACTTTTTTGTTGGCAGTTAGAGCTACTTGGTTTTTGGGGTTTCTTTGGGTTTAGCTTTCAATTCGGCGTTTTCTTTTTTAAGAGTGGTGTTTTCTTGCATCAGCATCTTCATGACGGTGTTAAGTTGGGTCATCATATCGTTGATGCGTAGGTTTAGCATGCCGATTTGTTGCATGGCGGGTGAAACGGCGTTTTGGGTTTGTTCAGTCAAGTGTTTCACTGCCTGATTCGACTTTTTCGATTAATTCCATGAGTGCATGGTACATCGAATAGACCAAGACTTCTAATTTGATGCCGTCGCCACCAGAGTCAGATTTTAGAATTTCGTGCATGTTGCTGTAGTCGAATTGGGGCACTTCTTCGCCGTTCAACTTGTTAGCGCTTTTCTTGGTTGGGTGTGGTTTTATGGTTTTTAAGATTGCTTTCGCGTCTTCGGCGTCTATCCAGATTGGACAGCCTCTATCAGGGAAGGATTTCGCGTTTACCTCGTTCCAGTACGCGTTATAGTCGCCCTGCGAGTACGTGCCTGCCCCGTACGGGTGAAAACTTTTATGACAATATACTGCATTTCCCGCGGGGTTTAGGTGTATGTCTGAGGTGGCGACAAGCCAGAGGTTGCCGTAGTGAGAGTTGAGGTATCCTGTGTTTGAATCCCTTGTTAGAGACACCCACGTTATAGCGCCACTGTTACATTTGAAGCCTGAACCGTTTGTTTCAGTAAAGAAGCTATCTGCTTTTATTGACTGAACTACGTGTAAGCCGTCGGGCGTGTAGAGCGTGTTTGGAGCGCTTCGCATTAACTCGGTATCAAGAGAAGTACCGTCACCCCAAAACATGTGTCCATCGGCTCTAACATAGAACCTGCCGATCGAGTCGCCAGAAATTCTCCCAAGCACGATAGCGTCGCTTGTGGAATATGTTCTTGCTACGTGGAGAACGTTATCTTGAACTTCAAGTTGTCCGTTAACGGTTAAGTTGCCCAAATCCAAGTCCGCAGGTGTAATCAAGTCATCTTGGAACAGAAATAGAGTGTCATAGTTTCCACTGTAATCTCTTTCTATCCAGTCATTGCCTTCCCACCTATACTTGCCAGCGGGATAAGTCTTTCCTGTTTGAGACCAATAATAAGCACTGGTGAGATTGAAGAGTTGCCCTGTTTCATACGAACCTGGACTAGGGTCAGGGAATTGTGTTCCTGATGGATAGGGCACTGATGACGACATCAACTGAATGCATGGTGGAGACGAAATTTCTGGTCTGCCTACTAAGCCGTAGTTAAGCCAAAGAGCACCTTGCCCGCTATCGATAAAGCCGCCAGCAATCAAGTCCTTCTTAACTACTAAGCCCCGATCAGTCATTAGAAGGGGACCGTCAACTTGAGGGTTGTCTTCGTTAATATAAACTAAAAAGAGGCTTGCTTCGCTTCCA
>Ga0307423_1000086_pt1 | contig 53833 bp, 44 predicted proteins | sample SalMarWE160310MG_FD_202154 | JGI IMG/M metagenome (GOLD analysis project Ga0307423, IMG submission 202154) | Salt marsh sediment microbial communities from the Plum Island Ecosystem LTER, Massachusetts, United States - WE1603-10 | ecosystem: Environmental > Aquatic > Marine > Intertidal zone >...
GACTTTATTTCAAGGTGGCCACGGGCGAGAAGAAGGAGGATGTGAAGAAATTTGAAATCGAACTGGGCCAGGGGATTGCCGGTCATGTAGCGAAAACAGGGGAACCGCTTCTCATTCACGATGTTCAAAAAGATCCGCGCTGGCATAAGGAGATCAGTAACTCCATAGGCTTCGAGACGCATTCCATCGCCTGTGTCCCGATGAAGATTAAAACCAAAACAATAGGTGTTGTAGAAATTATTGATAAGGCTGATGGGAGTGCCATTTCTGCAGAAGACATAAAAATGTTGTCGGTATTTGCCGAGCTTGCTGCGGTGGCCATCGGCAATGCCAGAGAAATTGCCGACGTAAAAAATGAGGTCATTGACCTCAAAGAGGAACTCGGTGCCAAGTATGAGATCGTCGGGGATAGCAAGGCCCTGAGAAAGGCCATATCAGATGCCTTCAAGGTCGCCAATTCGTCCGTCAGCACCCTCATTGTCGGGGAGAGCGGAACAGGAAAAGAATTGCTGGCAAGGCTCATCCACAGGGGAGGCGCCAGAAAGGACAAACCCATGATCGTCTTGAATTGCGCTGCCCTGCCGGAACCGCTTTTGGAAGATGAACTCTTTGGCCATGAAAAAGGGGCTTATACGGGGGCGATGGGCCAAAAGATCGGAAAATTCGAATTGGCCGATGGGGGAACCATCTTCCTGGATGAAATCGGGGAGATGAACTCCGGGATGCAGGCCAAAATGCTCCGCGTCCTTCAAGAAGGGTGCTTCTATCGGGTCGGCGGCAACAAATCTGTTTATGTCGATGTGAGAGTCATTGCTGCCACGAATAAGAAAATCGATGAGGAGGTTGCTTCAGGGCGATTTCGCGAAGACTTGTACTACCGGCTGAACGTCGTTCAGATCCACATGCCCCCTCTTCGAGAAAGAAAGGAGGACATCCCTGTCCTTGCCGATCATTTTGTGGACATCTTTAAGCAGGAAAGAGGATTGCTGCACTTGGCCATTTCAAAAAAGGCCATGGAGAAAATGGTCCAATACGACTGGCCGGGAAATGTGAGAGAGATGAGAAATGCCCTGGAACGGGCAGTGGTCATGGGCAGCGGCCTGGAAATCTTCCCTGAAGACTTGCCGATACCTGTATTAAGGCCGAGCCATCCCGGGATGCGTGTGGGACTGACGCTCGAAGAGGCCATGAATAGCTTCAAGAAAGAATTTATCACGCTGAACCTGAAGCATACCGGCGGCAACAGAGCCAATGCAGCAAAGATTCTTGGCATTCAAAGAACCTATCTCTCCCGGCTGATATCAAAATACAGCCTGCAGAATTTCTGATGACTGAACCTGAGACAAATTCTCCGGAGTGCTTTGGACAGCTGGACAAGGTCTTTCCCGTGGCCGAAGACGGCTTTCGAACGAGTCCTCCTGAATGCATGAGGTGTCCCCGTGCCAAGAGCTGCCTTCAGGCAGCCATTCAAAGCCCGGACGGTCTCAGGCTCCAAGAAGAAAAGGTGGACCGGGCTTATCGGTACGGCCTGATTGGAAAGCTTGAGCGCTGGTCCAAGAAGAAGCTCATCCATCAAGAGATACAGGGCTTGACATCAAAGAATAAAGGAAAAAACACCGGATCTTAGACAACCCCATATCCGCCTCCAGTTTTCCCGGTGGAAACTCAGAAGCATCATGCCCGCAATTTGAGAAGCGGCTGGCGCGACTCGGTTGAGCGGCTTTACGCTGAGAGAATGATCGGCCCCATGATGAGACTCATCCCAAGTTTCTCGCTGTTCTTCTTTGCGTTGATCCTGAGTCCCCTTTCCCACGCCCACCAAATCAAGAAAGAATCTGAACGGATCAGATTTGAAATCAGCCCGGTCAAGCAATCCACCGCTAAGGGGTTGATGGGGTTATTTAAGAAGAAGACCCTTGAAATCGAAGTCATCGTTACCAACGGCACGGACCGGGAAATCTATTTTGAAAGGCCGGTTCGATTCTCCAATTTGCATTTTGTTGTGATTGATGAGTCGGGGAAAGACATCCAGATCACGCCTGACGTGTTGGCGCCATCCATCGATGCGGCGTACTTCGTGAGGATTGATCCTGAGGGCTCCTACTCGGAAACCTATGACCTGCTCGACCCGGGTGGTTCCAAGTTTCGCTATCGATTCAAAAGAGGAAAATCCTATAACGTCTATGCTAGGTATGCCAGCGGATACGAAATCGAAAGTTTCAAGCATCTGATCAAGGACAAAGAGGCCACGCTTTTTCGAGGACAGCTGGAGTCGAACATCAGAACTTTCAGATGGCCATAGGGCTTTGAGCGTGTTCACCAAAGAGAGTGGCCCAATCCTTAAATATCACCTCGTAAAACGGCAAAACCTCGACCTTGGTGTCCTTGACTTCGGTTTTTTTGCTTAAGGAGAGATTAATGACCCATGCCCTCTCGGGGGCGTATCTTTGAATGAAGCTTCTCAGCGAGCGTCCGATTTCAGGTTGCTTCAGTTCTTTAAACTTCACCTCCACGGGGATAACACGGTTGCCCATCTGAATGACAAAATCGACCTCGGCCCTGTCTTTTGTTCGCCAGAAATGGATTTCCGCGGGTGTATGCGTGAGCTTTTCTTTTAGAAGGTGAAGGGCCAGGTTTTGAAAGAGGAACCCGAGATCAGTCGAAGGCACGGGCATGATGCCAAAAAGTCCCAGAGCGTAATTCCTCAAACCGACGTCGTGAAAGTAAACGACTGGCGCTTTTGTAATCTCCTTTCGAACGTTTCGAAAAAATGGCGAGACTCTTTCCAGGATGAATGTCTTCTCTCCGTACCAGAGATACTTTTTGACGGTCTGCAGGGAGATTCCCAGTGTCGAGGAAAGCTCGGAGTAGTTCACCAGCCGGCCGGCCTGGCCGGCCAAAAGCTTAATAAGCGAACTAAAGGCCTCCGTCTTTTCAACCTTCAAGACATAGGAAATGTCCCTCTCGAGGTAGCTACGGTAGATGTCGTCAATAATCATCCGCTTCTCCGCAAACTCCCCTTCAGTGACCATGCGCGGATAGCCCCCAAAACTCAAATATTCAATGAGCAAGTCTCTTGATTTCCTACTTTCAACCCGGAAAAAATCAAGGAATCGATCCGTGTACCGGTAATCTGTTTTGAAATCCACGAACTCTGCAAAAGAGACCGTGGATAAGTCGAAGACTCTCTTGCGGCCGACCAGGGACTCGTGCACCTTCTCTTTGAGTTCCACGCTGCCCGAGCCCGACACAATGAACTTGTACGGCAGATGGAGGTCGTATAGACCCTTCAGAAAGAGCCCGGCATTATCTTTACGCTGGATCTCATCAATAAACACCGTGCCCGGTCCGTTGCCGAACTCCAACCTTGCCCGCCTGACCAGGCTCTGCTGTGATTCGAGAAACGGCCGGTCCGCCTCAAAATCAAGGCTCAGAAACAGTGTCTTTTTTTCCTGTTTTTCCAGAGCCTCCTTGAGCACAAGCATCAAGGTGGTTTTGCCTGCCTGCCTGGGACCAACGATCAGGGTTATCTCTTGGCTGGGCAGGTGTGCCTTGAGTGCCTCAAGGAGTTTCCTTTGGATCATCAGCTCAGGCCTCTTGTCTCAGTGCTCCCGATACCGTTATCAGGCGGCTCAGGTGGTATAGTTTAATTTTAGTACGAGAATTTCAAAAGTCAACAGTTTAAAAGATCGCCCTAAACTGCGACTCCGCGAACGACATCGGACAACGTCTATCGTTTCTTATTTGTAGGGGAAACCCCTACGCAGGTTGGATTCAAAACATCGACGCCATGAATATGGTTGGGACGGCAGGCCACTATAATCGTAATTCTTCAATCGAACCGATCGGCGATGAGGTGTTTCAGGATCAAATCTCATTGCCCATTTCGTCGTAGGGGCACGGCGCGCCGTGCCCCTACGTGAGCAAACGTGACCAATCTACAGCTCGCCCAGCTCTCGTTCTATCTCATCGAAAACGTCTTCCATCTGATAGAGGAGCTGATCCGCCTCTGAAAGGTGCCAGTCAGCGATGTTTTCTTCGATGCGCTCGTAAAGCTGGTGCAACTTCGATTTACGTTTGAGGACTATTTCTCTGACCGGGGGATCCGCTTCGAGTTGGTACAGGAGCTGGTCCAGCTTTCCCACGAGTTGGAAGAGGGAATAATCCTTTTCCACCCATTCCTCACCCAGGTATTCCAGACCTCGCGCAATTCTGGGATAGATTTTTTTGAAATCGTTCTTGTAATACGGACGAATCTGCACCTGCAGTTGCATGTACTTGCTCATCTTTGATCCTCCCTTGTCCCTGATCCCTCACGACTCCGGGGCACCCGCCAACCATAGGCGTTCTCGTAAAAATACTCCGATTGGCACAATATAGACTAATGTCGCCCTGAACAGAACACCTTCCCGGGCAACTTGCCTGATGCGAGTTCATTGCGAAGGTGGCGAGGGGATTTGCTGAACGCAAGGCCTACAGCCATTTTCTGCAACACCATTTGCACACATACTAAAGGCATTGTAGGCCGAAGTGAAGCGAATCTCCTCGCCACCCGACGCTCCTGTACTTTGGCCCAACACCTTTTACTTCCAAGACCTTCCAGGCCTCACCGGCACAGCCAGGCTCAGGTAGTATTGGTTTTCTTCGAACATGAGTTTTTTGTCCACCATCATCTTCAGAAAGGGAACCATCTTATCCTCCGCCACGCGTGGAAAATGGGCAAGGAGACTTTTGAGGGGACGATGCTCCTGGCAGTGCAGGTAGATGGCCCTGGAGGTTCCTGTGAGCCGATGGGTCAGAGGTTCACCGTCGGCCCGCTTCTGGCGAATCATCAGGAAGTCCCCACCGTCCCGGAAGCTCAGGATCGGGCTGTGGCCATGGCCTGCGTGGATGGCATGGTACATCTTTTTCCATGCTCTGATCTTTTCCCTGACCGGCTTCCAGAGCCTCCTTTGGTGTCCTATATCGCCGCGATAGGCCTGGATCATGAAGGGGATGGAGCGGACCACGTCCGCCGGAAAAAGAACCGCATAATACGGATGATTAAAGACGGCCTTGACCCCAAAAGCGGAGGGATCTTTCCAAACAGGGCTTCCGAGGCCAAGCCAAAAATGGACGAATCTCAAGGGACGAAAAGGGAGCGCAAATTCCAGAATCCGAAGAGTCTCGTCCACGTCCTGCCGGTCACTGCCGGGGAAATTGAGGATCAGATTTGACACGTTGGCAATTCCCAGCCCTTCGCAGTTCTTCATGATTTCGAGATTCTGAATGGCCGTGGTTCCCTTGTTAAGTTTCTTGAGCAGTCCCGTGCTCAGCGCCTCAATCCCGATTTGGACCTCCCGGACCCCTGCTCCCTGCATGGCGGCCAGGACGTCTCTTGGGGTTGAGGCCCGAATTTCTCCGAAGAAACGAAAGTCCTTGTCCAGTTGCCCGAGTTGTCCAAATATCTCTTTGGAGGCCTTTACAGGCATAAGGTTATCCATAAAAGCCACGGAGAGAGTCCTGTATTTTGTCGTCAAGTCGTCGATTTCCGAGACGACTTGCTTTGGGCTTTTGGCACGGTAGCCGTCCCATTGGAGATTGAGATTGCAGAAAGCACACCCGGCGGACTTTCCGTCCTCCCGGGATCTCCGCCACCAGCAACCGCGGGATATTTCAGCCGGAAGGGTCGAAAAAAAGGCCTTCTCCGGGCTGAACGTCTTGAGCAGGTGGAAGTAATCGTCGTAGTCGGGCCTTGGGAGGCCGGTCAGGGTTTCCATTTGAGAGCGTGACACCGGGGTCTTGTCTTTAGCGGATGTCCGTGTAAAAAGGCCCGGAATGCCGGAAACATCTTCCGGTTTCCGGCGCGCTTTAAGGTGAGCAACCAATTGGCTCAACGGGCGTTCGCCCTCACCGTTGACAGCAAAGTCGATCTCAGGAAAAACCTCGAGGAGATGAAGGATAGACTCGCCCGCAAACACAGACCCCCCTATAACGATAGGAAGCCCGGGGAAACGCTGCTTTACTCTCTTGATGAAGTAGAGGGCCGAGGTGAGCTGGCACAGACAGATGGAGAAGCCCGCCAGGCCGTATGCTCCCCAATCCACGCGGTTGATCAAAGTTTCGGATATGTCCCTGACTCGATCCGTCAACGCTTCAAAGTCCATCCGGCCGAATTCAGCTTTTCCCCGGGCTTCCCGGCTGAAGATCTTCCCAATCCCTTCCGAACGTTCAGGGTGCAACAGTGCGCCGTAAACGGTCTCGGCGAGCCAGGTCCTTTCCGAGATCGCCCGGTACACATTGTATCCGACCGTTTCGGCCACCTTGAGGTAAGCGTGAAAGGCGTGCACTCTCAGATCAGGGATCTGCTGTCTCAGGTACGCCTTCAGCATGCCGAGCTGGATCGAGGGCCGATTGTGAAGGGGCCATGGTGTTGAAACCAGAACGATCTGTTCCAAGGGGCGATTCTCGCTCCTTTCTTTGTAGACTTGAAAACAAAATAGCAAACAGGCCGTCGCAAGTCAAAGGAGGGATGACGTGATGATTTTGGAGGGGAGCTGGCCGGTCAAGAGCGGGGACCGTTATTTTTTCTTGTCCAGGACCTCCCGGACTTTGGCCGCCAGATCTTTCTTCACAAAAGGCTTCATAACATAGGCGCGGATTCCCATGGCTTCGGCGTTTTCTTTTGAGACCCTCTCACTGTACTCAGTACAAAGTATGACCGGGATGTCAGGCCGGATTCGCATCAGCTCTTGGGTGAGCCGGTCTCCTGTCATCCCGGGCATGGTAACATCTGTTATCACGAGGTCAAAACGATCGGGTTGCGTCTTCAATAACGTCAGGGCCTCGATGCTGCCGGTTTTTGCTACCACGTCATAACCCAAACGCTCCAGCATCTGACGTCCCATGTTCGCCAGGGCCTGCTCATCGTCAATGAAGAGGATTCGTTCGGTACCCACCGGAACATCATCAGACCTCAAGTCTTCCGGCGCGGCTTGTTCCTGCGTCTCCGGCAGAATCACACCGAAGGTTGTTCCTTTTCCAGGTTCGCTCTGAACTGAAACAGCGCCGCCGTGGTTTTTGACGATGCCAAGGACCACGGCAAGGCCCATGCCTGCGCCTTCACTCAGCCCTTTTGTGGTGAAATAAGGCTCAAAAATCCGGCTTATCAAGTCAGGGGCTATCCCAGGCCCCGTGTCACTTACGGTTAACAGGACATACTTGCCCGGTTCCAGATTCTCATACTTTTTCACCGCATCCTCGTCGAGTTCCAGGTCTTCCAGCCTCACTTCAAGAATGCCGCCTTTTTCCACCATGGCCCGGGCAGAATTCATGCAAAGATTGATGAGTATCTGGTTTATCTGCGTAGCGTCCGCGAGAACCGTGTCGGACGCCGCACGGACGTGCACGTGAAGATCGATGGTTGCAGGAATCGAGGATCTCAACAGCTTTATAGATTCTGTGATAACGGGACCGATCTTTGTGGGTTTAAGTGCCACTTCTGTCCGGCGGCTAAAGGTGAGAATCTTCCTCACCACCTCCCTGGCTCGCAAGCAGGCTTTGCGCACCTCTTTCAAGTTGTGTTGCGCCGGATTCCCCTCAGGCACGTCATCCATGGCCAATTCGGTATTGCCCACGATGACCTCAAGCAGGTTGTTGACCTCGTGAGCGATACCACCTGCCAGGGTCCCAATGGATTTCATTTTCTGGGCCTGCAGTAACTCGGATTGCAGTTCTTCCCTCGCCGCCTCTGCCTGCTTCCGCTCGGTGATATCAATGATTGCTGTCCTGATGTTCTTGAAATCCGCGTCACTGCTCTCCATGACGATACAATCGAGATGGACAAAAAACTCATGCCCCTCCTTTTTCACAAGCCGTAACTCGCAACTTTGTTGTGTCTCAGCTTCCAATACGCGCTGTCGATGCAAGTAAAAGACGTCCTGATCACCTTTAGCGATAAAATGCGTGAAAGGCTGTCCGATCAAAAGACCCCTCTCCACCTCCAACATGGAAGCCCCGGTGAGATTGACTTCTTGAATCGTGCCTTTCTCACTGATTGTGAAATACCCGACAGGCGCGAAGTCAAAAAGATCACAATACTTGTCACGGGCCTTTTGCAGTTCCTCCTGGGCCTCGCGGAGTTGTTCGTTTTGCATCTCGAGTTCAATCTGGTGGACCCCCAATTCGTGGGCCAGTGTTCTTAACTCGTGAGGCGTGAGCCGGGAAAGGTCTTCATCGGCTTTGTGTTTTTCTTTCAGTCTCTTTTCCGCCTGTTGGCGCAGAGCACTTTTATTGATCAGGTCCTCTTCTGTTTTCACGGTTCCCTCTCAGGTTTCGATCAGTTCTCCGTTGCCAGCCATGCAAGATCCCGCTCCGTGGTCGCCATCTGAATTGGATCGCCTTTGTCATCGGTCAGCTTCGTGGCGGTCATCCATATGTCAAGCACTTGGCCATGCTTGGCCATACGCTTGGTTTTGAAGGAAACCACCGCCTCACCTCGTTTGATCCTCTTCATGAATTCCCTGGTTTCCCGGTGATGTTCTTTCGGAACCATGTCGAAGATGCTCATCTTGAGAGCCTCAGCCTCTTTATACCCGTACATTTTCTCAGCACCCCGGTTCCACGCAAGGATATTTCCTTCAAAATCCTGCTCCGTAATGGCGTCATTGGAATCCATCAGTATCGCGGCTAGGCGACGCAGGCGTGCCTGAGCCTCATTGAGCGTAATGACGACGCCGTCTATCACATTTTCGGTGGTCCTGTATGGCGTGACACGCATGGAATACCATTCCCTTTTGATGCTTTGGACTTCCTTTTCGCGAGGCATAAGGTCTTTCAGGACCGCCTCAGCCATTTCCCGCAGATCGACGTCTTTCAATTTACTTGCAATATGGCTGATGGGCCGTCCAATATCACTGTGGATGACATTGATGACTGCGTTTGCATTGGAGGAAAAACGTCTGATATGCAGATCGTTGTCCAGAAAAATGATGGGAAGATCAATTCTGTCCAGCAAATTCTTCAGATCATCGTTAACCTCTCTCAACTCATCGAGTTTGTTTTGAAGCTCAGCGTTCACTGTTGAGAGCTCCTCGTTCATGGACTGCTCTTCTTCCTTGGAGGTTTCCAGTTCTTCATTCGTGCTTTGGAGCTCTTCGTTTGTGCTTTGGAGCTCTTCGTTTGTGGATTTAAGCTCCTCATTCGATGTTTCCAGTTCTTCAATGGTCGTCTCAAGATGCTCCTTCGTATACTGCAACGCTCTCTCGATCTCTCTGATTCTTGCCAGCTTCTCCGGCTTTTCCCCCCCTCGTTTCGATTTGGTGCCCTTTACAGGCTCCGGCTCGACAGCCTCAAACGACACCATCATGAGCCCTGGCGGCCCATTGAACCTTTCCAGCGGTTTCACGATCAAATCAACGGTTGTGGCGCCGCCGTTCGCTTTGACCTGCAATCCTTTATGAATGACCCCCTTTTTTTGTGCCGCAACCTTACGGATCGCAGCGGCCAGTTCCAGTTTCAGGCCCTCTCGCGCCATTTCGTGGATATGCAGTGTCGCCTCCCCGGGGGCCGGCTCCAGATACTTGCCGGTTCGGCCATGGATGTACAGGACCTCTCCTTTTTCGTTAATAATCAGGCTTGGGGGTGCAAAGCTGCTTAGAAGTGCTTTCTCTGCCAGCTGTGCCACGGTGAGTTCTGTCGGAAGTCTTGCAGGAATTTCCCGAACGTCCTCCCTCGGCAAGGGGGTCCTGAAATCCACCAGCACCGGCTTTTGAACCCCCGTTTCTTTTCGTCTGTAAATCTTCCATTTCTTGTCGATCGTCGAGAACTCGTCTGAAAATCCTCCGATAGTCTCTGACGTGCCGAGGAATAGAGTGCCTCCAGATCTCAGACAGTAATGAAACAGGGGCAGCAGTTGCTTCTGCAATTTCGTGTCCATATAGATCAGAAGGTTTCTGCAACAGATCAAATCCAATTTGGTAAACGGGGGGTCTTTGATCACATCTTGAGGGGCGAATACCAACATGTTCCTGATGAGTTTATTGATCCCATAGAAAGTGTCTTTGCGCACAAAGAACTTCTTCAACCGGTCCGGGCTCACGTCAGCGGATATGCTTTGCGGGTAAACACCGGCGCGGGCCTTCTCAACGGCATCGCTGTCAATGTCCGTGGCAAAGACCTGCGCACCAAAATGTTTCTCAAGCTTATCCATGCATTCCTGCAGGATGATGGCAACGGAATAGGCCTCTTCGCCGCTTGAACAGCCGGGGATCCAAACGCGAACCGGATCATCCCCATCCTTGCCTTTCAGCAGCGGGAGTAACGCTTTGTCCTTCAGGGCTTCAAACGCCTCCCTATCTCTGAAGAAATTGGTCACGCCGATCAGGAGTTCTTTGAAAAGGGTTTCGATCTCGAGAGGATTCTCCTGAAGATATCGGACATAGGCCGGGATCTTTTCAATCTGGTGGATATTCATCCGTCTTTCAATGCGCCGGCAGATCGTATTCTGTTTATAGCCCGAGAAATCATGTCCTGTATGCGTTCGAAGCAAGATAAAGATTTTCTGAAGGGCATCCGGAAGCTTGGTGAGAGCGAGTTCCGAGGTGGCTTTCTTTGCCGCGTGTTCGGCATACGCCATCAACTGCGCAGGCATCATGTCCGGCGGCAGGACATAGTCCACGATATCGGTTGCAATAGCACTGCTCGGCATGCCCTCGAATTTGGCAGAATCAGGACTCTGGACCATGGTCAAGCCCAGTTCTCCCTTGATGGTTCGCAGGCCAATCGTGCCGTCCGTTCCCATGCCGGAGAGGATGATACCGATGGCATTTTCTTTTTGATCCTGTGCCAGGGACCGAAGGAAGAAATCAATGGGCATCCTCGGCCCGCGAGCCACGATCGGCTCCATGAGCTGCAGCGTCCGGTTCAGTATGGCCAGGTCATGGTTGGGCGGAACAATATAGATACGGTTTGGCCCTACTTTCGTTCCATCCGTTATCTGAATGACCTTCATTTTAGAACTCTTCTGAATGAGTTCGGGCATGAGGCTTGCGTGTGTGGGGTCCAGGTGAGGGACAAGAACAAAGGCCATGCCGGAATCCGGGGCCATGTTCCGAAAGAACTTTTCAAAGGCCTCCAATCCGCCCGCGGAGGCGCCTATCCCCACAATATGGAACCTTTTGGTTGTCTTCGGCAGATTCGTTGCTTTCTTCTTTCTCTCTTGCTTGCCCGTCATCTCGGTTGCGCCCTTGACGGGTTTCTTCTGCCCGGTGGTCTTCTTTGAGGCCTGTTTTTTCCTCACCATTTTGCACTCCCTTAAAATAAAGAAGGCTCATGGGGTGAAATAAACACCGGGACACGAGCCCTTAATCGTTCCAAAGAGGCCACCTCCCTGGACTAGGTTGCTATGTTCAGAATCGGTCTAATTCTGACGGCTTCGCAAAAAGTCCAACTTCTGCGTTGCACTGCGTCCTTCGTCACTGCGACGTACCATAACAAGTACGCCTCATTCCTCAGGACTTGTGCGCCTTGAATTTGGAGCTTTTTACTTTGCCGCCTAATTTGGACTTTTTACGAGTCCATCAATTCTCCGTTAATACTAATTCATATCTGAATCGGCACGAAAATGCAACTCGGAACGGGTCCATGGATCCACTGTCTTGAATATCCGGCAAACTCGACAGACGGTGAATCCGGGAGGATTGCATAATTGCCTGAACTGTGGTTGACTTCATAGCAGCCCCTATCCCTCCAACAACCCATCGTTTCGGTTGCACGGCGAGGGGCAATAAAATGGAAGAGCAAAGAGTCGTGGGTTGTTTTCTAAATAATTCTTATGGACGGTTTTTCGGACCGTCTCTTTCCGTCCTCATTCTGGTTCTCTGCCTGTCAGGGGCCGGGGTTTCGCAGGCCCGGCAGCCCTGTTCCATTTTGGACCGGATTTCATCCAAAGACGCCCTGGTTGTGGCCGATCCGGATGGCCGCATCCTATACAGCAAGAATGAAGACAAGCTATGCACACCGGCCTCGACCCTGAAGATTTTAACGGGCCTTGCGGCCATCCATTACCTCGGCGCCGCTTACCGGTTTGAAACCGAATTCTACGTAGACGACGAGCAAAACCTGAAGGTGAAAGGATACGGAGATCCGCTTCTCGTCTCTGAAGTCTGGCGAGAAATCGCCGGGGCCCTGGCGCCTATCATAAGAGGCTGCAAAGGTGTCGTGGTGGATGATGCCTACTTTTCCCAGGACATTGACATCCCGGGCGTTGGCTCGTCGACCAACCCCTATGACGCGCCGAATGGGGCGCTGTGTGCCAATTTCAATACGGTCTCCTTTGAGCACAATGCTTCGGGGAAGATTGTCTCAGCAGAATCCCAGACGCCGATCACCCCGCTGGCCCGAGAAAAGATTCGCTCTCTGGGATTGAGGAAGGGCCGTCACACCTTTTCCCACAAGGGACACGAAGCTTCCAGATATGCCGGGGAACTGCTTTTTGATTTTCTAACAGAAACGGGCCGCGTGTGCGCGGGAGGCGTGCGTGCGGACACAGTCCATTCCGGGGACAGGCTGATCTATACCTACCGGTCTATCTTCACGGTGGAAGAAGCTGTGGGGAAAATGCTGGAGTTTTCGAACAATTTTATTGCCAATCAACTCCTGCTCACCCTGGGAGCCCACGTCCACGGTCCCCCCGGAACCGTGGCCAAAGGGGTCGCGGTGCTTTCCGACTTCGTTCGACATGAGCTGCAACTCGAGGATGTCGAGATTGCAGAAGGATCCGGGATTTCCAGGCAGAACCGCCTTTCGGCCCTTGACATGCTGGCCGTCTTAAGGCGCTTTGCCCCCTACCGGGCCCTGCTGGTCCGAAAAGGACCGGTCCTGTGCAAAACCGGGACGTTGAACGGGGTGCGGACCAGGGCAGGGTACATCGAAGGGAAACCAGGCCGGTTGTATGCTTTTGTCATTTTCCTGAACAGCTCCCGCCGAGATATTGACTCCATTCTCGACTGTGTTAAAAAGGGCATCGACCATGGAGACGATTCTTGAAATAGACAGCGTAGCCAAGTCCTTCGGCGGCCTCACCGCCCTGGTCGACGTCTCATTCTCAGTGGCCCAAGGCCAGATCAAATCGGTTATCGGTCCGAACGGGGCCGGGAAGACCACCCTGTACAATGTTGTGACCGGTGTGGACGCGGTTACTGAAGGAGCGATCTGGTTTCTCAAAGAACGGATCGACGGCTTGAGGCCCCATGTGATTACGCGGAAGGGGATTGCCCGTAGCTTTCAGAACGTCGAACTCTTTGAGAATATGTCTGTGATCGAGAATGTGATGCTGGGACGACATGCCAGGACGGAAACAGGCGTGTTCAGCAGTGCGTTGAGGTTGCCGAAGGGGCGCAAGGAGGAGCGAGCCATCTATGAGCGTTCCATGGAGCTTCTCGAGTTTGTGGGCCTTCAAGAACGGGTCCACGAAGATTCATCCGGACTCCCCTTTGGTCTTCAGCGCTATCTTGAAATCGCGAGAGCCCTGGCCACGGATCCGAAGCTCCTCCTGTTGGATGAGCCCGCATCAGGTCTTGACTCTGCCGAGGCCCAGACACTGGCCGGTCTCATTTTGAAGATTCGTGATACCGGGGTCACGGTCCTGCTTGTGGAGCACAACATGGACGTGGCCATGGAGATTTCCGACGAGATCGTCGTCCTGAACTACGGTGTGAAGATCGCGGAAGGGACTCCCCGTGAAATTCAGGACAACCCTGAGGTCATCTCAGCGTACCTCGGGGATGAAGGATCTGCTTGAGGGGCATGGAGCATCATGCTTAGAATCAAGAACCTCCACGCATACTACGGCCGTATTAAGGCCCTGGACAATGTCTCACTCCATGTCCGGCCCAGGGAAATCGTTTCCCTGATCGGGGCAAACGGCGCCGGCAAGACCACCATGCTGAATACCATTTCAGGGCTCATTCGTTCAGCCCGCGGGGAGGTCTATTTTGAAGGCAAGAAGATCAACAGGCTTGCCCCGGAGAAGATCGTGGCCGCAGGGGTCAGCCAGGTCCCCGAAGGGAGACAGATTTTCGGTCCTCTGACGGTCCTCGAGAACTTGGAACTTGGCGCATACCTGCGCTTTAAAAAGAAAGAGAAAACGGCCATTGCAGAGGATATGGTATGGGTCTTTGAGCTGTTTCCCCGGCTTCAGGAACGTTCCAAGCAAGTTGCCGGAACCCTTTCAGGCGGTGAACAGCAGATGCTTGCCATCGGCCGGGCCCTCATGGCAAGGCCTAAGCTTCTGCTTCTGGATGAACCCTCCATGGGTCTTGCGCCCCTGGTTGTCAGGGATATCATGAACACCGTCTCCGGACTCCGTGGCAAGGGTATGACCATCCTCATGGTCGAGCAGAACGCGCGGGCATCTCTCAAGATATCTGATCGCGGCTATGTGCTGGAGACCGGCCGCGTGGTTTTGCAGGGACGGTCTGATGAACTGATGAATGACAGCGACGTGAAACGGGCGTATCTTGGAAAGGATTACAAGACATTCTGGGAAGGGAGGGACCGCGCTTGACACTGTCGAATAGCAAGTATGAGTGCATGGACACGGACGACCTCGAACAGGTTCAACTGGAAAGACTTCAAAGCACCCTCAACCGTGCCTACAAGAATGTCTCCTTTTACCGAAAGCATTTTGATGCCTCTCGGATCGACGTGAGTACCGTGGGTGCAGTCGCCGAGATTGCAACCTTTCCGTTTACGACCCGTGAGGACCTGGGAGACAATTACCCTTACGGTCTCTTCGCAGTGCCCCTGCGGGATATCGTCAGGATCAGTTCGTCAGGAGGAACGACCTCGAATCCGCTTGTGGTCGGATACACGAAGAATGATCTCAGGGTGAGAGACACCGTAACAGCGCGTTTTCTTGCGGCAGGGGGCGTGGATGAAACGGACGTGCTCCAGATTTGCCTGAATCCCGGCCTGTCGAACTGGGGAAGGGCCCTGAAAGAAGGCGCGGAAGACACCGGGGCTTCCGTCATGCCCATGTCCCATATGAGCACATCAAAACAGATCATGGCCATGCAGGATTACAAGACATCGGTCCTGTTGACCACCCCTTCCTACGCCATGCACATGCTCGACGTGATGGAGACCAGTGGAACCGACCTGAAACTCCTCGCCCTGAAAGCCATACTGGTGGTGGGTGAGTCTTTGCCCCGTGAGACTCGTGACGCCTTGGAGTCCACACTCAGGATAAATGTTACAGCCGGATACGGCGTCAGCGATGTCTCAGGCCCCGGGATCGCTTTTGAATGTGGAGAAAAAAACGGACTGCACGTCAGCGAGGACCATTTTCTTCTGGAGATCATTGACCCGGAGCGTGGCAATCCGTCTCCTCCTGGTGAAACGGGTGAAGTTGTCCTGACGACGCTATCCACAAAGGCTTTTCCGCTGATTCGATTTCGCACGGGTGATCTTGCCTGCACAGTGCCGGGCGCTTGCTCTTGTGGCAGAACGCTTGTACGGATCTCCGAGATCAGAGGACATACAGGGGACGTCCTGACCATTCGGGGGGTCAAAGTGAATCCTGCCCAAATCCGGCGCATCGTGGAAGGGATGGCCAAAGGCTACTCTCCTCGCTTCCTCGTTCACCTCTACCAACGGAGCCGGCAGGATATGATTGCCCTGTCCCTTGAGGTCAATGACGCCATTTTTTCAGACGAAGTGAAGATGCTGGAAGCAACACTGAAGGACCTGAGAAACCAGCTTATGAAAACCCTCGGGCTTCCGGTGACGATCAGGCTGGTGGAGGGCAGAACCATTGACGAATACGCAAAGCCGTCCGGTGGGGTTGTTGATGAGCGGTGAGCTCCAAACTCGTAGTCCCCGGCTTCCTTGTGCTTACGTCGTGAACCGTTGCCGCCTTGTTACGCCTTAAGAGTATCCATACATATTATGGAAATGTTCCTGCCCTGAGAGGCATATCGATTCACGTGCGCGCTGGTGAACTGGTCAGCCTGATCGGCGCCAACGGTGCGGGCAAAACGACAACCCTGAAAACCATCTCCGGACTTCTCAAGCCCAGAAAAGGGTCCGTTGAGTTTATGGGGGAGAACATCGCCGGACTTGCACCCAGCAAGATTGTCAGGAAGGGGCTGTCCCATGTTCCGGAGGGGAGACAACTGTTCGTCAAGATGTCGGTCCGGTCGAATCTTGAAATGGGCGGCTACCTCTTGAAAGACCGAGACGATGTGAAAGAGCGCATCGGGTATTTCGAGACGCTCTTCTCCATATTAGGCGAACGGAAGGATCAGCTTGCCGGCACCCTTTCAGGGGGAGAACAGCAAATGCTCGCCATCGGCAGGGCTCTCATGGCAAAGCCCAAACTCCTCCTCTTGGATGAGCCCTCCATGGGGCTCGCACCCATCATGGCTCACAATGTGTTTAAAACCATCGCTCGGCTGCGAGATCAAGGGATGACCATTTTGTTGGTCGAGCAAAATGCCAGGGCGGCTCTGCACGTTTCTGATCGGGCTTACGTCATGGAAACCGGCAAGATCATCATGGAAGGTCGTTCCGAGGACTTGCTCAATCACAACCAGATTAAGCGGGCTTATCTGGGAAAAGGCTATAAAGACGTGTGGGAGTGAACTGGGACGTAAGGAGATGCCATGAACGTTTGGGATAGGGCTCATGAATGCATGTCGCGTGAGGAGCTCGAACAGCTTCAACTGGAGCGTTTGCAAGCCACCTTAAACCGCGTGTACCGAAATGTGAGTTTCTACAAAAAGGCGTTCGATGCCATTGGCTTCGTTCCAGAGGATCTGAATGACCTGTCGGGCCTGTCCCGTCTGCCTTTTACGACACGAAAAGACCTGGCTGATGCGTATCCCTATGAGATGTTTGCCGTTCCCCTGAGAGAGGTTGTCAGGGTTCACGCATCTTCCGGAACACCTGAAAACCCCAGTGTTGTGGGGTACACGGCCAATGATCTGAAACACTGGAGCGAGCTGGTGGCCCGCATGCTCTCGGCAGCCGGCGTGACCAAAGATGATGTGATCCAGGTAGCCTTTGCTTATGGCCTCCTCACCGGCGCCTTTGGCCTGCATTACGGCGCAGAACGAATCGGTGCTTCGGTCATTCCCTCTTCCGTCGGCAATACCCAGCGTCAGATAAGAATCTTGAAAGATTACAGGACAACGACCCTGGTCTGTACGCCCGGTTACGCCATGCGCATTGCGCAGGTGTTGGAAGAGATGGAGATTGATCCCAAAACCCTCACTCTAAGAAGGGGCCTGTTCGGCGGGGAGCCGTGGGGAGACGAAGTTCGTGGCATCATAGAGGCAAAACTTTATATTGAGGCCTATGACAACTATGGGCTGAGCGAAGTGATGGGTCCGGGGGTTGCGGCAGAGTGCGAAAAGAGAGACGGCATGCATGTCTATGAGGATCATTTCATCCCTGAGATTATTGACCCTGAAACCGGCCAGGCTGTTCCGGAAGGAAGCGTCGGCGAGCTGGTTCTCACGACCATTACAAAAGAGGCATTTCCGGTCATCCGGTTCAGGACGGGGGATCTCACCTCCATGAATAACCAGAGGTGCGCTTGTGGGAGAACCGTCTCTCGAATCGGGCGAATTTCAGGTCGTTGCGACGAAATCATCATTATCAAGGGGGTCAACGTCTACCCGAAATCGATTGGTTCAATCCTCACGGCCGTGACCGGCACGGAACCGGCCTACCAGTTGGTGGCGGACGCGGTCAACCACCAGGACGCTCTGGAGGTTCGCATTGAGGTGTCTGAGAGATTTTTCTTTGACAAGATGGAAAGGCAGCGCATCCTCGTGGAGAGACTTCAAAAGAAGATTCGAGACACCGTTGGACTCACGGCCCACGTCGTGCTGGTGGAAAAGGGCTCTATAAACCGTGTTGATGAGACCTCACCCATGGTCGTGGACCGGAGAAAGCGGTCCACAGCGTGATGACCGGGCCGTCCGGGTTCATGTGCGGAAAGGCATTGTCATGAAACATTACTGGAAAGTCCTTCTTGTCTGCGGTCTCACCGGCATTTTGCTTTGTGGATGCAGCCGCCAGGACAGCGATGTGGAGTCGGCTGCCGGCGCAGCGCCAGAGTTTGCACTTAAAGATATGGACGGCACGGTCTATCGCCTCAGTGACTTTAGGGGCAATGTGGTCATCCTGAACTTTTTTGCAACCTGGTGCGGGCCCTGCCGCAAAGAGATTCCCGACCTGGTCAAGCTTTACCAAGGTTTCGCGGAACAAGGGCTTCGTATCATAGGGGTCTCTATGGATGAAGGAGGCGCAGACGTCCTCAGGCCTTTCATCAGGCAATACAATATGACCTACCCGGTTGTGCTGGCGACCAGAGAGATGGTTCTTGACTACGGGGGGGTCCAGGGGATTCCGAGCACCTTTCTCATAGACCACAAGGGTTTGATCAGCGAGAATTTTGTGGGGCTTGTGCCGGGTTATCAGGTCGAGTCGTCTGTCCGCAGACTCCTCAAGAAGAGGGGATAATCCACTGATTCTCAGAACAACGTTCTGTTATACAGACGTTGCTGAATCTAAAGTGCGACGATATCAGGCGGCGAGCAGATTCGCTTCGCTTCGGCCTCCAATGCCCGAAGGTGGTGTGCAAATGGTGCTGCAGAAAATGGCTGTAGGCCTTCGCTCACTGAATCTACTCGCCGCCTGGAAGCTCGTGCCAATCGGAACATATTTTTGAGAATCAGTATGGAGATCTGGGTAGTGGCGTGATGAAGTATCGACGTGCCGAACATGGAGACAAGATTGATGAAGGCGAACGGTCCAAGTTTTGAAGGTTCGAGACCCTTTGATCCGACAAAGCCCTATAAGCCGGGCCAGGATCCGATTATGGATGCCTGGTACACAACCCTGTTCTTGGAGAATCATCTGGACCATTATGCGTACCCCGTCCACGTGGCATCTGCCGAGCAGGTTCGCTTCATGGTTTATACCGAGGAAGGGGAGCGGTATTATCCATGCTCTGATCGGATGTTTGGGGTCGTCATGAGGCATGAGCACTCAAGTTTTTTGCAGGACAAATATGACGGCGTCCTGCAGAAGGTGCTCGGCCTGGTTGATCAGCAGATCGAGGATGAGAGGGATAAGACCTTTCTAAAATCTCTCCTGAAGATCAAGTTCGGACATGAGACCCGGGATGGGCTGATGATCCCCTCCCGGTTGGAGAAGCGTCTGCTGAAAATTTACACGGACCGTACTCAAATCGAAGACCCCTACATATGCGAAAAGGCCGAACGAAACGCGCGGGCTTTCCAGGCCATCAACTCGGAGGCCTTTCAAACCGCCTTGAACCAGGTTGATGATGCGGTGCTGCTCTCTTCTCCGGTCAGCCTGAACGACATCAAAGAGCGGGTGGATTACCTGAAACTGCGGCGTCTCCTGACGCTGTCCGTTACGGGGGGGATTTGGGAATCTGATGACATCTTGCAGTATACGGCGGACGATTATTTGCGGCTTTTCAGTCGTCCGCTCACCGGAGGAGGCGCGGACCGCCTGTGGCGATTCCTGTATGTCCGAAAGGAGGAGGGCGTCCGGACCGTCCATCAAGAAAAAAGAATCCTCTGGCTGGCCGATGAGGCGGGCGAAGTGATTGTGGATCTGGCCATCGTCCGTTATCTGGCGGAACTCGGTTTCAAGATTATCGTCGCCTTCAAAGACGGTCCCCTGTTTACAAAAGTTGACTTTTATGACGCCCGGGAAGACGAAAAGCTCCGTCGAACGTTAGAGGGCGCGCTTTGGATCCAAGAGAAGCAATTGGGCAAAAACCAGCTCGTTAATCTCTTGAAAAGCGACAAGAATGTCATGGCCATTTCCGACGGGACCCGTGAGAATCTTAACCTCTTGCTCGTGTCGACAACCTTTGCCCGGGTCTTTAAGGAAGTCGACGGGGTTATTTCCAAAGGGCCGGATCAAAGAAGGCGTTTTTTTGATACCCACTTCAAATTCACGCAAGATATCTTCAGCATTGCCCTCGATGAGAATGGCGAAGCATCGGTCTGGCACAAAGCGAGACACCCTGCCGTCATCAAGTTCTCTCATAAGGGTCTTGAAAGCAAAGCCGGAGAGATTATTTCTCAGATGAAGGCCGCCAAGGACCAGGGCATGACGGTCATGTTTTACAGCGGCATCATCGGCTCCATTCCGGGGAAAGAAGCCATGGCCATGACGGTCATGTCGACCGTTACCCAGTATATCAAGGAGCAGAGCGCCAGCACGTTCATCATCAATCCCTCGGAACATTCCGAGCCGGGTATGGACGCCGACGACTTGATGTACATGTGGGAGATCGTTCAGCGAAGCGGCCTGATCGACATATGGCGCTTTCAGACTTACGACGATGTCGTGAAAGCCTTCCAACTCATGAAAACGAGAGTCCCTCCCGAATGGGTGGGCAAGGACGCCACATTCAGCACCGGCTGCACGAAGGAGATGAAAATTGCCATGGCCGTCCAGAGGGAGCGGCCGGAGATGCAGATTATAGGCCCGTCCCAGGAGAAGTTTTTGAGGCGCCAGGAGTATGGGATTGGGAAGATGTACGATCAGAGATTGGATGAGATCTGCACCGTGTAATGTTGGCTAAGGTCCCCAAACCAGGCCCTTGTGGATCCATCCTACCTCGCCGTCCGCATGCTTGACCTTCAGCCATTCTTTTTTTTCTTCGAGGCACTCCAGGCTGACCCCCTTTTCGGCCTGAAAAAGGACTTTAAAATTCGTTCCGGGACCTTGCCGGACGTTTACAAGACTGTCTTTGACAACGACCGCAGGGATGTCTTTCAGCAGAGACCCGTGGATCCAGCCTATATCTCCCTCAAAGTCGCTAATCTGGTACCAACTGCCGGACTTCTTAATGACGTCGACAGGATAGTACTTTCCGACGGACCAGAGGATTTCGTGGTCGGTTCCGGGTCCGGAGCGAACATTTGCCACTTCCCCTGCAACACTGAGCCTCTTGGCACTCGCGGGGCCAACCCACATGACAATGGCCATGAGGGTCAGAGGCAGGATTTTCTTGCTTAAAGACATGGGTTCCATATCATCCTTATCCCTAAACGCTGTAGAACTTGACCGCCGGCAGTTCCAGGCAGGTCAACTTGTTTCCATAAACAGCGCCGGTATCGATCCCGATTTTGTTATCCAGGACCAGTGGTTCATAAAAAGGTGTGTGGCCGAAAATCACGCGCTTTCCAAAATCAAAATTTGAGAAGATGAATTCGTCGCGTATCCAGAGCATGTCCCATTCATCCTGCTTGTCCAAGGGTATGTTGGCCTTGAGGCCGGCATGGACAAAGATATACTTGTCCGTTTCATAATAGAGACGAAGACCCTTGAAAAATTTGAGATGGGCCTCGGGCACAAGACTGGTTCCGGCGCGCGTTTCCTCTCTCAGATAGCTGTCCATCGTTGCTTGGCCGCCATTGGCCAGAAACCAGAGCTTATCCGTCCCGTCCAAATAACAGTCAAACATCTGCTCGTGATTTCCCTTGAGGAAAATGACACGCCTATGTCTCCCGGCAAGCTCAATGAGATAATCGACGACGCGCTTTGATTCGGTGCCCCGATCGATATAGTCTCCTAAGAACAAAAGGGTGTCTCTTTCAGGGTCCGGTTCGATCATGCCCATCAGCAGCGTGAGCTTGTCGAGGCAGCCATGTATGTCGCCGACGGCAAATATTCTTTCCATGATTACCAGCGAAGCACGAAAACCCGTTTCCGCTCATCCAGCCGGGTGATACCTTCCTGTTCGGCCATGCGGACGGCCGCCTGGTGTTCCTCGCCCGTGATGGACCGCCGGAGCGCCGGGATTTCGGAAGCCCGGCCACAGGGCCGGTACTGGGCCATAATGTTCACGTAGCTGTTGGGGGAGATTTCCCTGGCCAAAAAACCCATGATATCTCGAGTCCCAGACAGTCCTTCAGGAAGCACGAGGTGACGGATCAGGAGCCCTCGCCGGGCGATGCCCTGTTCATCGACGATGAGGTCTCCAACCTGACGGTGCATCTCTTTGAGAGCTTCCCCGGCCACTTCGGGATAATCCGCAGCATCGCAGAGCTCTTCGGAAATCCTGGCGTCCCAGAACTTGAAATCGGGCATGTAGATGTCAAACACACCTTCCAGAATTTTGAGTGTCTCCACACTGTCGTAGCCGCTGGTATTATAGACAAGCGGCACCCGTAGACCGAGTTCCACCGCCTTCTCAACAGCTGCCAGAATCTGCGGCACCACATGAGAGGGCGTTACGAAGTTGATATTGTGACAGCCCCTTTCCTGAAGCAACACCATGGCGCGGGCAAGCTGTTCGGAAGAGAAGGGGGCGCCTTCCCCTTCATGGCTGATCTCGTAATTCTGGCAGAAAATGCACAACAGATTGCAACGGGCGAAAAATACGGTCCCCGAGCCATGCTCACCGACCAGCGGGCTTTCTTCACCAAAGTGGGGATTGTAGCTCGAGACAATGGCCTGTTCCCCTGTCTGACAGATGCCAAGCTCGCCTGAAAGCCGATCCACGCCGCATCCCCTTGGACACAGCACACAGGCCTCAAGGATCCGACGTGCCGCCTCGATCTTTTTCTTCAAGAGGCCCTTTTTGTGTGTTTCTATGTATGCCGGCTCAAAGGAAACCATGACCTCCTCGGCACTTTCACGCCACGACTCCCGGCTTTTCTTTGTTTCCGACCGCGCCCAACAGGCGTGATCTTCAGGGTCCAACAGAAAATTATTAGACATCACCGACCCTGTCAATCGATTATTCCCGCCTCGGTCGGGCCTATTATCGTGTCTCCAGACTAATTTACAAAAGAAACCCGTACTTGTTCGTTTGCGAGGAGGTTCTCAACAGGGTGAAGCTCGAAGCAGGAAATTCGAGATACGAAACAATGCCAAAAACCCAATTCTTCAATGTTCTGAAGGTATTGGTCATTTGTGATTCGTATTTGTTTGCGGCTAACGCCTTATGACGCGGTGCATTTCGATATTCGGATTTAATCCGTCCTCTGTATCGGCGCCAGACGGGCCATGAAATTATGTAAGTTAGTCAAGTTTTGCACCCCGTTACTGATTTAAGGCGTTGTCTGTTTTAGCTTCAGGGCCAGAGTCCGGTGAGAACTCGCGGCCGTGAATTCGCTGATCGCGGCCTCCAATGCCTTTAGCGGGTTTGCATAGATCGTTGCAGAACATGGCTGTAGGCCTTGCGTTCAGCGAACCCACTGGCCGCTTTCAAGTACTTGAGCGGTCGGAGTATTTTTTTGCTCGAGTCAAGGAGGTAGCGCGTTGGCGTGACTGATTATCCATCGCGCGGAACCAGAACAAAGACTCACAGACCCTTGAAATATTTTGTTTCAAACAAGTTACAACAAAGACGTTCACACCCCAGATCAAGCTCTATACGGTGTGATTATGGGCTCTGCGCGAGAAGAGGGGTGCAAAATTTGAGTAAGTTATTTCTGGCACGCGACTGTACAGAGTGAGAATGGCGCTAAATGGGGCGCTAATCGGATGTTGATAGGGGCTGAGAAGTCTGCTAAGAATCAAAGATTCGGGCGTGGGTTGCAGCATCAGGGGAGTGCATGGAGCGGGTAGAAAAGATTCTGGCAGGGGACATCCGAACGGCAGCCAGGCTGATCAGGGACATTGACGACAACATGCCCGGATCGCGGGAGGTCTTGAAAGCCCTGTACCCTCATACGGGCAAGGCACACGTGATCGGGATCAGCGGGTTCCCCGGGGTGGGCAAGAGTACGCTGGTGGATCAGATGATTCAGGCGTATCGGCAGGAGGGGAAAAGCCTTGGTGTCCTTGCCGTGGATCCGACGAGTCCTTTCTCCGGGGGCGCCATCCTCGGGGATCGGGTACGAATGCAGCGCCACGGCACGGATCCGGGGGTTTTTATTCGGAGCCTGGCGACGCGCGGTCATTTTGGCGGCCTGACCCGCTCCACCCGCAGCGCTATCGATGTCCTTGACGCCATGGGAAAAGACATTATTCTCGTTGAGACGGTGGGGGTCGGTCAGGATGAAGTGGATATCGTGACCACGGCACATACCACCATCATCGTGCTCATTCCCGGCATGGGGGACGATATTCAGGCCATCAAGGCGGGTATTTTGGAAGTGGCGGATATCTTTGCCATCAACAAGGCCGATCGAGAGGGGATAGACAAGACCGTCAACGAACTGCGAATGATGCTGGGTATGAATCACAAGGGTGACGATGCAGGGGAATGGCAACCCCCGATCGTGGCCACGGAGGCGCTCAGGGGCAAAGGCGTTCCGGAATTACTCGAAAAGATAGAGGCCCACAAGGCGTTTCTTTTTGATCATGCCGGCACCCATCTCCGGGCCCGCCTTCGAGAGAAGGCGTTTCGTGAACTGGTGGACATCATCAAGGAGAGCCTGGTGGGTAAGATGATCGATGAGCTGAAGCAGTCGGACGAGTTCGAGAAAATGATTGACGATCTTGTTGAAAAAAGAACCGACCCCTTTTCTCTTTGCGAGCGGATCATGGCGGATAGGCTGGGAAAGCGTTTCTGAGGGGCTCGAATGAGGTTTTGAAATGACTTGGAGAGAAATCCTTTCCCAAGGAGGTGTGTTATGCCGGGGAAAAAGGTGGCCCGATCGATCCCTGTGGGGGAAAAGATCAGCAAGGCCAGAAAAAAGAAAAAGATCACCCTCGAGCAGCTGGCCAATGACACAGGATGCAGTATCGAGCAATTGAAAGAGATTGAAGCCGGCGAGGTGATGCCCCCCGTGGGGACCTTGCTTCAGATATCCCGGGCCCTGAAAATCGACTCGGGGCTGTTGCTCAAGGAAGAGAACGGCACGGCCGAGAGCCGGGTGAAGGCTTATAAAAAGCGGACACAGAATTATGCTTATACGACGCTCACGCCTGGAGCAGAAGACAAGCACCTTAAGGCCTTTCGAGTGACCGTGCCGGCCATGAAGGATCATAAGGGGGTCGGGTATCAGCACGAAGGGGAGGAATTTATTTATGTGTTGAGCGGTCGAATGGAAGTGACCGTTGGCGATCATGTCAACCGGTTGAAGGAAGGGGATTCCCTGCATTTCAATTCCGGCATCAGGCACCAGCTCAGAAATATTGGGAAAAGGAAGGCGGAGCTGGTTGTGGTTGTCTATTCACCCTAGTTTTCTCCCGATAACAAAAAGCAAACGGAGTCATCGATGTCTTTTAAGCTGACAGACGAGCAATTGATGATTCAGACCATGGTGAGGGATTTTGCTCGCGAGGTCCTGCTGCCGACCGCCATGGAGCGTGATCGGACCAAAGCCTTTCCGGCCGAAGGCCTCAAGAAGATGGGTGAATTGGGTCTCATGGGCATGATGGTTCCCCCCGAATACCATGGTTCCGGGGCCGATACCGTCAGCTATGTGTTGGCCCTTCAGGAAGTCGCCTACGCGTGTGCCTCGACGGCCGTTGTCATGTCGGTGCACAACTCGATCGTGTGTGAGGCTATCAATCGCTTTGGGTCGGAAGCACAGAAAGAGGCTTACCTCAAGCCTCTGGCTGCCGGCGAGATCCTTGGGGCCTTTGGTATGACGGAACCGGAAGCAGGATCTGATCCTTTGAACCAATCCACCCGGGCGGAGCGTGACGGCAAGCATTATATCATCAACGGGACCAAACGTTTCATCACGACGGGCAAAAACGCGGGGCTCGCGATCATCACCGCCAAAACAGACACGACCAGGCGGCACACGGGGATCAGTGCCTTCATCGTGAAAAAGGGAACCGAAGGATTCGCCGTCGGCAAGACCGAAGACAAGATGGGACTCTGCGCCTCTGACACGACCGATCTTGTCTTTGAACATTGTCGCATACCGGCTCACGACCGATTGGGTAAAGAGGGCGATGGCTTCAGGATCGCCATGACCGTTTTGGACAGCGGGCGCATAGGAATTGCTGCACAGTCCGTGGGTGTGGCCCAGGCCGCTCTGGATGCAGCGGTTTCGTATGCCAAGGAGCGACAGCAGTTCGGTCAGCCCATTTCAAAATTTCAGGGCCTTCGCTGGATGCTCGCGGACATGGCTACGGATTTGGAGGCCGCTCGACAGTTGACCTTTTCTTCGGCGGCGAAGAAAGATCGGGGCGAGAAGTATACGCTCCAAGCTTCCATGGCGAAGCTCTTTGCCTCTGAAATGGTCAATCGTGTGACCGCCAAAGCCCTGCAAATCCACGGCGGGTATGGTTATACGAAAGAGTATCCTGTGGAGCGTTTTTACCGGGATGCCCGGGTTTTCACGATCTATGAAGGCACATCGGAGATCCAGCGGGTGGTTATCGCCAACCAGCTTCTGGGGGACCGGTATGTGGGGCGGCTGGCGTAGAAGCCATTTCAAAACCTCCTTCGTCGCTGGCTTGCGGCTTTTGTAAAGCGCAGCTCAAGACTTTGACACTTCGCTAAGCGCTTTCAACAAAAGTTCGCAAAACGGGCTCGAACGAAGTCTTGAAATGACTTTTGGGAAAAATGGATAACCGTCATGGCACAATTTGATCTCAGACCCGGCGTGCCCCTTCTCTTGGGCGCAAGCCTTATGAAGGACGGCGTGAACTTCTCTGTTTTTTCGAGACATGCCGATTCCATCACACTCGTCCTTTTTGAGAAAGGCGACGATGAGCCCGTCGCCGAAATCCGCCTGAAGCCTGAGATCAACAGGACCGGTGATATCTGGCACGTCCACGTGTCCGGGGCCCATTCATCCCTTCGTTACGGGTACAGGGCGGACGGCCCCTTTGATCCTCAAGGCAAAGGAGATTGCTTCGACGGAAAGACCCTTCTCATCGACCCGTACGCCCGTGCTGTAGAAGGCGGGGAAATCTGGGGCGGCCATCCAGACGACCACTCTGAGTCAGACCCGGATGCCTCTTTCCAACGCCGCTGTCTCATCTGTCAGGATGATTTCGACTGGGAAGGGGATCGGCCGCTCAATCTTCCTTTGAGTGACAGCCTCATCTATGAGCTCCACGTCCGGGGGTACACGGTTGATAAATCCTCCGGGGTTGAAAACCGGGGGACCTATAAAGGTTTGGTTGAAAAAATTCCGTACCTTAAATCCCTGGGCGTTAAGGCGGTGGAACTGATGCCGGCTTTTGAATTCAATGAGTTGGAGAACCATCAGATCAACCCCAAAACCGGTCAGAGGCTCAAGAACTTCTGGGGCTACAGCACCATGGCCTTTTTCGCGCCCAAGGCTTCATATGCCTCTCAGAGTTGGGATGGAAACCAGGTCAAGGAGTTCAAAGAGATGGTCAAGGTCTTTCACCGGGCAGGTATTGAGATCCTCCTTGATGTGGTCTTTAATCACACGGCGGAGGGAGATTCCAAGGGGCCCGGCTTCAGTTTTCGCGGGTTCGACAACGCAGTCTACTACATCCTCGACCCCAAGACACTTGATTACGTCAATCTTTCAGGGTGCGGAAACACCCTGAACTGCAACCATCCCGTGGTCCATGCCTTTATCCTCGATTGCCTGCGGTACTGGGTTCTGGAGATGCACGTGGACGGCTTTCGCTTTGACCTGGCCACGATTCTGCGCAGGGATCACAGAGGTGAAATTCTCCCCGGGCCTTCCCTTGTGGACGCCATCGAACAGGATCCGCTTCTCGCTCACACCAAGATCATTGCCGAGGCCTGGGACGTGCAGGTGAATCAGGTGGGTGCATTTCCCGGCCGATGGGCCGAGTGGAACTCACACTTTCGGGACGATGTCAGGCGATTTCTTTCGGGAGAGCCCGGCATGGTGCCGCAATTGGCCACCCGAATTGGGGGGAGTTCTGATCTCTACAAGGCAAGCGGCCGCCGTCCCTACAACAGCATCAACTTCATCACGTGCCACGACGGTTTTACACTCTATGACCTCGTGTCGTATGAAAAAAAACACAACGAAGAAAACGGTGAGGGTAATCACGACGGGAGTGATCATAACTACAGTTCAAATGCCGGTGTGGAAGGCCCGACGAATAACCGCTTAGTCGACGACCTCAGGATGCGACGCATCAGGACATTTGCGACGATTCTAATGATCTCCCACGGCGTTCCCATGGTTCTGGCCGGGGATGAGTTTGGTCGAACCCAGAAGGGAAACAACAACGCCTATTGTCAGGATAATGAGGTCAGCTGGGTTGACTGGAAACTGGCGGAAAAGCATACCGGACTGCTGCGATTCTTCCGGAAAATGATGGCTTTGAGAAATCGACACCCCGTATTTCGCAGATCCCATTTCGTGACAGGAGAAGACAGGAACGGGGACAGGCATCCTGATGTGAGCTGGCACGGGCTTAAAGTCAACAAGCCGGATTGGTCGAAGGAGGCCCGGGTACTCGCCTTCACCCTCGATGGCTTGGAACTTCCGGGAGAAGAAAGGGATGATGACTTCTTTGTCATTCTCAACGGGGATGAGGTGGAACATAACTTCGAAGTCTCGTTGCCGAAAGAAGGCCGTGCCTGGCTTCGGATCGTTGATACGGGTCGGCCTTCTCCGCAGGACATCCTCGACGAAGACCAGGGCATTGCCGTGAATCCCGCTGGGGGGTATCCTGTACTTCCCTCGGCTGCCGTGATTTTCATTTCAAAACGGATTTAGAGGATGAAAAGGTGTTACAATTTCTTATGTTTGAGAATCGAACATGGAGGCAAACATGGGCTATAAGTATTTGAAGTATGAGGTGGAGGGGGGCATTGCCACGGTTGCATTGAACCGGCCCGAAAAGAGAAATGCTCTTTCTTTGGAACTTTTGCAGGAACTCAATACGCTGCTCACAACCATTGGTGAAGACAGGAGCGTAACAGTCGTCATCATCAAGGGCGAGGGGAAGGTTTTTTCAGCGGGTCATGACATCTCGCAACTCGTTGGACAAGAGATGGTGGACTACAAGGCGATCTTTGACACATGCGTTGACGTGATGAACAGGATGCAGCACCTTCCGCAACCCATCATTGCGCAAGTCCACGGTATCGCCACGGCGGCCGGTTGTCAGCTCGTAGCGGCCTGTGATCTGGCTGTGGCTGAGGACGGAACGCGCTTTGGCACGCCCGGTGTGAGGATTGGACTCTTTTGTACCACGCCCGGTGTTCCTCTTGTTCGGGCGATCGGTCGAAAGCGGGCACTTGAGATGCTGTTGACCGGAAGGATGATTTCAGCGCAGGAGGCGGAACAATATGGTCTGATCAACAGGGTGGTTCCCGGGGATAAACTGGCGGCGGAGACCCGGGCCCTGGCTGAAAAGATTGCCGAGGCAAGTCCTTTGACGCTCAGCCTGGGCAAAGAAGCCTTTTACACGCAGGTGAATATGGCTGACTCACAGGCCTATGATTATGCCAAGAGAGCCATCGTGACGAATCTCTTTTGCCAGGATGCCCAGGAGGGGCTTTCTGCTTTTCTGGAGAAAAGGAAACCGGCGTGGAAAGGGAAGTGAAAGAGGTGGAAGGATGTTGGAAAGACAGTATCTGATCGACGCGATCACGATCAATGACAGCTGGAGGCTCTTTAAGATTCTCGCGGAAATCGTTGATGGTTTTGAAGCGCTCTCGGAGTTCACGCCTTGTGTGACCATCTTTGGCTCTGCCCGTGTTGGTCCGGGGAGCGACACCTACGAAAAGACCGTAGCTATCGCCAGACTGCTGGCCGAAAGTGGCTTTCATATCATCACGGGCGGCGGTCCGGGCATTATGGAGGCGGGCAACAAAGGCGCAAAAGAGGGAGGGGCGAGATCGATTGGCTTAAATATTGTTCTCCCGATGGAGCAGGAAGCCAACGCTTATGCGGATGTGAAAGTGGACTTCAAGTACTTCTTCGTCAGAAAGCTGATGTTCGTAAAATATGCTCAGGCATACATCGGCATGCCCGGCGGGTTTGGGACCCTGGATGAGCTTTTTGAAGCCATCACCCTGATCCAGACAAAGCGGATCAAGCCATTTCCGGTGATTCTTGTGGGGTCTGACTACTGGAACGGTCTCTGGGAATGGGTTCGAGGCACGCTCCTGGCGCGGAAATACATCTCCCCGGAAAACGTAGACCTGGTGACCATCCTGGATGAACCTGAAGAGGTGGTCAAGACCATCAAGCGCATCGTCATTGTCTAAAAGCGGTTCGGGAAAAAGTTAACTTTTTTGCTCTGAAGGGCACGCGCGGCATCTCAATTTTCTCCTCTCAGTTGAAAGCCACGTTCGGGGCGTCCGGTTCCATCTGTCTCTCAGAAATCCTTGTGAAAATTGTTATGACTTTCGCTTTCCGGGTCTCGTCGTGTTCTATGGCACAATGGCCGCACCTCATCGTTATCGTGGACCCGCCCCATGCGCATGCATGGATCAATTTTGACAATTCGGTGAGAAGTTGCAATTCACAATGCACTGGTTCTCGGTGGTTCTCGATCTCCTGGTCCTCATCTGGCAACTGCCCGGGATCCTCCCGGGTAACTCCGCTCAATATGTTTGGGTGAAACGGAGAACGCTCGCAGAATTGTCTGACGGAGTCATAGACCCGTTCTGATATATCCCGTCCACAAGAGTCACAAAAAAACTTTATCATCTTGCTTACCCCCTTGTGTTTTGCCGATTATCAGATTAAAAATCCCCCACTGTGGCTTTTAGCTGACACGCACCCAACTGGGAATTCGCAGAATTGCGGATTTATAGCCTCAAATGACCTGATTTTTCCAGAGGAAACAGCTTAGCTCCGCGTCTGTTGCGGGCCACCTGGTGCGCAGGGTGACGTTGTCCACACTCCTGGACAATTTGTGTCGGGTCGGCTCTCAATCCTGTAACAGCCCCGTCGTGTAGTTTTTGATGAAATATTGCAGCTGTTTCAACTGCATGGCCGTCAGCCTGGAGAACTTCACGCCCCTTTGCCTTCTGGTGATTTGACTGAAGGGGGGTTCCGTGAGCATTTCCATGTCCCAGACAGTCTCAAAGGGAACGCCTTCGAGATAAAAATCGCTGTTGCTTAAGAACACATGGATGGCAGATGATCCAACATGACACTCGTTGTCAGCGGCATAGGAAAACGCAAGTCCGGCAACACCTATGTCGACGACGTGAGCCACCGTGCTGGAAGAGTCCTCAATAACCGCAAGCGTATCTCCCGGGACACTGAATCGCTCGTATTTTCTTCGCCCCGAAAGTTCTTTCCAATGAGTCATAGAACACGCTGAATATCAGACGTCCACGCCTCAAAGCGCCACCAGGGTAATGTCTCAGTCACTTCTTGACAATAAGCCCATGCCGTCATTCCCAGGCTTGACCGGGGAATCCAGGTATGAAAAGGCTGGATTCCCCGATCAAGTCCGGAATGACAGAATTGGAAAGGGAACACTGAGACACTGCATTAGGGTCCTCACCCTTTTTTCACTACAAGTCCCCGACAAGTTCAAACCGATGACAAGGATGTAAAACTCGAGAACGAGCCATAAAGGTTAACATTTGCAAGGTTCTGGGTTTGGATATTTAGGGCGAACACACAGTCTCTAAAACTGTATCTGGATCTTGGTCACATTCAGCCCGTTCTGCCCTACGGACAAAAGCGGCTTTCTCACATGGTTACACCAGGTTCGGACATCTCTCTCGAAGGTGGGAGCGTCACCCCACACCTCAAGAATATCGCCGCGTCGCATGTCCGGAATCGCCAGGGCTATCCGGGTTACGGATTTGTAACCCTTCTGACCGACTGTGTCGAGAATCTGGAAACTCATAACTGCCTCCCCTGATTAGTTCTTTTAGACAATGAGACAAGCCTTTGTCATGCTGTGTAAGAAATAAATCCTTGTATCCCTTTTCTCCCTTATCCGCACGAAGGTCAATGGGGGGAATCACCCATTTCGAGGTAGGAAAAGGAACATTTTATTCTGCTCCCCTTTACAGGGCCAGGCCGGAAGGCTTCCCCGTGCCGCAACCCGGTGGGCCGCAATTGTTGAAGCCGAGCGTTCTCAAATGTCGCCGTCAACTGTTGTAACCTGTTTAAAATGAGAGAAAAAAGGCAGATTGTGGATTATCGGGCGGGTCAGGATTGATGGTCTCGCAAAAAGTCGTCACCCCGGTGAAAACCGGGGTCCAGGGGGATTTTAACTTATTGATTTTACTGGATACCGGCTTTCGCCGGTATGACGGAAAAGTCGATTTTCCGACTTTTTGCGAGTTCACTAATGTTTGATTTTATAGAATCTTGAATTTGGGTCGATGCTGGATATTGTCATACTATACTGTAAATGAGGGCCTCCAAATCTGCTTCGTTTTTCAGACCCTATCTTTACCCATCCCGCTGAAAAGGCACCAAGTTTGACACGTTTCGTGATTTCGCGATCAGGCAATGATTTATCGCAACTCGGGCCCATAGATAGCGGGCCGGAAAAATTGTCAATTTCCTTTAAAGCCCACACAGCGTCCCCGGCGCAACGGGTGTCACTCCATAAAGTCCTGAAGGGTCACGGGACGGTTGTTTACCGTCAAAGTCCCCTGCTGGTAAGCGGCACTTGCCTTATAGATATGACCTTCATGGAGGAGCATCTTTCGCGCTGACAGGTTGTTGAGGCGCTCCCCGGCCTTGGCCGCTGCAAGGGCTTTTATGGCTTGCTCACTCCCGCCGCCCCCGTCTGCTTCTTGGTCTGCCGTTATTTCATTTTCATACGTTGACTCAAGGATCTGTTCAAGGAGGCGATCCGTCACAGTGAATTCCGCATGGGCCCTTAAAGCACTCAAGAGCAAAAGGGGATTGCCTAAGGCCGAGGCTTTGGCGCCATCCACGACAACCTTTGCCTTTCCAGTCAATTCACCATCCTTGGTTTTGAAGCTGAGCCGGGTCATCTCGATTTCAGGGGAGCTCTTCAGAAATCCCGGCAAGATCTGGGCGTATCTTGCCACCATCATCCGGCTTATCTCTTCGGGAGACCGCTGTGAGACCTCAGCTTGGACTTCCTCCATGGTCCGGCCAAGTCTCTTGAGCGTCTGCGCGTCGAGATTGCGGAGCTCCAGTTGGCAAATTCCCGGACCGTACGGCGTGTTCTGAGTCGTCAACTGATTCACAGCCAGGGCCATGGCGTAATCGACTGCGCCATTGGATGCCTTACTCGAAGTCTTGAGGTTGATCCCGGTTGCGGAAAAGGGCTTTTCCTCGCCCTGTCCCCGGGCTGAGAATTCAACGTCATCGACCCCCCAGGAGGCATTGCCCAGGTACAGGCCCTGAATGCCTTCATGGATATCAAAGCTGCAGGCGACCCCTTTGACTCTCAAATGGTCCTCGTTCGCTTCAATCCTCAGGCCGGGGGCGGTTAAAGAACCCACGAATCCCTTCAAGTCCGACGTGAATGTCATTTCAGCATCGAGACCCTGCCAGTCGACCAGGACCTTGCCTGCCTGACCCGCTTTCCGGTGAAAAGCAGGCACCACCAACTGCGTTTTTCCGTTGCCGGCAAGAAGCAATGTCGTCCACAGCTTGGTTCCGGCCAGTTCCGGGACCTCACCCAAGGCCTTTTCCAGACGAGCCCGGGTGTCGGCATTCAATTCGATGCTGGTCTCCATGACGGCCTGCACGGGTTTAAGCGTGAACTTGGCATCCGGGGATCTCCAGAGGGGCCAGGGCCCGTGATCGATGTTATGAACCAGGGTGAACCGGACAAGGTCTTCCTCCTGTCCGGCGCCGCCCGCCTGTCGTGCACGGCTCGGTGCTTGAATGCTGACCTCGGTTCGGGCCTTTGATTTGAAGAATCCCCGCTCGTATCCCCCGTCGGCCAAACGGACGTATCTCAGGTCCCACGTTTGACCCAGCAAGTCACGGTATTGGCGTTCCGCCTGAAGGCCAAACCAAAAAGTCGTTCCCGCAAACAATGCCCCAGCGAACAGGGCAAGTACAACCACGATGGTGAGGAGTCTTTTCATTCCGATTTCCCTTTCTCACTTCTTCGATATCAGGGCTGACACACGCCGCCGCAGGAACATCCCACGCCCCTGGCTTTCTGAAATGATTCCCTGCCTTCCTTGAAAGCCAGGGCCGCAATGACCATGGCGCCCACCGAGTCCATGCCGCCGATACCGGTCACCTCGTAACCTACGCTGGCCAGCAGAAGGGCCAGTGAGAGATATAAACAGGCTTTTGTGCAATTCGCATCGGCCAGTATGGCCTGCGAGTTGAGCTGGCGTCCCACTTTGACTTTGTAATGGATGAGTGCCCACATTGAGAGAATCGAGATCGCGGCGATGACCATTCCCCAAAACGTGGTTTCCGGCTTATGTCCCATATAAAGGGATGCTCCGGCCGTCACGAGCAAACCCGCGGCCAGGATATAGAACGCCGTCCCTGTAATCCTGAGGGCCTGTTTTTCGAATTTGTCCGACTCGCTGTCGGTGTGCCGCCTCAGCCGTCGAATCATATGCCAGACCCCGACACCGGACATAACCTCCACAAACGAATCGAGTCCGAATCCGAAAAGTGAGAGGGTTTCGTCCGCCACCCCGAAAAAAACAGAGACAAGGCCCTCCAACACGTTGTAGAAAATGGTGATCAAGGCCAGGGCATAAGCCCTTTTGTAAAGAATTTCTTTGGCCTGCGTTTTCGACCGTGTCGTGGTGTCCATGGGCTTATCCTACCCTACTGTTGGCCCTGTGATCCCCTGTTACCTGTCACGACGAGGTACAATGGTCAAGACTAAACCCAAGAATGCACCCTAACGTTGCAACATTGGGGTTCATGCCCACTGGGTATGGTCAGGGACAAATGGCTCTGCTATAATAAAAATGAGAGATGGCGCCTTGGAGTCTGGGGCGATGGGTTTGAGGGATCTTCGACAGGCCGGGATTCTTGACTGCGTGAGATGACATTGACCAGAAAAATCGCCTTAGTGCTGAGTGTAACGTCGATTCTTCTTGGGACGTGTCTTGTCGGCCTCATCCTGTACTACTATTATCATCCGTCCAAAATAAAGGGGCTGGTGGAAAGCTCGATTTCAGCGTCGACCGGAGCCCTTTGCACCATAGATGACCTTTCCTACGCCATAACACCCCTAAAACTGGAGGCAAAAGGAATCCTTTTGAAACCCGGCGAGAACCAACGGGGGTTTCATCTGGAGATTCCCACCTTGACCGCCGAGGCAAAACTGATTGGTCCCTTTGGTCATAAGAGCCTGTCATTCAAAGTTTTCAAGATCAGCGGTTTTTCGATGCGTGTAGACCGCGAGGCGACCCTGTCCACAGGTCGGTCCGAAAGGGTCACGCCTTCTTTTTTTGGGGACGTTTTAAGACGGTTGACGGGGTTCTTGCTGTTTAAGGAAGTCAGGGTTGAAACGGCGGAAATCGGTGAAGGGACGTTCGTCTTTGAGTCGGCCGATCAGACGGTTCAGCTGACCGGGATTCGAGCAAACCTCACGGCGGGCCAACCCCTTGATATGACCTTTAAGGCCCGGGCGGCGTGGCCGCTGAAAAAAATGCGTTTTGAATCTTCTAACGTTCACATTGAAACAGATGCAGCCCTCTCCCTGGTGACGCCGGAGGTTAAGGGTTTGCTGGAAATCCGCGAAGCGGCGATCGAGGGTCCGGGGTTGAATGTTAAGAATATGGCCCTGGAGGCGAGAGGGTCCTATGACCACCTGCACAAGCGCCTCGTCTTTAACCCTCTGGATTGCCGCCTTGAGGGGGCCCGATTCACACAGGAGGCCGATGAAACTGACGGGAAAGAGATCTTGCTGGATTTGCAGTGGACGGCCAAAGGTTTTCTTGATCTAAATGAAAATCAGCTGGATCTCTCGCAATTCGCCCTGGACGTCAAAGATGTTTTTCAACTTGCAGGGGGGCTGACCGGCGGTCTTGACCCAGAACAAGCCATACGTTTAAAAGGGTTGCGCGGTCACGTGGTGCCGGGTCAAGCGCTCCGGATCCTGTCGGATTGGACCGGCGAGAAGCTGCCGGCCTTTACTTCGGCAGTCCCTGTGGCACTTTCCGGCAACGTGACAGGCATTCTGGATCAAGAAAAATGGCAATGGCAGGGCGATCTTACGGTTGACTGGAGCGAAAACCGGTTTGCCTTCACCCAAAAGGAGACGAGACTCGAGGGCACGGTCAGCGGGAGCATCCGGGCCGAAGGCACGTTTCCCGATCTGGATGTCGCCGCCGAACTGCGGGTTCAAGGGGCGACTTTTTCGGGGGAAGGCCTGACGGTCAAGCCGTGCCGTGTCGGCCTGGCGGTCGCCGGCAAGTATCCCAGCTATAGGGTTCATGAGTTCACGGCAAGCATGCCGGAGGTGGATCTTCGCCTTGGCGAAAAGACGCTTCAAATTAAGAATGTCAAGGTGGATCTCGGAAAAGGGGAGGTGAATGCCGAAAAGCGCTCAATTCATTTTCCCAGCGGCGAGCTCACCTCTTCCTTGTTGAAGAACTTGAAATTGTCCGCCGGTCTTGAAGGCGAGCAGGCCATCGTGAGCCTGAAGGGCGAAAACGTCAATCTCATGCCGTCACTCGTCGCTCTGAATCTGCTCCCTGCCGATCTAACCTTCAGTGGAGATGAATCGCTGCATCTCGAGGCTCTCCTCCATGGGAAGGCGTCGTGTTCGATCACCGGCGGACTGGACCTGACAAACCTTGGTTTTCAGAACCCGGATTCGAGTTATGTGGGAGAAGGCATCGTCGCGGCCATGAAGGCCGATGCTGAGATCAATCTGACAAAGGGTCGCACGACGGCAAAGACCCGTATGGTGGTTGATGAAGGGGAGCTGCTCTGGGACAAGTTCTATGCGGACTTCCGTAAGAATGCTTTTTCAGGGGTGTGCGAAGGCGCCTATGACGGCATGGGGAGAACCCTGAAACTGTCCACGGTCAAACTTCAGATGAAAGACATCGTTGCCCTTGAGGGGGAGGGCAGGATTCTTGACTCAGACCAGGCCCCCCGGGTCGATCTGGCTCTCAGAATCAAGCAAACACCTCTAAAGCCGGTGTTCAACATTTTTCTTGTGGAACCCTTCCGGGCGGAAACCCCTTTTCTGTCCTCAATCCAGGTGGACGGATCGGTTTCAGGGGCCCTGAAACTCAAAGGGTCACGAACCGACTGGACGGCCCGGGGGAATTGCCGGTGGGTTGACGGCGCCCTCTCGTCTGAAGATGACGGTTTTTCGATTGAAGGGGTTGATCTTGACTTTCCGGTCTGGTTGCGGGCCGGCCAGGGAGATATCGGTCAGACCGTGGCAACAGGGGCACTGGCTATTCGGTCAATGCGTGTTCCGCTGTTACCGGAACAGGCTATCCACATTTCACTCCATGCGTTGCCTAATCACCTGGTCGCAGGCTTGTCCACCCATCTGAAGATCCCGGGTGGGGAGCTCGAAGTGGGACCCGTGGCATTCACAGACATGCTCACCTCCGGGAGATCTATCGAGACGAGCCTGACCATGGACGGCATACAGCTTGAGCCCCTGGTGTCCGGCATCCTGGCACAACCCATACAGGGCGTCATGGAAGGAAGACTGGCTCCCATCCGTTTGGAAGGCGAGACGCTCCGCAGCGAGGGACAGATCAGGGCCGAAGTGCTGAACGGAGAGATCTTTCTTTCGGATTTCGGTGTATCGGGTATTTTCAGTCCTGGCCCTGTTCTTAAAATGAATGCCCGTTGGGATAATCTGAGTCTTGCCGAGTTGACATCGGGAACGGCCTTCGGCAAGATTGAAGGCGTTCTTCAAGGGCATATCAACGGCCTGGAGATTGCTTATGGTCAGCCACAAGCATTTGATTTGCTCCTGGAAACGACGAAGAAAAAGGGGGTGGATCAAAAGATCAGCGTTAAGGCGGTGGACAACATTTCTCAGCTCGGCGGGGGGCAGAGTCCTTTCATAGGTGTGGCAGGGGCCTTCGCGGCCATATTCAAGGAATTCCCCTATGAGAAGATTGGCATTCGAGCCTTTCTGGAAAATGATGTTTTCAGGATCAACGGCACTGTAAAGGAGGGCGGCAAAGAGTATCTCGTCAAAAGAGGTGGCATTTCGGGGGTGAATGTTGTAAATCAAAACCCTGACAATCGGGTGCGATTCAAAGACATGGTCAAGCGTTTCAAGCGGGTGACCGCAGGCAAAAGCGGTCCCGTTGTTAAATAGGAACAGGATGACGAACAGCTTACAGGAGGGGCCGATGAGACAGAACAGACAATCTTTTTTGATTGGTTTCTTATGCATTGTTGTTTCCATTTTTGCGTGCGTGACCGTGAACATCTACTTTCCGGCGGAAAAAGTGGAATCTGTTGCAGGGGAGATTGTCGACGACATCAGGGGCGGGGAAGCCAAGGGCCAAGAGGGCTCCACGCAGAAGAAGGACACGTCTTTTTTGCGGATACCGCTTTCGGCGATGACCTGCTCTCTGGTCTGGGCCGAAGAGATCACCACGGTTTCCAATGCAACGATTCGTGGACTCAAAGACAAGATGAAGGCTCGGTACGCTGAGTTGAAGCCTTATTTCGGGAAGGGTATGCTGAAAGAGGGCGACGATGGCTACGTCTCTCTCGGAAAGGTCGAGGGGCTGGGTTTGAAGGAGACTCGCGACCTGAAGAGCCTCGTCGACGCGGAGAATAAGGACAGGGAGAGGTTGTATCTGGAAGTAGCCAAGGCTTTGGAGATTGACGCGAGTCAGGTCAACAGGGTTGCAGAGATTTTTGCCAAGGAATGGCAGAAATACTGACAGGCACGCTCTTCCCCGCTGCAGCCGGATACTTGTACATTTCATTTCTTTCCAGCCACCCCGCCCCGGCGGGATGGCTGGTTCAGTTTTCAGGATGCCGAGATATGTTAAAGCTCTTTAATGCACTCGGAAAAAAAACGATGACCTTTCGATCCGTTCGCCAAGACGTGGTCACCATGTTTACGTGCGGTCCCTCGGTCTATCAAAGGGCCCATATCGGAAATTTCAGGACATTTCTTTTCGAAGATATCCTCATTCGTTATTTGGAATTTCTTGGTCGGGTGGTCCACAGGGGGATGAATTTCACCGATGTGGAGGACAAAGCGATTGCCGAGGCGCAAAGTCGCGGTCGGAGTGTCCGGCAAGTCACGGACGAGCATATCCGGGTTTTCTTGCAGGATATGGAAATGCTCAGGATGAAGAAACCCGATTACCTGCCGAGGGCGTCGGAAGCCGTGAACGAAGCTGTTGAGATCATCGAGGCGCTTCTGGAAAAAGAAGTCGCTTACCGGCACGGGGGGAATATCTACTTCGATCCTCTGAAATTCAAGGGATTTGGCAAGCTCTATGGGTTGGACATGAGCAAGTGGCCGAAGAAGAAAAGGCGATTTCACAAGGATACGTATCCCGGTATGCGGTGGAATCTGGGCGATTTCGTTCTGTGGCACGGGTACAAAGAGGGAGACCTTGTTTTCTGGGATACGAGGATCGGCAGGGGGAGGCCGTCATGGAATATCGAAGACCCCAGCATGATAAGCAAATATTTCCATGAAACCCTTTCCGTCTACTGCGGGGGGATAGACAATCTGGCGCGCCATCACGACTACACGGTGGCTATTCTGGAATCAGTCCGTCCCTATCCGGTCGCACGTTATTGGCTGCACTGCCATCATCTGCTCGTCAATGGAAAAAAGATGTCAAAAAGCAAGGGGAATATCCAGTATATCAGTACCCTGAGGGAGCAGGGGTTCACCCCAGAGGAAATCAGATTTTTCCTGATACACGGTCACTACCGGAAAGTTCTGAATTACTCGCCTGACAGGATGGATAGAACGGTCTCAAAGCTCAGGGCATTTAAACGGCTCGCACAGAGGATGGGCAAGCTGGCTGCTGATTGTCGCAAAACCGATGAGCAAACCTTTCAGGCCGCCAGGACCCTTTTCATGGACAGGATGGATCAAGATTTGGACGTGCAAGGCGCCTTTGATGGGGTCCATGGCTTCATGGCGCAGCTGATGGCGGACGGTGTGAAGCCGTCGCAGGCCAAAGGTTTGAGCAAAGCGCTTAGGGAGATAGATGGTGTGCTCAAGGTGATTTTCTAGGAGGCTGTCGGAAAACGTCCATTTGCGGCGTTATCCTCGTCCTTCGTCACTGCGGCGTACCAGGATGTACACCTCATTCCTCAGGATCTCGGATGCCTTGCATCTGTACGTTTTCCATCAGCCTCCTAAAATGCGGTTTTCCGACAAGCTAACGCGCCTCACAAAAGCCACAAGCCAGCAATGAAGGAGGTTTTGAAACAGCTTGTAGGAGGCTTCATTTTTTGGGTTGAACCCTTTCATCGCCGAGGGGCGTATTGCATGCAGGACAACGACCGGCCAACCTGCTGACGCGCCCCTGCCAACCGCAGCCGCGGCATTCCACAAGCTGGGTATATTCGCTTGGCCCCTTTTTCTTGAAAAGCTTCTTCGCGACGGCAAATAGAATAAAAGCCGCGATGACGACACCCGCGGGGACCAGAATGTGTTTGAGAGCCAATGGGCCGAAAATGATGGTATCCATGAGGCCGCCTTTTTACCCTAATGTTGCATAAACAATTTGGCTAAATGCCGCCAATAGCAGGAAACGCCTGTGTTTGCGGTCTCTTTGAGCGGTTTCTTGGAACTCACGGCAAGTGACATCCAGATAACCTAAAAAAACAGCCAAGTTGTTTACCCGCCGGGAAAGCCGATGACACCGTATCTTCTTCGTTGTCAAGGATTGGGCGTAGACGACTACAGCCAAACCCTTGAACGCCTTGAAGCTGCGGCGTCCTCGACTTTTGCAACGTTAGGGTTTACACTGATTCTCAGAGCAATGTTCCGTTATACAGAAGTTGCTGAATCTAAAGCGCGACGGTATCAGGGGGCGAGCACATTTGCTTCACTTCGGCCTCCAATGCCTGAAGATGGTGTGCAAATCGTGTTGCAGAAAATGGCTGTAGGCCTTCCTGCCCTCGCCCTCCGAGAACTATCAACTGGGCGGGGCGTTCAGTGAATCTACTCGCCCCCTGGAAGCTCCTGCCAATCGGAACACATTTTTGAGAATCAGTACGAGTTTCAGTATCCAGCGTTCACCCTAACATTGTAACATTGGGGTTCAGTTCGTCAGACTCTGCGTCGGGGCGGGAATTCTCCCGCCGAGGCGAATGAAGCCATCGGAGCCCCCTTGATTTTGGACAGACATGATCGTGGCTTCTCCCAAAAGGCCCCCGAAGTATGCCTTATCGCCGGTTCCCTTGCCCGGCACTGGAATAAGCCGTGCCGCCGTGGTTTTCCTGTTGATGACGCCGATGGCCATTTCATCGGCTATGATCGCCGCAATGGTTTCTGCGGAGGTGTCTCCGGGAAGGGCGACCATGTCGAGTCCCACGGAACAGACACTCGTCAAGGCTTCGAGTTTCTCCAGGCTGAGGTATCCTGATTGGGCCGCTTCGGAGATATTAATATCCTCGCTCACCGGGATGAACGCCCCGCTCAAGCCACCCACGTAAGAACTGGCAAAAGCCCCGCCTTTCTTGACCGCATCGTTGAGCAGTGCCAGGACCGCCGTGGAACCGGGGACACCGATACTCACAAGTCCCAGACTCTGAAAGATCTCTCCGACACTGTCTCCGATTTTCGGCGTTGGGGCCAAGGATAGATCCACCACGCCAAAGGGCACGTTCAATTGCTCGGCAACTTCCCTGCCGATCAGTTCCCCGACACGGGTGACTCTAAAGGCGGTCTTCTTTATGATTTCCGAGAGCCCTCCTAATGTGAGCCTTGGGTTGGCCGCTCGGGCCCGATCGATGGCTTTTTTCACGACCCCAGGTCCGCTGACGCCCACGTTGATAACCGCGTCCGGTTCTCCTATACCGAGGTAGGCCCCGGCCATAAACGGGACATCTTGGGGGATATTGGCAAAGACGCCGAGCTTGGCGCAGGCAAGCCCGTCCGCGTGGGCGGTGTATTCGGCGGCCCTCTTGATCGTCTGTCCCATGAGATAGACCGCATCCATATTGATGCCCGCGCGCGTGGAAGCCACGTTCACAGAGGCACAGACCCGTTCCGTCTTGGACAGGGCTTCCGGGATGGCTTCAATGAGCGCCAAATCCCCTTTGGCCATCCCTTTTTCCACCAGTGCGCTGAACCCGCCGATGAAGTCCACATTGACCTCCTTGGCGGTTTGGTCGAGGGTTGCAGCCACTTTAACGAGCTGGACTGACGAAAAGGGGGCGCCTGCGACCGCGATCGGACTGACCGCAATCCGCTTGTTAACGACGGGAATACCATATTTGTCGCCCACTTCATCACAGACCCGGACCAGGTCCCGGGCCAGTTCCCGCATCTTCTGATTGATCTGTCGGTTGAATTGCTCCATGTCGTGGCTCGCGCAGTCCAACAGGCTGATCCCCAGTGTGACCGTGCGCACGTCAAGATGCTCACTTTTTAACATCTCCAGCGTGGCGAGTACCTCTCGATCCGTTAACATTGTTGCTCTCCTCATTGGTGTCCAAAATAAATTGAAATTTGATAGATAGGTCTCGCTTCAGTGGGGATCTGATACTGGATACTCGATACTGGATGCTTGATGATGTGCAAAGAGCCCAGTATTCCAATATTCCAGTATTCCATGACTTGTCCAAGCTCCAATACTACATCACTTCTGGACAGGTTTGTATTCTCCTATATTCTATGCAAAGCTTCGAAAATCTCCCGGTGCTGCAGGCTCAGTTCAAGTCCCAGTTGGTTTGCTCTGTCCAGAAGCGCCTGTCGAAATGACGGACGGTCAATCTCCACCGGGACATCGACTTCATAGATCATGGTGTTTGCGCTGGGATCATCCCCGCCGCGAAAGGCTGCTCTGAGGTTGGTTATGTTTACTCCAAACCGGGCGATAACTTCAGTAATCCCCGCAACAAGACCGAGCCGATCCGGTCCGATCGTCGTGATGACAAAGGGCTGACATTCAAGGGGACTCGTTTCTTCAACAGCCGCCTCCAGGGGCTTCAACAAGATCCGAAGTCCAAGGGGCGCAAGGTCCGCCTCCAATTGGGTGCGCACGTTTTCCGGCTGAAGCGCTTTGGGAATGGAGGCAATAAAAATGCCCGTAAACTCCGTTTGCAGGATCGTTTGGGCCACGTCTTCAATGTTGCACCGGTTTTCCAGAAGGATCCTGGACACAGCCGCCACAATGCCGGGCCGATCCGTACCAAGGACAGAGATGACCACCTTTTTCATGGGCTTTATGATCTCCTCGAAACCCTCTCTACGCTCTACGAGCGTGTGCGACAACCTGTTTTGAGTCAAAAGACGCTATCCCTATCACGCAAGGATGTCAATATGACCGCCGGCTTTCGAACCTGCAGTCTCGCTTGATCAGGAAACGGTTCTGTGCCAGGATAAAAGAAGTGAATTCAAGTTTTGCCCCCTGTCACTGGCTTAAGGCATTGTCTGTTTTAGCTCAGGGCCAGAGTCTGTTGAGAACTCGCGGTCGTGGATTCGCTGATCGCGGCCTCCAATGCCTTTAGCGGGTTTGCATAGATTGTTGCAGGACATGGCCGTAGACCGCGTTCAGCGAACCCACTGACCGCTGTCAAATATTTGAGCAGTCGGAGTATTTTTGCTCAAGCCAACAAGTCGTAGATGCTGTGATTATGAGCTTTGCACGAGAAGAGGGGTGTGAAACTTGAGCAACAGGAACGACTCCAGATGATGCGACTCTCATTAATCGGCATGGCCGGCACGGGGAAATCCTACTGGTCGATGCAGCTCACCCGGCGGGGCTTCAGGCGTTTTTGTTGTGACGACATGATTGCTCAAAAACTTGCGCCTGAGTTGGCAAGGCCCGATGGATCAGCCATGGATATGGGCGAATGGATGGGATTTCCGTATCAACCGCAATATAAGGAACGGGAATCAAAGTACCTCGCCCTTGAAGTGGAAGTGCTCACCGGGATCATTGAGCGGCTTGAACGGGACGCCGGTGTTCCGGACGAAGACCTGGTGATCGATACGACAGGGAGTGTGGTCTACACGGGGGAAGCCATTTTAGGAAAGCTCGTGGCGCTCACCAAGGTCGTTCACCTGTCGACGCCGCCCGAGGTTCGGAGAAAAATGCTTGGGGCTTATTTATCCAGGCCGGGACCCATGTTGTGGCGGGACCTGTTTTCCATAAAGCCGGGTGAGACGATCGATCAGGCATTGACCCGGAGCTACACAAGGCTGTTGCTGACCCGTGAAGCACGCTACCGATGCTACGCCCATGTCACCGTTGACTACGCCAAACGTCACGGAGAAGACTTCGGGGTGGATGCCTTCCTCGCGATGGTCAAATATCCGGCCTAAGTCCTCAAATCAGCTTCGCCCGAGGAATGGATCAAAAGGGTGGTCGGCAAGCCTTCGGTGAGCTCAACATAGCGCTGGGGAAAGGATTGCATGTCGTCGGCCTCATGCACCTGGAAGCCCAGAAGCACCACGGCCGCATCGCTTGAGTATGCTTTCACGACCTCGGCAAAGGGCTGTTCGGACACCACAACCTCCACCTGTGCGGAAATACGGGCAGCGACACACAGTTCACGCAAGGCCTGGCTTGCAGCCTCCCGGGCAGCTTCCTTTCCAACGAGGCGAAGTATCCGGATGCGCGCATGGGTCCATTCTCCATTAAGCGTCAGAAGATAAGCCAGTATCAGCATGAGCGAACCGTTCTGCAGGCCCCGCCACCAGACATCAATCCGCCGCGAAGGTCGTATCCATGGCAGCTCGCGATCCAGCACGCAAACGATGCTCATGCCGATGGCATGAGCGCACCGGAGCAGGTGAAGGAAAGGTTCCGGGCGCTTCGGATCGCCGAGCCAACCCAGGAGCAGGATATTCGGCTTGATGGGTGCGAGAGAATGGCCCTGCATCAGGACCACGACCCCCTGGTGAAAATCAGGGGCGACAATCACTTCCGGAAAAGCGGCCACCTCGTTTTCTTCGATAAAGGCCTTCAGCCGTCTCAATGCGGTCTCCCGTAATCGGGCCAGATCTTCCAGGTCCCCGGTCAGGATCTCTGCCAGGGTCACAAGCCCTCGTTGGCTCTCCAGCCACAAGGCGTATCGGACAAGGGTCAGTCGGGTTTCGGGATTGCCGGAGAGGACCAGAATCGTCGGGCGCCAGTTTTTGGAGTCGGTGGGTCGTGCGGCTATTTTGAATAGTTGATTTCGCACCCGCGTGAAGTAAAAACCCCGGCGAGCATCCCCGAAGGCCATGGAGAGAACGCGCCGGCTCACATAAAAGAAGATACCGGCCATAATCAGGACGGCCGTCAGGGCGGCCCCAAAGTTGATCATCATGGTTACGGCTACACAACCACAGGCTCCCAGCATGGCGGTGGACCAGTGGAAATACCTGAAACGTGGCCGGAAGGACGGATTGGCTGTGACAGATTCCACGAAGGCCGCCAGATTCAGGATGCCGTATGTAAACAGGAAGAACATGGTGATGATGGAAGCGATCGAATTGAGCGCGCCACCGCCTGAATCGTTTCCCGCATACAACAGCGTGATCAGGGTAATACCCAATGTGAGCCAGAGTGCCCGGCGCGGCTCGTCCCCCCTTAGTGCTCCCTTGGCAAAGGCGTCGAAAAACCGAAAAACATGGTCTCGAGCCAGGGCCTGCAAGATCCTGGGAGCGCCCAGCATGGACCCGATCGCACTCGACAATGTGGCCGCCATGACGCCGGCGATGACCATGAAACCCATACCGAACAGGGCATTCTGAACCAGCACCTGGAAAGGACTCTCAATCAATTGCCGGCGTGTAAATGCGCCTCCAAAGACGAGAATCTCCGACGCATAGACGATGAGGCCGACGCCAACCGCTGCCAGCGTGCCCCGCGGAATGGACCGGGCCGGATCTTTGAGATCTCCGGACATATTGACCCCTGCCATGATCCCGGTCACAGCAGGAAAGTAGATGGCAAAGATCACCCAGAAGTTGTACCCGCTCGATGCGTAGCCTTGTCCAAGATTCGATGTAAACGTTGCGGTGTTCCAATGAGCGAGGCCGCCGCACAGGAATGCGAGAATAGACAGCGCGATGACTGCAAGGATGACGTACTGCACGCGAATGGCCCAGTCAGCGCCGACATAGGTTATGACAAAAAGGACAAGGGCGCTGCCCAGCGTCAACAGCAGGAAGTGGGTTTCGAGGGCTGGAAAACTTCTCACCGTTGCTTCCACAAACCCCAGAATGTAGAAAGGGACTGAAAGGGCTTGGGCAAAAAAGAGCGTCACGCCGATGGCGCCTCCGAATTCCGGACCGAGGGAGCGGGAGATGAGAAAATAGGCCCCGCCGCCCTTGACCCGGGTGTTGGTGGAGATGGCGCTCAAAGAAAGCCCCGTCAGGAAGGTAATCGACTTTGCAATCAGAAGTATGAGCAGGGTGGCCAGGATCCCACCTTGACCGACCACAAAGTTGGCGCGCATGAACATGATGACGCCCAGGATGGTCAGAATGGAAGGGGTGAAGACGCCGCCAAACGTCCCGAACGTGTGAGATTGGCCGTGAAGCTTTCTTTCTTTGCTCATGGGTGAAACAGGATTATCTTTTTCTTCATGAAGTTCGTGACCATTGTTACACCGCAATCACGGGTTCTCTCAGGATGATCTCAATGCCTTCAAGGGCGCTGTGGGCAACTTCAGGGTAGACGTCTCTAAGGGAGGCGATCTGTCTGAGGTTGTCTGCCGTTCTCATCACCAGCATGGCAAGATCCCCCTCGGCCACACCTCCAATTTCCAGCGTCGTCTCCCACGACTGCCCATGGGCCCATGCGTGAATGGTGGCGGCTGGCCACAGAGGGATGGGCCTGACTTCAAAGCCTCCCACGGTCTTTCTTGCCGCGAGGGGTGTCAGCCCCGCTGTCATTTTTTCATACCCTCTCAAAAGGCTCTTGGGGATCTTTGTCCGGTCCACGATTACGTCCGCATCGCGATCATAGACAAACGGCGCCACCAGGGCCGCGAGCAAGGCCGGGTCATTGCCGGGTAACAGGCCTCTGCGCAGCCCCTCGGCGATCATCAACGGCTGGTCGAGTCTCAGTTGGGAGGCCCAAACGCCGTCATGGGTGAGCTTCCCGTCCCTGTCAACGAACCCCTCCGCTTTCAAGAACTCAAGATGCTTCACGAAGCCGTTCCACAGCCGCATGCGGACCTGGTTGACCGTATCCCACAGAAAAGCAAACTCTTCCAGGAGCAACCGAAAGGTCCTTTTGGGTCTGCCGTGGCATGTCCCGCAATGACTGCATCCCTTGCAGATCATCCCGTTAAGTTCCCGTTCAAGCAGCGAGATGCGATCCGTCAGGGGCTTGACCTGCAAGGCCTCCTTTTTTCCCAGGGGCAAGGTCTCCAGAACCTCCGGTGCCACCCCCTGTAAGAATTCGCTGAGCATCGGGATCTGGCCTTCAGGATCATCAGGAGGCGTTAAATCGAGGACCCTGTCAAGGATGCAGGAGACCTTTTTCGGGGAAAACCATCGAAGCTTTGCAGGCCTCAGTCGCCCGGCATGGCCTGGTTTCAATCGAAAGGCAAGCATGCCGGCTTCGTCTCGCCTGACCTGGCTCTTCACGGCGCAGTACATGCGGTTGCGACGGTCCAGGAAAAGGCGACCGGGCACCAGATGGGCTCTCTTTGAAAGCTCGAAGGCGAGTTCCTTCTGCTTTCGGCTTGTTTCCCCTAATTCCCGGATCAAGGCGACCCGGTCCCGGATCAGCTGCAGCGCATGTTCCGGCCCGTCACACAAAGCCTCGGGGAGAAGTGTCATGAGCGCATTTCCGGCCTTATTCAGATTGCGGCTTGCCGCAGGCTGTTGCTTGACGAGGTTCAGGTAAGTGGCAAAAGACTTTTCAAAGATGCCCTTCACGTCCTGAGGCGTGTGCGACAGCAGAACATTCAAGACCATGGAGAAGTCGATTTTTATTTGGCTGAGGATGTCTTCAGGCGGTGTCCGGCAGAGCATTCCAATGAGCGGCAGGTCCATGTATCTTCCGGGCACTGCCACGGCGAAACCGATATGATCCTTACCCCGTCGGCCGGCCCGGCCTGTCATCTGGTGAAACTCCGTGGCGTTGAGCGGTACAAATTCATGGCCGTTGTAACGGTCTGAGTTGAAGAAAAGCACGCTCCGGGCCGGGAAATTGACGCCTGCCGCCACCGTGGATGTGGCAAAGACCGCATCGAGCAAACCCTCGGTCATCAGATTTTCAACCAGGAGTTTCCACGCGGGAAGCTGTCCACCGTGATGAGCGGCCACGGCGCCATAGCGCAAGTGCTTTATCTGCCGGTGCGCCGCCAGATGGGGGTGTTCCCAGGTCAGCTCGTCAATCCTGTGGTTCAAGGCGTTGCGCGTCCTTTGCCGGGAGCCGACATCCTCCAGGGCCCGTCCAAGGGCGCCGTCGCAGTCTGCCCGGGATTTAAGAAAGAAGATGGCGGGGAGCAGATCGAAGCTTCGCAATACCCTGATGATGTCTTGAAAAGGGGGCAGGGTCCTGGGTCCTGAAAGAACCAACGGCTTTGGATGATTCAGATAGGCCCTGACGTTCCTGTCCATTCCCTTGGGCCCGATAAAGGGGAGCAGCCTGCCGCTGGGATGCAGGAATAGGTAATGAAGGGGGACGGGTCGTTCCGTTTCCTCCACCACGACACACGTCTTGGACCGAATAGACTCAAGCCAGTCCGCGATCTGTCCGGCATTGCCGATGGTTGCTGAAAGGAGAAGCAGGTTCACCCGCACCGGAAGATAGATCATGATTTCTTCCCACACGACCCCCCGGTCCGGATCGCCGAGAAAATGGGCCTCGTCCAGAATGACGAGATCGGAAGCGAAGTCGATGCCTTCATGCATGGCATCGTAAAGCTGATTTCGCAGAATCTCCGTGGTCCCGGTCATGATCGGGGCGTCGGCGTTTTCTTTGCGGTCTCCGGTCAGAATACCCACCGCATCCGGGCTGAAGCGATTGGCGAACTCAAGGTATTTGGAGTTGGTGAGGGCCTTCAGGGGAGAGGCATACCAAGCTCTTCCCCCGCCCTTGAGAATGCGGGAGATGGCCTCTTCGGCGATCCAGGTCTTTCCGGAGCCCGTAGGGGCGGATACCAGGCAGTCGCACCGCCAGACAACCTTCAGGGCCTTGATCTGAAAGGGATCCGGCTGAAATGTCCCGGCAGCCGGCACGCCGATCCCGGCAAAGATTTTCCTGAGCTTCGAGTCAGCCGAGGGCTTCATTCTTGGGGCCGAAAAGTGGCGGGTTCCCTGCGGCTTCCCGGGGCGCAGCGGCTCGTATCGAGCCGAACGGCCTCTTTCTCTGCGGCGCCCCGCAATACGGGGGCCTTCACGTTTCGGTTTTTCAGGCATAAGGTCTTTAATAGACTGTATCGGGGGGATTTGTAAAGCTATGTCCGCGGGATGGTGACAGAAAAAGGCCATTGACAGTGCGGAGCCACCCTGTTATATTCCCGCTCGTTTGATGGGGCTGTAGCTCAGCTGGGAGAGCGCATGACTGGCAGTCATGAGGTCAGGGGTTCGATCCCCCTCAGCTCCACCAAGCCATGACAGGGGCTCAGGCGATTCGCCGGCCTCTTTTTTTGTGCTCTTCTTCCAACCCACTTTACAAAAAGAGGGGTGACCCCGCTGTTCCACGTTTTGTTTTCGTATGGAGTCTTGAACAAGACCCTCGGGTGTATTATACCGACGGAAATACCAAGAAGGTGTCCTGTATGGAAAACATCCACTTAATGAAGAATCATTATGAATTGGGTTGAGTCATGACAAAACCAATCGATAGCTTGGAAAGTCATATTTCAGGTGCGGTTGCTCATTATTGGCGGACACGAAAGGCACAAGGAGAAAAGCAGAAAACAACAGGAATTTCCGATGCCGGGTTGAGGAGTGCAGTGACGGGTGGCGCTCAAATGGATGGCTTTATCCGGCTTTTCACGAAAATAGTTGTTGATGCCGGGCTGGAAGAGAGATACGTTTTCACGAAGACACGTCTTGAATTGTCCGGGTTTTTTCGCCCGACCAAGGAATGGGATTTGGTTATAGTCAAGAATGGGCATTTGGTCGCTGCAATCGAAGCGAAGTCTCAGGTTGGGCCATCGTTCGGGAACAATTTCAATAATAGAACCGAAGAAGCCATGGGAAGCGCCCTTGATCTTTGGACAGCGTACCGTGAGGGCGCGTTCAACGGCGGCGTTCAGCCTTTTCTCGGATATTTCTTTATGCTTGAGGAATGTGATGCTTCAGTCCGGCCAGTCAGAGTCAAAGAACCCCATTTCAAGGTCTTTCCGGAATTTGTTGGAGCATCATATATGAAAAGATATGAGTTATTTTGCCGTAAGCTTGTTTTAGAACGGCATTACACATCGGCATCCTTCCTGACCTCTGATAGCAACACTGGTCCTGAAGGCCTATACCAGGAGCCGGCAAATGATCTCTCTTTTTCAATTTTTGCCAAATCTCTTGTTTCACATATAGGAGCCTTTGCTTGAACATAAAAATGAAAAATAAGACTTTTCAGAGGCTTATTAATGGAGATGCAAGAGATCTGTCTTTCTTGGGCGACGAATCCGTACATCTCGTTGCCACCTCACCACCGTACTGGAATCTTAAACGCTATAATGAAAATCCGGACCAGCTTGGACACATTAATGATTATGAATCTTTTTTAGCTGAACTTGAAAAAGTGTGGCGTGAGGTCTTCCGTGTTCTGGTTCCAGGAGGTCGCTTGGTATGTGTCGTTGGGGACGTATGTGTTTCAAGGAGAAGCTTTGGGCGCCATCTCGTTTTCCCCTTGCATTCGGATATCTGTGTTTTGTGCAGAAAAATCGGGTTTGACAATCTTAATCCCATCATTTGGTACAAGATCGCAAACGCCAGTTTTGAAGTTGAAAATGGTTCAAAATTTCTGGGAAAACCCTATGAGCCCAATGCAATCATAAAAAATGATATGGAATTTATCTTGATGCAGAGAAAACCCGGCGGATATCGTAAACCAACCGAGGCCCAGAGAAACCTGAGCAAAATTGATAAAAAAGATTTTGATAGTTGGTTTCAACAAATCTGGAATATCACCGGCGCATCAACCAGAAGTCATCCCGCCCCATTTCCTCTGGAGCTTGCCACCCGTTTGATCAGAATGTTTTCCTTCCATGGGGACACAGTTCTCGACCCATTCTGCGGTACCGGCACGACAATGATCGCTTCCCTCAGATATGGCAGAAACAGTATAGGGATAGACATTGATCCTGAGTATTGTCGTATGGCTGCAAGATACTTGAAAAGAGAAAGCAGCAACCTCTTTTATGAGACGGAGTTGATGTTCGAAAAGATGATTCCCGACGAATCAGGTCGGATGCAGGTCTGTGAAGACCAGGCCCTTTATGAAGTCCGATCTGCAAGAAGTACATTAGAATAGGCCGACCACAACTTACATAAATCAATAAGCAAAAAGGTGCAGAATGGCTGAACAAATCGAGCAACAAAGGTTCGCAGTACTGATTGATGGAGATAATGCTCAAGCGTCACTTCTTTCTCAGATCCTGGCAGAAGTCAGCAAATTTGGTTTAATTACGATCAAGCGGATATATGGGGACTGGACCACCACAAATATGAATAGCTGGAAACCAGCACTCCACAAACACGCTATCCAACCGATTCAGCAGTTCCGGTACACCGTCGGCAAGAACGCGACAGACAGTGCGATGATAATCGATGCGATGGATCTGCTCCACAGTAATGATGTTGATGGTTTTTGCATTGTTGCCAGTGACAGCGACTACACACGGCTGGCGACACGAATTAGAGAAGTCGGGCTTTTCGTTATTGGAGTTGGAGAGAGGAAAACCCCGCAAGCCTTCACCAACGCCTGCAACCAGTTCATCTACTGTGAGAATCTGACTGAAGCGAGGGAGACAAAGAAGAAACCGAAAAGGAAAGGAAAATCCGATGTGTCTGATCCTGAGCCTCTTCTTCTTCAAGCATTCGAGATGGCTGCGAAGGAAGAAGAATGGGTTCATCTATCGACCATGGGACATATTCTTCGTCAATTGGATCCAGCATTCGATCCCCGGACATTTGGCCACGAGCGGCTCCAGTCACTCATCAGGGATTATCCGAAAACATTTGTCCTCAAGCGAGACGATTCAAAAACGCCACCGGTAGTCTATGTCGCTCTGACCGCCCAACAAGAGGATGCAGGCGACGGATAAACCGCGCCTGATCCTATCCCGATTATGCGGCAATAACTCCGGCGGCGTGTGGCGGTCGGACTTGTTGCGTTGTGTCTGCCTGAAGTTCCTGTCGAAAAAAAGGGAGAATGATGAACCTGATTGAGAATAGCAATTCCGGTATGGGCCCGGAGGAATCCGGAGCCGATATCCCAATTACACCGCAAGAGAACTTCGTCAATGGCGTGTATTCTTCAGTGGATGAAGCGACTGAATGCCGACTGGATCGGCTGCGCAGTGAAGATGGCATCATTCCAACTTGTAAATTGGGCTGTTCTCACTGTTGCCGGTATCATATCCTTATGAATATTGCAGAGGCCCACACCTTGGCGCAATATGTCAAGCGGGAATTGTCAGTAGACCAGATAGATGATCTTCGGATGCGAACGCAACAATGGCATGAATGGGACAATTCCAGGCCGGGCAGATATCGGTCGGCCAACATTGGCGGGCAGACAGATCTTTCCAACTACGACCATTGCTGTCCTCTGCTGGTCAATGGCGCCTGCAGCGCCTATCCCGTGAGGCCGGTCGTGTGTCGAACGCATTTTGTCTGTTCGCATCCCCAATCCTGCAATGCAGTCAACGATCCGGAATCTACACAAGACGCTCCGGTGGTGCTCACGTCCGTTGTGACGGCGACAAGTCCGTTTTCAATGGCAATAAGGGATCATATCGAAAACGCAGGGTTGGATTTCTCTCGGTCAATAATGCTTCTTCCGCATTGGTTGGCGATTGAAATGGATTGGGATTTCGCCATATCGCCGTGATTTCTCACAGATGTTCGGCAGGGATACAATCCGCCGAATAATCACTCAACTTCTCTAATCAACACATTCACCCAACCACGTTGCTTTTCTGGATTGGAAATGTGATTCGGCTGGTTAGAGGAAATCACACTTGAGTGACCATTGACGGGATATAGGAGAACAACTGGATATTCGAAGACTTTCCTCGGTTCGTTTTGGCAACGGGATGAGAATAAACAAGGAAGATAAAGTGGACATTCATCATAGGGGGCAAACATGGCAAAATTAGGGGACATCATGAAGAAAAAGATTGGTATCTGGATCGATCACAAGGAGGCAATTTTGGTTTCGTTAGAAGGCGGCCAAGCAACGGTTGAGCGTATCGAGTCGAGCGCCGAAAGCCACTTTCGTCCATCGGGTGGATGGAAGGCGGCTGGCACTTCCGTGGCTCAGTCAATATCAAAAGAGCAAAAAGCGGACGAGCGCCGCAAACACCAGCTTCATGACTTCTATCAGATGGTCATTAAGAAGGTCGGCAAAGTCGAGAATATCTTTATCTTTGGCCCTGGTAAGGTGAAACTTGAACTGGCAAAAGAAATTGAGAAAATAAAAGGCCAGCATGACAGGATTGCAGCAGTCGAAACCTCGGACAGGTTAACCGAAAACCAAATAGTTGCGAAAGTGAAATCCTTTTTTTCGGCGTCAGAGGATCGGTACTTACCATAGGTTGAACGATAACAATTTGAGACTATGGGAAATTGACGCTGCGTTCGTGCCTCACTTCACCTTATTTTGCCGGTGAAGCCAAGCGTCAAGACCTGGCACGTGAACCGCACGAATGCCAGTTGTGGCCAATGATAGGAAGGCTTCATTGCAGGATCAGAGCACATCATCGAG
>Ga0307423_1000088_pt1 | contig 53499 bp, 43 predicted proteins | sample SalMarWE160310MG_FD_202154 | JGI IMG/M metagenome (GOLD analysis project Ga0307423, IMG submission 202154) | Salt marsh sediment microbial communities from the Plum Island Ecosystem LTER, Massachusetts, United States - WE1603-10 | ecosystem: Environmental > Aquatic > Marine > Intertidal zone >...
CATTTAGTAGGAGGACTAACATGTCCAACGCTGGCCAGGCCGCCGAAGCCCAAGTTTCCTTGGCTGATCGCATCGCCGGCAAGTACCTCACCTTCGACTTGGCCGAAGAGGAATACGGTTTAGAAATATTGCGGGTGCGGGAAATTATCGGGCTCATGGATATCACCCCGGTGCCCAAGACCCCTGACTTTGTGCTGGGAGTCATAAATTTAAGGGGTAAGGTGATCCCGGTGGTGGACCTCAGGCTTAAATTCGGCCTGCCCTACAAAGACCCCGACGACCGCACCTGCGTAATCGTGGTGGAAGTGGCCGCCGACGGCGGCACGGTGCAGATGGGCATTGTGGTGGATCGGGTTAATGAAGTGGTGGATGTCAAAGGCAGCGAAGTGGAACCCACTCCCAGCTTCGGCGTGAGCCTGGACACCGCCTTCATTCTGGGCATGGCCAAAGTGGGCGAAAAGGTCAAGATTCTTCTGGATATTGACAAGGTGCTCACCGCGGCCGAGGTGGCGGCCATGGCTTCCTTCTAAAACCGCCCTGGGTAAGACCGCCGCCTCTGGGCTGCTAATGCATATATAGGGTCCGTCCCTCAGGGGACGGGCCCTGCTTGCTTTTAATGGCCTTAATAACTATCTGCCCAAGGTTATGAACTGGGAGGCGGGACCGCGCTGCACCAGGATGGTGACGCGGTTCAAAAGCCGGTGCTTGGCCATTTCACGCTTGAACACCTCCAGGTTGGGCGTCGGGGCGTCGCCCAGTTGACGCACCAGATCCCCGGGCCGCAGGCCGACTTCCAAGGCGGTTGAATCCGGCCGGAGCTGAGAGATCACCACGGCCGAACCCTGCCGGGTCCGGTGACGCTGGGCGTCGGCCAGCTGCATATCGCGAACCCTAAACCCCAAAAGCCGCCAGGCCTCGCTCATGGCGCGCTCCAAGGGAAAGGCCCTGGCCGTAACCTTGCGCGTAAATTTGCGGTTGCCGGACAGCACCATGATGGCCACCACCTGCCCAACCCCCACGCCCCTTAAGCGGGCAATGTACTCGCTGGTGTCCTCCAGGGACCTGCCCTGCATGGCGGTTATGAGTTCTCCGCGTTTAAACCCGGCCTCGGCGGCAGGGCTCTTGGGGGTCACCTCGCGCACCAGCACTCCTGCTGCTTGCTTCATGCCGAATTGGGAGGCCAAGGCCGGCGTGAGGTCTTGCAGCTTGAGGCCCAGCCAAGCCGGAATCACCTCGCCATGGCGGGCCAGATCGCTTACGATGCGCTTAAGGCGATTCACCGGAATGGCGAAACCTATGCCCTGCGCATTGGCGTAGATGGCGGTGTTTATGCCGATCAACTCTCCGTCGGCGTTCAAGAGCGGACCGCCCGAGTTGCCGGGGTTGATGCTGGCGTCGGTCTGAATGAGATCGTCCAGCCACTGGCTGCCGCCGGCCCGCACTCTGCGGTGCAAGGCGCTCACCACTCCGGAGGTCACCGTGTGGCTCAGGCCGAAGGGGTTGCCTATGGCGATAACGCTTTCCCCGATCATGAGTTGTTCGCTGTTGCCAAGACGCACCTGGGGCAGGGTCCCGGGTGCCTGGATGCGCAGCAGAGCCAGGTCGCTTTCCGGATCGGCGCCAACCACCTTGGCGGCCAGGCGGCGCTTATCAGCCAACTGCACCATGATCTTGCTGGCCCGGCTCACCACGTGGCTGTTGGTGACGATCAGACCCTTGGCCCCGTCGATTATCACTCCCGAGCCCAAGCTGGAATGCTCCCGCTGCATGGGCCCGAAAAACTCCTCGAAAAAGCGGTCGATGTTCCGATCGCCCGAACGGAAGGGGCTGACCGTGGTTTGGCCCCGGGCCGAGATGTTCACCACCGCCGGCGCAATTTCCCGCACAACCTTGACCACCGGAGTGACCCGGTTGGCTTGATCGGCTGCGGCTTGACCGTTAAACAACCCGAGGCCCTGGACCAAGCCCATGGCCATGATCAACGCGGCGATACGCCTTTTTGACATTTTTATGACCAATCTATCTTTCCCCCGCCCGGTCCCTTGGACGAGGCTGGCGGCGGGGGTGGCGGCGGCGGTGGCGGAGCCATGGTACGCAGGGGCTGGCTGGGTGCGGGCGCATAATTCACCTTGCCGGCCATTTCCTGGAGCCGGGCCACCCGCTCCTCCATAGGTGGGTGGGTGGAAAAAAGGCTGGCCAACGATTTGCCGCTTAGAGGGTTAACGATGAACATATGAGCGGTCTGGGGCGATGCGTCATGCATGGGGCTCTTTTGGTTGGCCTCCTGCAACCGGGTGAGGGCGCTGGCTAGAGCCTCCGGGTCGCGCGCCATCTCGGCGCCTTCGTGGTCGGCCAGATATTCCCGGCTGCGGCTCACCGCCATCTGCACCAGCATGGCGCCGAGGGGGGCCAGGATGCTCATCATGAGGATGCCCACTATGCCCAAGCCTCCGCCGCCTTCCTCGTTGTCACGGGAGCCGCCGAAAAACATGCTCCAGCGGGCCATGCTGGCCAGCACCATGATGGCGCCGGCCAAGGTGGCCGCTACCGAGGAAATCAAAATGTCGTGGTCTTTGACGTGGGCCAATTCATGGCCCAAGACTCCGCGCAATTCCCGGGACGAAAGCGTACGCAGGATGCCGGTGGTCACCGCCACCACGGCATGCTCCGGGTTGCGCCCGGTGGCGAACGCATTGGGCGTATCTTCATCGATAACATAAACCCGGGGAGTGGGCAGCCCGGCTCCTTGGGCCAGTTCCTGCACCATGCCATAGACCCCGGGCGCTTCGGACTCAGCAACCGGGCGGGCGCGGTACATTTTTAATACGATCTTGTCGGAGTACCAATAGGAAAAGAAATTCATGGCCGCGGCGATGACCAGCGCGATGATCATGCCGTTTTGCCCGCCAAGGGCGCCGCCCAAGGCCACCAGCAGTCCGGTCAAAAGGCCCAGCAGCAACACGGTTTTCAGTTGGTTCATTTATCGGCTCCTCGCCAAGCAATGATCTGTGTCGGCGTAGGCTAAAGTTAGGGCTCCGCCGGCATCTTGTCAACGCTGGCCTGGCGCGGGCGCATCCGTTTGACACCCCTGGCGGCCTCCAGTAGACTCCGGCTTGTTATGCGGATATTGCTCACCAACGACGATGGGGTGTACGCCCCCGGCCTGGCTGCGCTGCACGCCGCCCTAAACGGCGGCCACGAGCTCATCGTGGTGGCGCCGGAGACCGAGCAATCGGCGGTGGGGCACGCCATTACCTTGGCCGACCCCATTCGCGTCCGCCGCCTGGGCCCCCGCACCGGATTCGCGGGCTGGGCGGTGAACGGCACCCCGGCTGATTGCGTAAAGCTCGCGGTCGGCCAACTTATGGCCCAACGGCCGGATCTGGTGATCGGTGGCATCAACCGGGGCGCCAACGTGGGGGTTAATCTCCTCTATTCAGGCACCGTTTCATCGGCCACCGAGGCGGCTATCCTGGGGATTCCGGGTATCGCGGTATCTCTCAACTCCCACGCCGCGGAGGACTATGGTTTTGCCGCCAAATTCGTGGCCCATTTGGTAAGCCACCTGCCCGAAATGCCGCCCCTGGCCGAAGCCATGCTCAACGTGAACGTGCCGGCCTTGCCGGAAGACCAAATAAAGGGCGTCCTCTACACCCGGCAAAGCCAAGCCCGGCTGGTGGAGCGTTTCATCCAACGCCAAGACCCCCGCGGTCAGACCTATTATTGGCAGGCAGGAGAAACCATGGGCCGGGATGGCGGCCCGGACACTGATTACGATGCCCTGGAAGAAGGTTATGTGACCATAACCCCGGTGCGGCACGACCTCACCCATGCCGAAGCCCTTGACATGCTTAAAAAGCGACCTCTGGGTCTGCCTCCTCGTATGCCGAGCGACTCCGAATAATATCTATCCGGCCTGAGCCCACGCCAACTCAATACTCTTGTTGCCTGATATGTATTGGGTAATTTTGCCCCAACGCTTGGGCTAATTCGCCTCATTTTAGCGGCACATGCAACTTTGTGAAATCTTATCAATAAGATGCCTCGATAGGGACCGAATGTTAAATTATGAACAATTATAAGACTTTCTCGTAAATTGCACAAATTCAACCCACCGGCTTAATCAAATGGTATGGAAGTTGCCTATATCTTGTGCGCAACTTGAGCGGTCAACGTAATGCGACACAACTGCAAGGAGTATAAACCATGCCAGCCTATGAGTATACTTGCCATTCTTGCCAGGCCAGAGAAGTGCGCATCGCCGGTATTGATGATAACACCGTAGTGTGTGATGCCTGTGGACAGCCCATGGTGCGTGATGCCGATGTGGCTACCATCCTGGCATCGTATTCACGGCCCAAAAGCAGGCCCGGTAAGCACCTGGGCAGCTAAAACATAAGTTGTGACGCTATGTTGGCATGACGTACCGCTACGTCATTGCCGATCTGGAGAGTGCAGCAGCGCCCATCGCCATGCAGCTTTCGCGTGGCAGATGGGCGCTTTTCCATGGGCCCTATCCTGGCATGAGATGGACCCGCTTTCCTACGGGACCCCAAGAATCCCCGGCTTTTAAACTAATCTGAAATGAATTGACCCGGGCAACTCGATAAAAAACCGCCCAAGGCGCTTTTCGGGCGATAATTACCTAAATATCCTAGGAACGCCTATTATCGAAATACCTTCAAAGAGTGCAGGTCAAATCACCCCAAGCCCTGGGCAGGGCATGGTCAGCGGGGGCGATGGTCCCGCACCTGCAAACCGGTGGGCGGAGTGTATTGGAAGGTTTGGGCGGGCAATGCGGGGTTAACCGCCAAATTGCTCAAGCGGTATTCGGTTACATCACCCACCAAACTTGTTATGCGAAACCCCTTCAAAAGCAGTTCCTTGGCATCGAACCACACCACCAAGCGCTTGAGATCCACCCGCTTGGCCTTGGGGCCGAGAACCAAGAGCGGTCCCTCGGCCGCCGCGGTTTCTTCCGGGGTGGCCTGTTCCAATTTAAAGTCCTCCTCCACCTTGGCCAAGCCTCCCAAAGCATCCAAAAGGGGTTTCAAGCCCGTGGTGAATTGCTCCATGGGGTATAAATCGGCGCGGTTCCGTTGGGGCCGTATCCACCACACGCCTTGCGGCGTTGTGACCACCTGCTCGGCCCTGGGTTCGCTTTGGTCCATGCGCAAACTAACCGGACGCTGCCAAAATAGCCGGCCCACGGCTTCGACTTCCCTGGCCGACTGCCCGCCACCGGCCACAAAGCGGCTGGTGCGGGTGTAATCCGCCGACAAGGCCTGCACCTTTTGATAACGTTTTTGCACCTGGGCGGCCAAGGTCGCGGGATCTGATTGGGCCGCCCCGGCAAGGCACGGGCTAAAAACCGTGACGCTGAAAAGCAAACTCAGGAACCAGCCATAAGCATCTAAGCGTTTCATCACGTCATCCACTTAGGTTGGGGAAATTGGATTTGGCATTTAGTCTACCAGAGCGCCCAGCCACCTGCCGAGAGGGGGCTAGAACTCGGCGGCCAATTGCCTAATAAGCTTCAGCACCACCTCGGGTTCTTGCCAGAGATGATGGCTGCTTTGCGGCAGATGCACAAATCCAGCCTTGAGGGCTTGCGCCAACGCCGCCAATCTGTCTGGCGGCACCAGAGGTTTTTTACCAGGCGCCGCCACCAGGCAGGGAGCGCTCCCCTTTCTTTCCGGCGCCGCTCGGCTTAGCCCCAGTGCCGCTTGCCAGCGCAGGGCAAAAGGCTCATTCATAAGGCCTGGCGCCTGCGGAAGGCCGCGAACCAGACCCCAGCCCACACGGGGCGCCAGGGCCAATAGCCCTCCCCGCCCCGGCCACGGAGCCAGCAGCAACGCCGGCATGTCCGCCAAGCCTAACAGCATGCACGCCAACCATCCCCCCAGGTCGTGGCCCACCAAGAGAGGCCGCCCCAAATCAGCGGCAGCCCGTGCGGCCAGAAGGAAATAATCTCTCAGGCCGGTTGACGGCGGTAAAGGCCACGGATGTTCACCATGGCCCGGATACTCCAAGCAGGCCACGCCCACTCCGCGCCGGGCCAAGGCCAGCGCCACAGGTTCCCAGCACTGGGTTCCCTGGCCCGCGCCTGGCAGCAGCAGCACCTGCGCGCCGCCCTGGCCCCAGGTGCGCAGGCTTGGCTTTATGTGTTCAAACGGGCGTGCCATGGCTCCTACATTATAACCAAGTCATATTCAATCCGAGGAAATGCAAAAACCTAATAGCTATAAATTGGCTACCCGCGCTAAGGTGCTTTCTGCCCGCTGGCCGCGGCGGCCACCCTGACTGGGCAAGAGGAGGGTAGCCGCCCAAAAGCTTAGTGCGCTGGGACCGGGTTCTTATGGAACCCGGTCCTGTGTTTTAAAAAACCTAATACCCTCTCCGGTTATTGTTGCGCTTATCTGGCACTATAGTTATAAGCTTTTACTTCAAGAGCTTTTTTCATCTTTTTTTGGGAGAACCTGATGCAAAGTGCAGTTGCGCGGCTATCCACCATATGTTTGATCGCCATTTCCATGATCGTTATTGCCGCCGGCCCGGTTTTTGCGGTGCCGCGGCTGGAGCAGTGGCTTTCTCCCGACCTGGGGAATTTCAAGCCCACTCTGCGCTATGAAGGCTCCTTTTACCCTGCCAGCGATGTGGAAAATCAAAATACCGACATGAGCATCTCGGTTCATGCCTTATCAGGGGCCATGCCCTTGCATCAGACCAATAGCGACGAATTGGTTTTAACAGCCAAAGCGGGCTATGCCTTTCTAAGCACCGAAGCGGTGCTGCCCGGCACCGGCCGCAAACTCCCCAACAACCTGTGGGACCTGAACGCGGGGCTCAACTATCGCCATAGCCTGGGCGATGGTTGGCTCTGGGGAGTTTTTGGCAACCTGGGTTCGCCATCCAACAAGCCGTTCAACAGCTTTGAGGAAATGGACGTGGGCCTGACCGGTTTTCTGCGCATGCCCCATGGCGAACGCAACGCCTGGCTCTTTTTGCTCAACTACACCAATAACCGCGACTTCCTAAGCGGCGCGCCCATACCGGGCGTGGCCTATCTCTATCATCCCAATGATAAGTTCAAGGCCATCTTGGGCGCTCCTTTACTTGCCTTGCGCTACTCGCCGTTTCCCAAATGGTCGGCCTCTCTCTACTATATGTACCCGCGCAACGTGGACGCCCGCGTCACCTGGCGGGCCTTCAAGCGGTTCAGTTTCTACACCGGCTTTGACTGGAGCAACTATCGCTTCTACCTGACCGACCGCGCTCATCGCCAGGATCGTCTTTTTTATTTCCAGAAGCGGGGCTTTGTGGGCAGCAACATCAAGTTAGGCAGAGGCTTAATACTTACCTTGGAAACAGGCTACAGCTTTGACCGCCTGTTCTTCGAGGGCGAGAACTATGGTGACCGCCACCAAGAGCGTATAGATCTGGACAACAATTGGTTCGCCGCCCTTCGCGTGGGGGTGGAATTCTAGCTGGCAAGCGCCTAACGCATACTTCTTGGAGTACACAACATGAGCGATCGCTTGGAAATTACCGTGGTGGGAGCCGGGGTGATCGGCACCGCGGTGGCGCATTTGCTGGCGCGTCAAGGCCGCGAGGTTTTTGTGATCGAAAAGAACCCCGGCGTGACCCAGGGCGAAAACCAATCCTCGCGCAACTCCGGGGTCATCCATGCCGGGCTGTATTACGATCAAGCCACCCGCCCCTTAAAGGCTAGGCTGTGCGCGACCGGAAATAAGCTCCTTTATGAATTCTGCCAGCGCTACGAGCTTCCTCACCTGGCCTGTGGCAAGCTGGTGGTGGCCAGCAAGTCGGAAGATCTGCCGGCCATGGAGTTATACCAAGCCCGGGCGGCTGAAAACGGGGTTCCCTGCCAGCAGCTGAGCGGCGAGGCCGCGCGGGAGCGCGAACCCCTGGTCAACGCCTTGGCCGCGTTATGGCTGCCCACCTCGGGCATCATCGACCCCACCGCCTATTTGCACCAGCTCTACGCCCTGGCATCAGCGGACGGCGCCCAGTTCCTCACCCAGACCGAGGTGATCGCGGCCCACCCCGAACCGGAAGGCATCCGGGTGACCCTGCGCTACCGCGACGGGGCCACCGACCAATTCCTCACCGAGCGGCTCATCAACTGCGGCGGCCTTTATTCAGACGAGATCGCCCGCTTGCTGAACCCCGACTCGCCCTATCGCATCGACCCCATGCGCGGCGAGGCGGCCTGCTTCTACCGCACGAAACGGCCGGAGCTGGCGGTTGGCAATATCAACATCTACCCCACGCCCTATCAGGTGCACATGCCGGGCGGCACCTACTGGACCGTGGGGGTCCACCTCACCCCCACCCTGGAACCCGTGCCCGGCGGCGGTTGGCAACCCGGCTCCACCATCACCGTGGGCCCCTTGAACATGGCCGCCGCCAACAAGGAACACTACGGCGGCGAGCACCGCCCCATGGCCGAGTTCCATGGCCAGGTGACGGGCTTCTTCCCCGGCTTGAGGGTAGACGACCTGCAACCTTACCAAGCGGGGATCCAGGCCCGTCTGGCCGGGCACCAGGATTGGGTCCTGGAGTTCGATCCCCGACACCCCGCTTGCCTGAATCTGTTGGGTTTCGACTCTCCCGGGCTCACCGGCAGCCTGGCCATCGCCGAAGAGGTGAGGGCATTGATCTCCAAGCAATCATGAACGGGCGGGAAAGTCGCGGCGGGCAAGAGAACGCTGGCTGCCTCGCAAATTATGAGTATTGCCCAAGCATCATGCTGCGCAAGGGCATGTCGCTAAGTTCCACCTCTTCATATAGCGCCTTTTTATCAAGGGGCACCCGACGCAAACTCGCTTGCACCGCGCCGCGGTGAACCTCCAGGATGGCGTACTCGGCATGCGCCAGGATTCTCGGTTTCTTGCCAGCGACATACTCTTTAAAAGGGCACCCCACGCTGCCGGGGTTCAGTAAAAGCCTGCCTTTGTGCTGGCGAAGCATCTGGATATGCGTGTGTCCGCAAGCCATGACCGCGGCCGCGTGGCCCGCCAGTAATTCATCAAGCCTTTCCGGCGGGGTTGTAGCCAGCAGATCCTCCATGTGTGAGCGGGGGGATCCATGAAAAAGGAGAACCTCGCAACCATCAGCGACGGACATGGAAATAGTTAGCGGAAAACTGGCCAAAAAAGCCAGATCCTCCTGATCCAGTTGGCTGCGGCACCAATCCACCGACTGGACGATCAGGGGCTGATCGGTATAGGTAGTGATCAGGGAAGGCTCTGTTAAAAATGCGTCATGGTTTCCCAGGATGCAGTCTATATGCCGTTCCCGAAGCAGGTTGATGGCCTCTTGGGGATGGGGCCCCAAGGTGGCCACGTCGCCCAGGCAAACCACCTGGTCGGCGCCCGCCTTTTCAATATCAGAAAGCACCGCCGCGAGCGCGGTTTGGTTGCCGTGAATATCAGAGATCAGAGCCAAGCGCATATTTTAAATTTCACCTTCCCAGACAGGCGGCCTAACCGCGCCAAGACGGGCTTAGCTGAAACCTATCATAAAGGGGCCTGGCCCTTCGCAAAGGGCCTGGCCCCTTTATCCAAAGCTTTTGCAGGTCGCTAACAACCGTAGAACATGGTTCCCTTACTGCTCGGGAGCCGGCGGCGGCGTAAACGACGGTGCGGCGGCCGGGGCAGCCGCGCTCACGCCCTTTTCCTTGGCTATGGCCTCCAAAAGGCCCATCATCCTAAAGAACACCATGACGAGTTCCATATAAACCCGGGCGATAATCACGCCCAGGAAGCCAACGATAGGAGCAATAATCAGAGTTATAATTCCTCCACCGAAGCCCCCCATAAAGGCCTGAATGATGCTGATCAGCACTGACAGACCGATAATTATGATCGCAACCCAGAAAATGATTTTAATTATGCTGGGGGTGATGAACTCCTTAAAGCTAAAATCAAATAGCTTCTTAAAGAAACCCTGCATGGCATGCTCTCCTTTCAAGAGAATTCTTTGCGGTGGCAGTTGGCCTTTTTTTGCGCGATCTTGGTTCGGCAACTATCTAGTCGGGACGCTAAACAGACGATCAAACCGTGCGATGGACCGCCATCGCCCGTGGCAGGCATTTCGGCGAGGCTTGGTTAATCCTTTCCTGATTTTGTCTTGTGTTTACTGAGTACTAAATCCCCCATTATTCTAAAGCTATTTTGCCGGGGAGAAGAGGGTAAGGTCAAGCTTGATAAATACTTAAAAACATTGCCGGCCCCGAAGTCCTCTGCCTCCGGGGCCGGCAAACTGATTAATTATTCAATTTTAATCTATGCGTAGCGCAAGAGCGCCGCTATCTCACCAAACTCGTCCAGGCGAGAATCTCCTTCGATTTGCTCCAGGGTGGCGCCCGATTCAAGGGCTCTGGCCACCGCCATATTAACCACGTCCGAAACCGGGGTCATTTCTTCGCCGCACAAGGGGCATTTGCCTGACACGTGGCGCATCCGACCGCAAGACGGGCAAGAGCCCCCGCCGGCCATGTATCCCCTGCGCACAAAGAGCGTGTGCACCTGGCCGGCGTGAAGCGCGGCCAGCACCTGGTTGAGGCCTGTGGCCGCCTGTCCCCCAGGGCCTAAATTATCGGCCAAGGTGGCAAGCAGTCGTTCTTGGCGGACCCGCCGGGCCGCAGGCTGGGCCAGTCCCACCTCCTGGCCTACTTGGCTTATGGTGGCATTGACATCGCAATTGAAGTTGCCACCTAATCGTTCGGCCAAAAAAGGAGGAAGTTGACCCAGAAATGCGTCCAAGGCGCCTTTGGCGCCGCCCAGCAAAAGCTGCCGATATTCTCTATTTTCCAACACCTCCGCAATGGTTTGGTTTACTTCCTTGAACAAACGGTTTACCGCCTCATCGGCCCGCCGCGCGGTGCGCTTATCCCCGGCGCGGCCCCGGTCGCCGTCCCGCTCCAAGGTAGCCGCGTCGCTAGCCAATTCAAGATCTTCGCGCTCAGCAAGATGGCCTAAAAATCCCTCGAAAAACCGGGCCCGGCGCTTGTCCAGCACCACCACCAAAGTGCGGCAATGATCGCCGGCCAAGGCGGCCAAAGGCCTAATGTAAGGTGCGGGACCCAATTCCATTAGATTGGGCACCACCACTGATAAGGTGTGGGCGGAAAACACCCCCTGGGCTGCGCAAGAGAACAAGGCCAAACCCCGGTCAGGCCCCATGGGCAATTCTTCGACGTAGCGCGTTATCAACGCCACGTCAGAATCCAGGGACTTCCAGGTCTTGGCCGAGCCATTGCCGCCCATTTGTTGTTCCTTGCTTTTCAGCATTTGCGCCAAGGCTTGCAGGCGGCCCTCACGCGAGGAATCCAGGGCCAGATAAAGGCTGAGGGTGTGATGGGGCCGGGTGTCTATACCGGCCAGCTGGTGCAGATCAATGGTGTGAGTCATAGGCTTCACCTCCGCCGAAAGAGATGTGGTTACAGTCCCTTACAGGACCAGATCTGTTTTTACGGATGAGTAGGGAAACTTGACAAACGACCCTAAGAGGTCCTTGGCGGTCAAAAATTGCCGCCTTGGTAGGGAAAAAGGTGAATGGAACTGCGCCGTCCGCTGAGGGATCGGGCATGGCTTCTCCATATAGTTGCTGGGGCAGATGCAATCTGCCTTATAAATTCAGATTAGCGCTACCAAGGGAAGGGGTCAAGGATGATGTGTCAATGAACCTTGACCCCACAACATATTTCGTTTTTGCATTTTCTGTTTTGCATTTATGGTTTAATCAGCAAGCTCAATTTTGTATTATGTTGCGGATCATCTTATCCTCGGGGAAACGCCGTGAAATTCAGTTACCGCGATATGAGCATTCTTCTGGTGGACGCCGTTTCGCAGGCGGTTGACACCATCCATGAATTTGTGCGCGATTATCAATTCTTCCGGGTGTGGACTGCGCGCTCGGTAGATGAGGCCTGGCAGATCCTGAGCGATCCGGCAAAGCCTGTGGTACTGGTCATCACTTCCTGGAAAATGCAGCCCATGAGCGGATTCCAGTTGGTGGAAAAAATCAGGAAAGACCCTCGGCTTAAAGAAACCCCAGTGCTCATGATGCGCGACAAGCGCGACAAGCATGTTGATAAGAAGGGTGAGGAACTTGGAATAAACGGCTACATTCCCCTTCCCCTCGAGTCGAAAACCGTTCTGGCCGAAATTGACAAGTTTTTGGAACCTTTGGTGGATGACACCGAGGAGGAATTCCTGAAGAACATCCACGAAGCCCGCATCGCCATGCGCAAGGAAAAATGGGATGCGGCCGAAAAGCATTACCGGGCGGCGTTGGCGGCCAAGAACGATGAAGAATCTCAGCTTGGCTTGGGCAATATTCTCAAGGCCAAGGGTGATTTTGTGGGGGCCGAGAAATGCTTCATGGCGGCCATGCGACTTAATCCGAAAAACCTGAAAGGCTATCTGGGCCTGGCCGATGTATACCAGGCCGCCGGCCGCTTGGAGGACACGCTCAAGGTTTTGGCTATGGCGGTGAACATGTCCCGCAAGCTAAAGGCCAGCGGTAATACCCAGGCCAGCCTGTTCTTTTACATGGGAGAAGTGGCTTTAAGGCTCAAACGTTTGAAGGATTCCCTGGGCTATTTCCGGGAAGTAGGCAAACTTAACACCACCGACGCCGAGCTGCAGGTCAAGATCGGCGACACCCTCTCAGCCGATGATCATTTGGCCGAGGCCGAGGAGTTCTACCAACTAGCCCTGAAAATGAATCCCGAATTGGCGCATGTCTACAACCGCTTGGCCATGGCCTACCGGCGTCAAAAAAAGTTTGATCAAGCCATGAACCTATACCGCAAGGCGCTTACCTTCCATCCAGAAGATGAGAATCTGCTTTACAACATCGCGCGGGTTCATTGGGAGCTAGAGGAATTCCAACCCGCCGCGGAAACCTTGTCCAGCGCCTTGCAAATTAATCCCGAATTCAAGGAAGCCCGGCAGCTATTGGATGCCGTCTTGCAAAAGTTGGGTTACCAGATGAGCGAAGACGGCCAAATAGTTCCGCCTCCCGAGGACTAGAAAACCCTGCCTGCCAATTAAAATTGATTTGGCATAGGCAATGACGAGGCCCCATTCTTTTATTTCACCCCCTGCCGCTTGCGGAACCCTATAATCAGTCATGCGCAGTCAAAAGCAAAAATACGTGCAGCTGGTGGCCGCGGCCCGGCCCAATTTCATGAAGGTGGCGCCTCTCTGGAAGGCCCTAGCCCAGCAAGATTGGTGCAAACCGGAAATAATCCACACCGATCAGCATTACGACGCCAACATGTCGGATCAGTTTTTCAGGGATCTGGGTTTACCCAAGCCCCACGTGCACCTGGGCATAGGCAGCGGCAGCCACGCCGAGCAGACCGGCCGCACCCTAATAGCCTATGAAAGCCTGCTAACCGAAAAACGGCCCGACTTGGTGGTGGTGGTGGGTGATGTCAATGCCACCGCCGCGGCCACCCTGGCCGCAGTTAAGCTTGGCGTAAAGGTGGCTCATCTGGAAGCGGGCCTGCGCTCCTTTGACCGCAGCATGCCCGAAGAGATCAACCGGGTAATCACCGACGCCTTGGCTGATTTGCTGTGGACGCCATCTGTGGACGCTGATGAAAACCTGGCGCGGGAAGGCGTTAGGGGCCGGGTAGTGCGGGTGGGCAACATCATGATCGACTCTTTGGAAATGATGCGGCCCCAAATCGAGGCAACCAACCTGCCGGCCGATCTGGGCCTTGATCCCAAGGGCTACGGCATCGTCACCCTTCACCGGCCCGCCAACGTGGACCATAAGCCAACCTTGCAACTGATTTGCGATCAGCTGATTCAAGCGGCCCAGCGCCTGCCCTTGGCTTTCCCCGTGCATCCCAGAACCCGGAAGCAGCTCTCAAACTTCGGGCTCTGGGATAAGCTGTCTGAAGCTACGGGCCTGCGCTTACTGGAGCCCTTGAGCTACATTCCCTTCATGAGCCTTCTTTGGCACTCCCGCCTGGCCATCACCGACTCGGGAGGCATCCAGGAGGAAACCACCTATCTGGGCATCCCCTGCCTTACCCTAAGGCCCAACACCGAAAGGCCTATAACCGTAAGCCAGGGCACTAACCGCTTGTGCCGATCAAAGGATTTGGCTTCCATGGCGGAGAAAGCCCTTGGGGAAGAGATATCCGCTGCGAACCCCATAGAGATGTGGGATGGACACACCGCCGAAAGAGTGGCGGAATCGGCGCAAAAATTTCTTGCTTCCTAGATTGCCTTGGGTTTGGGGTGCCGGTAATTATTTGCTAGCCAAGCGCCTAGGCAGGACAGGATGCTTTAACATGTGCGCATAATTATTCTGGGTAGCGTTAGGCTGAAAGACCGCCGTGGTTTCATATCCGATACTGCACCACAGCGCCTCAGACCCAAATGGCGGGCATGGGGTTTAAGACGAATTCATTATTCACGCCGGCCAGCATTTCATTGCTAGCAGGGTAGACACTCCTACGTGCCCTGCTATCAACAAAAAATAAACTTACGTGAAACCCTTTCCTCTTTGCGCTTTTTGCGCATCAGAGGACTAGCGCTAGCTTACGAGCCAAGTTAATAATTACTTTTTGGGAAATGCTGGTATGTGAAAGCATTTGCCAGTAGAACGCTCCCCCCAGGCATCCTCGGCTTCAAAAACCCAAACTGCCTCCGCCAAGTGGCTAAAAGGCGCTTCGCAAATCTACAACCGGAAAGTCGATTTTTTGCTGGCAGAAATCCACATATTCTTTGATTTGGAAAAGCTGTTGGCCCGAAGCCCGGTTTAAACAAAATTCCAATTCCGTTTTGGCATCCTCCCATTCCTCGCGAAGCATGCAAAGCTTAGCTAAATTGAAATGATGGATATTAGATTTTGGATCCAATTCCACACAGCGTTTCATGGCCGACAAAGCATGCTCTTGATCACCAGCCATTGACCATGCTACGGCTAATGCATTGAAGGTTTTGTCATCCTCAGGAAATAAATTAGCCACTATTTCGAAAAGACTTACCGCGGTCTGGAAATCTCCTTCTTTCATAAAGTGGCGGCCCCATTTTTCCAGCAGGTAACGATGTTGATGGTGGGCTTTATCTTTTAATAACTTTATGGCTTCCTGGTCTTTACCAGCTTCACATAACTCAGAGATGAGAGACTCATTATCAATTTCAGCCGTGTCTATATGGTTTTTTTTTGCATTAACGACTACTGCGCCAGCAGCCTCCTTCTTAGCCAATTTGCCCACCTTTTTTTTCACGGGATCTCCTTGAAAAATAATCCCCAACAATTAATATGGCCCTTATATTAAATACCTTTCAATTTGTGTGCCATATTTGGCCTAAACATTATAATGCCTAATTTATCAAATAGTTATATGCTTTATTATCCCGATGAGCAAAGCCCGCAAACCGGAAAAATTTTCGCCTCAGGCCATCGCCTAAAGTCCTTTCCCCTTTTTTAAAATTCTGCCGAGAAAAGATCGAAGTTCACCGGCAAGCAGGTCGCATTCGCCCTACCTCGGGTGGACCGGTAGCCGTGCCGCCTAGGCATGCCGTAAGATGGGCCATAATGGCTTCATCTACCGTCCTGCAAACAGCCGGTCTAGGCTTGGCTCAAATCACGATTGCGGCAACAAAGCTTTGAAATCAAGGTTGCGGCGGCAAGCTTCCAGGGCCATAGCTATAGCCTGACTCTCGGGAAACATGACTTGAGCCTGAGCCAGCCTCTGGACAAGGTGCATGGCGTGAAAAGAGCGTAGACAGGGATTTTGATTTACCTGTGCAGGGTCCTCATCGTTTTGGCCCCAAACCTTGTAGACTTTTCCTTGCTCGAGAGATTTTAGGGCCCGGTTCACCTCTTCTGCGATCTGTCCGCCAAAACGCTGCTTAAAGCAAACCAGTGTTTCCTGCATCAGAGCGCTCTTTTGTCTGGAATCGAACTGGGGCGCGCGGTTGACCAAATTCAGGTGCTCTATAACGGTTGAGAGCAGCGGCATCGAAATACCATCATTGAGCCTTTTGGGAGTATTGGTTTCGATTAACCAAGTGGTGTTTTGCTCCAAATCGTGTTCCGGATTACGGGTGAGGTTCCGCAGCATCAGCGGTTTATCGATTTGCACAATTTTCCCCATTATGGCCAGTTCGGCCAACATGAGGTGGTCCGCGGCCCTCAACATGGTCTGGATTGCCGGGTCCAGTTGCAGTATCGCTTCGATTTTTACCAAACCCAGGATGGCATTACAAAGCCCCAATTTCCAAATGACCTGCCGGTAGCGCTCGGCTGGATCAGGGTGCGTGGTCGTAAAGGTGTCTTTGCACAAACCCAACATATGATCATCGCGGTATAGCTCTACCTGGGGATACACTAATACTGTTTGTTCCGGTTCCAGTTCGAACTGCTCCAGACAGGCGCTCAAGAAGGCCGGCTTGTGCTTATTGTCGTCCTGAACCCAAACAAAATAATCGCCCGCGGCCAAACCCAATACCCTGGCGAAATTGACTCTTCGCCCCAGGTTTTCCTTGAAACGATGCAGCTTGATCCGCTTGTCCCGGGCGGCATACTTTTCACAAAGCTCGAAACTGCCGTCATCAGAGCAATTATCGGAGATCACCAACTCGAAATCTTCGAAATCTTGGGCCAGTATGGATTCTATGGCTGTTCCTAAGCGATGGCCGCTATTGTATAGCGGTAAACCCACGGTCACTTTGGGGCCGCGGGTTGTGGAATAGGACCTAACCGGAGCCGGAACTGGAGCTTTGGGGGCCTTTGAAGCAGGTTTCCCTTGAGGCTGTCTGCTGAGGTCATAGCCGAATTCTTGGGCCAATTCAGCACAGTGCTTTCTTACTGTGGCGTTAAGCTTTTCGTCCCATTCCGCCACCGCCGGGAAAATGCCCAACTGCTGTGCGTTAAGCTTTTTGTCCAGCACCGTTTGCAGCTTAGCCTTATCAAACCCGCTGAGCCCCAGGAAGTCATAGATGGCCTTGGTTTGGTCCAAGTCAGACACCAGATCCTCAAAACGGATCACCATGGTCCTTGCCGGGCCAATATTCTCGCGTATGGCCAGGATGCGGCGATAGGTCTCAGCCCAGAGCCAGGTTACTTTTTCAAACTGTTCCATGCGGGCCCAAACCGCATGTTCAGGCGAGCCTTTCTTGGGACGCAGCCGGCCCGAATCCCAAGGGTGGTTTTGGTAATACTGGCGCCTCATGCCTGAACGTATGAAGTGCCTGGGATCACGCATCAGAATCAAAAACTTGGCTTCGGGAAGTTCCTCGGCGATGGTCTGGCAAAAAGGCGTCATGTTCAGGTCGGTCTCACCGTAGATCAGCCCCTGTTCCCAGGCCTGGACCATATAGGAAGCCCGAGCCCGCCAGAAGGTCCTGGACAGGTTGATTTCACCCCTATAGGCCTGCAATGTCTCGTTGACCAAATAGGGCAGAGGGTGGTGCCAGCATTTGGCGTTTTCAGAGGCATCCAAAAGTCCGGCCAGGCTCATGGTGCCGCAACGCCCGCTGGACATGACCCAAAAACCTTTCTTGCCTCGCGGAAAACGGACCACTGCCAGCCGCGGCCTGGCCTTGTCTTGCAAGGCTTTCAGCCCTCTTTCCAGGGCCTGAGCGGCCAAGGCTCCCGCTTCGGGTTTAAAGGGCGCGGGAAGCAAATAAACCAGATGGGACATTTGGCTCTCATATCCGCCCTGGCTCAATACTTCTTCATCCGGCAGATAGACCTGAAGCCCATTGCTGCATCCCAGAAAAAAGAAGGCCTCGGCTTGGGGGGACGCGCCGGCGGCAGCCTCGGCCAAGCCAGGCAAGGGCTCAACCGGCAGTGCCGCCATGGTCACCGGTCCGCCCAGGGAGATGAACTGCATTGGAAGCTTCATAGCCAGGGGAAAGCTCCCCCCGGGGCAATGGGACATCAGTGCTCCGGCCCAATTCCGGACCAGGGGCGGCTGCTTGGCATCTGCTTGCAGGGCCCTCAATTGAGCCGAGGAGGGAGCCTGCCCATATGGCAAAGACACCTCTTCCATATGGGTGGTGAATCTGGGCTCAAAAGGCTGCATACCCTTTTGCATGGCCTCAAGCACTGCCTGGGCCAGGACCTGGCCATTGGCCTGGTTGTGGGAAGGATGATTGGCGAACACAACCTGCCCGCCTGGGCCCAGCGCACTCTGTTTGGCCGAGCCCAAAGCCCCTTGCAGAAACATCGCCCCCTTGATCTGTTTATTCTTTATCAAGGCTTGGCGCATATAAAAGGGATAGTCCGCCGAGACGACCGGTGCGCCGCCCAGTCCGGTGGGGTGACAGCCGTGGCTGATCAGCAGAACAGACTTCTTATTGTGCCTGAAGTCCAACCGCACAATGGGTGTATGGGTGCGGTATGCCCCCTCGGGATTGGGAGCCATAAGCCATTGACCGTCTTTTTTCAGGCGGCGGTTGACACCTACCTGGACTTGGGCCGAACCCCAAGACATGGTGCAGGCTCGCAGGTTTTGCTCCAGCATTGGCAGGGCGTTGTTAACCGCTTGGCCCAGTGCGGAAACATATTCCTGATGCAAAACACCGACGCCAGGGTTCACATTGGAAACCGTGCCGGGACCATAATGGGTGTGCGAGGCATTCAGAACTACCTGTTCAGGCAAAAGTCCCCAGGCGGCGGCGGCTTGCCGGATCAGGGCCGTCAGTTCCCAGCCGAAACCGAAAATGTCGGCGCTGATGATCAGTAAACGGTGATTCTCTTGATCCTCCAGGAGAAGCAGTTGCATCTGCAAAGGGGTTAGGGCTTTGTCCGCCCGGCGCTGAGCAGCCTCCATGCCTTGCAAGGGTATGGGCGTTTCAGCGGAGAAGGGGGGAGTGATGCCTATCTCCAAAAATGCCGCCTTGGCTCCGGAACCGGGCAGGGAATCAGAATCCTGGTCAGACCCGGATTCGACCGCAGGCCCTGTGAGACCTCTAGCCGGCCTGACGTCGTCGGGTTGAATCATGCGCCCGAACGTGAAGAGCTCATCGCCTTTTTGGGTCCGATCAGTCATTTATCGCTCCGGTCAGGAGATTTCCCGGCGGTCTATTGGGGGTGAAAATTACTCAAGACATCCTGGCTGACAAAGATGGCGTTTGCTGTCCATAACCTGCCCTGGGAGGTCCATACAAATGGGAAGATATCCCAGAGTGTATATTTGTATTGGTCCAGAAATGTTTGCACATCCAAAAAATTGCACTGACCTACGTAATTTTCCGCAAAAAGCACTTCTATATAGATGATGCTTATCTTTGACTCCCGCAGGCTCTTTTTAGCGCCACGAAACGCTTCCACTTCGTAGCCTTGGATATCTATTTTCAGGAGGTCTATTCGGTCCAGCGAGGCCTCTTGCATCACCTGATCCAGGGTCAGTACCTGTACGCTAAATTTTTCAAAATCATAGTTTCTCTTGGGGCTTCGCTCCATGAGAAATGGTTCCGGCGGAAGAACCGACGAGGCTTCGGGGACTTTAGTGGCATAAAACTCCTGGCTCCCCTTTTGCGGACCCAATGCCGCTTGATAGGCAAAAACCAGCGGATCGTAGCCGTGGGCCTGGATAAATTGCCGGTAGGAATCAGGGTGGGGCTCAAATGCGTAAACTCGCGCTTCTGGAAAGTAGCTACGGTATTTTGTGGTGCTTTGTCCGACATTTGCCCCGATGTCAAAGATCACCATTTCTTTACCGGCAAAATAGGGCCGGAACTGCTGCTGGCGTTCAAAGCCGAAATCATCCATGGCTTGGTCAAGGCGAGTCACGGTGCGTAGCTCCTTTCTGTTCCAGGGCTACTGGCGCACTCTCTTGAGGTAGCCCAAAGGCGCCGCAGTTATCATCAATTTGTTCAGAAGTTCCTGATCAATTTCAAACTGCCGGTTGTCGGCCATAAATTCCCGAATTGCGGTCAGGGGATTGTTGCCCTGCCCCCAGGGCCGGTCAACGCTAGTTTGATCGGGGTGGTCTTCTATGACTCCATCGAATACCACCAGATAGCTGCCAAGAGTTACCAACGGGGCATATAGCTCCAACTCCCTTTTCACATGCGCATGCGTATGGTTGGAGTCCAGAAACACCAGCACCGCCCGGCTCTTGCTAGCCATTTCCCGGGCCTGGGCTGCGATCATCTCATCGAGACTCGATCCCTCTATCATACGGATGCGCCCGGCCATGGGGTGGCTTTCTATCTCTTTACGGTTGTGCTCCCGAATGTCGATATCAATGCCTAACACCAGGCCTTCGCCGCCCAGAAGTTGCAGCATTGATGCAGAGAAAATCAAGGAGCCGCCGTGAGCTATTCCAGTTTCAATGATCAAGTCCGGCTTTACTCGCCAGATGATCTCTTGCATGGCCGCCATATCCTGGGGGTACTGGATGATAGGCCTGCCCAACCAAGTAAAGTTGTAGCTGTAGCCAGAGCGCAACGATTCCCTTAGAAAATCATTAGCCGCTATGGCCAGGTTTTTATTCCGGCCATTGTCGGCAAGCCGCTCTTTTCTTTCCTGCTTGAACTGGCTAATGGGGTCCATGATTTATCTGATCCTTAATAATACAATATTTCAGCGATTCCTGATCCCATCCCCGCCCCGGCGCAAGTTATCCGACTAACCGTCGATTGCCTTGCAGAAAAGGCTCCGTGAGACGAACGCTGGACGCAAGGCCAAATCAATAAGAGGCATTTCGCCATAGGCCTTTCTATGACATTGCCCCAGGCTTGCCGGTTTTTACTCCCGGCAACCTGCTTGGTCAAAAGCACTTAGTTCGCGTCACTCAGGATACTATTTATCTAGACCCTAAATGATAAACCCACCGTCTAACAAAAAGTCTGTATACAATATTTGATGTATTTTGTAGGGTGCATTTTGAGCAAATTCATTACGAGTAACACTGATTTCTCTTTTATCATAAACAACATAATCATATATATCGTTTTCAGAGTAGATATCGTTAATATCATTGAAATGACGAATATCCCTAACGCTGTATTCACTTTTAACGCGGGTTTTCACTTGATTAACAATTTCGCCATTTCCTATAATTGCTATGTTTTTGTCAGAAACTAGCCTGCCGATCTCTACGTTTAAAATATCTGGAGTTAAGTATATTTTGGGGCATTTCGGATTTAATCCATCTTGCTCCATTTTGGGCATTGTTGAAGACACGCGCGAGTCAAGGACAATCACAGAATCATAATCATGCTCTTTCAGTCGTGCTATGGATAGCTGAGGCAAATGATAAATATATTTATAATCCGAGCATTCAGGTCTGTTGGGATTTACCCAGGCCAATAGTTTATCCAACGGAATGGAAACCGCACCACAATAGATTAGATCCATTATGTAATCGCCATATACAACAATTTTTTTACTATTTGCGATGCATTTTTTCAGCTCCGCCAAATAACGGTTTACTTCAGGGAGGCTATAGATATCAAGAATGACAATATAATAACATTTTGTGCAAAGCGTTGTTATATTAAGAGGGTTTTGGAAGTTGTCAAAACCAAATTCCAGCGGACTTCCACACGTGGGGCACTTTCCTCTAAATTCAAAACCAGCTTTACTCCCAAGGTTAAATTTGCGCTCAACTTCTTTCGCAGCATGTCGTTGCCAATAAAGGCGGCGATGTTTGATGTTCTCTGTACATATAACGTTATAAAATTCATCATTAGAAAGAGCTGAAATATTCAATCTGGTAGAATCATCTCTGTCTCTTATGTCAACCGTTGATATTCCAGCTTTCAATGAGTAAGAAAGTAAAAACTTGAACGGGTCTTCAACAAGTCCTTCTTTTTCAGCATTTCTATAATAACCAGTGCCTGGATACGTAATAATCGATGCCAGCCCATTAGAAGGGCCATGAATCAAGTCATACTTATTTATAAAATCAAAGGTCTCGCAAATTTCTTCAGCCGTTTCTGTCTCATGTCCAAACATGAAGTTTCCAAAAACATTAAGCCCAGCCTCACTTGCCTGCTCCATGTTCCGCACATGATCGCTAAACGTGGTATGCTTTTTCATGACCTTTAAAATGCGGTCATTGGCGCTTTCAAACCCCATGGCGATGAACATACACCCAGTCTCTTTCATGACGCTGTAAGTATCAACGGAGAACTTCACATCTGTTCGCAATTGCCCTACCCACGGCTTGCCGATTTCTTCATGATATTTCTCACAAAACTCCCGAGTATATTTTTCATCATTAAAAGCAACTTCGGAATAGATAAAAAAGAAATCGAAATCATATTTTCCAGACCAATACTTCATTTCAGAGATAACATTGTCAACGGGATATGGGACAAAACGGCCTACGGACGGTGAACAAAAAGCACATACATTAGGGCAGCCTCTGCCCGCAAGTATCGGGAAAAATGTTTTATTAAAATGGAAAAGAGTGTCGGAAAGTTTAATATACTCTTCCGCATTAAAGGAATCCCAGGCTGGCAGAATATTGTTTCTTTCTAAATCAAGTCTTACTGTCGAGTTTTTCCTAATAGCGGACGAGGAATCTTTCCAGCACAAACCTGGTACTTTTGCCATATCACTTAAATTTGATTTTTGTGCTGAAAGTAAGGACAGCAATTCAACTAGGTTTGTTTCCGCTTCTCCTTTAAGTATGTAATCAACATTCAGATTTTCAAAAATGATACTCTCGGCCAAATCCTTGGTGATTCCACCGCCTATAATTATTTTACAGGTCGGATTATATCCTTTTATTTGTGGCAGGATTTGGTAAAGCCATCTGAAATAACCAACTAACCCTCCAACAAGTATAAAATCATACTTCTCCCTCGCTATAAGTTCGAACAGATAATCCATGGATATTAAAGCGGGAACATTTCGGACAAATCCGTTTTCCGTGCCGGTGATGTTTTCGATTCCAGATGTATTCCTTTTGTACCACGCCCTATTGTCATAAAAGAAACCATATATATCATAGTCATAGCCTGCACCCTCAAGAGTCGCAGCAACATAGGCAAGCCCCATTGGATACAAAAAGGAAGGCGGTAACAATAAAAGAATTTTAGGGCTATTTTTCATCTGGTTCATTCCTCACCTTTAACCTGACAATACGCTTTAAGGGAGCATGACATTGGATGACCAATATTACGCGTACGGCAACCATCGCAATTCACCCCTTGTTGCGCCTTCTGATGCTCCCTTCGAACGCAGGAATCGTGCTTCCGCAAATTTCGGGAAGATATTCATTCAATTGTCGGTTTCCTGCCTCCATTGTTTCCTCTTATTCAGGCCAGGACCTGGACTTCTCCTTCAAATCCCACCTCACGTAATTCATTCCGCATAGAATCCTTGTGCAAGGCGGAACTGATAACCACCACTGCATCCGATTCGATCCTTCCCAGACCATCCGGAGGGCTTATGGGCCTGCCATCGACGCAAAACTGTTGCTTGAATGGACTTTTGTCCCAAAGTCCGTTGATGCGGCACTGGTTCAGCCCGCCAAGAGTATAGAGCGTAAAAAACTCCAGCCCCATACCCCAAACATATAGCGGCCTGCCACTCTCGGCCAAATGGCGGCATAGGCGGCGTTTGGGCCGCAATCCTTCCGCCTGGGCTTCCAAGTAGTTTGCCATTATCTGGCGCATGCCATCACGCCGCCTGGGCGTAGCCCCGCCTGCTCCTGTAGGGCAAGCGGCAAGATATAGGGAGGGATGGGGTTGCTCCGCCGATAGAGACATCAAGTTTTCGCCTGCCTGCAAAACCTCAAATCCTGCCAACTGGAGCAGGTCAACCAATAGCTGCCGGTCAAAATGGTTGATGTGCTCTCTCTGGCTTAGCCAGTAATAATCCGACACTGGGTAGCTCTGGTAAAGGGCGGCATTGGGCGTCTCCAGATAAAGCAGGCCGTCGGGCGCCAATACCCTCTTGGCCTCCTGTAAGGCGGCCATGGGGTCGTAAAGGTGCTCCAGAACATGGATAAGCAGCAGAGTGCGCAGCTGGTTTGCCTCAAAAGGAGTTTTCTGGGCTGAACCTTGCCGGGTCTGCACCCCGCCAATGCCGGAAACTTGTTGCAGGCAAGAGCTATTAGGGTCTACGCCCCAAAGCCCGGAAAAGCCCTGCTCTGTCAAATAGGACAGAAAGCCGCCCTTGGCGCACCCTATGTCCGCCAAAGGCTGATATGTCTGTGGCAAATGCTTTTTTAATCGGATGAAAGTGTCCCGGTAGCGTTCCCGTTCCAGGGGGCCGCCGCCCCCGCTGCCCACTCCGGCCTGGGCATTGTAAATAGCCTGCTCACTATAAAAAGCGTCCAAGCTCTCGGGGCCCCCTGGAACGTCATTATAGACCATGCCGCAATCCTGGCAGCAGCCCAAGACAACTCGGGGCGACAGCAGGCCGCCGTCAAAATTGCCAAACTCGAGATCAGCCAGCAGCTCGGGCTGTTTGGTCCCACAGATGGGGCAAGGGCGGGAAAAAGCGCTCATAAGGCTTGCCCTTTCAGCCCCCAAACCTTGCGGTCCGGACCCAGTTGCCTGGCCTGGGCCGCTATGGCTGCTCCATGCCCGGGCGCCATGGCTAAAACTTGATATTCCGCTGGAAATTCCTTGAGGGCCCGGGGGGCTTGGACCACCATGCCGCCTATGATCAGGGACTGCTTGTAAGGGTCTATGTCCACCAGCCCGGCAATCCGGGCCCGGTTCAGGGGCTCCATGCCCATGAGCAGCATGGCCAGCTGCGACACCCCCCAGATCACCAGGGGGCTTTTGCCCTCGGCCAGCTCCGCAAGTTTGGCCATAAAGGGGTGCCCCTCGCTCCAGGCCAGATAATCGGCCATGTTCCTGCGGCTGGAATTGTTTTGCGGCAGCGATCGTCCCTTGCCCAAACCTTTTTGCAGCACCGCCCAAAGGCATCTTTCCCCGACCCCGGCTGAGGTCTTCATCTCATAGGCGCCTTTCTGCAATACTGAAAAACCTGCTCGGCTAAAAAGATTGCGGAGGCTGGCGGCATCAAAATGATTCAGGTGCTCCAGATACAGCCGTTGGTAAGGCGCTTCACCAGGTCCGCCGTAACCGGCCAGGTCCGGAGTCTCCACATAGATCAGACCGCCAGGATTCAACTTGGCTTGGGCCTGGCTAACAAAGTCCTGTAGATCCAAAATATGTTCAATCAGATGGGAATATATCAGCAAATCAGCCCTGACCTCGGGGAAAGGAAGTTCCAATGCCGAACCGGCCTGCGCTGTTATGTCCGGGCCGCAGCAGGCGCATTCCACGCATGCCGGCAGCATATCCACCCCGTAAAGGCGTTTGTAGCCGGCTTCCGCCATTGTCCGCAACAAACCTCCCTTGCCGCAGCCCACATCGAAGACGGCCGGGTTTGCGCTCTGGGGCAGGCGTTGGCTGATGATTTCAACGATGCGTTCATAGCGCTCCCTTTCCTGGGGCGTATCTCCGCCCGAGCCGGCAGTGGCCGCTGATTGGTAATAGAGATTCTCGCGGTAGTAGCGGTCATAGTCCGCCTGGCGGGCTGAAGTGTCGTAGAACACCAAGCCGCAGTCAGGACAAGCGACCAGGCAGTAATCCTCCGGCAAAGGGGAACCCTGGGGCAGGGCAAAGCACAGCCGGGTCAAAATGGAGCCCTGGATCGCTCCGCACGCCGGGCAAGGCCGGGTCAAGAAAAGGTTGGGGGACGCTTCAGGCATCCGTTGCCTCGTTTAATTGCATTTTCTTTATGCGGTCGCTGATAAACCGCAGATCATCAAACTTTTTTCGGAATTCCATCATCTGGCCCAATTCCATTGCATAGGGCTGCAGATAAAAGGAGTCCTTTACAGCGTTTAAATCAAGGAGGCCTTCCCACAAGCGGGCGGGATCAATTTCCGAGAGGAACAGCCCATCCCGACGGGCTTGGTCGAAAATCCGGGTGCCTGGAAAAGGTATCAGGTTAAAAACGTTGCTCATATCCAGCGGCAAAAAGTTGATCATATCCAAGGTGTCTTGCAGGGTCTCGGGAGTGTCCTCGGGAAAGCCCATGATGAACACCCCCCTGATGAGCAGGTTATGTTTCTTGTAAAGTTCAGCCACCTTGAATATTTGTTCGCGAGGCAGGTTCTTGCCAATAATCTTATTACGCATCCAATCATTGCCGTGTTCAATGGGCATGATCACGTACACGCAGCCGGCTTGCACCAGGGCATCGACGATCTCCTCGTCCAAGGAGGCCAGGTTGTAGCCGTTAAAGGATTCGAACTGGATCTTCATGCCCCGCCGGACGATCTCGTTGCAAAGCTCCATGATGTGCTGCTTGTTCAGCGTGAGGTTGTCGTCCACAAAACCGAAGTAATTCATCCCGTGGCGGTCATATAGCATCTGCATTTCATCGGCCACCCGCACCGGACTGCGCAGCCTAAGGCCCCGGCCCATGAGGTGGTGGGCCGAACAGAAGCTGCAATCAAAAGGGCAGCTGCGGGAAGTAATGATCGGCACCGACATTTTAATATCTAGCCCCCTGGGGTTGTACCAGGAGGAATGGTCGGTGGAATAGTCGTCCATGCGGATCATGTCCCAGGCCGGGTTGGGCAGGCTATCCAGGTCCTTGATATAGCCGCGGCGTTGGTTTTGGCGCACCTGGCCGGAGTGATCCCGATAGGCGATGCCGCCTATAGAGGCAAGGTCTCGGCCTTTTTCAAAAGCCTTGGCAAGCTCCACAGCCTGGTATTCACCTTCTCCCATCACAACCACATCGATCTCGGGGCAGTTCTGCAAAATGTTCTGGGCAAAGAGGGTGGGATGAATGCCGCCGATGACAATGGGCAGTTCCGGATGCGTTTTTTTCACCGCCTGAGCTGCACGGCGGATAAAGGGGAAATGTCCGGATAGAAGGCAATTGAAACCCAACATTCCGGGGGATTGCCGCTTGATTTCCTGCAATATGGCGCGAACAAAAAAATCTTCCCGCTCTTGGGCTTCGGGCAGTTCCAGCACGTCCAAATCCAGGATGGAGACGCCGCAGCCTTCTTGGCGGAGAATGGCCGCCAAAGTCAGTAAAGCCAGGGGCGGCGAGTGGTCCACCCGGGTCACAAAGTCCATAGTGAAGGAGGAAACCAGTAGCGTTTGCATCAGGCTGCACTCCTGCTGGTTGTTTTACTCTCGCAGCCTGAATCAGCCGGGGAGTCAGGATTCATATATGAAGCCACCCGCTGTGTTCCCAGCCCCAGGCCGGCACGGCGGAAATATTCTTGGGCCTCGTCCTCTGGGGCCAGGAGACCGCACCACAGATTCAAATGGGGATCATTGGGGAAAAAACTCTGATAGTGGAAAACGCTGCCCCTGGTTTTGGCTTTATGAAGCTGGTGATAACTCCGTATGCGCTCCTCCCAAGAGCGGGCTTCCGCCAGGGAGGATGCCTGCATGCTGCCGGCGTAATCCCGGCCGCGGCTCCCCAGAGAGGCCACAAATATCTGGGCCGCACTCCGGGCTTGGGCACTTTGCGGACCAGGCCACTGGGGGACGCGCTTTTCTTTTTTCATCACCCTGGTGAACATTTCATCCCAGGCCTTGGCCGTGGCTTCGATCGTGTACTTCTGCCGCGCGTTTTTCCGCGCCTGGTCAGCCAGGGTCAAACGTAACTCCGGCTTCTGATGCAGCATCTCCAGACAGCGGGTGTAGTGTTGCGGGTCCCCGGCCACCAAGCCGGTGCGTCCATCGTCCACCACATACTGCTCAGCCCCGTTGGCCAGCACCACCGGAGGGACGCCCACGGCCATGGCCTCGATCAGGGTTTGCTCACCGGTGCCGTAATGCTCCGGGGACAAGGGATAGCCGAAGACATCAAAGCTGGATAAGGCCCCTGCCACGTCAGTTATCTGGCCCCGGAAATCAAAGCGCTCCGCCCATCCCCGCTGAGCCGCCTCGGCCTCAATGGTCTTCCACCCGGGCCCGCCGCAGACTATAAAGCTGGCCTCCGGTATCCTGGCCGCCGCGCTCATGGCCAGATATTCCCGGTGCATTTTGCAATAATCCACCGTACCCAGATAGCCGATGTTGAAACCCTTGTGGGCTCTGGGCCGGGCCGAGGCTATATGATCAATGCCCGCGCAGCTAAAAACCAACCCTAGGCGCTCTCCATGGTCAGCCGAGCCAAAGGCCTGCACTTCAGGAGTCTGATAGCTGTAGGGCGAGGCCATCACGAACAAATCGGGATAACCCAACAAATCCGGGGTAAAGCACTGGGGCGCCGCCTGGCCTGAAACATGGGACCAGAGGATAATCCTGGCTGGCGGAAGCGCGATACCTTGCAATAAGGCATTCAGAAGAGGATGGTTCCACCAGTGAATCAGCACTATATCGGCCTGGCTGATCTTGCGGCGCAGGGCTGGAAGATTTTGCCAGGCCTCCTGGTGAAGTTCTATGCCGTGGCGGGCGGCCCGCGTCTCTGCCAGAGGATTGGCATACTCCAGGCAAGCCAGGCGGTGGGCCCCATCCCCGTTGTCCTTGGCGTGGACAAGATAGTTGAGGAGCACCCTGCCCACGCCGCCGCCCAGATGGGGGGTTATATGCAGGATATTGATCATGCCGCCCCTTTAGCCATCTGAACCGACCTGGTGTTGTAAACACTGCAATAGCGGTGCAAGCTTTGGGCGCGGCAGCGGCGGCAGAGAGCCGATTTCCTCCGCGCCGTTTGAATTTGGGCCAAGGGAGTCTCAAGGAAGTTGGCTGCGGCCTGGTTGTCCTGGGGATAAAAGAACATCATGCAATTGCTGACTGACAGGTTCCAGTTGATGTTGATGCAGCGCTCCACAAGGCACCCCTGGTCCGCTTCGCGCCGGGCCAAAGCCATGCCGTCCTCCAGGCTCATGGCCAAGAGCCCGGCCGCCTCAGCCGCTTGCATGCTAAGTGCGCCACCTTCCAGGTGGGCCAGGACGTCATCCAGAGAAAGCAGGTACGCCCAGACCGGGTGAAACTCAAAACCCAGTTGGGCGCACAGTTCCCGGACCTTCTCCATTTGTCCGCCTTGGTTATGACGGTAGAGGTGATAGAAAACCTCGGTTTTCATTTCTGGCTTCAACTCGCGCCGCAGCCTGGAGAGTTCCGCCAGGTTGGCCGAAACCTTGTCCCAACTTCCGCCGGTGTGGGTGCGTTCATAATCGGAGCCCATGCCGGAAACAGAGACCCGGAACCAAGCTGGACCGGCATTGATCACCTCGGCCAGATTGCGCTTAGTGTTGAGGTTGGACGAAACCGCGCAGGGTATGCCCCGCTGGCCGCATATGCCTATTATTTGGGGCAGCTCCGGATTCAGTAGTGGTTCTCCCCACTGATAAAGCTGCAGGCTGCCCAAAAAAGGGTCTTCGCGCAGGATTTTATCCAGCACGCGCTTAAAGGTTTCCGCGGACATGAAGCCGCTGGCGGGATGACGTTGGCTGTGCGCGGCCCTGGGGCAAGAGATGCAATGCAAATTGCATGCTCCACTTACGTCCACGGAATAGTTGTGAGCTTCCAGTTCTTGATAGGAAAAACAATCCCGGCCCGGTAAAAAGCCATGTTCCCGGCAGCGTTCCATTATCTGATTTTGGAAGAAAAAGGGTGTCACCAGGATCAGAGGCCTGTCATCTCCCGGTTCCTTTTGTAAAAGTTCTTCCGGAGGCAGTACGTCATAGCCGAACAGCCGGCTGCCTTGCAGCTCAGGGCTGGAGTCCAAGAACCCTGCCGGCGTGAAGCCGCGGCGCTCTAAAAGACGGCATAGCCCCCGCCCTTGGGAGCCAGCGCCCCAGATATAAGCTTTCTTTTGGCCCAGCATGTGCCACACTTTTTGTTGCCCGGGCCCGGCATGATCCATGACTCGAACTCCCTTGACTAAACCGAATCCACGGAGGCTGCTACTTCCCGTACTGCCAGAGCCTCCTTGGCCGAGGCCTCTTCCAGGTACACACTGGTAAAGCGGTGCAGGGCGTGTTGGCGGCAAACCCCGCAGATACCGCTTTCCAGGCGCTTGGCTAAAATATCTTGAAGCGGAGTTTCCAGGAAATTATCGGCTATCACCGGCTGGAAATATGCTCCGCAGCCCTTTACTTTCAAGTCCCAGGTGATGGGGAAACAGCGGTCTTCGGCGCAGGGCAAGTCTTTTTGGGCAGAGGCCTTGGCCAAGCCTTGGTCAATATCCATGACAAGGAGTTTCATGGTGTCTTTGGCCTGGGTGCTGAGTTCCCCGCCCTGGCAATATGTCAGGACATTGTCCAGGGGATAGAGATAGGCCCAGTTCGGACGGAATGCTATGCGCAACTCCCGGCATAACTTTTCCATGTTGTGGTAATCATCACCCAGGTTGTGACGATAAAGGTGGTAATTGAGTTCCACATACATTTGCGGGTGGTATTTATCCCTGAGTTCCTTTAGCCGATAGAGGTTGGCCAAAAATACCTCCCAATTGCCGCCGGTGTGGGTCAGTTCATACGATGGCCCGAAACCGGAAGCCGACACCTTTAACCAGTCCGGCTTGGCCTGGATCACCCGCTCCAAGCCTTTTTTTACATTCAGGTTAGTGGAGATGGCGCAGAGCAATTTACGCTGCACGGTCATTTCGATAATGGCCCCGAGCTCTTTGTGCAAAAGGGGCTCGCCCCAGGTATAAAGCTGGACACTGCCCAAGAACGGCAACTCAGCCAATAATTTATCCAGTACTCGCCCATAGACTTCAGGAGTAATGAAACCTGGCTTTGGCTGTGGAGACATGTTGCCCCGAGGGCAAGACATGCATTTCAGGTTGCAGAGTCCGGCCACATCTACGCTTGGGTCCAAAGGCGAAAGCTCACGTGCAGAGATATAGTCTTTCCCGGAGCTGAGTCCAGCCCGGCGGCATTTGGCGCTGATCTCGTCTTCATAGTGGCCCGAAGCGATGATAATAAACGCTTGCACCCGCTGCTGGGAATTCTCCAGGAGTTTGGAGGGAGCCCACACCTCATATCCGCCGATCCCTTGGTCCTGAAAGCGGGAGCTGGAGTCCAGATAGGCCCGCAAGGCAATCCCATGGCGCTGCAAGGCCTTGGCCATGCCCTGGCCCACGATGGAAGCTCCCCATATAAATAGCTGCCGCCCGGCCAAGCGTTCTTTTAACTCACTGGGCGTTAGGCTGTTCAATTTATGGTTTTGTTGCGAAGCCATTCTCATAAGTCCTCTTAAGATGCCTCGGCGCTGGAAAAACCTTCGTGTTGGGTGTACGTACGGCAAAAACGATGCAATCCGTGTTTGCGGCAAGAAGTGCACAACACGTTCCCTTTGCGCTGGCGCATTATGGATTCCAGGGAGGTCTCCAGATAGTTGTCCGCCACCACGTTGCCCTCCCGCCGGAAATATAGTCCGCACTGCTTGACCGAAAGGTCCCAATCGATATTTATGGCATGCTCAAAATTGCAGGATAAATGCCGCTCAGACTTTGCCAAGGCCAGCGCTTCTTCCAGGGGGATTTTCAGCATGTCCAGCACTTCGATTGCTTGGGGGCTCAGGGGCTTGCCTGCCAGGTAGTCGGCAGGATTATCCAACGGCAGCAAGGCTGCCAGATGGGGCCGCATTATTATGCCCCGTTGCCCGCAAAAATCACGGCAAGCCTCAAAGTCGGCCAGGTTGTGGCGGTAAATGTGAAATGCCGCTTCTATGGGCATTTGGGGGCAGTACTGTTCCCGCAAAATGGCCAACCGCTCCATATTGGCTTTGACCAGTTGCCAATCGCCCTTGTTGTGGGTGCGTGCATAATTAGGTCCCCAGCCGGAAAGCGAGACCCGGAAATAACCGGGGCCTTCCCTAAGCAGCGGCTCAAGATCAGTTTTTAGGCTCAGGTTGCTGGACACGGCGCAGAGCACGCCTTTGGCGGCCGCCAGGCGGATCATATCCGGCAGCTGGGGATGCAAAAGCGGCTCACCCCAGTTATAAAGCTGCACAATGCCCAAGTAAGGCACTTCCAAAAGCAACTTATCAAGAACCTGGCCAAAGGTCTCCAGGGACATCAGACCAGTGGGCTGCTGCTCGGCTATATTGCCCAAGGGACAGGAGATGCAGCGCAGGTTGCATGCATTGCACACCACCACCTGATAGTCGTAGGGATTCAATGCTTCATGGGAGATAAGGTCCCTGCCGGGCTGCAAACCTGCTTGCTGGCAGCGGGCAATGATTTCGTCCTTATGCTGAAAAGTGGCGTCAATAATGAACGGAGACGGTCCCGGTCCTGCAAGGACTTGACTGGCCCGCAGCACCGGGGCGCCATAGAGGCCATCTCCGAACAAACCGGCTCGGCGGTCAATAACGCCCGCCACCTCGAATCCCAGGCGACGCAAGGAAAAAAGTACGCCAATACCGGCCTGGGAAGCACCCCACAAAAAGAGGGGGCGCCCCTCGCTCAGCTCCCGCAAGCGATCGGGCGATATGGCGTTCGGGGATTGCATGGCAGCCCCAATCTATAGTGCCAGGCTTTGGCGCTCATGCACCAGCTCTTCGTCACCGTATACGATGTAGCAACGGTGAATTGCCTTTTCCTTGCAACGGCGGCAAAACAGGTTATTCTGCCGGGCCTGTTTTATTTCATTGAGCGGGGTGGAAAGAAAATCTCCGGGCACGAGTAGAAGCTTAGGGTCAAACCACTCCATGCACTGGCTGACTTTCAAATCCCAGGTGATCCACAGAAATCGCTCATAGCAGCAGGCTTGGTCCTTTTGCCGGCGGGCCAGTTCCATGGCCTCGGCTGCGGGCAGGGCTTGCAGCTCCATGGTCTGACGGGCTTGGGGACTCAAGGGGCGTCCATCAACCACCGCCTCGATGTTCTCCAGGGGGGCTAAGGCCGCATGGCGAAAACGAATGGTGAAACCCAACTCATCGCATATCGCCTGCATACGCTGGAAGTCTTCGCCGTTGTTATGTTTATAAATATGGTAGAAAACCTCCACCTGCATTTCGGGGTGAAATTCTTGCTGCCAGCGGCGCAGGTTGTACATGTTGTTCAGGAAAAGATCCCATTTGCCACCGGTGTGGGTTATTTCATAGTTCTTGCCGCAACCGGAAGTTGACACCCGGAACCAAGTGGGCTTGGCCTTTATCACATCAGAGAAGTCTTTTTTTATGTTGAGGTTGCTGGAGAGTGCGGCATGCACTGACATGTCATTGCAAATACTTATAATTTCGGCCAATTCAGGGTTCAAGAGGGGCTCACCCCAGTTATAGAGGCTCACAGCACCCACAAAGGGGTCTTCGCGCAACACCTTGGAGAGCACTTTGCCGAAGGTTTCGGAGCTCATAAACCCGGCTTTAGGCTGAGGCTGGTAGTTACCTCTGGGGCAGGAAATGCAACGCAGATTGCAGGCCCCGGACACGTCGACCTGGTAATCGAAATGCTGGATCTCCGTGAAAGCTATGAAATCCTCAGGGCTGGAAAGGCCAGCCTCCTCGCAAGTCTTGGAGATTTCGTCAGTGAAAAATGAAGATGTAATAATGATATAAGGCTTGGGTTCGGTCTGGGGGAGTACTTCCTGTGGAGAATATACCCGATAGCCGATGAGCTGTTTACCTTTCAAGGATATGCTGGAGTCAATAAACCCTTTGGGCTTATATCCCAGGCGCTCCAGCACCCGGCACATGCTCAGGCCGTCCTGGCGCGCGCCCCACAAATAAAGATCGCGGCCCCGAAATCGGGAAACCACGGTGTTTAAGTAATCGTCATGGTAGCCGGGCATCTCCATACTCCTCATCAAAAGCAGCAAGAGCCTGTTTCATGCGTGCGGCATCGCCCCAAAAAGCCATGGGTTCATGCGCAACATAGGGCATGGCGCCCAGATCCAGTTCAATTTTCACCCCCAGGCGAGACAAATGCTCCTCAACCAGACGCCGCACGGATATGGGCTGGCCGGCGCAGATGTTGATGGCTCCCTGGTAGCGGCTCTGCAAGGCGGTCCGGCAAAGTCGGCTGGCGGCCTCGCTAACCGGCAAATAGTCCCGCAGCTGTTCGCCCCTGGACATTGCGAAGCTGGAATCACCTCTTTTAACGGCCGCTTCCAGCAAAGGGAGCAGAGACGCCGCCGGCTGGCCGACGCCATACATGAAAAACAGACGCAGCCAGGTGAGCCCGAAATCGTACTCTTTGCGCAATGCGGTCAAAAAACGATGCAAGCAATCCTTTGCCAGGCCGTAAGCCGTGACCGGCCGGGTTGGGGCATCTTCGGCCAGGGAACCCTCCTGCAGGCCATACTCATAGCAGGTGCCGGCTACTGCCAGGCGGGGTACCCCAGCTTGGATCATCTCTTTTAAGAACCAGTAATTGGCCATCAAGTTTTTTTCCAAGTGGAACGTCTGGTTGTAATTGGGCAATCCCTGCCAGGCCAGATGGATAACCAAGTCCGGCTTCTGCGTCAGCTTCTGCCAGGGAAAACCCGCCTGCTCTAAGTCGTGAACAATATAAGGCGTTCCCAAGGCTTTCAGCCGATCTTCACTTCTACCCATGCAAATCACTTGCCAACCAGACAGATGATGCAAACATGCCAGCACATGGGGCCCAATGAAACCTGACGCCCCTGTCAACAAGATTGTTTTCATGCTTAATAATCCGGTAAGTTTGGGTCGTTATCGGAAATAACCGGAGGGGGCTCCTCGGGCCATTGTATGGCGAATTTGGGGTCGTTCCGGCGGACCCCGCGTGAAGGCTTGGAATCATAGGCAGAATCTACCAGGCAAAAAACGTCACAATTTTGACAAAGCGTCTGGAATCCCTGGGCGCACCCCTTGGCAATGAAAAGGGCCAAGCCATTTTTCCCCGTCAACTCAGTTGCATAACATTTGCCGAAATTGGGAGAGCGAGGCCTTAGATCCAGGGCCACGTCATAGATGCCGCCCCGTAACGCCAACGGGGTGGCAAAAGATTCCATGAAGCCTAGACCTCCTGCCCGCGGCACATGTTTTGGTAGCGGGCAATTTGTTCCAAGGAATAGGCGGTCAAATCTTCTTGGCCCATATACCAGGCCCGGTACCATTGCAGAGTCCATTCTATGGATGTCTTGAGGTTGATAAGCGGCGCCCAGGCAAGTTCGCTCAACGCCCGGGAGCAGTCCAGGGTCAACAGAGCAGCTTCATGGGGACCGGGGCTTGCCGCCGTCTCCCAGGAGGCATCGCCACCCCAGATTTCCACCCCCATATCGGCCAGGGTTTCCACCGGCTGCATTGATTGACCATCGGGTCCGAAATTCCAGCCGCCGGAGACGCCGGCGTCACCGTTATAGAGCCCTTTGGCCAGGCGCAGATAACCGCGCAGGGGCTCCAAAACATGCTGCCAGGGCCTTACCGCCTGGGGGTTGCGGACTTGCAAAACCTGCTTGTCCGCGAAAGCCCGGATCATATCCGGCACCAAACGGTTTGGAGCCCAATCTCCACCGCCTATAATATTTCCGGCCCGAGCCGTTGCCAGCCCCACGTTTGAGCCCTCAAAAAAGGAGCGGGCATAGGCAGAGCTGGCCAACTCGGCGCATCCCTTACTGCAGGAATAGGGGTCCCGTCCACCCATAGGGTCCCCTTCACAATAATCATGGGATTGCTCGCAATTTTCATAGCATTTGTCGCTTGTTATCACCACCGCCGCTTTAAGCGAAGGGGTGCGGCGCACAGCCTCCAGAAAATGTACCGTGCCCATCAGGTTGGTGGCAAAGGTGTACACAGGGTCCTGATACGAGGCCAACACCAGGGGCTGGGCCGCCAAATGAAAAGCTATCTCGGGCCGGGCGTTAGCCATGGTCTGATACAGGGAGGCGGCGTCTCGAACATCGCCGATAATGGAATCCATACCTCGGGCGACCCCGGCCAAATCAAAAAGGCTAGGACTGGTTGGCGGCTCCAGTGCGTAGCCAGATACCCGTGCACCCAGGGATTTGAGCCAAAGGCAAAGCCAACTACCTTTAAAACCGGTGTGCCCGGTAATAAAGACCTTCTTTTGGTCCCAGAAATCCGGCTCTATTCCCAGATTTTCCATGCAGCCTTGCCGCTATTCCACAGTTCTTCCAGGATTTGTTTGTCGCGAATGGCATCCATGCAGCGCCAGAAACCGCGATGCTTATGGGCCATTAATTGGCCGTTTTGGGACAAGTTGAACAAGGGGACTTCCTCCAGCATCTTTTTGTCGGCGTCTAAAGGAAGGTAGTCGAACACCTCATGCTTAAAAACAAAAAAACCGCCGTTGATCCAGCCAACATCTCCCTTAGGTTTTTCTTGAAAATCATTAACTTGATTTGCTTCATCCAGCCCCAAAAGACCAAATCGCCCCTCTGGTTGAACTGTGGTTACGGTTGCTATTCGGCCGTGGTCCCGGTGGAACTTGAGCAGCTTCTTTAAATCTACATCGGCTACGCCGTCGCCGTAGGTGAGAAAAAAGTCTTTTTGGTCCTCCAGAAAAGGCATCACCCGCTTTAACCGGCCGGCCGTGCCGGTATTGAGCCCGGTTTCCACAAGAGTAATCTTAAACTTTTCTTGGCCGGTCTGATGTACCTCCACGGAGTTGTCCGCCAGGTCCACAGTCAAGTCGGAGCAATAATGATAGTAGTTCAGGAAATAGTCTTTGATCATATGGCTCTTATATCCCAGGCATATGATGAAATCCCCGAATCCTTGGCTTTCAAAAATTTTTATTATATGCCAGAGGATGGGGCGATCTCCGATCTCGATCATGGGCTTGGGTTTAAAATACGATTCCTCGGAAATGCGGGTTCCCAAACCACCTGCTAAAATGACAACTTTCATCATTAGCTTCCTCTAAGGTATCCAACATCCTAGCCAAATTCTCAGTCAAATTAAAAGGTAAGTACCGTTCCCGGTTATTTGGTCACAAGTGTGGCATTAAGCCTTCTTCTCGGTCAAGTATGGACTCCAGCGGTTTAGCTCACCAAATCCAGTTTGAGCCGGCCGCCGGTAAAGGAGAAAGTCGGCGTCCGCTGATAATGGCGGGGACGGCCCAAAAAAGTCAGCTGACCGAGCGTTACCAGCCCACCGCCTCGGCTTGTGATCTTGCCCAGAAACAGCGGACACTTTATTAAACGACCAGGCTATTTTCATCAAGGCTGAAACGATCCTGCATCGCTCTAACGTACCCCTTTGAATGAGAAAGCCAAGAAAAGAAAAAAGAGCTGAAGTATGTATAATCATCCGTGAACAGCATTTCTCGACCAACATAGTCTTCGGTCTGGACCAAGCAGCATTCGGTGCATACTAACAGCCACAAAGGGAAGCAAGTCTTAGGCGCCAGAAGTTGTTCTGCTTTAAGATCGGCGCATGAAGGAAGCTCGGAGCAAAGATCGAGAATGGGAAGCTGCAATAAAGTTCCGCAATGGCGGCAGTTCACAAGGCAACTCCTTGGTATCCACCACTAACATAGGGATGCCCTGCATCTCGTTCCGATAAATTATCTACGGGCAAGGGCCAGGTGATGTCAAGGTTCGGATCCTGCGGGTGCAATCCGCCTTCAGCGCCGGGTTCGTAGGGAGCCGAACTCAGATAAAGTATCTCGGCCTGATCACTTAAGGTTTGGAATCCATGCGCGAACCCTTCGGGGATCAGCATGGCGGTATGATTCCCGTCTGATAGCAATTCTCCATACCATTGCAAGAAAGTAGGTGAGCCGGTCCGGATATCCACGGCAACGTCGAAAACCTCTCCTTGCAGACAACTAACAAGCTTTATTTCGGCATGGGGAGGTTTTTGATAATGCATGCCTCGCACGGTTCCCTTTTTCACCGTATGGGTGTGGTTGATCTGGTCGATCTTCTTGTCCCAGCCCGCGGGTGCAAGTTCTCTGGCGCAAAAGATTCTTTCCAGCCACCCACGGGCGTCACTCACCAGTATGCGTTTGACTACCTTCAAACCCGGGAGGGTGGTATCAACAATCTGAAAGCGTTCCATCATTCAGGGCCTCTATAGGCTGTTCATCTCTGGTTTTGTTGCCAAGCCACCTGAACTGCGCCAAAAAGGTTAGGTGCGAGTCCGATCACTTCCCGTACCGTAGCCGTATCGATTGTCTCACGACCAATTTGCCTGCCCGCGCAGGTGCAACCGTTACCCTCTGTTCAGCAAGCAATGCGTTGCGAAAAAATGCTGGCCAAATATTCTTAAAAAGAGCTGGCCAAATGGGAATCAGGAAATTTTTCATGTATTATCCCCAATTTATTCAACTCGGATACAACCAGCTTGGATGACTCCATAACAGAGTACTGGGTTGTATTTAGTAGTAAGTCCGGCGTCTCGGGCGGTTCATAAGGCGAAGATATTCCTGTAAAATTATTAACTTCGCCAGCTTTAGCCCTTTTGTATAGCCCCTTGGGATCACGAAGCGAACAAACCTCTACTGGGCATTCTACATATACTTCTAACATATTATTCCGGCCTATTATATCTGCGATAGCATTACGGTCGGCACGATATGGAGATATAAAGGCAGCCATCACGATCAGGCCAGCATCAAAAAATAATTTGGCCATTTCTCCTATGCGCCGCACATTCTCAGTCCTGTCAAGACTTGAAAATCCCAGGTCTTTACATAATCCTTGGCGGACATTGTCACCATCCAGCACATAGGTCGAGCAGCCCCTCGCATATAAAATTTGTTCAACCTGGTGAGCAATAGTCGACTTGCCCGAGGAGGACAATCCTGTAAACCAGACAACATAAGCCTTGTGCCCATGGAGGCGTTCGCGGTCTTCCAAAGAAATCAGACCCTTAAATTCAAATATATTGTTCATGGCTCCCACCATTTTTTCGCTAGGATTATTAAATGACACTGTTAATCACCTTATAAATGCTTTATTGACTCATCTGCTTGTACCCGTAGTGTCAATATTTCCCCATAGATACTCTGGAGTGTCCATCATGCAATAAACGAACCAAACATCGAATGCCTATAAGTGATCCCCCATAACCGGGCAGACTTTTAACGTGGCAGGCATGAATATGGGAGCATCATAAAAATGAACATGGATAACACAGGGGATTTACAGCTAATTTTGAGGTGAAAGCGGTCATTGAAGCCCTCAAGAGGGAGCAGACCCTTTGCGGATTGGTGGCCCCCTTGAACCTCCCTTCCCCAATTATTGTCTATAGGAAATGGTAGGACGGCGAAGGCACAGCGGAAATTTTTTCCAGCTGAACCTCACGATGCAAAGAGCTAGGTGAAGTGGGTCATTCTGGTATTTCTGGAGATCAGAACAGAAAAATCCCTTACGAAGTACTCAGAGAAAAGCTACAATTGTACAACTTATTGTTATGCGAAGTCTGATACCACGCACACGGAAAGGATGAGTTCGCCTAAAGCAAGACCCACATCAAGAGGATAGTAGGTTTCTGGAGGTATGCAAAGACCCTACCTTTCAAGTTCCGTGGAATGCACCCTCATACTTTCTAGCTGCATCTCTAAAGAATGTGAGTTTAGGTTCAACAACAAACAACAGGGTCCGTGATATCTACAGGCTGCTGCTAAAGATGTTCAGAGAACAGCCGCTAAAGTTGTCATGACCCTCTGTATTTAAAGGAAGAAGTCTTATGAGTGGCCATTTGCAGTACTTGGTTCACGTAGGCATGCCCAAATGCGCCTCCACTTTAATTCAGCAGATTATCAGAGGAAACGAATCGGTGTTAACCAACCAATTGGGCTATGGCCTATGGAATCAGGACCAGGGCTCACAGCTGGCGAGCTTCACCTACCCCGAGTTGGCCGCCAGGAACCAGGAACTGGCTAGAAAGCTATCCCACACTGTGGTGGGCCCCAACGTGATCAACTACTTCCAGCGCATGCAAAATCAGCCGGCGGTCATGGCCCTGAGCGGTTTTTACATCTGCTATGCTTCGGCCCTTGGGCTGGGCGGCGACGCAGCGGACCCCATAGTGCAAGGACTTGCCCAGAGGCTGCAAGCGGCGGTGCACCGATCCGGCTGCCGCAATGTGCTGCTAACCAGTGAATACTTATGCAATCCAGCCACCAGCGTGCAGGCAATTAAGGAGATTTGCCGTGACGGTCAGGTCCGCATAGTGGTGGTCATCAGGCGTCAGGACAAGTTTCTTTATTCCCTGTACTGCATGTGCGTGCGCGCTCACGCCTTGTCCCTGACCTATGACCAGTGGCTCCAGTCTCCGGATCTACAGGCCATCTTCGGCGGCGTGACCAATATGATAGCCTGGGATCAGACCCTAGAAGCCTTTGCCGAAGAATTTGGGCTAGAGAATATAAACCTTATTTTTTTTGAAGACATCCGTAGGTCAGCCGTTGATTTCGTCAACTCATTCCTGCACTTGATCCACCCCCAGTTGAACATGAAGCCCGACATGGCGCTTCCTGCGCTTAATCCGTCCATGTCGGACGAAGGTATGGACATCCTGCGTTACGCCAACAGCGTGCTGGCACCTCAGTCCGCTCAGCGGGCCCAACTCCGCGCGACACTGGAAAAAATCTTCCAGAAGACTCCGGGGGGAAACTCATCGGACGGTCTGGACGAAATGGCCCGGGCCGAGTTGATGGCTACATATATTGAAGGTAATCGCCGGGCCATTAAAAAATTCGCGCCTCACAGGATGAATGACGCGGAGCTGATGAATTACTATACATTGCAGTCTGGGCGATCGTGAATGGCGCCATAAAATTAGACATAAGGACACCTTGGGGGAGCCTTGCTAGCGGCATTTTCCGGGTGCTAGGGGGCAGCTGAGACTTTCGAGTTAATATACAAAGCAAATCGGGAGGCCCGAAGGCCTCCCGATTGTTTGGTTAAGATAGTTAGTTACTAGCCCAGGAGTTGGAGGGCCAGCATCGGCAGGCTGTTGGCCTGGGCGAGCATGGCGGTTGCAGCCTGAGCCAGGATGTTGTTACGGGTGAACTCGGTCATCTCGGTGGCCACGTCCACGTCGGAGATGCGCGACTCAGCCGCCTGCAGGTTCTCAGCCTGGATCTGCAGGTTGGTAATGGTGTTCTCCAGACGGTTCTGGATAGCACCAAGGTTGGCGCGGGCGGTGTCTTTCTTGTTGATGGCCGCGTCCATGGCAGCTAGTGACATCTGGGCCGCGGACTGGGTCAGAATGTCGGCGCCATCCCACTCCGTGGTGCCGGAACCGTTCTGCGGCTGACTCCACTCGGAGACTTCGTCAAGGAGGCCAAAGTCTGCCTCGAAGGCGGCGGCGCCCGTGGGCAGGATGCCGTAGAAGTTTTCACTGCCGCCTGTGCCGTTCATGGAAGTGCCGGAGATGAGACCACCCACGATACTGGGAACGCCTGTGGTGCCGGTGGCGCCAGCGGCCAGGGCAAAGATCTGCACCTGGTATTTCTCACCGCCGTGGTTCATCTGAATCTGCAACTCCCAATCCTCGTTTGTCTCGTCATAGAAGGCGCTTGCAGTAAGAGGCGTCTGGCCGCCGTCAGCCAAGGTGGCCTGGCCGGCCGTCAGGGTGGTCGTTCCGCTCACGGTGTTAATCGAGTTGCCAGCGGCGCCGCCCTCGTAGGCGAAGAGATTCAAGGTGGTGGCGGCGTTCCAAGTTGAGTGCACGCCTATGGTAGAGGCATGGGTGTTCAGGTAGCCAGCAATCTCAACGCCAATGGTTGCTGCAGACAAGGCCCCAAGGGCAATGACTCCGGTCTTGTTGGTAGCGTCAAAGGTAGCGGTGCCGCCGGAGGTAAAGGTAAAGGCGAATCCGTTTATGGTTAATGATTGGGCGCCAACAAAGTTGGCGGCCGTGGTCGTCGCGCTGAAAGCACTGGTTACCAAGGTACCGGTGGCCTGGGAGCCGGCGTTGATCTCGTTGACTATGTCGGAGATGCTGTCGCGGCTGGCATCAACATCCACGTAGCCATAGATGTTCCAGGTCGCGGCGCCGGGGGCTTCTTCGTTGAAATCCTGGGTAAAGCGAATGCCAAATATGCCGTCCGTAGCGCCGGGATTCGCTACATCTATTGAATCGGTCTGGCTGGCGGAGTTCAGCGTTAAAGTGCGCAGGGTATCGCGGTCGTCGCTGTTACCAACACGGAGACCGGTCTCCAGAGTGGCGCGCATGTCGCCCATGGAGACATAGTAGTAGTCCTCGGCCGCATCGTTGCCGGTGCCGAAGTGGATCTTCATGCCCGACCCAGAATGGGACTGGATCAAGCTGCCATCCAGGAGCTTAACTCCGTTAAAGTCGGTGGCGTTGGCGATACGGTCGATCTCCGCCGCCATGGCCTGGTACTCGGAGTTCATGATCTCGCGCTGAGCCGTGGTGTAAGTACCGGTGGCCGCCTGTTCGGCCAACTCTTTCATACGAATGAGCTTTTCGTCGATAACGCTCATCGCGCCCTCGGCGGTTTGAATCATGCTGATGCCGTCGGAGGCGTTACGGACACCCTGGTTGAGCACCGCGATATCCGAACGCATCAACTCACGAATGGCTAAACCGGCCGCGTCGTCGGCAGCGGAATTAACCCGCAGGCCTGAGGACAGCCTGGAGACTGAGTTACCTAATCTGCTGTAAACGTTGGATAAGTTACGTGCGGCCGTCATGGCCATAATGTTGTGGTTAACGACAAGACCCATGAATCCCCTCCTTGGTGGTTTCGCGCGGATCCTTCCGCGCTACGTGCCTAATTTTTTGGTTCCCTTAGCCTTAGAGCCATTTCCCGTTTTCGGGCACGAGGATCGTCATCCTCATGGAGCGCTCATAGTTCTGATCGGCAAGGGGAGGGGGTTTCTTGAACCGGGGAACCAAAAAATTTCAATTTTGGGATTATGGAGTCTTGTCTCTCTTTGATTTGCCTCTTAAGCCGGACCCGGCTCGGCCGGGTCCGGCTGGTTGTCTGTACTACTAGCCGAGGAGTTGCAAGGCCAACTGCGGCAGGGCGTTAGCCTGGGCCAGCATCGCTGTGGCAGCCTGGGCCAGGATGTTATTCCGAGTGAACTCGGTCATCTCCAAGGCCACGTCAACATCCGAGATGCGCGATTCGGCCGCCTGCAGGTTCTCCACCTGGATCTGCAGGTTGGTGATGGTGTTTTCCAGACGGTTGGCGAATGCGCCCAGTTCGGCCCGTCGGATGTCCTTGCGGGTGATGGCGCTCTCCAGGGCTCCCAGGGCCAACTGCGCGCCCGATTGGGTTCTGATATCAGCGCCATCCCAGTCAGTGTTGCCGCTACCGTTTTGGGCCTCAACCCACTCGTCATCTTCATCAGTGCCCGGGAAGTTGGCTACCACGCCAACTCCGGAGTAACCCGTGGTCAAGGTGCCCAGGTAGCCCACGGTGGCGTTGCTATCAATGACGTCTCCGGCTCCGCTTAGGCTGGTGAGAGAGAATAGCCTCATCTGGTGGTCATCGCCGCCCACATCCATGGAGATCTGCAACTCGAACTGCTGGTTGATTTCATCCCACCAAGCGTCAGCCGTGAGCACCTTTTCGCCGCCATCGCGCAGCGTGGGCGCGCTTCGCACCACATAGGTGGTATCCGTTACGATTTGGATCTCGTTACCCGCCACTCCGAATTCGGTGGCGTACATCTCGACCGTGGTCCCGTTTACAGCTGCGAATACGCCGGTGGATGCATAGTTCCCATTCAATATGCCGGCAAAGGCTAAGGCCAAGGACGTTGCCGCCGCTATACTGCCTATGCCCACGGTACTGATCGCAGCGGCTCCGTTATAAGCCAGGGTGGTGAAGGCATTATCGAACGCGAACACTTGGCCGTTGACCGTAAGCCTGGTGCTCCCCAATTCGGTGGTGGTCGCGCCGGCGAAACTAAAGGTTCCTCTAGCCTGGGCGCCATCGTTGATCTTATAAACCAAGGAAGTGACGCTGTCACGGTTGGCATCCACTGGTACATATCCGTACATTTGCCAAATCGGATTATTGTTCGCGTCCAGGGATGAGCTGTACTGAATGCCGAATACGCCGTCGCTGGTAGCGGTCGCGCCCCTGGCCGAATCGCCCACATAACTGGTCGCCGTGGGCGCGTCCAGGTAAGTGGTGCGCCAGTACTCGCGCGGGTCGCTGTTGCCAACCCTTAGCCCGGTGGCCTCGGTGGCGCGCATATCGCCCATGTCTATGAAGTAGTAGTCCTCGGCCGAGGAATTGCCCGTGCCGAAGTGGATCTTCATGCCCGAGCCTTCATGGAAGGTATGCAGGGTACCGTCCAAGAGCTTGACGCCGTTGAACTCGGTGGCGTTGGCGATACGGTCGATCTCCCGCGCCATGGCCTGGTACTCAGAGTCCATGATTTCGCGCTGGGCCGTAGTGTAGGTGCCGGTGGCTGCCTGTTCGGCCAATTCCTTCATGCGGACCAGTTTCTCATCAATGACATTCATGGCGCCTTCGGCCGTTTGAATCATACTGATTGCGTCGGCCGCGTTGCGCACGCCCTGGTTGATGACTTGGATGTCGGCCCGCATCAATTCGCGGATGGCCAAGCCAGCCGCGTCGTCGGCCGCCGAGTTAACCCTAAGGCCTGAAGAAAGCCTTTGAGTCGACTTGGATAGACGCGAATAGATGTCAGATAAGTTCCTGGCCGCGTTCATGGCCATCAGGTTATGATTTACTACCAGACTCATTGGAACCCTCCTTGGTCCTCTTGCGCCAAGATCCCTTTGGCGCAGTTTTTGAGCGGAAGCGTCTTGCCCTTGCTCATGGAGGCTCACCCGGTGCCAGTGGCCTCTGATTTCAAAGTTCTTATCGGCATCTTAAAAAATGGGTTAAGCACTTTTTTCATTTTTTTCTTTTCCGGCACTCCTACCTGTATCGATGTCGGCAAGCTCTTTGCTACATAACCATTATTTAGTAAGGTACTGTCATACTATTGACGTATCAGGGCTCCCATCCCCACCGCCACCCGGCAAGGAGCTGGAAAGCAAAAAAGGATCGGCATATGTCAAAAAAAAAGCGGCCTCGCAAAAGCAAAAATCAAACTAATAATATGGGTCAGCAGCCTCGCACCGCTTCTTCGGCCTCGGGTCCCCAGGGCAGGGCCACCATTAGCGTTTGCATGATGGTTAAAAACGAGGAAAAGAATCTGCCCAGAGCCTTGAACAGCGTTAAGGACTGGGTGGACGAGATAATAGTGGTGGACACCGGCTCAAGCGATCGCACTATAGAGATAGCAGAAAGCTATGGCGCCAAGATTTATCACCACCCATGGGAAAATGACTTCTCCAAGCACCGCAATCAGTCCATATCCTATGCAACTGGTGATTGGATTCTGATCTTGGATGCCGACGAGGAGCTGGACCAGGAAACGGCTCCCTTACTGCGTAAGCTGACCACTGCCCCCAAAGAAGTGCATTGTTTTCTGTTTGAATTGTTCAACGACGTGACGGCAGGCGGCAAAACTTTTGTGCTGCACCCACGTATGTTTCGTAACCGGGTAGGTTTCCACTACCAAGGCATAGTCCACAACCGACCCATGGTATACGGCCAGTTGGTGCGCACAAAAGTGCGCCTGATACACTACGGTTACAACGAAACCCCCGAAGTGATGGAAGCCAAGCACCAGCGCAGGACATCCATGATCCGCAACTGGATAGACCAGGAGCCAGACAATTTCCTAGCACATTCATACCTGGCCCACGCTCTTATAAGCAGACCGGAATGCCTAGCCGAGGCGGTGGAACAAGGCCTGGAGGCGCTAAGATTGTTACGCTTGAACCCAGGAGAAGAGCAGCGTTATCCCCACATTTACTATCCTATCCTCAACGGCCTGGCCAATTTAGGCCGGGATGACGAGTTGATGAGCCATGCCGAGGATTGCCTGCAGGTTTCACCCTACTACCCCGATCCTTTATTTTTCATGGCCTGGGTGGCTTACAAGCGCCAAGCCTGGGAGGATCTTTGCGATTACGCCGCTCGCTTTCTGACCTCGCAGGAGCACTGCCGGGCCAACCCGCAAGACTACATTTTTTTTGAAAACATGAGCTTCGACCAGCTCAACTCGGTGCTGTTGCGTTGGGTGGTGGCGTCCGGAAGATTGGGCAGGGAAGATGAAGCCAAAAGGGTTATTGGGCTGGTGATTAATGAGCGGGAAGGTGAAGAAACCTCCAAGACGGCGGTTTTGACTCTTTTGAACGCAGGCTATGCTGATCTGAGCCTGGAACTGGCGCAAATCGTAAATCAGGAAAAACCTGAATGGTCTTGGCCGGAAAAAGTCCTTGGCATGGGCTCCATTAAGCAACGGGAGAAGCAGGCTTCCATATTAATAGAGCAAGCCGAGGAAGCCCTCAGGCAGGGCCATGGCCAGGAGGCTGTCACCAGGCTGGAGAGCGCTGCCGGGTTTACCCCCCATTCGCCCCAGGTGCTTTTGAACCTGGCCCGGGCCCTGGAGCAAACCGGCAGACAGACAGAAGCCGAAACCGCATTGATAAAAGGGCTTAATGCCCATCCAGGCCATGCCTGGGCCTGGCAGCGCTTGGCCGACATTTGCTTCCAAAGGAAAGACTATGTGGGCGCGGCGGCTTGTTATCGCCGGTACCTAAAGCAATCTCCTGATGACGAATCCGCCAAAAGCAGGTTTGAATCTTGCCTGCAATATCAGGCCCCGCCGACTGTGGCTCAGAAACCGCCACGCATGCTCGTCTTTTTAGTTGGTGGCCTTACGCCGGAACTGGTGCGCATGCCAGCCCCTCATCTACTTATAGGTACGGCCTGGGGAGAGTTCCTGGCCCAACCCGGCCCCCAGGCAGACGCCGCCAATTGGGCCAGCCTATATACCGGCACCCCGCCGACCATGCATGGCCAGTTGGAAGAAGCCGGGTTCGAGCGCCCTCTCACCATTGATAATCTCAACACACCCGCCTTCTGGGAGGTGCTGGGGCCGGAGGTCCCGGTGGGACTTGTGGCCGCACCACTCACCACGCCGCCGCCCAAAGTTAACGGATGGACGCTGGCCGGCTTTCCGGGAGGCCTTTTAAGCACGGAGCTGGTGCACCCCTCCGAGCTTACGCCCAGAGTGTTAGCCACAGGCTATCGCACTGATTTTGCGCTGAGCGAGTTCGAATTGCAGACCGCGCCTCAGCGCTTGGAGAATGATATCCGTCAGGAAGGGCTGCTTCTGCAGAATGAGCGCAACAAGCTGATTGCCGCCGCCAACCTGCCGGCGGTGGACCTCTTGGTGATTGGGTTTACGGCCTTGGAATACCTGCAGAAGGTCAGGGAACTCGCCACCTACCAAATTTACAGCGCTTATCAGCAAATATATGGCTGGATCGAAACCTTCCTGGCGGGCGTACAGCCGGATTCTTTCGCCATTTTCAGCCAGCGGGGCTACCCGCGCCAGGGATTTACGCCCGAGCGCGGAGGCTTCTATTGCATGTCCTGGCTGCGGGGAGAAAACGGCAAAGCCAACCTCACCGACGCGGCTGGCGAAATCGTTAAATATTTTGGCGGGGATACAGGCCGCTTGGGGCAGCCCCGAAGGTAATAGCGGGCAATCTCAGATATTAGGTTATAACCGGAGCCACCCAATTTGCTCCTGCCGGCGCCGCCCCGCGTACTGCCGCCGCTGTGAACTCCAGGCTTTGCTTATAAAATTTGGCCTTGGTTTCGGGGTGATCCATCCAAACCCGCACGCCCTTGCGGTCTTCCTCAACCTCTAAATGAGTTATGGCTATGTTTCGAAAATTTTCCACACTGCCGAATATTTCCGTTAGGTCCTTTTCTTTGGCGCCAGGTGGTATTTGCTGAACTTCAGCGGAACCGTCGGCAGCTACTATTCGCACACTTCTGACCGCCTGCAGTAAGTCATCCAAATTCAAGCGCATTGTTTGAGGGTACCGATAGCCATATGGGTTGGACATAACAATATGGTGACCAAAGCCGCCTGCCCAATACCTGTATGAAGCCATGGAGTCCCACACCACAGCCAAGCGGGAGTTAACCGCGGCGGCCAAGTGATACAACCCCCCATCCCTCCCTAAAAACCCATGGACCTGCGAAAAAAACCAAGCCAAATCAGGCAAGTTCGAGGCCGGGTCCCCCAGGGCTAGGGTTTGGTCAAAATAAGCTTCAAGGCCTTGGTATTCCTTGGCTCCCACACCAATCAAAGAGAAGTCCTTGCTTAAATCCTTGAGGAGTTCACTCCACCACTCTATATCCTGCCAAATGTCCAGAGCCCGCCCTGGGTTCAAGGGAAACACCGCCAAGTTCGGCTTTTCTTTGCTTAATAACCCTTTAAGTTGCGCGGGGCGCCCTGGATCTACAAATACACTGGGCCGATCGTCGCGATTTTCCAGCTTGTAATAGAAGCTATGAGCCACTATGGGGTTGGCGTGAACCCGATCCACGGGCAAAACCGGCAAGTTCAATCTATGGGTGGTCTTGCTCACCCAGGAAGCCAGCCTGCCCGAGCGGGCCACGGGCACCTGATCCACTTGCAAGCGACTTTGTCCTTCATGCGGGGGGAGCAGTTCCTTGACCAAGGGATGCCCCTCCACCAACTCCCTGACATTGGCTGGGTCGAAATACAGCTTCACCGGCTTGCCTTGATTTCGCAATAAGCCCAGCACCATCAAGGTATCGCCTAAGGCCAGCCTGGGCGGCGGCAGGCATTCGTTACCCTCTAAGTCAATGTATATGGGAAGATCCAGATACTCTACGGTATTGCGCAGATGCAATGGAATGTCGCGAACTAACAATTATCTAGCCTCACAAAATCCCAGCAAATATTGTCACTCTTCCCGAGATCATAGCTCCCCGGAGCCCCAACTGTCAAAGAACCTTCAAGAACCAGCGCAGCCTAGCCGATGAAGATGACAGGAGAAGTTGCCTCCTGCTAGCGGCAAAAAATGCCGTAATGACAATATGGTGCATAACCGTCTTTTATGATTTGTCATTTTATTTAAGCAGGTTATCCATGGGCATTGGTCTGCAGGCAGTGACGGCACGCAAGTTGCACATATTTGCTGCGGATTAACAAATTTAATCCGTAAGTGAAGCAACATTAAAGGGAGAGATGCGCTTGGCCGACTCGACAAGCATTCTACCCACCCAATATGAATACCCCACCGCTAACTACAACAGCGTCAGCGGAAGCATTAACTTTACGGGCCTGGGCTCAGGTACCGACTTCAGCGCAATAGTCGACCAATTGGTGGAGATTGAGTCCATCCATAAACAACGCTTGGAGGCCTGGAAAGCAACCTGGGAAGCCAAAATCAACTCCATGCAGGCACTTAACCAGCGTCTCAACGCCATCGAAGAGGCGGCTGGCGCCATGGACTCCGAATCCGAATTCATGGTGCGCCAGGGATCCACCAGCGACTACACCAAAGTTACCGCCACGGCCAGCAACGAGGCCAAAATCGGCGCCTACCATGTTGAGGTGGGCACTGATGTAAAACAAATATTGCGCTCTGCCGGAGTCGCTTCCGCCACCACAGATGTGGTGAGCGGCGATGGCGGCGAACTGGGTTTTTACATAGGCACCAGCTACACCACCGTGGGGATCGGGGCCACCGATGACCTGGGCACTATCGCTGCGGCGATTAATGCCAAACTCGGCAGCACGGTGGCCACGGTTGAAAGCGACGGGACTAGTAGCCGCCCTTATCATTTAATATTTAAAAGCACCACCGGCGGTAATGACGGCCGCATACAGGTGGTTAAAAACGCCACGGATTTGTCCTTTGGAATCCAAGACGTGGTATTGGATGACGACGCTTCCTGGGGTTCGGCCAGCATCGATCTAGCAGGTCAATTCAGCGGGGACAAAGCCACCGCTTCGGTCTATGAATACATCTTCACCGCCCACACCAGCGGCACCACCATCACCATTGGTTCAGAGGCGCTCACCCTAACTTACGACGTGGTGAACCGGGTCACCGGCACCACCATCAGCTCGGGCACCACCATCAACGTTGCCGCCACCTACAACCCAGGCGACTCCATCAGCGTGGAGAACGGCTTTTACCTGCGCCTGGGCGCGGGCGACGTTTTGGACGCCGAGTCATTTACTATCAGCGGGTTTGCCAATGACATTGATGACGCTGAAAGCACATCTTGGTCCGGCACCACCATCACCACCAGCGGCAATTATTTAGGCAGTGTCAATAAAACCTACTCCTTTACCGTCATGACCGGCGGCACCTTGAATGACGCCGGCACCGAGGACACGGTGGTGCTCCGCTGGACCGACTCCACCGGACGCACCGGAACGGTCAGCCTGGCGGAGAGTAATAACGCCTATACCGTTGACCAAGGAGTCAAACTGTCCCTTGCCGCAGGCGATTTAGCCACTGGTGACACTTTTCAGATAAATGTGTTTTCCCCAATCCAGCAGCAAGGTCAGGACAAGGGTCTGGCCCAGGCCACCAAGGTGGTGCACTCGGGGTGGTCTGACGATCTTACCACTGAAGTAACCGCGGCCGACGCCACCTTTTCCTACACTTACGCAGGAAAAACCATCACGGTTTCGGTTGACGGCGGCTCCACCTTGACTCAGTTGAAAAACGCCATTAATAGCGACTCAGACAATCCCGGCGTGGTGGCCAGCATTATCAATGACGGGCAAGGCCTTCCCGATAGCTATAAGTTGGTGCTCACCGGCAATAATACTGGGGCGCAGTATCAGATCAGTTCAGTTTCGCATACCTTTGACACCACCTTTGGCTCAGGAGGCGATTTAGGCGGCGGCTTTACGCGCTCTCAGTGGGCCACCAACAGCATGATTAAAGTTGACGGCTACCCCTCGGAAACCGACATCTACCTGCAGCGCAGCAGCAACCAGGTTGATGAGGTGATTAGCGGCGTTACCTTGAACCTGCACGACGCCGGCGAGGCCGAGATAACCATTTCCAATAATATTGAAGCCATCTACGCCAAAATTGAAGCCCTAATCAACGCAGTCAATTACGCGCAATCGTATATTCGTCAGGAAACCAAATTCGATCCTGATGGAGAAGAGACCGGGCTCTTGATTGGCAACTACAGTTATTACATCCTCAAATCGCGCATTGACTCCGCCTTGAATGGCAAGGTTGCCGGTTTGGTCGATGGCACCGACACCTACCTCAGTTTGGCTGACATAGGCATTATCACCGATCCCGACGCGGATGGCACCTGGGTGATCCGCACCTCTGCCAAGCAAGTTAACGGAGTGAAGATTGGCACCACTCTGCGGGAAGCCTTGGCCGCCGATCCCGATGCGGTGGCCAACCTTTTCATAAAGAACACCGATAAAGGTACAACCGGCGTGGCTTCGCGCACGTTTACCGAGATGCAGAACCTAACCGATTCCAGCAACGGCACCCTGAACGTTCTCATTAAGAACTACACCAGCATCGTCGATAACATCGATACCAAGATCACCAGTGAAGAGAAACGCTTGGAGGTCTATCGACAACACCAGTTGGCGCGTTTCGCCCGTTTGGAAACTACGTTGGCCATGCTTGACGGCCAGTCCAAATCGATGGAAAGCGCCATAGCCCAGCTACCAGGAAATTCGTCAAAAGACTAAACAACCAAGGGTCCAAGGCCGGACCCGGTAAAACCAAGGATGGGTAATCATGCAACAGTACGGACAGAATCAATACCGAAAGACCCAGGTGGCGACCGTGGACCGGGGCAGATTGATCGTTCTGCTCTACGAAGGCGCCATCAGTTTTCTAACCAAGGCCGAAGCCAGCTTGACTGAAGGCGACATCCCCGGGGCGGCGAACTTCATTAATCGGGCCCAGGACATAATTGATGAATTGAATGCTTCCCTGAACATGGATCAAGGCGGTGACATCGCGGCCAACCTTAGGCGCTTGTATCTATTTATGGGCGACCAACTGGTACGGGCAAAGGTTAAAGCCGACAGTGAGCCTCTGCGAGATGTTACCCGCATGCTAACCACCTTGAACGAGGCCTGGCGTGAAGCGGTCAGCAAACCCGAGGCGCGCGAAGTCTTGGAAAAGCAGCCGCAAAAAAAGGCCCAGGTCAGAAGTAGCGTGACCGTATAATCTGCAACACGGAGTTGTCCACACTTACCGTGGGATACCCATCCCGAGTGCGACTGATCTGAAGAAGGCAGGCGTGGCCCGTGCGGCCTCGCCTGCCTAGACTTTGTTTCCAGCCATAAAAAAAAGAACGCAGCCATTTATAGGCTGCGTTCTTTTTAAGCTTCTTTAATGATTATCCGTTGGGAAGCTAACCGGTACGCGAGACTTTATCCGGGCCCCACCACCGCCGTGATCCCCCCCCGTAGGCATGCTGGGCTTGCTGGCTCTGTTTGAACCGGCCCAGTTCCTGGGCCAGGTCGTCTCGGCGCGCTTTTAAAAGTTCGGCGGCCTTGCGGTCGATTGCGAGCACCTGGCGGCCGAGGCTGCGCACTTGGTCGAACACCTTCTTGGCCTGCTCATTTCCTGCCGATTTAGGCCCGCGCTCTTCCCAGCGGGCAAAATCCGGCGCCAGGCGGCGGTGCAAGCCTTCCAATTCCTTGAACACCAGTTGGCGCTGGGCCCAGGCGTTATCAAAGGCTTCCTCTTCGCCTTGTTCCAATAGGCCTAGGAGCACCCGGGCTTGACTTAATAGTTCGCCGTACAGCTGCTCCAGGCGGTCCAGATCGCCAATCATGCTCACGACAGCTTCTGCTCCTTGAGTTGGGGCATATAGCCTTCCCAAAGCTTCAGCTCGGCGGTCAAATCGTATTGCAGGATATCGGCTAGGAGCACCCAGTCCTGCTGCTCCTGTGCGGCAAGCAGCTCCTTGATGAGCGCCAAAAGCTTATGCAAGCGTTCTTCGCCGCTCATGCCGTCCAACACCGGACTGTCGAAATCCAGTTTCAAAATGAAGCGGCATTCCTGCAGCATCTGGAGGAAAAGCTGGATGCTTTCCAGGGTGTTCAGATAGTGCTCACTGGCTTCCTGTTCATCGCTCACCCTAAACAGTTCAGCCACCCGGGCCACGGACTGATTTATAGCCGCCAGATAGTTCTCGGCATTTGTGAGAAAATGCAGGGCCATCTCCCGTGCGGGAATAGTTTCCACCTCCAAGCGTTGAATCCGCTCGCGTCCCAGGCGGTCGGCCGGTCCCTGTTTGGCCTCTTCAAAGGGCTCGCCGTTTATGAACACCTCGCGCATGGTGGCATCATCACCCACTGCTTTTTGAGCGAGATCGCCTAGAAGCTCTTGCAAGGTGCCGCCTACCAAATCGCCGGCAAACTGCTTACCGTCCACCAAGACTTCCATGTCCTGTCCTCCTTAGTTGAGCCTGGCCGATTCGGGCAGCGTAAGGCTCTGTAATACTGTATAGGCCGCCTGATCCCCGGCGGAATCGATTGGTGGTTGGGCCTGAGTTCCATCTTCCGCATGCTGCGCCGGTCCCAGGCACTTGGTCAGCATCTGCTCCATGCGGTGATAGTAGGTATGCTCATTAAGAACCCTGCGCCTGCCGGCCTGGGCCAGGCGGGCGCGTTCCTCGGGATTCGCCAAATAGTGCTGCGCCATTTCCAGGAGCTCTTCTTCACTGCCAAAAGCTGCGATCTCCTGTCCCGGCGCAAAAAGCTTTTCCAAACCCTGCACCCGGTCAACTAAT
>Ga0307423_1000089_pt1 | contig 53292 bp, 47 predicted proteins | sample SalMarWE160310MG_FD_202154 | JGI IMG/M metagenome (GOLD analysis project Ga0307423, IMG submission 202154) | Salt marsh sediment microbial communities from the Plum Island Ecosystem LTER, Massachusetts, United States - WE1603-10 | ecosystem: Environmental > Aquatic > Marine > Intertidal zone >...
TCAATTTTGATATCGCCGGTATCCTCAACTTTATATCCAAGGTTCTCAAGCTTTTTCTGTAAGCCAGCAATTCTCAAAGCTGAAGGACCCATATCTACCCCTCGGCGATCAGCTCCAAGATCCATTGGGAATCCTATAATGACGACATTCTCTTTTGGCATGCTTTCATTTTTTTTATTTATTACAAGAAAGTATGTTCAAAATAATTATAAAGAAAGTTATAATCTAAACCTCTCAACATCAAATAAAACTATTCATTATATTTTGTCCCGAATAATAATAAATTTAATTCAGAGTATTTATAATAATTGACATGTTACCCAGAGAAGAACCTTTTATAAATGTTGGTATTCTTACTGAAAAGAAAATAAGGTTTGAACTTTACGGAGATTTCAGTGTCTTTGGATTTAAAGATACATTTAGTGGTGTTTTTACGGCAGAATGTAAAGATGATACGATTTTATGTAAGAGCAGTAAACACAAACTGGAGGTTATGAACGAAATTGAATTTATACCTTCCGAACCTGTTTCTGAATCTTTCCTTTTAAGAGATGTAATTATAGGGAACAAATTCCATTGGGAACGCAAGGAAAAACAGAGATTCATTTATTCACTTCTTCTGAAAAGAGTAGGTGAAGAAATTATTGCTATTAACCGTATCCCGCTGGAAAGATATTTAACCAGTGTTATCTCCTCGGAAATGAGTGCAAAAAGTTCCATTGAATTGCTGGAGGCGCAGACTGTGATTGCAAGAAGCTGGGTTCTGGCACAGATTTCCAGATCCACCGAATTAAAAAAGAAAATGGAAATTCATGAAACTGCACTTGAGTTTAAGGATAAATTAATTAAATGGTATGATAGAGAAGAGCATAAATTCTTTGATGTTTGTGCAGACGATCATTGCCAAAGATTTCAGGGAGTAACTAAAATAATTTCAGAAGCATCATTTACTGCTGTGCAGCGAACAAATGGTATCGTTCTTCTTAGTGGAGGTAAAGTTTGTGATGCAAGATATTCAAAATGCTGTGGTGGAATAACAGAATCATTCGAGAATGTTTGGGAACCCGTGAAACATCCTTATTTAACTTCAATTGTAGATTACAAATTTGAACCCGAAAATTATAAACTTGACTTTTCCGATGAGGAAAATTCAACTAGGTGGATACAGGGTAGTCCCACGGCATTTTGTAATACTTCCGATGCTAAGATTCTTTCACATATACTTGTAGATTACGATAGAGAAACAAAAGACTTTTTCAGATGGAAGATTGAATATACACAGACTGAGTTAGCTGCAATTATCAAAGAGAAAAGTGGAATTGATTTTGGGAATATTGTTGATCTTGTTCCCATTGAACGGGGCGATTCGGCGAGACTGGTAAAAATTAAAATTGTCGGTACAAATAAAACATTGACCATAGGAAAAGAATTAGAGATTAGAAGAGTGTTATCGAAAACCCATCTTTATAGTTCTGCATTTATTGTAAAAAAAGTTGGTAAAAATATTCCCGGAAAATTTATTTTATATGGTGCCGGCTGGGGGCATGGAGTTGGTCTTTGCCAGATTGGTGCAGCTGTTATGGCTGAGAAAGGTTATCATTTTGATGAGATTCTTTTGCATTACTTTAAAAATTCTGAATTGAAAAAAATCTACTGATCATTTTTAATGAAGATATTATATTCTTGTCTGTCAAAAAGCTGGGGTGGGATGGAAATGTTCACGCTTACTTCGATAAACCAGCTTTTAAAAAGGGAAATAAAAGTAGAACTAATTTGTTCAGCTGATTCCAGGATTCATATCGAAGCAAATAATATGGGAATTATGCTTCATCCGATTAAAGCCGGCAGCTATTTTCATCCTTTCAAAACCTTACGGCTTTCACTGCTTATCCGGGAAAATGAATACTCAGTTGTTCACACACAAGCATCAAAAGATTTATGGTTGATTGTCCCCGCATTATTTTTAGCGAACAGTAAAATACCATTGTTTCTTACAAAACAGGTGGGATCATTCATTGAAAAAAAAGATTTTTTTCATAAATTTTTGTACCACCGTGTGACTAAGCTTTTTGCTATCAGTACTGTAATTAGAAAAAACCTTATTGAAACAACACCTGTAAAACCCGAGAAGATAGTAATTATGCCTAACGGAACAGACACAAACAAATTCGACCCTGATAATGTTAACCGGATGAAAATTCGAAACGAATATAATATCGGATCCGAAGAAATTGTATTAGGTATGTTGGGGCGTTTTACTCCAGGTAAAGGACACGAGGAATTTTTGTGGGCTGCAAAAGAATTAAATAAAGAATATAAAAATCTTCGCTTTATAATAGTTGGTGAACCTAGCAGGGGAGAAAGTGAATACTCGGATACAATAAAACAGCTTGCTAAAGAATATGAATTGAGAAATTTAATTTTCACCGGTTATAGAGAAGATATACCGGAAGTTCTTTTCGCAATGGATATTTTTGCGTTCCCTTCCCATTCTGAAGCTTTTGGAATAGCTCTTGTTGAAGCAATGGCCATGAAGAAACCATCTGTGTGCTCAAATGCTGAAGGAGTACTTGATATTGCAGTTGATGGTGAAACATCCTTCTTGTTCGAAAATAAGAATGCTGAAGACTTGAAAGCTAAACTAAAACTATTAATAGATTCAAAAGAAACCCGATGTAAGTTTGGTGAAAATGCCAGAAGAAGAGTGGTTGAAAACTTTGATATTGAAATTGTTACTGATAGAGTTATAAAGATTTATCAGGAAGAAATGAACAAAACGTCCCCGGTGAATGGCTGATAATAAAAAAATCACTGCCGTAATCTTTTCACATAATAATGAAATTACTAAACACATAATTTCAAGAATAAATAAAACCAACCTAAATTATAACACAGTTGTTATTTCAGATGTTGGAGTTGGGGAAACAGATAATATCTCCTTTATTAAAACGGATTATCTTTTTAGCGGAAATACAATCAACAAGGTTGTAAATCAGGCTGAAACACCTTATTTATTGTTGATAAATGCCTGCTGTGATGTTGAACTATCTGCAGAATCAATTAAAACTCTTATTTCACAATCTGAAAAAACAAACGCTGGCTGGGTGTATTCCGACTATTACGATAAAAAGAAAAATGAGTTGGAGCTGCACGCACTTATTGATTATCAAATCGGGAGCGTGAGAGATGATTTTGATTTTGGTTACTGCTATCTGGTAAACGCAGATTTTGCCAGAGAGATTCTGCACGATTTCGTCTCTGTAAAAAATAATTTTCTTTATTCCGGTTTATATGATTTAAGACTAGCTATTTCGCGAAAGTATTCTGTAATCAGAATTTCCGAACCAGTTTATTCTGTAATAAGTACTTACGAAACAGATGCTTCAAAAAAAATGTTTGAATATGTTGATCCCAAAAACTTTGAAGTGCAAATTGAAATGGAAAAAGTTGCAATAGAGCATTTAAAAAAGGTTGATGCATATCTTGATTCATCTACAATGAAGTCAATAAATTTTAAAAATGATTTTAATATCGAATCTTCAATTATAATTCCGGTTAAGAACCGGGCAAACACAATTGAAGAAGCAATTAACTCAGCTTTAAAACAGAAGACAAAATTTAAATTCAATATAATTGTAGTTGATAATCACTCAACTGATGGTACTTCGACGATTGTTAAAAAGATTGCACAAGCAAGTAAAAAAGTTATTCATATAATTCCCCCAAAAAATGATTTGGAGATAGGAGGATGCTGGAATGAAGCTATCTTTCATCCCAAATGTGGCAAATTTGTTGTTCAGCTGGATAGTGATGATTTGTACTCTGATGAAAATACTTTGCAAAAAATCATTGATAAATTTTATGAAGGGAATTGTGCAATGGTAATTGGAAGTTATAAACTAACTGATTACGATTTGAATGAAATCCCGCCAGGAATAGTTGATCATCGTGAGTGGACCGATGATAATGGTCATAATAATGCACTAAGAATTAATGGACTTGGTGCACCACGCGCATTTTATACCCAAATCGCAAGAGAAACAAAATTTCCTAACGTAAGTTATGGAGAAGATTACGCAATGGGGCTGGCTGTATCGCGTCAATACAAAGTTGGGAGAATATTTGATCCAATTTATCTTTGCAGAAGATGGAAAGGGAACACAGACGCATCACTTTCGATAGAAAAGCAGAATGCCAATAATTATTACAAAGATTCTCTTCGGACAAAAGAAATAATTGCCCGCCAGGAACTGAATAAAAGTAAAGCGAAAAAATGAGTTTGCCTGCTCAAAAAATATTGAATGATCCGTTTGTAAAAAATTTAATTGACCAGGATAATTATGTGGAAGCAGCAAAATATCTGTTTCATACTCAACTAAGTAATTGGGAATTGCTAAGCAAAAACTATGAAGCGCTAGAAAATATTCAAACAAAATCATTCTGGTATGATGGTTTCAAAATAAATGTTCAATTCAATCCAGAAAGAATTAAATCAACTGCTGCAGAAGTTGATGAGAACTCTATAGCAAACAGAGATTGCTTCCTATGTGTTGATAATATTCCCGAAGAACAAAAAGGTATTATACTTCTCGATAAGTTCCTTCTGCTTTGTAATCCTTATCCGATATTTCCTCAGCATTTTACAATCAATTCGTTATTACATCAACCGCAGAGAATACAAGAATATTTTGACGATATGCTTCGATTGGCAAAACAACTCGCACCAAGCTATACAATAATTTATAATGGACCAGCTTGTGGTGCTTCTGCTCCGGATCATTTTCACTTCCAGGCAGGGACTAAATTATTTATGCCTATTGAAGATGATATTCAACAGCTTGCAAACGAATATGGGGTCGTAATTAATGAAAATGATAAAATGAAAATGTCTTTTATTGATGATGGAATAAGAAGAATGGTATTTATTGAATCTAATGAAAAATCGGAAATCAATAATATTTTTAAGAAAGTATTTAGTCTTTTTGAAAATCTGGCTTCTAATTCCGTTGAACCAATGGTAAATATAATTTGCAACTACGAAATGGAAGTTGGCTGGAATGTAATAATCTTTCTTAGAGAAAAACATCGTCCGGACTATTTTTTGCGTAAAGATCCTGAAAAGATTTTAGTCAGCCCTGCTGCGATTGATTTAGGAGGGGTTTTGATAACACCGCGTGAAAGTGATTTTAAAAGGATGAATAAAGAATTAGTCGGCGAAATATTAAATGAAGTTTCTCTCAACCCTCAAAAATTTTCTTTGTTAGCAGAAAATTTTACTAAGATGTTTTTCTAATCCTGCAAACCTGAAGGCGTTTGAGGTGTGGAGATTATCCTTGTAAATATTTCCCATCTTTTAGCAAGATTATTTTCTGTCCCTCCGTTCTTCTCTATATAATCGCTTATTATTTTTTTACCGACGTCATAAGTAATTACGTAGCTTCTGTAAGTTTCAATAAACGAAAGATATTTTTCAGCTCTTTCTTTTGTACGAAGCTGAAATTTTTGAAGCCAGTTAACGGTTTCCTCTTCTGTCCAGGCACTATCAAGATAATTTCTTGCTGCGAAAACCCCGCTTCCAATTAATTTATTTTGCAGTGAATCAATTTTATAATATAGATCAGCGCCAGTTGTATCTAATCCGGCAAGAGGGAACAGGACTTCTTTTTCAAATTTAATTCTTTCCTCTCCCGGAAACAGGATTTCTACACAATAATTTGCGGTTCCCTCCGCAATTAGTGATTGAGGGGAATAAAGCGGATAGACAGTATATTCAATCCAACCTTTATCTTTTACAAGGTTTTTTTCAAGCAGAACATTATAAACATGATGTCCCGGATAACCTTCGTGTGAGGCAAGACCAACCGGATTATCAATATAAACCGGGAAATCCGTAGCAATCTGTATCACACTGAAAAAATTTCCTTTGAACCAGTTGTATGCACCCCATGGTTTTTCCTCAACATATTCAACCTTAAATTTTTCACCTTCAGGAAGCTGAATGTATTTAGCTGTTCTTTTTCTGCATTCATTTATAGCTGCATCAAAGACTGCCGCAACTTTTTCTTCCGGAATCTGAAATCGCTTTTTAAAGTTTATTATCCTTTCGTTAATATTACCTTTACCCGGAAGTAACTTATTAAGTTCGTCAATTATCTTTTGAAAATATTCTTCGCTTTGGACCGGGCCAGATACATCATAAAATGCTTTTGACTCCAGATCAAAAGGGAGCTCCGTTCCGTTTAGGACTGCTATTTTAGCTTTGACAGCAAGAATCTGTTTGTAAAGATATCTGTAACGGAGAGTTTCAAGTCCAGTTGCTTTATACTGACTTAAGGATTCAAGCTCGGTTAATAGAGAATCTGCAGCAGAGTTTAATTGATTATAAACATTTGAATTGAAAGAAAGATTTTTTTTGGATGGTTTCCATTCTTCCGGTCCGTAATAAGCATCTACATAAAGAGGATCATACTGACCAACATTTAAAACAAGCTTTACATATCCCTCAGCAATACTGTTCATTTTTATTTCAAGATCGCTTAGTTGCTGATGTTCTTTTTTGTCACCGCAAGTTATAAAAAACAATGTAAAAATTGTGAAGAGTAATAATTTGTTTTTTCTGCTTACTTTTTTCATTTGCGAAGTGCTTTCCTAATCTTTTATAAATCTTTTGATAACGTAGTAAGGGCCTTTACTGTTTTATAGTTTCTTGTTGTTGCATAAAGCTTCAGTTTCTTTTCGAAAAAATTATTGTTCAGCTTTGCTTTACCCTAACCATTTGGAACAAACAGGTAAATTGTATTATCATTCAAACTAAACTCTTCGGGCGAGTAATCAATTTCTTTTAGCATTTTAATATTATCCGGCGATGGGTTTTCAGATAGAAATGTAAAATAAATTCTTTCAATATCTTTAGTTTTATCCTTTAGGAATGGATTAATCTTTAATACGTGTTCAAGCTCGTCGGGTGTTTTTAGTATAACATTAACCGGGAAACCAAATTTGCTCAAAATTTTCTTTTCAATTTTAGAACGGATTGTCTTTTTATTAATTGAATTTCCTGTGAATAAAACATTGCCGCTTTGAATATAGGTTTGAACGTTCGTAAACGATAAATCTTCGAAGAGAACTTTTAGGTCAGACATTTTTATTTTTTTCTGACCGCTTACATTGATCCCCCTTAATAAGGCAATAAATTTTTCCATTACTCTAATTTCAATATCAGGTAGCTTATTCCGTTTATAGTATAAATAAGCTTATTTTCTTTAACCAGAACAAATTCACTAGTTATAAGATTTTTAGCTCTTCTTATATTATAAAAAGATGGCACAGTTAAATTTACTTCTTGTCTCTTTTCATATTTATTAAGAATGATAAGTATCCTTTCGTTCATATCAGACCGCAGGTAAGCATAAATATTTTTGTCGGCTTGCAAAGTTAAAAAATCTCCGTATCTGAGTGCTGGATGATCATCTCTTATGTGAACCAACTTGCTTACATCTTTGAATGTTTGCTTTTCATTTTGGTTCAACCCGTCACTAAATCGCATCATTCGTCTGTTATCAGGATCTGAAGCTCCCGTCATTCCAATTTCATCACCGTAATAAATTACCGGCACACCCGGAATTGTTAAAATATATGTGAGGTACAACGTTAATTTTTCGTAGCTTGAAGCATGATCGACTTCGGGCGGATTATTCCAGGCGTATTCACTGGCTTTTCCATCGTTAATTTCCAAGTCACCATCTGCCATAGCCATATATCTGATTTTATCATGACTATCAGCAAGGTTTCCCATTAAATGATTAATACCATAAACCTGGAAAGTTTTTTGCATTTGTAAATCAAGTAGCTCAAATGAATTTTCTTTTTTAAGAAAAACGGGGATAGCAATATCGTAAAGATTAAAGTTAAATTGAGCATCAAGCTGACCGTTGTTCACATAAGAGCTTATAAGATCAAACCCTCCGAAAGTTTCACCAATCTGATAAACTTTTGTCTCTTCCGGTATTTCAATTCTCTCCTTTATTTTTTTTGTCAGCAGTCTCCAGAACTTATTCGGAACATGCTTCACTGCATCGTGTCTGAAGCCATCAGCATGAGTTTCTTCCAGCCACCAGACAGCGTTATCAGTCATAGTTTTCAAAGCTTCTTTTGAATGAACATAATCAAACGAAGGAATATATGGTTCAAACCAGGTTGTTAGGCGATATTCATCCCAGAGACGCAAATTTTTTCTTCCGTCCGGCAGATCGAGCTTACCAAACCAATCACGATGATTTTTCCATAAAGGATTTTCTTCATGAACGTGATGAGCAACGTAATCAAGTAAAACTTTAATACCATGATTATGTGCTTTGTTAATCATTTCCTTGGCTAGCTTCATATCTCCAAAGTGTTCTTCAACACCCTCTAATGAAACAGGCCAGTAGCCATGATACCCAGTATAATATCTGTGTGGAGGTGGATATTCTCTGTATGCTTTATCTGTATTGTCAACTATAGGAGAAATCCAGAAGGTGTTCACACCCAGGGAGTCAAAATAACCATCATTAATTTTGTCAAGGATTCCCCTTAGATCACCGCCGTTATAATTTGCTTGTTTAAAAAGTGAATCGTGAACAATCGGCTTGTCATTTGTAGAATCACCATCGTTGAAACGATCTATCATCATTGAATAGATTATCGCATCCTGCCAGCTTTTAGGGGAATTGTTGTCAACCGGTTTGCCATCAATAATACGTGTTGATTGAATATTAGTAAACTTATCTCCTGTGCGAACAGCCACTCTCAATAATCGTTCACCCTCAATCAGATCATCCGGAAAAAGTAAAGATATTTTATTCTCATTAACTTTGATGAGATTGATATTGACCAACTGATTATCCAGAAGCGCAACAACGTTTGTCTCGTTTATACTTGATGGTCCTGCTCCTTCAAAATAGTAATTGTATTTTTTTACCTGGTCTTCAGCCTGATAATTCAAACAGTGAAGATATATATTGTCTTCTTTTGACGGTTCAATAATTATTACAGAATTAAAATCTCCGAGACCGTTCGGTACTTTAACCGGATTTTTCGGATCAATAAGCTCAGCACCATCGACAAAAAATTTGTATTCATATCTGCCCGGATCAAGCGGAATGCTTATTTCGTAAATTCCTTTACCTTCTATATCACTCATTGGAAGGCTGTTGCGATCCCAGCTGTTGAATTGTCCGAATAGATTTACTCGTTTTGGTTTGCCTTTCGGTTTGTAAGTGAAGTGATATTTTTTCCTCGGTTGTAGCTTGAAAGGTATTTCGTATTTCTGGTTTTCAAAAGTAAATTCAAGCAAGTCTAATCCTGTAAAACCATCATTCACTTTAATCTTTAAAATATTATTAGCAGAGTCATAATTAACCGTTACATTTGGATTCGGAGAAAAAGCAAGATTGTAATTCTCCGCGTAAAATAAATCGCTTATTACAATTTCTTCTTCTATTCCTTCTTTAAGGTTAACCGGCTGAATAATATCCTGAATTTTTTGTGAGTGGTTCTGTGAGCAGCTGAAAAACAAAAGAAGCAGGAATGGCAGGTAATAAAATATTTTCATTATCTTTTTTGAACAATTGAATGTAATTTGTTGGACAAAGTTACTAATCAGTGAGGGAAAAATCCGAGTAAAATTCTTTTCTCTTTGGGAATTTCAGTTATAATCTTATCTCAACTCTTTGATGTTATCAAGCGTAAAACAGTGATCATGTTTCTTCATCCCTATTTTAGGATAATAATTAATTGCTGCAGGAGCAGAGAGCAGAATAATTTTAGCCTGAGGTGCTGCCTTTTTTGTTTCTTCAATTAATCTCTTTCCTATACCCAAGTTTTGAAAATCAATATCCACTGCTAAATCCGACAAATATGTGCAATAAACAAAATCTGTAATTGAACGAGCAACACCAATAAGTTTTCCGTCCTTTCTTGCAGTGATATTCAGGTTTGCATTATCACACATCTTTTTTATTCGTTCGAAATCATCAACCGGTCTTCGTTTGCCCAAAGTACTTTTGTTCAATACATCTATGAATTCAGAAGGATCGAGAGTTTTTTCAACTTTGTAAATGATATTAGTCATAGCTTTGATAAATGGATATCATCAATCCAGACAGTACCAATACCATTTACCATAATATTTAGCTTTATCTGGTTGGGCATTTCACCTTTTCTTAAATTGAATACAGTTCTGATTGTCTTCCAATCTGTTGTACCAGATATAACAGAATCAAATCCTCTAGAGAAGAATTCTCCTTTGTCTTTTAATACGCACCACATTTCCAGTAAAGCCTGCCCTTTGAGCGATTCAGATTTAACGTTTGCTTCATAAATTATTTGTGTGTTATCATCCTTAACATCGCTAAAAGAATAAAGCGGAATTACAACCGGTCCTGTAGCTGCAATTTTAATAGAGCCATTGCCATCACTTGAAACGGATTTATCAAATTGAATTCCTGATTGAGTGATAATGCCGCTCAGATTATCAACAGGGAAATATTTAAGTTCTGCTGATTTGTTCTGCAAATTACAGGAGACGAATGAAAATAAAAGAACAAAAAAGACTTTATTTAAATGTTTCAGCATGTTAACCACTCCGTGTAGTTTATTACTAGAAGTTTAACATAGAATTAATTAAAAAAAGCGAAGAACAATTTCTCATCCTTCGCTTTAAAGATCAAAAGCCAGAATTACTTTAATACTGCATCTTTAGCAGCTTTACCAATTCTAAACTTCAAAACTTTTCTTGCAGGAATTACAATTGTTGCTCCGGTTGCAGGATTTCTTCCCATTCTCTGCTGTCTCTGGGAAACGGTGAGTTTACCAAGCCCTGGAATAACAAAATCTTTTTTAGCCTCTTTATACGAGAGCTTAACAAACTCATCTAAAAACTGTCCGGCAACTTTTTTCGTAGTTCCGGTCTTCTTAGCAAGATGGTCAATAATTTGACCCTTCGTCATTGATTTAGCCATGTGATCCCTCCGATTAAATTATTATTGTTACTTACAGCGTTAAAATAATTAATATTTACCTTAATCAAAATATTTTTTGAAAATAAATTCTTCCCAAACCCCTATAAATAAAGGGCTTGATGAGGATGCGGATTTAGTGGGTTAAAGTGTTTTGTTATTGTACTTTTTTGCTCATCCATAATTCTATATTTTATTTTAGTGAAATGAAGAAAATTATTTCAAAGCACAATTAATGTTAAAGCAGCTTTCAGCACTCATACTTTTTTCTGCTCTTTCATACCCTCAAAGTGGCGATTCCTTAACAATTCAAAACATTCAAACCCAGTTAGATACATCAATAACTTCTGTAGTCGATACAATTTCAGTCACTGATACTACTAAAACAACCGAGTCGGCTCAAAAAGATACACTAGCCCCAATCCAGGGAGAGCCGCTTACGGATGTTAGTACTATTATTAACAAAAGAACATTTCTGTTTGATAACTACCGGTACACCGGGGATCTTCTTCGGTCATTTAGTCTCAATTTTATAAAAGATCTGGGTTTTATCGGCTATCCGAACGAAAGTTTTATTTATGGAGTGGGCAATAACGCAATAAGCTACCTACAGGATGGGGTGCTAATGAATAACCGCTATACAAATTCTCTTGATCTCAACCTTGTCCAGAGTGAAGATCTTGATTCAATAGAAATTGTTCCTTCACCCAGGGGATTTTTATACGGATCTTATAACAATCCGGTTACAGTTAATTTTATTACAAGGGATTTTATTTCCACGGAACCTTATTCACGAATAAAATATTACGAAGGACCGAATGGCGAAGCGATGATTGACGGAAAGTTTTCTGCAAGGGTTGCAAAAAGGTGGAACCTTGCTTTCCAGTTAACAAACAGATCAAAGGATGAAACTTTTGTAAACACCGGTCTTAGTCTCTGGCAGGCAAATACAAAGCTAAAATATTTTTTATCGAATTCTATTAACATATCCGCTTCATACTATTATGTTCGTAAAAAGCAGGGGCTAAACGGGGGCGTTGATTTGGATAGCTTGAATAAAATCTCCAGCGACCCCAACAAAGATCTTTATAACCCCTTTATTGCACCAGTTATTAATCCAAATCAGAAACTTGGCGTAACTCAGCATAACTTTGGTTTAAGAACACTGGCCAAACCATTTGATAATTCTAAATTGGATTTATCACTTTATTATAGGTATGGGCTTGATGAGTTGAGAGATTTTCAGGATAGTATTTATATTAATCGGGATTTAGAAGAAAAAGTATTAGGAGCTAATCTTGATTACTTCCAAAGGATTAACTCTGTTTCGTTGCGATTATTTTCATCATATGAAAGCAATTCTTACCAGGATAAAAATCAAAATATTTTCAATGGAATTACTACTTACGAGAACAATGAAAATTTAGATGTGGATATTTTTAACATAGGTGGAATATTCTCTTTCTATCTGTTTGATGATAACTTCAAAGCATCAGTATTTTTTAAGCACAATAGTCCAGGGAAGAATTATACAAGCAGAACTGGAAAAGGAATTGATTTAAATTATAGTTTACTGAATAAATTGAAATTTTATTTAGGTATCTCGAGCTATGAAAATTATAATTCTCAAGATGCACGTTCCTTTGAAGCTGGTGCGATGTTCAATTATTATAAATTGTTTATTGACTTCAAGTATTTTGACACTGATTATAATTTATATAAACCAGAAATATTTTATGGTCCAAGGACATTGGAAGTAATTCCAACTACTAACGTCAAAGGATTAGGATTGGTTTTAAATTATAAATTTTGGATGCTACTTGTAGAAACTAATACCTCGTATTATTTCAATCATTCCCGGATTATCCCAGAATGGCAATTCGTTGGTGGACTATATGTCAATGATCTATTTTTTGATGATAATCTGGATCTCAAAGCTGGATTAAAATTTTATTATACTGGAAAGATTAATTCTTATTGGCAAGTTGGTACTAATATTGAACCAACCAACAAACTCGATTTCACTTTAGCAGGGGAAATAAAAAAGGTTGCAATTTTTTATTTTATCTGGGAAAATTTATTCGGAAACCAATATTACATCACTCCATATTACCCCATGCCGGAGAGAAATATAAGATTTGGTTTAGCGTGGGAGTTGTTTAATTAATTTCCGGAATGTCATTGCGATCCCGCTTTAGCGGGAGAAGCAATCTGTAAATTAAAGATTGCTTCGTCGTTACACTCCTCGCAATGACAGTGTAGTAGAAACTACAAGCTCAGCATTTCTTTAAACTTAACAGCCTGTCTTCGGGAGACTTCAACTTTGTGCCCGTCTTTCAGCTTGACGAGCAAACCACCGTTTAACCACGGCTCAATTGAATCAACCCACTTCAGATTTATGATGTGTTTTCTGTTTGCACGGAAAAATACTTTACTATCAAGTCTTTCATCAAGATAATTTAGTGTGCGGAGTATTAGCGGTTTATTTTCTTCAAAGAAAAGCCGTACATAATTACCTTCAGATTCAAAAAGTCTTATCTTTTCTAATTTCACAAACCAGCAGCGGTCGCCATCTTTTACGAAAACCTGGTCGGTCTCGGTAAGATTTTCTTGATCTGATTCAATGGCAACTCTTTTTCTACCCTTTTCAATTAATTTGTTGACTGTCTCCTCAAGTCTTTTGGGTTCTATCGGTTTTAGAAGATAATCAAGTGCGTTATACTCAAATGCTTTCAGAGCATATTCATCATAAGCTGTTGTAAACACAACGATAGGAACGGCATCCAGTTCTTCAAGCATTTCAAAACCGGATTTACCCGGCATTTGTATATCAAGAAAGATAAGGTCCGGTTTAAGTTCATTTATTTTTTCGAGTGCATCTTCTGCATTTACTGCTTCCCCCACAACTTGTAGGTCTTTAAAAGGCGTTAACAGTCTTTTTAATTCTGTGCGTGCTAATCTTTCGTCGTCAACTATTAAAGCTTTCATTTTCTCCTCCGATTTATTTTAGCGCAATGGTGTTAAATCTGATTTATTCCGATATCGTCGGGATTGGAATTTCAACTTCTGCAAGAACGGTTTCCCCGTTCTCATTTTTTATAGAAAAATTTGCGTTTTCACCGAAGAGCAAGTTGAGCCTGTGTTTAGTGTTGCTTACACCAAATCCACTAGAGTTTTTCAATTGCTCTTCACTGAAATGACCACTGTTCCTGATCTCAATTTTTAATTTTGATCCGTTTTCTGTCGAAAGTACTTTGGATGTTAACTTGATCTCGCCGCCTCTAGTTTGTTTAGAAACGCCGTGCTTTATACCATTTTCTACCAGTGTTTGTATCATCATCGGCGGGATCTCTATTTTTTCAGTAGCCTTATCAACATCTAATTTATAATTTAATCTGTCTTCAAATCTGATTCTTTCCAGATCGAGATAATTTTTTACTGTTTCAATTTCATCCTCTAGCGGAACCCTTTCCATCCTTTCCATCTGCAATGAATAACGAAGTATGTTGGATAGTTTTGTTATTGCTACCTTCGCTGATTCAGGGTCTTCCTCTATCAGTGCGCGGATACTGTTCATTGCATTGAACATAAAATGAGGGTTTAGCTGTGACTTTAAAGTTCTCAGCTCGTAATCTTTAACGGCAGCTTCCCATATCAATGATTCAATTTCTTTTTTCTTATAGTTTTCCATGTAGTGAACAACAAAGTAAATCAGGCTCCACAAAAGAGTAATTCCACCAAGGTTTATTACCCCAGCAAGGGGGCGTGCAATGTTAAATTCTTCCTGGTTCATTGTCCCGGCAATGTAGCTAGCAGCAAATACAAACGCATAAATAATAGTCCCCGTGATTATGCTTGCGAGAAGCACTCTCGGGATAGTGTTTTTGAGCGGAAGATTGAGCCAATTCTTTTTTCTAATTATTCTGCGAAGAAGATGTGTGAACAATATTCCAAGTGCACCAAGAAATATCCAGACAAGAATTCTCTGCCACGGAAGCTCTTCAATTGATGAAATAATGAAAAGGTTGATTGCAACAAAAAACATCCATCCTGCAATCTGGCTGACCCAGTAGATTTGTTTACGACTTAATTTCATAGCTTTTCCCGGATGCTGCCCTTTTGTTGAATCCTGAAAATTATGAGGTATTTTTTTCTCTCTACTCATCAAATATAATCTTATTCTTTCTTAAGGTAAATTCAATTTGAATCGTTTTATAAGGACAATTAAGCCCCGCTTGCAAGACGGGGCTTTTTTTCTAACTCAAACTTATTTAGTTAACCGGTGAGCGATGGATTAATTTTTACTGCAGGTAATATAAAATGATAGAAGGATTTATTCAGTTTTCTTTTTTGAGGGATCTTGTCTTAAATTTTCTACAACGAAAGTATGTCACTATAAATTATAAAAGCCATAAGCAACAATAATAATACAAAGCCAGTATTGTTTATAGCCATTTTAACCTTAACCGGAATCTCTCTCCTGAAAATTGTTTCGATTATTATCATCAGCAAATGACCGCCGTCGAGAACGGGGAAAGGCATAATATTAATTAACGCAAGGCTCAGACTAAGAACCGCAAGGAAGTAAAGAAAGCTTTCAATACCAACATCGGCAGATTTTGCTGCGAGTTTTGCAATCCTTACCGGTCCGCCAAATGCCTTACCGAATTCAACCTGACCTGAGATAACTTTGCTGCCTACACTGAAAGTTAATCTTGAAAGATTTACTAAATCAGCTCCGGCTACATAGAATGACTCAAAGAAGCCGAAAGTTTTAAATTCTGATTTCCCCTCAAATATGTCATTTATTGCAATACCGATTTTGCCATCGCCTCCCGGGATGACTGCAAGGTTTAGAGTATCTTTTCCCCTTAGTACTTTTGCCTGGAGTTCTACACCTGCATTTTGAGATACTAAATCTATAAACTCTTTGGCACCGCCTAAGTTTTTACCGTTAAGTGAAAGAATAATATCTTTTGAAAGTAAACCTGCCTTTTCAGCCGGAGTATCTTTAAATACTTCTGCAACATAAGGTTTAAATCCTTCGGGAGTTATTAATTCGCCCTTCTTTTCAATATCGGGAATTTTATTTCGCGGAATAAACAGATTTTTTTCTGCGTCGTTTCTTTCTACCTTTATATTAAGATTGTCACCGATAGTATTTATATACACTTCAGATCGGATATCATCCCAGTTAGCCACTGCTACACCGTTTATTGATTTGATTACATCACCCTCTTTAAATCCAAGCGAATCGGCAGGGCTGCCATTTTCAACATAACCAACTGTTGTAGTAAGTGTAACAGGTTTTCCTTTAAAATAATTTGCGCCCCAGAAAATGAGGATTGCAAGCAAGAGATTCATAAATACGCCGGCGGTAATTACAAAAGTTTTCTGCAGGAAATTTTTAGAACGGAACTCGAATGGCTGTGGTTCTTTATTTGCAAATTCAGTGTCAAAACTTTCATCAACCATCCCGGCAATTTTAACATAACCGCCAAGGGGCAATAACGAAAGTCTGTAATCTGTATTTCCTTCACCATCAAAATCTTTTGGAAGTTCTCCAAAAGAAAAACCTGATTTCTTGTTGTATCCGAAAAGCCTTTTACCGAAACCAATTGCAAAAACATCGGCACGCATACCTGTCATTTTGGCTGCAAGGAAGTGTCCCAATTCGTGTATAAAAACGAGTATTCCAATGGTAATCGCGAAATAAATTATATAATCCATTAAAGATGATTCTCCATTTAGGTTAGTGTAATAACATATTCTCTTGTTTTTTTATCGTATTCGAAGATCGTTTCCAAGTCGGGAGTAAAGCAGTTTTCAACTTTATCTAAAGCTTTATTTATAAGCAAGGGAATATGAGAGAACTTTATTTCTTTTTTTAAAAATTTACCTACTGCAACTTCATTTGCAGCGTTCAAAATGCATGGTGCAATACCGCCTTCATTAATAGCTTCAAGCGCAAGTTTCAGGCACTCAAATTTAGTAAGATCAGGTTCAAAGAAAGTTAACGATCCAATTTCTGGTAAACTCGTTCTCTCAAAATTATTTTGAAGTCTTTCTGGAAAAGTCAGGGCATACTGGATAGGCAGCTTCATATCGGGCAAACCTAGCTGGGCTTTGATTGAGCCGTCTACAAACTGAACCATCGAATGAATAATTGACTGCGGATGAATTACAACCTCTATTTTGTCCACTTGTAATCCGAACAACCAGTGCGCTTCAATTACTTCCAATCCTTTATTCATCATAGTAGCTGAATCAATTGTAATCTTGCTGCCCATTTTCCAGTTGGGGTGATTGAGCGCTTCATCTAAGGTTGCATTCTCAAAAAACGATTTCTCTTTGTTTAAAAATGGTCCGCCGGAAGCCGTTAGAATGAGCTTTTCAACTTCGTTTAAATTTTCACCAATCAGACATTGATAAATTGCGCTATGCTCAGAATCAACAGGAATAATTTCCGAAGCATTTTCACGACAAAGATTTGTTACCAGCTCACCGGCAACAACCAAAGTTTCCTTGTTGGCAAGTGCAATTCTTTTTCCTCTCTTAACTGCTTCGATAGTTGGAGCGAGCCCGGCAAACCCAACCATCGCTCCCATAAAAATATCGTACTCGGCGTCAATAGAAACTTTGATTAATCCTTCTTCTCCAACTAATAACTCGCAGCCATTCGGAATTCTTCCATAAATTTTTTTAGCTGAATTTTCATCTCTAACTACAACAAGCTTCGGTTTAAATTTCTTGATTTGTTCAAGAAGTAATTCTGTATTTGAATTTACTGTAAGTCCGGAAACTTCAAACTCATCTTTAAAACTGCTGATTACATTAAGACAATTTACCCCGATTGATCCGGTTGAGCCAAGTATAAAAACTTTCTTCATTAAGTCTAAAAATACTGAAAAACAACCGAAAGTTAAGTTCTTTTATCATATCTTCACTTAAGTAATCAAATGGTTAAATGATTGAAATATAAACCCTTAATTGACCTTGAAAGCGAGCAATAAATCCTTATTTTGTTGCAGTATGAAAAAGACAATTATGATAATAATCATTACTGTGCTCCCTTTTTTTGTTCAGGCACAAGTAAAAAACGATCACAAATTTGCACTCGCTCAGAGCTATGAACAGGTAGGAGATTATGATTCGGCTACGAAGCTTTACGAGGAATTATACTTATCAGATCCTTCAAATACACAATTAATTAGTTCACTGTATCGCGTTTATTTACAGAAAAAAAATTATGCTGCTGCGGTAAACGTCCTTGAAGAAAGAATTAAACGAGAACCGGATGATATCACCGCTTATGGGATGCTGGGTTCAGCATATTATTTAATGGGGAATGAAGAGAAGGCATTTGAATCGTGGGATAAACCATTCTACTCGGGAAAAGTTAATCCACTCTTTTACAGAATAATTGGCGAATATGCAATTGAGAGAAGAGCTTTTGAAAAGGCAATTGAATTATATGAGAAAGGTAAAGAAGTTTCTAATGATAAAATACTGTATGCTTATGACCTGATACAACTCTATTCAATAACAATGCAGTTTGAAAAAGCAGCGCAGGAATGCTGTTTTATTCTTTCCACAGATCCATCACAGCTGCAGACAGTTCAGCTAAGAATTCTTGAAAATATTAACAGACCGGGTGCACTTGATGCGACTTTAAAAGTTATTGAGGATTGTGCCGATAAGAATATCATCAGTTTTTCTTACTTGCTTGCACGTTTATATACTGAAAAGAAATCATTTGATAAGGCTTATGAAACTCACCTTTATATAGATGAAAGACAATTAAGCAAAGGAAGAGATCTTTACCAGTTTGCTCAACAGATGTTTGCAGAGAAGGAATACAAATTATCCTCCGAAGTTTTTAAGAAAATTACAGACCGATATCCCGATTCGCCGATTATTTCCCAGGCGGAGCTAGGATATGCCCGATCGCTCGAAGCTTCTCTTCTTGGAGAATATGAAAAAACTCTTCCACTTTGGAAACCATATTTTCCGCTGAAGAAATTTCAATCCGAAGAAACTGAGAAAGTGTTAAATGCTTTTTCTGTTGTAACAAATTTATATAAACATTCAGAACCGGCTTACGAGAGTATACTTAGAACAGCAAATATTAAATTTTATCTTTTAAATGATTATGAAGATGCCCGCAGGCTTTTAAATATTATTATCAATGAAGCACCTCTTTCAAAAAATTCCGGCGAAGCTTACCTTGAATTAGGGAACATAGCTCTCATTGAGGGAAACCTTGATGAATCTGAAAAAGATTATTCGGCTGTATTAGATCTTAAGAATGCAAGTACCGATGAAAAGAATGAGGCAGTTTATCAACTTGCAAAAGTTAATCTTTATCAGGTTAAGTTTGATGAGGCCCGCAAAATGATCTCAAAAGTACTTACGGATTTAAAAGATAATTCAGCAAACGATGCTCTTGAACTTTCTTTATTATTGAATCCTGATATGAGTGATTCGTCTAACCTAATGATTTTTGCACAGGCTGAATTTCTCGTCGAGCAGAGAAGGTTTGATGAAGCGGCAATCGACTATAAGAAACTTGTCGAGAATCAACAGGCTTTTATTTTGCAAGCTATTTCGGAAATAAGATACAGCGAAATGATGATAGCTGTTGATAATTATCCCGAAGCGATATCTGTGCTTGAAGGTATTTCTTCTGAAGGAGGAAAAAATATTTATGCAGATAAAGCCGTATATTTGCTTGGAAAGATTCATCAGTTTGGACTAAAAAATTATGGTAAAGCCCAGGAATTTTACCAGAAACTTTTAGCCGATTATCCTAAATCTATCTATAACGATGATGCAAGAGAACAACTTTTATTATTACAAAATAAACCGGGTACTTGAATGAATAAGAAACCAGGACAGAAGATAGTTCAATGTTCTTTCTGCGGAAGGGAAGGACACGAAGTCGGAAGTATGATTGCCGGACCGGACGTTTATATCTGCGACATCTGCATTGCCAGCAGTGTTGATATCCTGAAGAATAATCTAGCAGCTTATCAGAATTCGCGCAATAAAGAAAAATACAATCACACTCCTGCAACAATTAAAAAACAGCTTGATGAGTACGTTATCGGGCAGGATCGAGCAAAGAAGGTTCTTTCGGTTGCTGTTTATAATCATTACAAAAGAATTAGTACTCGCTCAACATTTTTTGAACTTGATGACGTTGAAATTGAAAAAAGTAATATTATGTTGATAGGTCCTACGGGCGTGGGAAAAACACTTCTTGCACAAACTCTTGCAAAGATTCTCGATGTTCCTTTTGCAATTGCTGACGCGACTACATTAACAGAAGCTGGCTATGTAGGTGATGACGTTGAAACAGTTCTTGTTCATCTCCTTCAGGCAGCTGATTATAATCTTGACAGAGCGCAGAAGGGAATAGTATATATTGATGAAATTGACAAGATAGCGCGGAAGAGCGAAAGTACATCAATCACACGTGATGTTTCGGGCGAAGGCGTGCAGCAGGCACTTTTAAAAATATTGGAAGGAACAAATGCAGGCGTTCCTCCTAAAGGCGGAAGAAAACATCCCGAGCAAAGTCTGATTAACATTAATACAAAAAATATTCTTTTTATTCTTGGCGGTGCATTTGACGGTATTGATAAAATTATCGCTGCAAGGATCAACAAAAATAAAATGGGTTTTGCAAGGGATGTAAAAGACAAAGAACAAGATGAAGAGCTTCTTAAATTTATTCAGCCGGAAGATTTGCTGAAGTACGGATTAATACCGGAGCTGATTGGAAGAATCCCAGTTGTCGCTCCTCTTCATCAGCTTAGTAAAGAAGCAATGAAGAGTATTTTAACTGATCCGAAAAACGCTATACTGAAACAGTATAAGAAACTATTTTTGATGGAAAGTGTTGAGCTGGAGTTTGACAAGTTTGCTATCTATGCAATTGTTGAAAAGGCTATGGTAAAGAAAACCGGTGCCCGTGCACTTCGTTCTATTGTGGAAGATATTATGCTGGATATTATGTATGAGCTGCCTAATAAAAAAGATGTTGAAAAATGTGTGATTACAGGAGACGTAATAGAAAAAGGGGATGAACCGATATATATAAAGGCGGAAAAGAAATCTGCGTAATTTTAATATTGCTTTATTGTTGCATTGTTAAATTGTTTATAACAATACAATAATTTGACAATTCTATTTATGCTATCAATATGATCAGAAACGTCATCAAAATATTTGTTACTTTCATTCTGTTTTCAGTATCAGCCTTTCCCCAATCAAAACTTCTTATATATATGGATTTAAGCCAGACAGATCATCTTAAGGCTTACGGAATTACTTACCGTGCACTTACAAAAGGTTACAAAGCTGATTGGCTTTTAAATTATCGCGGCGGTTCATTTATGATTGATTACAGTAATGAGCTTGCTGCAGAGTGCAGACTTCAAGGTGTGGCTTTTGAACCGGTTTCGCTTTCACAAACGACGGATATTTATTCATTTGTTCAGAGTGAAGAAAATAATATGGATGTTGTAAGACTTGAGAAGGCACCAAAGATTGCAGTTTATGTTCCGCCCGGTTTCCAACCTTGGGATGATGCTGTGACTCTAGCTCTTGAGTATGCCCAGGTTCCTTATGATAAAATATGGAATGATGAGATTCTAAGAGGGGATCTTGATAAATTTGATTGGCTTCATCTGCATCACGAAGATTTTACAGGACAGTACGGAAAATTTTATGCTAGCTTTAGTAATGCGCAGTGGTATATTGATCAGCAGATGAATTACGAGCAGGATGCAAAGAAGAACGGATTCAAAAAAGTTTCGGAGATGATGAAAGCGGTTGCGGTTGATATAAAAAATTTTGTGGGAAAAGGTGGTTTCCTTTTTGCAATGTGCTCTGCAACCGATTCTTACGATATCGCTTTATCAGCTATCGGTGTGGATATTTGTGCCCCTATGTACGACGGCGATGCTGCTGACCCCGATGCACAGAAGAAACTGAACTTCGATAACACCTTAGCATTTACAAATTTCAAGCTTGAAATGAATCCCTACGTTTATGAGTACAGTAATATTGACATTCAGCCGATTGAAATAGGGAATTTTCAAAACGATTACTTTACTCTGTTTGAGTTCTCTGCAAAATACGATCCTGTGCCGACAATGCTTACACAATGCCACGTAAATGTTATAAAAGGTTTTATGGGACAGACGACAATGTTCCGGCGAAGCACGATAAAAAATTCTGTTACTATTCTTGGTCAAAGGGAAGAAACTGACCAGGTAAAATATATTCACGGCAATTATGGAAGGGGAACATTCACTTTTTACGGTGGTCACGACCCTGAAGATTACCAGCATGCTGTCGGCGATCCTCCTACTGATCTCAATCTTTATAAAAACTCTCCCGGTTACAGGCTGATATTAAACAATATTCTTTTTCCTGCTGCGACGAAGAAGAAGCAAAAGACATGAAAACAGCTCGAATTAAAAACTCAATAGAAGAATTCCCTATTGGGAAAATAGTTTGCGTTGGCAGGAACTATTCTGAACATGCAAAAGAACTTGGCAACGAGGTACCGGAAAAACCTGTTTTGTTTCTAAAGCCAGCATCAGCTGTAATATATTCAGGTGGAGAAATTATTCATCCGGATTATGGAAACGAACTTCACCACGAAGTTGAACTTGTTTTGTTGATTGGAGATTCAATTAAAAATGCAGATAAAGCACAAGCAGAAAAAGCCATAATTGGTTACGGGGTCGGACTTGATATGACTTTACGCGATGTTCAAAATGAACTGAAGAAGAAGGGAAATCCATGGACACTTGCAAAATGCTTCGATACTTCAGCCGTTATTTCAGATTTTATTTTGAAAAAAGATTATCAATTGAAACCAGATGAAAAACTTGAACTAAAAGTAAATGGAACTGTAAAACAAAGCGATACTTTGAAAAGTATGATCTTCAATCCTACAGAAATTGTGGAATATATTTCTTCAGTAATGAAATTTGAAAAAGGAGATTTGATATTTACAGGAACTCCAGCAGGTGTTAACAAAGTTAATAGGGGAGATAAATTGGAAGCAAAACTTGGGGAAGTTGCCGAACTCATCTGTAAAGTTATTTAATAGTCTGCCACGAATCCGCCGCAGGCGGACAGTTTGCACAAATTAATTATTTAATTCCTTCAAAGTTCTTTTTATTAACTCCTCAATACTACATTCCGGAAATTCGGCTAAAATTTTATTAACTGCCTTTTCTGAGGAGGCTAGATTATAACCCAAGGTTGTTAATGCGGCTATAGCTTCCTTGTGAGCGCTTGGCTTGGTAGGTGTAATTCCTTCTTCTTTGATGTCTCTGACTTTATTTTTCAACTCAAGTATTAAACGCTCGGCAGTTTTTCTCCCTATCCCCGGAACAGCAACAATTCTTTCAACATTACTTGTAATAATAGCTTGTTTAAGGTCATCAGTTGAAATTCCAGATAATAGACTTAATGCTGATTTTGGACCGACACCATTAATTGAAATCAACAGTTCAAACATTTCTTTTTCCGCTTCAGAATAGAAACCGAACAAAGTAATGGCATCTTCCTTCACATTCGTATGAATATAAAGAGAAACAGTTTCTTTTCCGCTTATACTTTCAAAAGTGTTGATGGAAATTTTAATCGCGTATCCAACCCCGTTTACATCCAGAAGGATTTGAGTTGGTTTTGATGAAATTAATTTTCCTGTTAAATAGCCGATCATTTAATTACCCGCTCCGGATTAGCGTTAATAAATTCCTTCCAGCTTTTGCTTTTCTTAAATGACGGTGCCTTCAATCTAAAAGCATGACACAATGCAATTGCAAGAGCATCACTTTCGTCAGGTTTAAATTTAATCTTTTTTGAATTTAATATTAAAGTAACCATATAATTAACCTGCTGTTTTGACGCAGCACCTTTGCCAACAACAGCTTTCTTTACCTCACGAGGGGAATATTCGCTGGTTGGAACTTTATTATGAATCGCAGCAAGTATTGATACACCTCTGGCATAACCTATTTTTAAAACCGATTGAACGTTCTTTCCATAGAAAGCAGTTTCTATAACAAATTCATCCGGCTTGTATCTTTTCAACAACTTATCGAGTTCGTTGTAAATGATTTCAAGTTTTTGCGAAAGTGATTTTGAGGAAGGAAGTTTAATAACCCCGTGAGATATTCTTCTGAATTTATTATTGGTGTATTCTATTAATCCGTAGCCGGTAATGTTTGTGCCCGGATCAACACCGAGTATGATCATTATTTTTTATTTGAAGTGAATATTAAAGTCAAGTTTGCTGTTTGATAAATTCTTCATCAAAGTCAGCATTAGAGTAAACATTTTGCACATCATCACAATCTTCAAGACTTTCAATAAGCTTCATCATCTTCTCTGCATTTTCACCAGCGATGTTAATTGTGTTCTTTGCAATCCACTGAAGTGATGCATTGTCGAGAGACAAATTATTATCAAGAAGTGCTTTTCTGACAGGTTCGAATGATTCAACATCAGTTTGTATCTCAAAGAATTCATCTTCAGTATGTAAGTCTTCAGCGCCGGCATTCAAAACGATTTCCAAAATGTCATCTTCGGATTTATTTTGTTTTGGGAGAGAGATGACTCCCTTTTTCTCAAACATCCACGCTACAGATCCACTCTCACCCATATTACCACCATGCTTGCTGAATAAATGCCTGACTTCAGCAACCGTTCTGTTTTTATTATCAGTTGCAACTTCGACTAGTAACGCAATGCCTCCGGGACCATAACCTTCGTAAGTTAATTCGCTGATAGTTGTTCCTTCTAATTCACCAGTTGCTTTTTTAATTGCTCTTTCAATATTATCTGCTGGCATATTTGCAGCTTTGGCATTGTCGACTGCGAGACGAAGCCTTGGATTACCGGCTAGATCGCCGCCACCTTCGCGTGCAGCAATTGTTAATTCCTTAATTAACTTTGTGAAAAGTTTTCCTCTCTTTGCATCCAGCGCTCCCTTTTTTCTTCTGATGGTTGCCCATTTTGAATGCCCCGACATTAAAATATCTCCTGCATTAAGTTTTTGCTTTAATATCTTTCAATTTTAGTTGGGGATAAATTCTGTTATCCCTGATTGTTTTGTCAATTGAAAATACAATATCAAGTTCGCAGCTATTATCTCTGATGGTCTCAAAAGACTCTCCCATATTGAAACCGATAGAATCGAAAATTTTATCTGACCCATTTTGTTTGAAGCTTGTCAGCAAATGATTAGTCCCGACCAACCTTGGTGTATTAGCAGTAAATACTCCTTCAGCCAGGAATACAGGTCTTAGATTACCGGGTCCAAAAGGAGCGAACTGTTCAAGTATTCTTAAAAACTTAGGTGTTATTTCCGAAAACTTAATCTTTGAATCAATACTTATCTCCTGCAGCAAATCATCGGAAGAAATAGAAGACTTCAAAATTTCATTAAACTTAGTTCTGAACTCATCAATTTTATCTACTTCTAATGCAAGTCCCGCAGCAGCTTGATGTCCGCCGAAATGAAGCAACAGATTTTCACATTTCTGAAGTGCTTCATAAATGTTAAAACCATTTATACTTCTCGCAGAACCTTTTGCTACGCCATCAATGGTTGTTAAAAGAACTGAGGGTCGATAATATTTTTCAACAAGTCGTGAAGCAACTATTCCAATAACACCGGGGTGCCAGTTCTCGTTATGTAAAACAATAGCCAGTTCATCATCTAAATCAAATTGTGAATTGACGATTTCTTTAGCTGCTTCAAAAGTATCAACATCAATTTTTCTTCTCTCATAATTTTCGGTCTCGAGTACTTCTGCTAATTCGAGTGCATCCTTTTTATTATTTGCAATCAGGAGATTGACTGCACGTTCGGCATCTCCCAACCTACCGACTGCATTAATTCGTGGCGCAATCGTAAACACAATTTGCCCGGAAGTTAATTGACCGGGCTTGAGTCTGCTAAGCTCAATCAGTGCTTCAATTCCCGGACGTGGATTCATGTTAACCTGGTTTAAACCCTCATTGACTAAAATTCTATTTTCATCAATAATGGGAACAATATCAGCAGCACCTGCAAGAGCGACAAGATCCAAATATTTTAATGGAAGCCCTCGTTTTCCGATTCTTTCGCACAATCCCTGAGCAAGTTTAAAGGCGACCCCAGCGCCGGAAAGGTATTTAAATGGATAATTGCAAGCGGGTTTTAACGGGTCAAGAACAGCAAAAGCATCTGGCAGTTCTTCTTTCGGTTGATGGTGATCGCAAATAATTACATCCATTCCGAGTTCTTTTGCATAATTGGTTTCTTCTATTGCTGTAATTCCGCAATCCACAGCGATCATCAAGTCTGTTCCCATTTCCTTTACAGCGTCCATCGCCGAAGTTGATAGTCCGTATCCTTCTTCAAGTCTTCTCGGGATATAAAATGCAACATTTGCATAAAGCTCTTTTAAGGACATGTAAAGCAGCGCAGTTGCGCAAGTACCATCAACATCGTAATCTCCGTAAATGCAAATCTTTTGATTTTCGGTGAGGGCAGTAATAACTCTTGTGGTTGCCGCTTCCATTTGATCCATAAGAAATGGATCGTGAAGCGAATCGAGAGAAGGACGAAAGAATTGCCTGGCTTCATTAAAAGTCATAATGTTCCTAAGAACCAGCAGTCTTGCAAGTATCGGGGAGATGTTAAGTGAATCTGCAAGCCTCTGCACGGACAGCTCATCAGAAACATCTTTTATTTTCCAGCGTTTTCGTCCCATAGGAATTTTCAATCTTCTAAAAGAACAAATAAAAAGTTCAGTCCTGTAAGCCGAATTCTGTAAACCCGACGAATCGGGGTGGCAATCATTTATCTAGCCTCACCATTACTGGCGCGATCTTGCGGTCTACCCGGAAACCTACGGGGCGAACAACCCCGCTTTCCATTTTGGTAGAAAACGATTTCCCTATTTGACCTTGCTTCGGGTGTGGTTTGCCTTGCCCCCGCTGTTACCAACGGAGCGGTGGGCTCTTACCCCGCCTTTTCACCCTTATCAGGCAATTGCCTGACGGTATATTTTCTGCGGCACTTTCAGTAACCATAGAATTACTTCTATAGTTCCCGGGTGTTACCCGGCACCCTGTTCTATGAAGTTCGGACTTTCCTCCTTCCATCTAAGACGGAAAGCGATTGCCCGGACTGAACTATTCTATTTTTCTTTAAAACTTTTTTGATGGAAATATTTTGAATTTCACTAGATTTCTAGATACTATTAACTAATAGCAAATATAATAAAATGATTCGCCGAAATCAGCAGAAATCTTTCAACTTATGAATACTATTTCTCTACATCTCCTGCAATTTCAGCAGAAATCAAAATTCTCCCGCAATACTCACAAAAGTAAAGTCTGTTGTTTCGTCTGATTTCAAGTTGTCTTTGAGAAGGGACAATGTTATGGCATCCCGAACAAGCCGATCTTTTAATAGTAGCGACTGCAAGTCCTTTCTTTGCTTTTCTTATCTTAGAATACGCTGCTATATCACTTTTTTTCACTGCACTTTCAATTTTCTTTCTTTCTTCGAGCAGCTTTAACTCTTCCCTTTCGTTTGCCTTAACAATATCCTTCAAGTCAGCTTCTTTCTCTTTAAGCTCCTTTTTTAGCTCATCCAGCCTGGGATTTATTTCCTCAATTTCCTGGGTAAGCACTTTACTTTTATCTGCAAGTGAATTGTTCTCAGTTTCGAGTTTATTTACCTGTTCTTCTGTGTGATCTATTTCTTTTGTAAGGGCATCGTATTCTTTGTTGTTCCTTACCTGATACAGTTGCGCTTTGAATTTTTTCTGGTTCTCTTTTAATTTTTCGATCTCATCTTCATTCTGATCTCTTTTCTTTAATGATTCTTTCTGTTCACTCTCTTTAGCCTTAATGTCATCTATCATAGCATTTATTTTCTCTTCGAGTTGCCGAACCATATTTGGCAAATCACCACGCAGTTCTTCCAGCTCATCCAGTTGATTATCAATTGTTTGTAACTGGTAAAGAATTTTTAACCTGTCATACAATTTTAACTAGCTCCTTTTTTGTTATAAAAAACTATAGGGTTAGTGGTACCCTTGAACTTTAAAACTTTTATTTTCTCATTGTTACCAAGAAACATTTTTAGTCTTTTTTGTACTTCATCAAGGACTGGTATTTCTGTTTCATAATGACCAGCATCAATTAATAAAATTTTATCTTCAGCATCTTGAAACAAATGGTATTTTAAATCAGCAGTAATAAAAGCGTCAGCATTTTGCCGAATTGCCTCGTTAATTAATTCACCACAGGATCCTCCACAGACTGCCACAGACCTGATTTTTTTCTTACTACTCATTGTAAAACGGAAGCTGTTAATTTTTAGTTTAGACGAGATAAAATCCAGAAATTCTCTTATACCCATATCAGTTTCAAGTTTTCCGATAGCGCCCATTCCGTAATTAATATTTTCGTTTTTCAAAGTGTAAATATCATAAGCCACTTCTTCATAAGGGTGAGCTTCTTTCATTGCCTTAATAACATGATTTAATTTCCATTCATCAACTAAAACTTCAAGCTTGACTTCTTCAACAAATTCAATTTTCCCTTTACTGCCAATTGAAGGATTGCTCTCTTGAGAACCTTTAAATGTGCCTGTGCCCGATGTCCTAAAACTGCAATGAGAGTATTCACCGATTATTCCACCGCCTGCCTGAAGAACTGCATCAGCAACTTTATTTATGTGTGATTGGGGCACAAAAACAGCCATCTTAATCTGATTACCGGAGAGATTTTTTAAAAATCTTACTTGCTTTAAATTTATTCTTTTAGCAAGTTGATAACTGACACCATGTTTGGTAAAGTCAAGATTGGTATGAGCAGAGTAGAGGTTGATATCGTTCTTTATTAACTTCTCAATCATTAAAGCAGATTGGCTTTTTGAGAAGTCAAGGTTTCTTAATGGGTGGTACAGAACAGGGTGATGAGTTATAATCAAATTGCATTTGTTTTTTATTGCTTCTTCAATCACGGAATCTGATAGATCAAGACTCAGTATTATATTTTTAATTTTAGTCTCCGGGTTACCGATCTGCAATCCGACGTTATCATTGTCCCAAGCAATTCCTTTTGGAGCCCATTCTTCCAAATATTTTATTATCTCTTTTCCATTCATTTCAAAAAAAAATGCACTTCTTTTTCTGAAGTGCATTTCCTAATTTTTTTTCTACCCCGGGATTTTCACATCCCTTATGTCAACAATGTTAAGGTATTTTAAAATATGCTTTTTAATTCCGGTCATTTTAAGTGCCAAAATATAAGAGAAAAAGTGCTAAGTAGCAACTTGTAAAATATCTAAGAAATTTCACTTTTTGAAGGATCTGACCAGTTCCCATCTTCTTTTATAAGAGCTATTAACTCATTTACAGCCAGTGAAGATTGGACACTCCTTTTAACGATATCTTTACCTCTGTATAATGTTATTTTATCAATACCTGAACCCACATATCCATAATCTGCATCTGCCATTTCGCCGGGACCATTTACAATGCAACCCATTATTGCAATTTTAACTCCCTTCAAATGCTCTGTTCGTTTTCTTATCATTTCTGTTGTTTCCTGCAGATCGAAAAGAGTTCTACCACATGATGGACATGCAATGTACTCCGTTTTGGATATTCTGGTTCTTGTTGCTTGTAGAATGCCAAACAAAGTTCTGTTAATAAATTTTTCTTTTGTTTCTTTTGCCTGAAGGAGCTTGCTTACATATTTTGCTTCTTCCTTGCTTTCTCTTAATTCAGCAGTCAACCAAACTCCATCTCCCAAACCATCGATAAGCAAAGCTCCCATATCCGTGGAAGAGTATAAACGTAATTCTTCCAGTGAAACATTACTATAATTTCTTTTAATTATAACTGGATTTTTAATTCCCTGACTAATAAGTTCAAAGAAAAATCTTCTTTGTTCAGCCATGCCGTGTGCGTTATCCGTATCTACAATCAAAATCAGCTTGTCATTATTCTTGATCTGTATATTTAATTCATCATCAAGCTCATCTAATTTCAATGCAAGAAAATTAATTTGATCTGAACGGGATTTACTTTCCAGATAATTTTTCTTAATGAATAATGGAAATCTTAATTTTTTCGAATCCAGTTTTTTCCATTCGTCGTAATCAATAATCAGCTTGAGATTTTCAGGAAGGTTAAAGTCAATATTTTGTTTGCCAAGATAAATCAAATCAGCTGTAGTATCGGCTAAAGACCATTTGTCAGTTTCTTTATCGTATTTATATCCGATATCTGTTAAATCTTTCTGAGTTGAAATTATTCTTGAACTGTAATCAGAAACAACAACCGGTACATTATTTCCACCAATTCCGAGAATTTCAAATGATTTTCTTTTTTTGTAGATAACTGGATCAATTGGAATATTAGTAATAGCTTTAATTTGCTTGTGATTAATTCTTTTCTTGTATCTGTTCGCTAATGAAATTGCAACAGGTGCTTCATATTCCGGATCTTCTGTGAGAGAAACTCTTATTGTATCTCCGATTCCATCCTCTAATAATGTTCCAATTCCCACAGCAGATTTAATTCTTCCGTCTTCACCTCCGCCAGCTTCAGTTACTCCGATATGAAGAGGATAGTTCATTTCTTCCTCCTCCATCTTTTGGATTAATAACCTATAAGCTTGAACCATCACCTGCGGATTGCTCGCTTTCATTGAAAGTACAATACTGTAATAATTAAGATCTTCGCAAATACGTACGAACTCCAAAGCAGATTCGACCATTCCGAGTGGGGTATCTCCGAACCGATTCATAATTCTGTCTGAAAGAGAACCATGGTTTGTACCAATTCTCATCGCAGTGCCGTACTCTTTGCAAACTTTTACTAAAGGAGTAAACCTTTCTCTTATTCTTTCGAGCTCTTCTTGATATTCCTGATCTGTATATTCGAACTTTTCAAACTTTTTCTTATCAACATAATTGCCGGGATTTATTCTTACTTTCTCAACAATCCTTGCGGCAAGCTCTGCAGCATTTGGTGTAAAGTGAATATCTGCAATCAATGGAACAGTACATCCCCGTGCTCTTAATTCCTTTTTGATATTTTCAAGATTTCTGGCTTCATTTATACTTGGAGCAGTTATTCGAACATATTCACATCCAGCTTCTACCATTCTGATTGTTTGTTCAACAGTTGCTATTGTATTCATAGTGTCGGTGATTGTCATCGATTGGATACGAATAGGATTATTCCCGCCAAGTGGAACATCTCCGATTTTGACTTCTCTTGTTTTATATCTCGAATATTCAGTTAAACTATTGCAGTATTTTTTTATTGTCTCTATCATATTCTTAAAAATTATTTGGTAAGATGAAGAACTGCTTCAGCAAACTCTAAAGCTGAGCGCGAGTTATCAGCAGTCACAACATTTCCATCCACAACTATATTCTTATCTTGATAATCTATTCCGGCATTAATTAGTTCCATTTTGTCTTCAGAGTAGCAGGTGGCTTTTTTATTTTGAAGAATTCCGGCTTTTGCCAGAGTTATCGGTGATGAACAAACGGCTGCAATTACCTTTTTAGCATCTAAGAATTTTTTAACGATTTTATGAAGCGATTCATTTTTCCAATAATTTCTGCTTCCTGTACCGCCAATTAAAATGAAAGCAATAAAATTGTTCACATTTACATTATAAAAACTTGTATCTGATTTTACTTTCATTCCTTTGCTTCCAGAACAGATAAAATGGTCATCGGAAGTAATGAAAACCTGCTTACCTGCTTTCAATAGTCGTCTCTTTACAATTGTGAATTCCTCCTCATTAAAATCTTTTTTTGGAAGAAAAATAAGAAAGCTATTTTGTGTGGGTTTTATCATTCTGTTAATCAAATTTACGTGCAAATATATGAAATCTGGCGTGCTGTGAAAAAGTGTGTTTTAAGCCACTTAACAATTGTTTGAAATTACGATTATATTTACGGAAGAATTGTAAAAACAGATATGAGAATTCCCGAATCCAAAATAGAAGAAATAAGAGAATCAACTAATATTATTGATGTGATATCCCAATTCGTCCAGCTCCGGAAAAGGGGTAAGAACTATGTTGGACTTTGTCCATTCCATTCAGAAAAAACACCATCTTTTACCGTAAGCGACGAGAAACAAATATTTCACTGCTTCGGCTGTCACACTGGCGGAAATGTTTTTAAGTTTTTGACTGAGTTTCATAAAATATCTTTTGTCGAAGCAGTTCAGGAGCTTGCTGAGCAGCAGGGAATTACAATTGAATTTGATAAAGAAGCATATACAGAACAACAGTCAGAGCAGGAAGTTCTTTATGATATTAATACTGAAGCTGCAAGGTACTTCCTGAATAATCTTTTAAATGATGATGAAGGAGAGGGTGCGAGAAAGTATCTTCAGGAGAGAAACATTAAAATACAAACTCTACGTTCTTTTGGATTAGGTTATGCTTTAAGAGGCTGGGAAAATTTTATCAACTATGCGAAAAGTAGAAATTTAAATCTTGATAAATGCATTCAACTTGGATTGATCGGTAAAACTTCCGAAGGGAAATTGTATGATAAATTTCCCGGAAGATTAATCTTCCCGATATTTTCTCCGAACGGCAGAGTGGTTGCGTTTGCGGGAAGAGTGCTGGATCCAAAAGAAACTGGTGCAAAGTATATAAACTCACCTGAATCTCTCATTTATATTAAAGGAAGAATTCTGTACGGACTCTCGTTTGCGAAGGATGACATACGCAGGTTGGATAAAGCCATAATTGTTGAAGGTTATATGGATTTGATTTCGCTATACCAGAGCGGAGTTAAAAATGTAGTAGCTGTTTCGGGAACAGCTTTGACTGATGATCAGGTTCAACTTTTATCAAGGTATACAAAAAATGTTGTGCTGCTTTTTGACGCTGATGTAGCAGGAATAAAAGCTTCAATGAGAAGTATAGAGATTCTTCTAAAAAGAGATACAGAAGTTAGAATTGTCTCCCTTCCGAAAGGGGAGGATCCGGATTCTTATGTTAATAAATATGGTAAAGAAGAATTTGAAGAGTTAGTTAAAAAAGCTGAGAACTTTTTAGAATACGAGAGTAAATACTATGAATCACAGGGTAAATTTAGTGATCCCTCAACTGCAGCAGATTCAATTAGGGAATTGGTTAAACCAGTTGCACTGATGAATGATGAGCTGAAAAGAAACCTGCTAATAAAAAACATTGCTCGAAAATTTAACTTAAGAGAAAAACTTCTTGAATCGGAACTAGAAAAACAGATAAAGCAGGTTAAAAAATTTGAGAAAAGCGATTCAAAACTTTTGCAGAACAGGAGAGCTGAGGAAGCCGCGACAATTCTTACAGAGGCAGTTCCTGAGATATCCCCTTTTTTATACAATCTTGAAAAAGAAATACTGAAGTTGTTGTTCGAGGCTGATAAAGCAGTTGCTGAGCTAGTGTTCAATTATATTCATTCGGAAGACTTTACAACGGATTTGAACCGGGAGTTATTTGAAATAGTAAAAGATGAATTTGAAAGTGACCCCGACAAAGGCGGATTTACAACAAGCGGATTGATAAGTGTTCTAAAAGATGATGGAAAAGAAGCATACGTTAGAGAACTTACTTTTGATAAGTATTCAGTCAGCAGCAGCTGGGAAGACAGATTTCCAAGTATTACAACTGAGATGACTTTAATGAAATTTGCAAAAGATACGGTAATGAAATTTGTTGTTGAGAGAATAGAAAAAAGCATTCAGTCAAACCGAAGGGAAATTGAATTAACAGACGATGAGAGTACGCTTTTAGAATTGATGAAAGTCAACAGTGAACTGGAAAGAGAAAAGAAACGTATTAGAGGAGAGCTAAGCATTTGATAAATAAATTCTACATTCTAAATTATCCATTATAAATTGAAATGTATCGACAGGCAAAAACAGGCCAATTGATGATAGAAATACTTCCAGATAAATGCGACTTTTGCGGATGCTGTGTCGGCGTTTGTCCTGAAGATGCTATTGAACTAAAAGAAGCCGAGATTTTTATTCTTGATCCTAGGTGCACTAATTGTGCTAAATGTGTTTGGTCTTGTCCAATTGAAGTAATCAAGTTCAACAAAGAAGGTGTTATGAAATAATCAGCGAAAATTCATTGAATCAGTGTCATCTGTGTGCAATCAAAAAGCAATAGAACACGGATGACGTAGATTAAACTGATTAACACAGATAATGAAAAAAGAATACGACATAATAGTGGTTGGTGCGGGTCCAGCGGGAAGTATGGCTGCACGCTTTGCTGCAGAGCAGGGGGTTTCTGTTTTAATGCTTGAAAAGGATAGAGATGTTGGATATCCTGTCCGTTGTGGTGAAGCAATCAGCAAAGTCGGTGTTGAAGAATTTATTCCTTCTGATGATAAATGGATTGCAGCAAAGATCAGTAAGTTTTCTTTTAATGCTCCGGATGAAACAGAAGTCATTTTAGATTTTGGTGAAGCAGGTTATGTTCTTGAAAGAAGAATTTTTGATTATGAACTTGCAAGGACAGCGGCAGATGCCGGAACTGAAATTTTAACACGTGCTTATGTGAATGGTTTGTTGTTTGATAACGGAAAAGTGCGTGGAGTTAAATATGAATATTACGGAGAACAAAAAGAAGTAAAAGCAAAAGTAGTTATCGCAGCTGACGGAGTTGAATCACGTGTTGGTCGATGGGCAGGTTTAGAAACCCACATTGATTTTCGCGATATGGAAAGTGCTGTTCAGATTACTGCTGCGAATATTCCTGTCGATCAGAATACACTTTATTTTTATTTTGGAAAAGATGTTTCTCCGAATGGATATTTCTGGATTTTCCCGAAAGGTAACAACAAAGCAAATATTGGATTGGGCGTTAGTGGCTTAATAGGGAAGAAAAAATCTGCTCAATCTTTTCTTGACGATTTTATGAATAAACATTATCCGAATGCACCGGTTTTAACAAAAATTGCTGGTGGTGTTCCGTGTGCAATTACACTTAAGAAAATTTCTGCGCCGGGAATAATGTTGGTTGGCGATGCAGCACGACAGGTTAATCCTTTAAGCGGCGGCGGAATTGCAAGCGGAATGATTGGAGGAAGTATTGCAGGAAGAATTGCAGCAGAAGCAGTAAAGATGAACAATCAGGATCATATATTAAATTACGATAAAGCCTGGGCAGACAGACTTGGTAAACGTCACGAAATTTTTAACAGAATTAAAGAAGGCATATACAATTTCTCAGATGAAAAGTTTAATAACATTGCACATGCCTTCAACAAAGTTCCTTATGATAAACGAACACTTGGCAGATTATTTACTACCGCACTAATTAACCAGCCTTCGCTTCTGGTTGATATAGTAAAAGTGTTTGTTGTCTAAAACATCGCACTAATTCCAACAGAAGGAAGTATACCTATCGTTTCATTAAATTCAGGCGCTTGTGATCGAGGATCCCACCTGATTCCAGTAATATTTTTACGGTTGTAGATGTTCTGAATATCAACATAAGTTATTAAAGTCCATCCACTAAAGAACCATCTTTTATCAACTCGTACATCCAGGCTATGATTTATTGGAAATCGGATAGAATTAATTTGTTCAACGCTCTGTGTTCCGTCAGAATTATACGGGGTGTAAGGTTTTCCTGTTGAATATCTGAACTTAGTTGCAACTTCCCATTCTTCATTTATTTTGTAGCCACCGCTAATATTGAAAATCCAGGTTTGATCGTAGCTGCCGATTCTTTCAACTTTATCTAATGCAGTAAAGTTTGCTTCGCTGTAAGTTAAACTTAGAATTCCATAATAAGGTGTTTCTGAAAGTTTTTTCTGAAGTGAAACTTCAAATCCTCTTGCCAAACCTGTTCCATCTGAGTTTAACGGATCCAGTCCGAATGAAGCAAAATTTTCATCCGAGCCTGCAAATCCTGCACCAGTGTTTGCCGTTATTAAATATGTTCTTCTCAAACTCGTTGGATAATCAAAATAATCTTTTAAGAAACCTTCAACTCTGAACAGCGCATCCGCTGAAAAATATTGATCAACACCGACCACATATTGATTTACCCTGATATCTTTCAGTTCAAGATTTGTTTCGTTTCCAACCAACCAGATGTAAGAAGGTGCCTGGTGATAAATACCCGTGCTGAAAATAATAGATGTTAAATCGGTTAACTGGTACGATGCTGAAAAACGCGGACTGAAATATGTTTTTGTTTTAAGTGGATTGAAATAATCAGCTCTTATTCCGAGATTCACATTCAATCTATCTAAAAGAAGAAAATTGAAATTTGTGTAAGCAGAAAACTTGTTGTAATTATTATTTGCATTTATTGAAGTGGTTGGAATGCTGTCTCCAAAAGTGCTGATAAATTCAGGAACGAAAATATCGGTATCAAAATTAATTAGCTGTCCGGAAGCACCGACGTTTAACTCGGTTACATTCGATATTTTATAAGTAAGATCTGCTTTAAGTGTGTTTTCCTTTTCGAGAGATTTATTTGTAAAAATCGGATTTAAGAGAGAGTCTTTCTGCTGTGTATTAAAATCAACGTAGTTTCTATTTAAAGTAATGTTTAGAAAACCTTTGTTAAATAAATGACGGTAAGATAAACCCGTTGCATACTGTGTTTGATCACTTCCGAGGATTCTGGAATTATCATATCGCTGATCTTCTGTACTATTAAAATATTTTACATTATCAAAAGCAGCAATAAGAAGAAACGAAATAGAATTTCTGTTATCAAGTTTCCAATCATACTTGGCAAATCCGTCATAATATTCCGGGACGAATGAAAAGTCTGCTGCTTTAAAGATGAAATCAAGGTAGCTTCTTCTTGCCGAAAGAATAAAAGTTGAGTTATCAGATACCGGACCTTCTAGATCGAGTCCAAATTGAGTAGCCGAAATGGTACCTTTCCCACCGATTTTATCCTTTCTTCCTTCACGAAGATCAATAGAAAGGACAGATGAAATTTTATCTCCATTAATAACAGAAAAACCACCTGTTGAAAACGTAGTGTTGCTCACAAAGTCCAGATTCACATAACTGAGCGGACCACCGGTTGCTCCTTGAGTTCCGAAATGGTTTATGTTTTGAACCGGTATACCATCAATCAAATATAAATTTTCTGAAGGGGCACCGCCTCTAACTATTAAGTCATTTCTACCCGGGTCAGCTTGTGCTACTCCCGGAAGAATTGATACTGCTCTTACCACATCTTCAAAACCACCGGCGCTTCGTCTAATTTCTTCATTACTAAATCCTATAGTACTATTTACCTCAATTTGATTTCTATCGAAGTAGCCACTCTGGACAACCACACCTTCAAGTTCTATAGCTGCTGTAGTTAATTCAAAATCAACTTGAGCTGGTCTGCCCGGCATAACACTAATGTCAGTTTTAATTAAACTGTTATATCCAATTATCGATACTTTGATTTGATAAGTGTTTGGAGGTAAACCGGTAATCAAATATTCCCCATCGAAGCTTGTTGCAGCTCCATAGTTTGTTCCAACAACAATTACATTTGCACCTACCAGAGGTTCATTCGTAGAATTATCCATAATCCTGCCATAAACGGATCCTGTACTTTCTTGAGCTAAAAGCAGGATTGGTGTCATCAAGTTAAGAATTGATACTAATAAAAGTTTCATTATAATTGTTCTATTTTGAAATATTTTTTGATTAATAACAAAAAGATACCAATTAAAGTTCTGCGATTTCATTCTATTTCCTGTTATAAGTTGCAATTATTTTTTATAATTGATATACCGAATTTACAAAAGATGGGAAACTCAGCACCAATAAGAACTACTGATTTAAAGATTAAACAAAAGAACTATCTAAATTGAGCTTTGATAAGGTTATAGATAATTTCAACGAAATATTTTTTTGGACTGGTGATTCTCATAATTCAGCTGCCGAGTACTCTGAGAATATTTTTTCCGTTACAGGTTTTGACAGTTCAGAGATTCTAAAACTGGAAAATACCTGGTCATTCTTAATTCTCAAGGATGATATTGAAGAATACAAAAAGAAATTGACTGAATTTGAGAATGATAAGAAAAAAGAATATGTGGAATTCAATTATAGAATTACCAGGAAAGATGGGGCGATTATTTTTGTCAACGAAAAAATTAAAGTTATCCGCAAATCTGATGGTAGGATTAAGAAAAAATTCGGAATGGTAACAGATATCACAGATTATATTAGAGAAGTAGAAGAACTTAAAATAAAAAACGAAGAGCTGGAACAGCTTAATTCCTCAAAGGACAATTTTATTTCCATTCTCTCACACGATCTCCGGGCACCATTTACAAGCATACTGGGGTTTTCAGAAATTATTTTAAACGAAAGTAAACTGCCTGAAAAAGATAAAGCTGAGTACGTTAAATTTATTCATGATTCTTCCCAGAGTCAGCTGCAACTTATTAATCATCTTTTCGACTGGTCACACCTTCAGACTGGACGAATAAAGCTCGAATTCCAAAGACTTCATGCCCAAAGTATTACTTACAATTGTGTATCATATCTAACTGGACTTGCAGTTAGAAAAAACATTAATATTGATGTAAAAATACCCGAGGCATTTCATATAGATGCTGATGAAAGGCTTATTACTAAAGTTTTGATTAATCTTATAAGCAATGCGGTTAAGTTTTCACCCGTAAATGAGTTGGTTGAAATTTCTGCTAACATTTACAATAGCGATTTTATTGAATTTATTGTAAGAGATAACGGAGTTGGAATATCAGAGACTAACCGGGAAAAGGTATTTGATATAGGAAAAATTTTTACAACAGAAGGAACAAAAGGAGAAAAAGGAAGCGGTTTGGGGTTGATGCTCGCAAAACAGGTTATTGAAAAACACGGAGGTGAAATTTGGTTTTACTCAAAAGAGGGCAAAGGAAGCGAATTTCATTTTACGGTACCGTCAGCAGCAAACACTATTCTTCTTGTTTTAGAAAACAATGAAATTTTAAATGATTTGAAACGAGAAATGGAAAAAAGTTTTCCGGGACTTAAGGTAGTTGCAGCGGAAAATGCCTTTGAAGCACTTGAAAAAATCTCTGATAAACTACCTTCACTATTAATTTGTGAGCACAACTTGCCTCTGATGGATGGATTGCAGTTTGTGAACACAGTTCGTGAGAAACATAAAAACATGCAGTTGCCGTTCATAGTTTTTCTTTATTCTGATTCAGAAGAGTTGCTTAAATCTTATCAGGAAATTGGAGTTAAAGCAATAAAACAAGAACCATCACTCAGTGATCAGCTAAAAGAAAGAATAGAATCATTGCTTGTTATGTAATTATTGTTTACTGAAATTAAAATTTTTATTGTTGTTTCTGTAAATAAGTTAGGAAAAAGAAAATATTGTTAAATCAAGCTGACCTAAATACTCTGGTAAAGAACGATCAGGTCGATCATTTCCTTGTTATAAGAAAGATTGAACTACGCAGCACAAGAGCTGGAAAAGACTTTCTTTCAATGGAGCTTGGTGATAAATCAGCAACATTAAACGCAAATGTCTGGGATAGCTTCACGGAAATTGCTGCCGGGGGAAAAATAGGTGATGTTATTAAAGTGCTTGGAACAATTGAAGAATATCAGGGCAATCTTCAAATAAGAGTTGCATCTGTTAAATTAGCACGTCCTTCTGATAATGTAAGTCCGAGAGATTTCCTACCTGAATCGAAAAGAAACCTTGAACAGATGAAAAAGGAATTTGATCAGAAAATTAAAAGTATAACGAATGACTTTCTTGGAAAATTAATAAAGCAGATTTTTTCTGGGGAAACGTATGAAAAATTTTGCAATGCACCTGCAGGAAAATCCTGGCACCATGCCTATGTTCACGGTTTATTGGAACACACTTTGGAGATAATTAAAATCTGTGAACTTATGTGTGAATTTCATCCTGAGCTGAATAGAGATTTGCTTATTTCCGGTGCAATGCTGCACGATATCGGCAAAATTGAAGAACTAAGTTTTGATTCAGTTTTTGAATACACAGACAAAGGAAAACTTGTCGGACATATAGTTATTGCTTTTAACCTGGTCAGTGATGAAATAAATAATATTCCGGGTTTTCCGATTGAAATGAAAAATAATCTTTTGCATCTGATTTTAAGTCATCAGGGAAAACTTGAGCATGCATCTCCTGTTGTTCCTAAAACAGCAGAAGCAATAGCACTTTATCAGGCTGATGAATTAAGTGCAAAAGTTAATGCTTACAAAAATGCAATTGATTCAGAGATTAGAGCCGACTCAAACTGGACCAGGTACATCCCGCTTGCGGATACTGATCTTCACAAGCACGATATAAGTAATAGATCAGAAAATAAATCAAACAAAACCTTATTTGAATAATTATAGGTGAAAAATGAAAACTTCTACTTTTTTACTTGTACTGTTTTTTGCGTTAATTAGCATTAACAGTAGTCTTTACTCACAAACAACTGAAGAATTAATTCAGGAAGGCGATAAGTATTATACAGAGTTCGATAATCAGAAAGCTTTAGAGACTTATCAGAAAGCAGATAAATTGAATCCTGAAAATTGGGAAGTTCTCTGGAGAATAAGCAGAGCTATAGTTGATATTGCTAATAAACTGCCCGAAGCTACCGATGAGCAAAAAGATGCGAAGTACGATCAATATAAAAAATCATTCGTATATGCAGACAGTGCTGTGAAACTGGCACCTGATCAATCAGTGACTTACGTTCGTAGAGCTATTGTAAATGGTAGAATAGCTTTGTTTGAAGGAGTATTTTCAGCAATCGGAACCGTAAATGATGTTAAAGACGATTGTGAAAGAGCAATAGAATTAAACAACGGCGGGAACTATGTTCAGGCACTTTCGCATTATGTGCTGGGAAGGACGCACGCTAAAGTTTGTGAAAAAGCATATCTGTTAAGACTTCCACTCGGATTGGGATGGGGTGATATGGATGTTGCAATAAGAGAGTATCAAAATGCGATAAAGCTAAAACCAAATTACAGAATGTTTTATCTTGGTCTTGCGAAAGCATACATTGAAGAAGATGAATATGAGCTGGCAAAAGAAAATCTACTATTAGTTGAGAAAGCTCCGGTTGTTTTGGAAGACGATGATGAGTATTTAAAAGAGGCAAAACAGCTTTTAGTGGAAGTCAATAAAGAACTCGAGTGATACAAATAGATAAAAGTTTAATTGATACTCTGAGAAAATCAGAATCAATTGTATTCTTTACCGGTGCGGGAATATCCTCTGAAAGCGGAATACCAACTTTCAGGGGGAAGGATGGAATTTGGAATAAACTAAAACCTGAAGAACTAGCTAACTTTAATGCTTTCATCAGAAACCCGGAAATGGTATGGGAGTGGTATAATCACCGGAAGAAAATAATACACGAAGCCCAGCCAAATGCCGCACACCTTACAATTGCAGAAACACAGAACCACTTTAAGAACGTTACTGTTGTAACACAAAATATTGACAACCTTCACCGACGAGCGGGCAGCAATACTGTATTTGAGCTTCACGGTAATATCGAAAGAAATTTTTGTATCAACTGTAAAAAGTATTATAATGAAGAACTAGATTTTTCAAAAGGAGTTCCTAAATGTGAGTGCGGCGGTTTAATTCGTCCGGATGTAGTTTGGTTTGGTGAATATCTTCCTGAAGATCAGTTCCTCGGTGGAGAAAAAGCAGCAATCAGTTCTGATGTTTTTTTTGTTGTTGGAACTTCTGCTGTAGTTTATCCTGCTGCCGGATTGGTCTATACGGCTAAGCAAAGTGGAGCGACAATTGTTGAAGTAAATTTAGAAGAAACACCACTTTCCTCGATAGCTGATTATTCATATTTTGGAAAAGCAGGGGAAATACTACACGGGGTTTTAGAGGAATATAAGTTAAGCCTTAAATATTAATCTAATAACGTACTTGTAGTCCGATAATTTTACAGAGACGTCCAAGTTCCTTTTGTTCTTCCAGATTTAATATTTCGAGGTGTTTCTTTATTACTTTTACTACTTGAGGTAATACTTCTGTTATTTTACTTTTCCCCTTTTTTGTTAAATGAATTATAAAATGCCTTCTGTCTTTCTCACCTCTTTTTCGTTTAACTAAATCCTGTTTCTCAAGATTGTCAATGACCATTGTTATATTGCCACCACTCTTCAAAATCTTTTTGCCGATCTCTTTTTGTTTCATTGGTCCCAGATGTAAAAGTGCATCCAGAACTCCAAACTGACTTTCCGTTAAACCATGTTTACTTAGCTCGAGATTGATTTTAGAATTAAGTGATTCAGATGAGCGGATAAGCTTAATGAAAGTGTTTAAAACCCGTATTTCCTTTTTTGAACCGTTGTAATTGGAACCCATATGTTGTTCTTACTTCTTCTTTCCCGGGGTGATTAAACTTAAAACGGCAGTAAAAATCACAGCACCAATAATCGTCCACAAAATATGATACTCAGACCCACGTATGTTAAAAACAATTAAATCAGGCAGATTAAATTCACGTGCAAGCCATGTTCCTATCATCGCACCGATGAAGCCCACAACTATTGAAATTATGCATCCGCCACGGTCAAGTCCTACCAATGATTTAGCAATTGCCCCCGCAATTCCTGCTATAATAAGAGAAATTAGAATGTCTATCATTTTAAAATATTATTTGTTAAATAAAGAGTAATGTAAACTAAATTTTATCGTTCTAAGAATCAATTATTGTTTTTTTGTGATATTTTAAATCCTCAGCCGGTAATCTGCATCTTAATGTTGGGTAATATTAAAAGAAAGAGAAAGTGGATAGAAGAAAATTTTTAAGAAATAGTGCTTTAATTACGCTTGGCTCGATGGTTATTCCTCCGCAGTTTATGAAGGGATTAAAAGCTGCCTCTGTTGAGAACATGATTAAACCTGCTTCAAATCCGAATGTTGATACCTGGAAAGATGATGAAATAAATATTGCGTGGATTGGACACGCAACTGTTCTAATTAATTTTTATGGTAAAATTATTCTTACAGATCCGGTGTTTTTTGAAGCTGTTGGAATTTATATTGAAGGTTTCATCCTCGGTCCCCAAAGAGCCAGTCTTCCGGCACTAATGCTTAATGAAATTCCCAAACCTGATGTGGTTCTGATTTCACATGCTCATATGGATCACATGGATTATAAAACATTGAAGGCACTCACAGAAAAATATCCAGGTGAGCTTGATTGCATTTTAGCATATAACACAAAGGATGTTATTGAAGATTTAAAGTGGAAGTCGTTGAATGAAGTTGATTGGGATGAAAGAATAAGTCTGAACGGGGTCAATTTTAAAGGAGTTGAGGTTCAGCATTTTGGCTGGCGTTACCCGGGTGAAAAAGACAGATCTGGTGGGCACTTTAAAAATGGGCGGAGCTTTAACGCTTTTATTATGGAAAGACATGGTAAAAAGATCCATTTTGGTGGCGATACTACCTTTACTGAAAAACTTAAAAAACATAAAGATGAAAACGTTGATATTGCTATAATGCCGATTGGTGCCTATAAACCATGGAGAAAATATCACTGCACTCCCGAGGAAGCTCTCGTAATGGCCACTTATCATTTGGGTGCTAAATATTTTATACCTATCCATACAAAAACTTTCGATAGCGGTGAAATGATTTATGAACCTCTTAACTGGCTTTATAAGTCGATAAAGTATTATGATATTAAACTCGGTTTAAGAGATATTGGTGAGACATTCACACTAAAAGCATAAAGTCAGTTCATTCATTAAAGTTCCAAATTTTTACCAACCTACTTTTAATTAATCACAAAATCATTTTTATTGATTAAGTTGTTTTGCAACTTTAATCTATTTTATCAAACGAAGTGGTTGATATGACCAGACTTGAACAAGGATTTACTCAAATTTATACTGGCAATGGCAAAGGCAAAACAACTGCTGCTATTGGACAAGCTGTACGTGCAGCCGGTTTTGGTTTGAAAACTTACATAGCCCAGTTTATGAAAGAATTTCCATATAGTGAATTAAAAAGTCTTAAGCATTTAGAAGAATGGATAACTATTGAGCAATTTTGTGGAGACGAGTTTGTTTACAAAAAGGAGCTACCGGGCAAAGAAGAACTTGCAAAAGCTAAAAAAGGATTAGCTGTTGCGAAGGAGAAAATGCTTAGTGGAAAATATGATTTGATAATACTTGACGAAGCGTTAGTGGCCACTTACTTTAAATTGATTAAAACAGAAGAACTAATTGAGTTTATTAAACGAAAACCTGATAATGTTGAACTGATTTTAACCGGTCGCTATTGTCCAGAAGAATTAATTGAATTAGCTGATCTTGTAACAGAGATGAAAGAAGTAAAGCATTATTATCAGAAGGGGATTACTTCAAGAAAGGGAATTGAATCCTGAACTTGGCTTTGTATTATCATCTTAAAACCGTTTTGCACCTATATTTTAATTGCCTCGATAAATATGTTTTTACGCATCAATAATTTTGGATATCTGGATATATTTGTTCTGGCCCAGCTGGCTTTCGGACCCATCCATATCTTGAAAAATGTACTAGCTTTGCGTTTTGCACTCTAACAATTCCTTGAGGTTTTACTACCTGAACACCGTTTTTCTTAACCAATTCAACCGACCCATCGTCTGCAAGATAAACAAAATCAATTGTGCCTGTTGGATATTCTTCCAGGTCAAGACCTTCAAAATATTGGAAAAGTCTTAATGTATCGTCAAATACCATCTGAGGATAGAAATGGAATGCACAATATTCATCATCTAATACCATTGTAATGGTTTTATTACCTTGAAAAGCACCTGCAGGAATTCTCAAATCTACTCCCATTATAACCGAGTCACCATCTTCTGCTATATAATATTTCTCCAATATCATTCTTCCACCAACTGCGCCGTTAATAACTTTACTCATCGTAAAAACACTGTCCATCCATAATGGCGATTTTGTTGGAAGCGGTATCAATTCATATTCTGTTATTTTTGATAACGATGCCTGAGGAGCATCCCCAAAATAATTTACAGATAAGTCTGGGGAGTTATCACATCCAATTAAAAGTATCAGAGTGACCAGTAAAATTGCTGAAAAAGATTTCATTATTTCTCCTTGCTAATGTTACCTTTTATAAAAATTTTAAATACTTAGCTCAACAAGACCAGCTTTAATTCTTTCGTGATTTAACTTATTGAAAAAATTTGTAGCTGATTTTAAATATGGTTTGGCTTCTTCGATTCGATTACTTTTTTCAAGAAGTTCTCCAATCTGAACAGAGCTCTCTGCTTCGTTTAATTTGCTTTCAATATCCTTATTCAATCGTATGCTGTTTTCAAATAATTCTTCTGAAAGCTCAAAATTGCTCATACCGTTCTGAATCATTCCCTTAACTTTGTATATATCAGCAATAGATAGAGTATCATTTAACTTATATGCTATTTCCATTGCCTTATCTGTGTATGCGTCAGCCAAAGCCGGATTTTTTAGTTTTGTATAGATATACGCCTTACCGATATAAGCCACAGCGCAATTGGATAAATAATCGTTTTCAAGAGAAAGTGTTATACACTTATTAAACTCATCCAACGCTGCATCATAACTTTCCATCCTGGTATATAACATTCCGGTATTATGATAAACCCTTGCTAATCTTCTTACATCGTTAAGCTGGTTAAATTTTACCTCGGCGTTTTTATAATTCCAAACAGCTTTTTCATAATCTCCTTTAATTGTATTTATGATTCCGAGATTTGTTAAAATCATTGCCCGTGCCGATAAATCGTCTTCATCGCTTAAATGATTTAACGCTTTTTTCAAATGTTTTTGTGCTTGATCGAAATCACCCTTCTCACCGTATAACGTCCCCAGCATATTCTCACATTTTGCTATTCCCGATTCACTTTTAATTGATTTGAATATGCTCATTGCTTCAGATATATAGTAACTGCAATCATCCCAGTATGCCTGAGACCAGTATATTTTAGAGATCATTAAAACAGTTTCAGCCTGAATATTTGCGTGCTTTCCGTTTGTATTAATCTTGCTTAATAAATCCTCAGCAATTTCTAATGAATATGAAATCTCACCAGCAAAAAACATTAGTTGCGACAGATCCAGCAGTAAATTGAAATACTTATCTTCCGGTAATAACTTTGCACAATAGGTAATTACCTTATCAACCGGTATTCTATAATTAATTCCCTTTGGTAGTTCATACTCAATTTGCAATTTCTCGGATTCTGGTATCTCAGGTTTCTGGTCCGGTTTTAACGAAATATCTTCATCAAGTATTTTCATAAAATCTTTAGCTGAAGCTTTCGTAAGGTAATTAATAAGGAGCTGTTTTAAATCCTTCACTATGCTTTTGTTTTTTATATTCATTTTAACCTCTTTATAAGCAATTGTTTTATATAGCCGGACTAAATTCTAACAGCTCTTCAATTATATCAACCTTTGCATTAGCCTCTATGTTCCTAAAGTAATTTCGTGATCTCTTTAAATAAATATTTTTGGAATCTGCATCCTTCATTTTTTCGTACAACAGACCCAGTTCAAAAGATGTTTCAGCAACATTTAACTCATTATTAAGATTCTCATTAATTCTTAAGCTGTTGAGGAGATAAGTCTCAGAAGCTGCAAAATTTTCTAAATGTCTTTCAATTATTCCTTTTACTTTATATATATCGGCCAGGGTTAATTTATCGTCCGAATTATGGCTGATCTCTAAAGCTTTGTTGGCAAACTCGGAAGCATAATAAAAGTCATCTAACTTGATAAGTACCTGGGCTTTAGCAAGGTAAGTAAGACAAAGAATGGATAAGAAACGACCTGCTTTTGAAGTTTCAATTGCTGTGTTCAAAGCTGCCATAGCAGCATCGTAATTATCAGATTCATAATGAACTATGCCAAGATTTAAACTTACTTCAGAAGCACTTTTATTATTGCCAAGTTTATTGTAGATAGCTAATGCCCTGTTTAAATGGCTAATCGAAGCCTGGGGACTTTCCTGAATGCTGTACACAATTCCAAGGTTTGAATATAAATTAGCTGCCAGTTCTAAATCTTCATCACTTTTTATAAGGGATAAACTGGTCAGTAAATGTTTTTTAGCTTTTAATATGTCTCCAAGCTCTCCGAAGATTGTACCGAGAAGGTTTTCGCATTTTGCCAATCCACGGTAATCGGGTATCGATTTGAACAGCGCCTTTGCTTCGTAAATGGTTTCCATACTTTTAGTCCATTTAGCTTTCCTGCTTAAAACATCTGCTAATCCGAGCAATGACTCAGCCTTTGTATGATCATTATTAGTTAGCTTGTTTGCCTTTCTAAAAATCTCATTTGAAAGATCTATCTTACCTTCGGAAAGGCATATTCTGCCAAGATCAACAAGTAATTTGCAAAACTTTTCTTGAGGCAAACTTTTTTCTGAAAAAGTAATTATCCTGTCAATTCTGATGCGGTCTCTCGAAGGATTTTTATCGATTTGCAGTTGTTCCCTGTAAAACTCGTTTATTTTTTCAGAAACTAAATCTGCTTGCTTTTCCGGAAGATCCAGCCTTTCTTTCAGATGATCGTACGAATCGTCTGAAAGGTACTCTTTCAGATACTTGTTGAGTTTGTGCTCAAATTTGTTGTATGCTATCTTTTGCATCTTTTTTCCTCCAGTAGGAATTAGTTTACGAAGCCGTATCTTGAAAAGTGATTCAGTTTTGCATTCTTAACTTTCAACAGACCAGTGTTCAAATCCATATATACATAATCTTTCTGGACAGCATACATATTTCCGTTCGCATCTATGTAAACGAAATCTAATGTGTTAGGGTCTACACCAGTTAAATCTACTCCTGTTATTATAAGAGTGTAATCAACAGGAATGTTAAACTGCATTGAAGGTCCGAAAGTGATTGCAGCAGTTTCGGTGTCAAAGGTTTGTGAAATTGTCTTTGTACCAGTGAAAGAATTTGCATAAAAATGCAAAGTTGAATAAATGTTCACCGTACCATTTATTCCACCTTGGTAACTGAATGATTCGAAAAACCATCCACCGGATGCACCGTCAATATCTTTGTACTCAGTATAAATGTCCTCTACTCCTGGCCCAATTGGTGTTGGAAGTTGTATTAACTTCTTATTTAATATTTGTTCCGGAGGGGAGTTGACATCAGTCACCTGCTCACACCCGAGAATTAAAAGCAGAGCAACGAAGAGAAAGCATATTAATTGTTTCATTTTTTTTGTCCCTTATATATGTGATAAAGAAGATTGATAATTTTTTTTCAAATTATATTTAAACGACAGATTTGTGCAGTGAACATTAAGAATACTAAAATGGAGCAGAGTAATACCGGTTAGGATTACAAGAAGTGTCAATATTTCCATTGCGGACTCTCTAGATAGTTCTGCTAAATATTACTTAAATTGAAATAGTCTTAAGCTTTAGCTCCACTCCTATCTAACGAGTAAAGATTTGAAAGATGGATTTTCCCCAAATCTCGGTATCTGAAAGACCCCAATTAAATGCCATTAACCAATTTGCGATTTTATAGCTCTTATAAAAAGAAATAGCTATTGGTGGCGTATTATGAGAATGAAAACGTGTATTGAAATTAGAATGTGTTATCAATTGAAACATTTTTCAAAAACTTTAAAAAAATTAACTTTTTTATCTATTCTAATCTTCGGCACTTTGTTTGAAGATGAATTTTGACATTATAAGCAATTTGTATATGCGTTTATTTAAAGAATTTGCTATTTATTAATTCGTCGGAAAAAGTAGATAATCATTCAATTATGAACAACATTGTCGATATACTTGAAACTTTATCACCAGGTACCTTGGACAAAAAGTTATTTCAATTCATAGAATATTTCCCCACAGCTGCTTTTATACTTGATGAAAATCTTGTGATTAAGAACGCGAACAAACTTGCAGAATCAATAATTGGTTATAGCATAGAAAAGTTGGCTGGAAAAAGTATTATTGAATTTGTTTCAGAAGAGGAGACAAATCAATTTAAAAATATATTGCAAAAATCATTTGGAACACCTATCCCTAATACTGCTGAGATGATAATTAGAACACCTGATAGCAGCAATCTTAGCGTCTTATCGATGTTCAGGTGTTTTAAGGACCACGATACGCAAAATAAATTCTGTGTATTGGCTATAATTGATTTCACACCTCAGAAAATGAAAGAAAAAATAATCCGGGATAGTGAAGAAAGATTTAAGAACATGGCAAATACCGCTCCGGTTATGATTTGGATAGCGGATGTGGAAGGGCTCTTCAGTTTCGTTAATAAAGTGTGGCTTGATTATTCAGGTCGAGAATTGGGCAATCAGTTAGGAATTAACTGGTTAAATAATGTCCATCCAAACGATCTTGAAAAACTGGTAAATCATTATCAAAAAGCACTGAGGGACAAAAAACCTTTCTCGATTGACTTTAGATTTATGGATAAAAAAGGTAATTACGAGTGGATGTTAATAAAAGGTACACCACGCTATAGTCACGATAATGTTTATATTGGATTCATTGGTTCTTGTATCAGTATTCATGATCAGAAGGAATTTGAAGCTAAAATATCTAATCTAAATAAGGAGCTTGTTCAAACTATTGCAACAAAAGACAAGTTTTTTTCAATTATTTCACACGATTTACGTAGCCCTCTAAGTGGACTTATGGGTATTTTGGACATTTTAAACACAGAGTACGAATCATTAGATGAGAAAGAAAAAAAAGAATTTATCTCTCATGCTGCTGTTGCATCCAAAACAACTTTTTCACTTATGGAAAACCTTTTAGAATGGTCGAGAATACAAACAGGTACAATAAACTACCAGCCGGAACGGTTAAAAATTCGACGTCTGGTAGACAATATGGCATTGTTGTATGAACAAAATTTGAAAAACAAAGATATTGAATTTAGTAGTAGTATAAAACCAGACCTTTTTGCATTCGGAGACAAATCAATGACTGAGACCATTTTTAGAAATCTGATTTCAAATGCAATCAAGTTTACACATTCAGGTGGTACAATCTCTGTATCCTCTGAAATTGAAAATGACATGATAATCATCAAAGTTAAAGACTCAGGCGTTGGAATCGAGCAAGAAATTATTTCAAATCTTTTCCGTGTTGATGCTTGTTTTTCAACAAAGGGAACAAATGAGGAATCAGGTACCGGGCTTGGGTTAATAATTTGTAAAGAACTGGTAGAAAAACAGAAAGGGAAAATTTGGGTAGAAAGTAAAAAGAATGAAGGATCAACTTTTTACTTTTCAGTGCCCGTTGCAAAATAAAAAACAAATTTAGTTAGTCTACTCTCCACTCCCACGCATTTTTAACTAAGCCAAGCATTGAGAAATTTATTTTTGATATTCGTTTATTATAAACGATTATGTTATCAAACCAATAAAGAAATGTCACCGGTTCATCTTCATAAAATATGCTCTGCAGTTTTTTGTATAATTCTATTTTCTCTTGTTCCGATATCCCTTGCTGGAGTTGGTATAAAATTTCATCTTTTTCTTTGTTTTGATATGATGAAAAATTAAGGAATCCTAATTCTTTATTTGAATTCCAATATGGATTCAAATCTATCGGAATAGGTATTGTCCACCCGGCGATCCAGGCAGCATAATCCCTTTTCATTAACCTTTCAACAAAAGCGCCCATTTCCAGCATTTGAATATTTGCCTCAATGCCAACTGCTTTCAGATTATTTTTTACTATAGTGGCAACATAGTTTCTTCTCGGGTTGCCGGTATTTATATATAAATCGAAGCTGAATTCAACTTTTCCTTTTTCAAGAAGACCATCTCCGTTTTTATCTTCCCAACCATTCTCCTTTAAAATCTCTTTCGCCCTTTGTGGGTTATAATCATCTGTTTGTAAACCGGAGTCATAGAAGCTTTTGAACATCGGTGAAACTGGTCCCTTACACAATTCCCCAAAACCATCTAAATAGGTTTCGACGATCTCCTGCCTGTTGATAGCATAGGTTAAAGCTTTTCTAATATTACTTGAGGAAAATAATTTATTTGGTATGATCCTGTATTTTTGAAATTCCTGAGGATCGATATGGTTCCAACCTATATAATCGTAATCTCTACCTCTTAACGATATCACATTCAGTTTCTCAACTAATTTCAATTCATCTATGTCTTCACTTTTTATGTTGTCCACAATATCAATAGTACCGGTTTTAAGCTGAGTTATTCTCAACTTATAATCAGGTACAATTTTAAAAATTATTTCTTTAATGTTATCAGGATTGTAAAGAAATGAAGAACTATCGATACTTAATGAAATTAAAGCTTCCCGTTCCCATTTTATAAGCTTGAAGGGACCACTGGTGATTGGTTCAAAATTAGCTTGTGCTTGTGGCAAGTCTTCCTTTTTATATTTCGACCAGATGTGCTTAGGAATAATTTCCAGATTAATATCTAATAAACTTGGATCGCCATCTTTTCTAAAATAAACTTCAAGAATTGTTGGTGAGATAACTTTAAAGGTCTTTTTAATATCTATTTGTGAATCATCTAGAGCATAAAAATTTTTAAATTGTCCGAAAAATCTGCTCTCTACTTTTGGATCAGAGTAAACATCAAATGTATAAACAATATCATCAGCAGTTATAGGAACACTGTCCGACCAAAAAATATCTTTTCGTAAATAAAGTCTCAGCATATCGTGATCATCATTCCATTCCCATTTCTCAGCAAGCATTGGTTGAAATTCTATCATTCCTGTTGAATCATTCCATATTTCAATCGCTGGTTTCATAAAAAGTAAATCAATAAGATTTCCCTCGGAATAACTAAAAGCGTACATCGGGTTTATGGTCTGTACATCCGATTCAATACCTATAATAATTCTTTCATCTTTTTGATGTTTTTGATCGGAACAATTCCACATTAACACAAAAATCAATGTGAGGTAGGTTACCGACTTAATTAAAGATGAAAAATGTATATCTGATTTTTTATTTACCGAAAGAATCATATTTATTACCAAAACGATATTTTTAAGTTGAAAAAGTTGTAAAAAACATCTATAAATATCACAAAAATCGACCCAAGTTTATTTTAATAATTTGATGGATAGTCAACTTAAATAAGTAAATACTACTAATTTTTCTTAATTTTTTGACTGAAATAGTAAATTAAAATAGAATTGCTGTTAGGGATTTTTAATTATACTTGATTAATAATTTAAGGTTGCTTAAACTTCAATAAACAGTAAACCTAATTATGAAAAATATATCAAAAGAAGATTACTTAAGTATAATCTACAAATCGTCAGACAGCAATGGTGTAATTAAAGCAAACCAGATTGCTGAAAAACTTAATATATCTGCCGCAGCAGTTACTGATATGCTTCGTAAACTTTCTAAGGAAGGTTATGTGGATTATAAACGATACAAAGGAATAAAGCTTACTAAAAGCGGTGAGGATTATGCAAGAAGCATGGTGAGAAGGCACAGAATCTGGGAAGTTTTTTTGCATCAGATTGTTGGTTTACCCTGGGATAAAGTTCATAACGAAGCAGAAAATCTTGAACACTCATCTTCTGATGAATTGATTAATCGTATGGAAGAAATGCTGGACTATCCTGAATTCGATCCTCACGGTGATCCGATACCCGATAGAAACGGAAAAATGCCCAAAGGCAATTTAGGTACTCCACTAAGTACTATAGAGCCGGGTAATTCAGTGAAGGTAAATCGTGTTCATGATTTTGATAGCAGCTTTCTGCAATACATAACTAATATTGGGATTAAATTGAATAAAGAAGTTACTGTTTTGGATACACTTGAGTTTGATCATTCTTTATTAATTGAAGTAGATAAGAAGAAAACAAGCATTAGTAACAAAGTGGCTGCAAATATTTTCGTAACGGAAGTTAATTAGAAGGTAACTATGACAGATCCATTAATAACATTGTTAATAGGTTCAGGAATAATTCTACTTGCAGTAGTTTCATTCTTTCCGCAAAAAGGATTAGTTGCCAGGATGAAACGAAGCAAGACGATTTCTAAAAGAGTATTAATTGAAGATGCTCTAAAACATCTTTACAACTGTGAATACAACGGAGTAGGTTGCACACTAAATAGCGTCGCTGGAAAGCTAGCAATTTCTGAAGACGAAGCAGCAGAACTAATTACAAAGCTGGAGAATATGGGAATGTTAAGTACACATCTGGAAACACTTCAGCTCTCGAG
>Ga0307423_1000090_pt1 | contig 52631 bp, 45 predicted proteins | sample SalMarWE160310MG_FD_202154 | JGI IMG/M metagenome (GOLD analysis project Ga0307423, IMG submission 202154) | Salt marsh sediment microbial communities from the Plum Island Ecosystem LTER, Massachusetts, United States - WE1603-10 | ecosystem: Environmental > Aquatic > Marine > Intertidal zone >...
CATAGCGGGTGGCGGCCAGCCGGAATATCCAGGTCTCATCGCTGGCGCCCTGCGCGGTCTTGCCGCCGAAAAGCACGAACTGCTGATCCACCGGATCATAGACCATGGCGCATCCCGAGCGGGGCGACGGCTTTATCGGCGGGATCACCTTGGCCCAACTGGTTCCGTCCCAAACCCAGGTGTCGTCTTGCAATACGTCATTGTGTGCGTTTTCAAAGCCGCCGAAGATCACCACCCTTTTTAGGTCTTTGTCGGAGGCCATGGCAAAACTGCACAACTCAGCCGGCGGCATGGTGGCGGGCCGCAGGTCTTTCCATTCAGCCGAGCCGCTATCACCCTCCAATATTTTCATGGGAGAGTCATGCGGTGGGCCAATCGTGGTTTGACCGCCAAACAAAATCAGTTTGTTGTGGACATAGTCAAAGACAATTTTGTGGCGAAAGCGCGGCCTGGGCAGGGTCTTGCCTAGCCTTTTCCAATACGAATTATCAGAGCCTGTCCATTGCCATACATCCTTGAGATAGTTCCATTGGGTGCTTATTTTTCCCAGGCCGCCGCACATGGTGAATATTCTATTGACCGGGTCGTAGGCCATGGCGTGATAAGAGCGGGCGTCTGGTTTGTCCGCCGTGGGATCGCTGCTGGCGATGGACTTCCAACCCCAAATTTTTTGCGACCAGGTTTTGTCATCTGAATAATCATCGCCGCCAAACAGAACCAGGTTTACGTATCCACGATCGAGATCCATCTGATGGAAAGCGCGCGCCGAAGGCTTTGCGCCGATTTGGTTTATTTGCATCCAATTATTGTTTTCAAATCTCCACATGTCGTTGCGTGCTTTGCCATCGCTGCCGATGCCGCCGAACATTGCGATGGGATTGGTTCCGCCCGGGGGATAGAAGACCATGGCATGGCCCTCGCGGGCGGGAGGTGAGGTGTCGGGATTTAACTTGATCCACTCGCCTCTTGCCACCGGCGGATCGGCGTTTGCAACCGATGTAAACGAAAAAGCCAAAAGCAGCGCTAGGCTCAGGTAGATAAGTTTAAGATGAGGCACTCGCATTCCTTCCCCCTTTCAAAGAAAACCGATTAGCGGACTAATCCCCCAGGAAAGCGATCCGGATTTGGCTCCGGAAGGAACCCGCGCCATGGTCAGGCTGTCTTGGAGAGGGGGCAGGCTTATCGGGAAGGGTTGACAAAGGAGTACGGACGCCAAGCTGGTCAGCTCATGGAAACTAAAACATCCCCCCATACCTATAATCACGCGTGCTGGCGATATGCTGGTACGAGCATACGATTTTCTGGTGCGATCCTGTCAAGCGAAAACCGGGTGATGGCCGTCAGGACGGCAAGATCGGCCAGGTCTTGCGGGCGCGAGACGGGCGCTGATCTTACCCACGAACAAAGGACAGTTTGTTAAGCATTTTCGCCAAGGCCTAAAATTGTGGACGGTCTCGAAATTGTTTCCCTTTTAGGGCTGGAATGCCGGAGCCAAAGCGTATTAACATGGTCATTGTTTAAACAGGTTCACGGGGGGTATCAAAGTAGGCAAAAAAATGATGACCATAGTTCTAAGCGTCAACGATCTTGAGTCGGCGCTGATAGATCATATCGGCCATAAAATCGACGGAGTCAATGACCACCCCTTGGGATGGGCATGAAGCCACCAAAATTGGAGTGAATCATTCCCCGGCCATTATTCCCTGCTGGTACGACATGGTTCCGGGCAGCCCCTTCCTGACCTCCCTATCCACGGCTTCGGAAAAACCGCAGCCGCCTTATTATCTTTTCTTTGGCTATAAGGGTGGCTCCGGCATTTTTACCAAAGGCAATAACGACGGCTATGTGACTCTAAAGAGCATGCTACGGCTATGGGCGCAAAAGGACGCTCTTAAAGTCTATGGCTTTGACGCGGATCATTCCGGAATCCTGTCCCATCCGGAGGTGGCCCACACCCTTTACCAAGTCATGACAAGTAACAAGTGAATCGGCCTCTGCCAATTCATCAGTTTTCAAGCTGGGGCTGCAAAAAGGGGGTGCGGGATCGCGCCTCCACATCTACGCTTGTATATGATTGATTGTATTTGATAAACTCCAAAAGGCATTGGACATCGCCACACGTGGCAGTCTGGTTGGAAATCATTTTTTTATTGCGGGGGAAGATTTTTACATGAAAGCTCTCCTTTACTTCGGCATTTTGATCGTTTTACTTTGCCTGAACGCCTGTGCGGCATTGGTCCCTCAGACGGCCGCCACCGCCGCCACCTCGGTTGCCACCTCTACGGGCACCCATAACGCCTATAACGAGGGATTGCCGCCATCCGGCGGCACCATGGATGGAAAAGAAAAATACTGCGATTTTGAAGGCATTCGCATTCCGCCAAAATTAGGGCTGGAAAAAGACAGAAGCTTTATTTTCTCGGTGGGGAGCATAAAAGCGGGGGTACTTGCCTATAAAGGCCGGCTTGAGTACTCAAGCCTGTGCAATTACTTTAAACTGAGTATGGCTGAAAACAAATGGGAATTCCTGGCCTCTTCAAACTACCCCCAGACAGCCCTTTTCTTTGCCAAAGATGACCGGACCTGCATCGTACGCATTTGGGAGACCCATATATACACCAACGTGGAAATCTGGGTTACGCCCAGCCGAAACTTGGTTAGGCAGTATGAAAGCTTGCCTCGTTAACTATTAATTTGCTATCGAGAAGCAAGCTTACACCCCAGAGGGCGCCGAATGAAAATCTCGCTCCTGCGCAATCTACTTGTTTGGTTAGCCGCCTACTTTGCGGCAGTCCTCTTAATATGCCCGACCGCGCTGGCCAAAACCTACAAAATCAAGACCAGCAAAGATGTATATGCCGTTGGCGAAACCATAGCTGTCAATTTTTCCGGCGCGCCGGGCTTTTGGCGTGATTGGATCAGCATTGTTCCCAAGGGCTCGCCCGCCGACGACTCGGGCGATTACAACTACACCGGTTCCGGCGTTCATCAAGGCACTATGATTTTTAATGGGAAATCGCCGGGAGACTATGAGGCCCGCGCCTATTTCGACTACGGCAGCTTGGGTTATGTAATTAGCGCCCGCTACTCTTTTAAGGTTGCCCCGGGAAAATCATCAGCTGTTGAAGATGATTCCCAACAACTTTTAGAAACGGGCCTTGCTGAAGAAGCACGGGTGCCAAGAAGTAAAGCTTTTATGTACTTCCTAAAAACCCTTGTCGTGCAAAGCGTAGCCCCGAAAAGAAATCCAGAGTTGGATAGCGCGGAAATCCAAGACTATAAGTTCAGCATGGAAGGCTATCACCTTGGTGAGGTGGTCAGCCTAGACGCCGACCGGTTCGACGCCCAAAGTGGACACAAAGCTCTGTGGAGTCCTATTCAGTTCCTTTCTGAAGAAGGTTTGGGGATATTTTTTCTGGAGCCTTATAGCCCACAAAAGATACCAGTACTTTTTATTCACGGAGCGGGCGGATATCCTCAGGAGTGGCAATACCTAATTGATAAGCTGGATAAGGACAAGTATCAGGCCTGGGTTTTCCAATACAGTTCCGGCATGAGGCTGAACTGGACCGCGGAAATGCTGGACATGGGCCTAAAATCGTTATGGGTCAATTATAGTTTTCAAAAGCTTTGTATCGTTGCCCACAGCATGGGCGGTTTGGTGGCCCGGAAATTTCTGGACGTATACCAAGATGATTACGTCAAGTTGCTGATCACCATATCAACCCCATGGGGCGGGCATAATGCGGCAAAAACGGGCGTGACTCGCGCAAGGGAAATTATACCTTCCTGGTACGATATGGTTCCTGAAAGTCATTTTCTTCGTTCCCTGTTCAAAACCGCAGGCAAACAGCAGCCACCTTATTTCCTTTTCTTTGGCTACAAAGGCAAATATGGCATATTCACTGACGGCAACAGCGATGGCAGTGTGACCCTGGAGAGCATGCTCGATCCCCAGGCCCAAAAGGAAGCCGTGAAGGTTTACGGCTTCAATGCTGATCATACGGGAATTCTTGCAAAACCTGAGGTGGCTTCCACTTTGAACGAGATAATAGGAAGCTACTAATGGATATGGATATTGAAATAATATCACGGTGCGCCCCATAGACCTATTACGTGACTACGCCTTGTGATTTCTGCTTTTTCTGGCAAAGATGAAATAAGGTGCATTTCAAGCATTTGGGAGAACCATCTATAAACCAACTTGGAAATCTGTGTTAAGCCCATACGTATTTTGGTCAGGCCATATGAGGCCTTGCCTCGCTGACCAATTATTTGCTATCAACAAACATTGACACTTCTCAGATTAAATGGGGGATATACCAAATGAATGTCAAGCTGCTTTGCAATCTGCTCGTTTGGCTAACCATATCCATTGCATCAATCCTCTTGTTATGTCCCGCAGCCCAGGCCGGACCCTACGAGATCAAGACCAGTAAAGAAGTCTATGCTGCCGGCGAAACCATAGCTGTCAATTTTTCCGGCGCACCAGGCTATAGGCGCGACTGGATTTGCATTGTTCCCAAAAGTGCGCCAGACGACGATGCAGGTGATTACAACTACACCGGCGCTGGCATTCACAAAGGCACCTTAAGCTTCAACGGGAAGCCGCCGGGAGATTATGAGGCCCGCGCCTATTTCGACTACAGCCGGTTGGGTTATGTGGTCACTGCCCGACATGCATTCAAGGTTGCCCCGCGGGCGGCTGCTGCTTCCGCGGACGTTTATGAGCGCGACCTGCAACCGGGGCGCCCCGTGGAAAAACGGGTGCCCAAGGGAAAAGCGCTGATATACGTTTATAGGGAACCTCTGTTCGTTACCAAGATGATTGACGCCAGGGTGAAGGTGCAAGACAAGTCTTTGTCCATTGTGCCCGCTGCATCCTTTTTCACCTATGTTGCCCCCCCCGGCCCACTGGATATCACCTGCCTGGAAGTGCAGGAAGCCGAATGGACCGGACATGGCCCCAAGTCACCCATCAGAACCAGCAACTACGCCAGGTCTCAGATGGAGATCAAGCCCGGCAAGGTCTACTATGTCAAGCTCCAGGTGACTCCGGGAATGCCTTGGCATGTATATCTTGAGCAGGTGCCCTGGCAAACAGGAGAACGGGCTTTTATCGACTACAAGATGTCGCCCATAAAACCCCAGTAAACAATGAGCCCTTTTATCGCCACATCACTGACCGCGTTGGCGATTCTGGTATCTGCTTCGCTGGTTATGGGGCCTAGCGCCTGGCTGACCGCAGTCTGGGGTGTGATGATAGCTGTTTATCTGGCCATCATGGGCCTGGGGATCGCCAGTCCCCGCATGGGGTTTTTCCTTAACATGGTTTGCCGGGGCGAGCCGGGCGGCAAGCAGGTGGCGCTTACCTTTGACGACGGCCCTGACCCGGCCACTACCCTGCCCTTGTTGGAGTTGCTGGCGAGGCACAACGTGCGGGCCAGCTTCTTCTTGGTGGGCGAAAAGGTGGAAGCCCATCCCGGCCTTACTCAAGCTATAGCGCGAGCCGGGCACAGTCTGGGCAACCACACGTTTAATCACTTTTGGTGGACCAATTTCCTTTGGGGCCGCCGGTTAATGAAGGAAGTCGCGCGCACCCAGGACGCCATAGCCAGGGCCACGGGTCAGACACCGCCATGGTTCCGGCCTCCGGTGGGCCTGAGCAATCCCCACCTGGGCCGGGTGCTGAAAAAGTCCGGGCTGGTCTGTGTTGGCTGGGATATAAGATCCCGCGACCGTGACAACCCGGTGGAGGCCGTGCTGCAAAGAATTATGGCCCGGGTACGTAACGGTAGTATAGTTTTACTGCACGATGGTGGCGTGGACACCGGCCGGCTGCTTGAGCTAGTTGAGCAGCTCATCATCCGCCTGCTTGAAAGCGGCTTTAACCTGGTCAATCTGGATGAGATGTTGAATGGCAATACGGCAGAAGCGCAAGACCAGCGCTCTGCTGCTTGAGCTAAACTCTCTTGGGTAACACATAAGAGATAGTTTGTTTATGGGCCTATTCACACCCCTAGCGCGATTTGCTTCACGCACCAGCTTTGGCAGGCGAACGTTGGAAGAGCGGGCCGACTTGGCTGTGTTCAAAAAGCCGCCGTCCTCCCGGCTAGTGTTTGGGGTCAGCCTGATTGGGATCAGTATGATCATGGGCTGGCCGGCGGTGGGTGTGTTTGGCTTGGTGGCTATCTATGTACGGGACCCGCTGGTTTTCCTGATAGGAGGGCCTGCGACCTATGCGGTTTCATGGGGGATTTGGGGTATCGGCATGTGGATAGCCGGACCGGATAACATTAGATATGCCAGGGCTTTACTAGGCTGGTTAATCCGGAATTGGATTGAAAAAGCTTGCCCTGAAACGGCTCCTAATGCAATAACCGATCTGGGTAATATTAACTCTGCGGGAAGCGACAACTAAGTATAACCAACCAGCCCAAAACGGCTGCGGATTATGCCCAAATTAGGAAACGTTAATGGATCAGGCAGAAATATTAAAAATCATCACTGACTATCTTTCCAGTGAATTTGAAATACCTGTGGAAAAGATAAGACCCGAGGCTAATCTGTTCGAAGATCTGGAAATGGACAGCATCGACGCACTGGATTTGGCATCCAGAATGCAATCCGAACTCAACGTTGCTCCCAATCGAAAGGAATTGCAGAAGATCCGCACGGTGCAGGATGTCATAGACTACATTATCCGCAACCGTAAGCATTAGGTATTGCGATGCCAAATCCATGGGCGCCATTAAGCCCCATTTCGCGCACCAATCCTGAAAACTTGGAAGCTTGCGTGACGTTTGGGGGGGAGGCGTCCTGGTTTTCCGGCCATTTTCCGGGATACCCCGTGTTGCCGGGGGTGGCCATGCTTGCGTCCGTGGTGCAGCTGGCCATGGAAGGCATCGACCTGACGCGGGAAAGCATCGCTGGTTTCCGCAAGGTGCGTTTCACCAAGCTGATGGGACCTGGTGATGAACTAACCATTTCCTTGAACACCGCGAGCATGGCCACTACAAACGAGGTGTTCTTCAAGATCCAATGCGGGGATCAAAAAGTTGGTCAAGGCGTTTTACTTGTTAAAGACAATGCCCTTGTAAAATAGGGTCTATTAAGCTGCAAAGAGATAGGCTGTTAAATGCACTTTCAGATCATCGCTCCTTTATGGCCCAAATTGCCTGGCCAGAATTTGTTCAACCTGCCGCTGTTGGGCCCTATCCAGGCTGCGGGTTGCGTGCCATCGGATGTGACGGTGGGAGTTACCAACGAAAACGTTCAGCCCGTGGACTTGGACGGCGATTACGACCTGGTGGGCATTTCCATGCCGCTCACCTGCATGGCGACCAGGGGTTATGAGCTGGCCAGCGAATTCCGCCAGCGCGGCAAGACGGTGGTCATGGGCGGCTTGCATGTCACCCTGTGCCCCGAGGAAGCGGCCCAGCACGCCGACGCCATCGTGGTGGGTGAAGGCGAAGACGCCATCCCCCGCATGATCCGTGATTTCCAGGAAGGCCGCCTGCAAAGGCAGTATGACGGGATGAACTTGCCGGATATCGCCAGCCTTCCCAAGCCGCGCCGGGATCTGTACGACAAGAAAGCGCACTATAGCTACAAGGGTTGGGAACTGGTGGACCTGGTGGAAACCTCGCGCGGCTGCCGCTTCTCGTGCCCGCCTTGCTGCGTGCCCTATACGGGCCAGAATAAGCACCGCATCAGGCCGTGGGCCCAGGTGGTCAGCGAGCTTGAGGGTTGCCAACCGCTGATCTTCATCGTGGATAGCTCCTTGGAGCAGAGCGAGGACTACCAGCGAGAGCTTTTCAGTAATCTTAAGTCAGCCGGCAAGCGCTGGATATCCCACCCCATAAGCCCCGACCCCTCGTTATTGAAACTGGCCAGGGAAAGCGGCTGCTGGTACGTCTATCACGCGGTTTTCGATATCTCAGAAAAGATCAAGGACCGCATAAAGATGTACCACGACCACGGCATTGCGGTGGAAGGCACCATCCTCATGGGCATGGATGACCACGACGAGGATTTCCTGCTGCGTTTGATCGACTTCCTCTTGACCATAGACTTGGACCTGGCCGAGTTCACTGTGCTGACACCGTTTCCTCGGACCAAGGTATGGGAGCAAATGGAAGCGGAAGGCCGCATCTTCGACCGGGACTGGTCACATTACAACGCAGCCAATGTTGTCTACCAGCCACGGCGCATAAGCCCGGACCGGTTGCAAAAAATATATCACGAGGCTTGGGAGGCCTTCTATGGCAAGGAACCCCAAAACCTGCGCATGACAAAACTATTTCTGGACGTGATCCGCGACGTGCCCAGACCGGAGCGGCGCTCACGCATTATGGCATCCAAAAGCTAACAAAGAGGCAAGGCAGAGATGGATAATCTTGTGGGGGAATTGGCCGAAAAGATCATCGACATTTTGGGCCTGTTTGATGTGAAGCTTGAAGAGATTACCGAGGAGACCACCTTTTTCGATGAAGGCTTGGGCATCGACTCGGTTGATATCCTGGAGCTGGTGGTTATGCTTGAGCGCGATTATGGGGTGATCATCGAGAGCCGCGAGTTGGGCGAAACAGTATTCATCAATATGGGGACCTTGGCCCGCTATGTAGGTGAGAACCGGTCCGCTGCCTGATGAGCGTGGCGCGCGCATTCATAACCGGGGCCGGGGTGATCAGCGCGGCTGGAAAAGGCTGGCAGGCCAACCTGCGCGCGCTGAGTTCCAAGCAAACCTACCTGCACCCGCTTAGCGTCTTCCCGGTTAAAAACCCGCCGCCGCTGGCTGGAGAGATTCAATCAAGGCCAGAACAAGTCGGAATGTCCGCCACACACGCTTTGGCACTGGCTGCCTGCGAAGAAGCCCTTGCCTCGTATTCAAGCAAGGGCAGCGGCCCCATCGACGCAATCTTAGTTGGCACCACCACCGGCGGCATGCCCGCCAGCGAGATGCTTCTTGCCCAAAGAGTATCTGACCCTGAAGCCTATCTTTATCATGGCGCAGGTACGGTGGCCGAGCTTCTGGCTAAGCGCCTTGGGTGCCATGGGCTCACCCTGACCGTTTGCAACGCCTGCTCCAGCAGCGCTTCCATCATGAAATTGGGCCTGGAGCTTATCCGCTCCGGCTGGGCCCACCGGGTGCTGGCTTGCGGGGTGGATGCCCTGGCCAGGATCACTTTTCACGGCTTTCGGCTCTTGCAGCTCATCGACGCCCAGGGCGCCCGGCCCTTTGATGTCAGCCGCGCAGGCATGTGCCTGGGAGAAGCGGCGGCAGCCTTTGTGATTAGCGCCGGCCAAGAGCCCCCACCTGGCGCATTTGCGGAAATCCGCGGCGGCGGACTGTCTTGCGATGCCTATCATCCGGTGGCTCCTCATCCCGAAGGAGAAGGCGCGGCCCAGGCTATGCTGCAAGCCTTGGCTGACGCAGGCAGTCTTGAGCCCGGTGACATTGATTACATAAACCTGCATGGCACCGGCACCCGCGATAACGATGCATCAGAGGCAATAGCCGTGAACAGGGTTTTTGGCGGCAACCCGCCTCCCATGTCCTCCAGCAAGGGATGCCTGGGCCACACGTTGGGCGCAGCAGGCGCTTTGGAAGCGGCCATTTGTGTAATGGCCATTCAGGAAGGAATCCTGCCGCCCAACTGGGGCTTGGAGCAGCCTGATCCTGAGTTGGGATTGAGCCCCTTGCTTGAGCCCCAGCCCACCCACACGCAGCTCACCCTTTCCAACTCCATTGGCTTTGGCGGCAACAACGCCTCACTGGTCCTGGGCAGCCCCAGCCTGAGCATACCTGATATAAAAAGTAACCACAGCGGCTGGCTGGAGGTGCTGGCGGCCTCTTGCCTCACAGGCAGCGGCAATATTCAAAACACCTGGGAAGCGTTCAGGCAAGGCAAGCCATGCTTGGGTGATGTTTCAAGTGATGCGCTTTCAAAAAACCTGCCGCCACGTTTGGTACGCCGTTGGAAAAGGCTGCCGCGCCTGGCTATGGCCTTAACCATGGATGCCCTTGAACAGTGCCCTGATGAATCCCGACCCAATGCGGTTCTTTTCTCCACTGGTCTGGGCGCTCTTTCAGAAACCCATGATTTTCTCAAGCAGCTCTATGACTCTGACTGGTCCCTGAGCAGTCCCATTGATTTCATGGGATCAGTGCACAACGCTCCAGCCGGTCATTTGGCCGAATACCTGGGAGCCAAAGGCGCCAACCTCACCTTCTCCGGCCAGAACTACTCGTTTGAGCAGTCGGTTTTATCAACCTGGCTCTTGGCCCGGCCAGGAGACCAACCCTACTTGCTGGTTGGCGCGGACGAGGCTCACCCCCAATTGACCCCGATTCTGAATCCTCCGGCTAATAGAGACGGCGTATTGAACGATGGAGGCGGTGCGCTGATCCTCAGACCGACCAAAATCAAAAATGGCCTTTGCCTGCGCCCGCTTTTCTTCAAAGGCCCTACAGAAAACACCGAAGAAGCAGAGAGCCTGGCTGATTTGATTAGCACTCAGGGCCAGGTTTACGGAGCCATCATGGTGGGAATCCCGGCCAACCAGCGCGATTTGGGCCAGGCCCAGTTGGATGCTCTAACATCCATCTTGGGCGCTACCTGCCCGGCAATTGATTACCGCCGTCTGCTGGGTGATCATCACACCGTGGCCGCGGTTGCCACATCCCTGGCCTGCTGCATGGTTAAAGAAGGCCAGTTTCCCTCCGGGCTGACCGGCAGCGAAGCCAAGCCGCTGGAGGGTCGTCCATTGCTCTTGTTAACCCTGGGCGAGTATGTTGTGGCCAACGAGTTGTTTTAGCTTGGGCCTTATTTTAAGGATCAAACCTTGAACCAAATCGGTCACTCTTCAGATCATAGCACCTCTCTTCACCTGGCCTTTGACGATGCAGCGATGCAGTTGGGCCGGGTTGCCATGGTGATCCCCACCTATAACCACTGGCCCATGGTGCGGGAAGTAGCTCTGGAGGCATCATCATTGGGCTTGCCGGTATTTGTGGTCGACGACGGATCAAGCGATGAAACAGCAGAAGGCTTGGCCAAACTTTCCGGCATCCGTGTACTCCGGCATCAGGAAAACCTTGGCAAGGGCGAGGCTCTCTTAACCGGCATGCGCGCTGCTGCGGAAGTTGCGGACTGGTCCATCACCCTGGACGCGGACGGTCAGCACCGCCCACATGACGCCCTGTCCCTCATGGCTGCCGTTAACAATAACGAACGTGCGGTGGTAGTAGGCCGCCGCCAGGGCATGGATCAGTGCCCGGTTCCTTGGACCAGCCGTTGGGGCCGCGATTTCTCCAATTTTTGGGTATGGCTGGCCAGCGGTCGCTGGGTATCTGATTCGCAAAGCGGTTTCCGTCTTTACCCCTTGCCGGAGACCTTGCGCTTGCCCACCCAGGCTAGACGTTTTCAGTTCGAGGTGGAGGTCCTGGTGCAGGCAGCTTGGCAAGGCTTACCTATTATAGAAGCACCGGTGACCGTGAGCTATCAACCACCAGGAGAACGCCGCTCCCACTTCCGGCCCTGGCTTGACTTCTGGCGCAATACTAAAACCTTCACCCGCCTGATCACCTTGCGTGTCCTTTCTCCCTTGCGGACCAGCCAGCGGGGGCGCGCCTGATGGCCGGTCTAAGCAAAGCAAGACTGGCTTTGATGGCTCTTTTGCTGGCGGCAGTGGGCCTGGCCTTTTGGCTGGGTATCCAGCGCCTGCATATAGAAACTGATGTGACCGCAGCGCTGCCTAAAGACGATAAGATTATCAATGCCGCCCGAGATATCCTGCACCACCACGCCAATCTGGAAAGCATGGTCGTCGACCTTGGCTTTGCCGGAGAGAACCGCGATGTCAGCAGCCTGGTGGAAGCGGCGGGCAAGGTTGAACAGAAGCTCCTGAAGAGCGGCTTGGTGATGAAAAGCGAAACCGCGCAGGCCACTGAGGCAATGGCCTGGCTCTTGCCACAAATCGCTGACCACCTCCCATTGTTTTTCAGCGCTCAGGAATTATCAGCCGAAGTCGCCCCGCGCCTGCAACCAGAGCCTATAAAGCAAGCCTTGGCCCAGGCCCAGGTAAGGCTGGCGGAACTGGGAGGCATCGGGCAGGCCCGCCTCCTTGCCCAGGACCCTTTGGGCCTTACCGGCCTGGTCATGAAAAAACTGGCATTAGCAAATCCTCTTCCTGGAGCCAGTGTTCAGCAGGGTTTTTTGCTTTCCCCAGACCGCAAGCACCTGCTCCTGGTGCTAAAGCCTAGGGCTCCATCGGGCGACACCCAAGCAGCTCTTGAGCTGAACCGGTTCATGCAGAACCTGCAAGCCAAGTTGGCCTCGCCGCAGTCCGGGAAGGCAGGCCCGGTGAAGCTCACCTATGCAGGCGCTTTCCGGGCGGCGCTGGACAACGAAACCATCATCCGTCGGGACACCAATCAGGCTCTTATTATTGTCTCGCTCGGGCTTTTGATATTAGTGCTAGGCTGCTTCCGCAGGCCTTGGATCGGTGCACTAGCCTTGGTGCCTGCCGTGGCGGGCGTGTTGTTGGCCACATTTGTGTATTCATTATTCCAGAACTCCATCATGGCACTGGCCATGGGATTCGGAGGAGCCCTGATCGCCGTGGCCGTTGATCACGGCTTGGCCTACGTGCTGCTTCTTGACCGCGGCACCACGACAGAGGGCAAGACCGTCTCGCATGAGCTGTGGAAGATCGCCAGCTTTCCGGTATTCACAACGGTCGCCGCCCTGTTAACCCTGGCAGTCAGCGGCATTCCGCTTTTCAGGGAGGTTGGCTTGTTCGCGGCTTTTGGTGTCGGGTTGGCTGCTGTGTTCGTGCACCTATTCTTCCCCTTGGCTTTCCCCCGGCTAAAAGGCTCATCCCGCCAGGCCTGGTTGCCAGTGGGACGCTTTATGGACTGCATTGTCCAATTAGTCGGCTGGAAAACCATGGGAGCTGCTATCGCTGTTGCACTAGTGTTGGCTTGCTTCATCCGTTTTGACTTTAGGGCTGACCTGAACGCCATGAATACGGTGACTCCCGCTACCAGCCAAGCCGAGCGTGCGGTGTCCGCCACTTGGGGCAACATGTTCGACCGTGTTTATGTCATGGTCCGGGGAGCTAGTCAAAACAAGTTATGGGATAAAGCAAATAAGCTTGGCAGCTTTCTAAAGACCCAAAAGAACGCAGGACAGGTCAAGGGATCCTTTCCGCTCATGACCGTGCTGCCCGGCCCCAAACAGCAGGCGGACAATCTAGCAGCATGGAAAGCATTTTGGACTCCTGATCGAGTACAAGCGCTACGCGCCAACCTGGCGCGGGCTGCGTCTGAGACCGGCTTTGCACCAAAAGCCTTTAACAGCTTTTTGCATACAGCCGACCAGCCATCAGCCGGTTTTTTTGAGCTACCCCCAAAACTCTTCAGCTTCCTCGGTGTTACTCCAGCTAACGGTACTGCTACTTCCTGGTTCATGGTGGACGGGGTTTCGCGCGGTCCTGACTACCAAGCATCCCCATTTATTCATCAAGCGGAACAAGCTGGCTTCAGCGTTTTCGACGCTGGGTTTTTTTCCGCCCACCTGGCCCAGGGACTGGCCTCATCCTTTGGCTGGATGCTAATCCTAATCGCCTGCGGTGTGGTGGTGCTATTAGTGATTCTATTTTTAGACACCACCTTGGTGTTGACCGCCCTGGCTCCACTCACCTTTGCCATGGTTGCCACCTTGGGCACCCTGGGCATCTTGGGACAGCCGCTTTCGCTCTCGTCTATCATGCTGGCCCCGGTGATTCTGGGAATGGGCTTGGACTATGGCCTCTATATGGTGCGCTCCCAGCAACGCTACGGATCGGCTCTAGCAGCCCAAGCGGGCCCCTTCCGGGTCACGGTGCTTTTGGGTGGTGTGTCCACCCTGCTCGGCATGGGGGCCTTGGTTTTTTCGGAGCATACCGTACTGCGGGAGGCGGGTGTAACAACTACCCTGGGAATCCTGTTTGCCATGCTGGGCACCTTTTGCCTGGTCCCGCCTATACTGCGCTATGTTTTTAAGCCTGCCGAAACTCCGGCAGCGCCTTCTTTAATTGGATCGCGGGATCACCTCTGCAAAACCTTGATTCGCTTTCGCCATCTTGAGCCACACCCCCGTCTCTTCGCCAGGTTCAAGATCGCTTGCGATCCAATGTTCCCCCGGCTGGCCGATTTGGTGAAAGGCCAGGTCATCCTGGATGTGGGTTGCGGCTATGCTGTTCCCGCAGCTTGGCTTTTAACCAACCGGCCGGAACTTTGCTTTTTTGCAATCGAGCCGGATCCAGAGCGGGCAAGAATCGCGGCCCGCATATTAAGCGAGAGCGGGCAAGTGCACCAAGCTGCCGCTCCTGATCTGGAATCTCTTCCATATGAAGCAGACACAGTTTTGGCCTTGGACATGGCCCACTATCTGGATGACAACAAGCTGGCTGAAATGCTGGCTGGGCTCAAGGCTCGCTTGAAGCCTGGCGGCCGTCTGGTCATGCGTGTCACCATACCCAGCCCCCATGGCTTTTCATGGTTGCGCTGGGTTGAACAAAAGCGCATGCGCCTGGCTGGCTGCAAGCCTTTTTTTCGTAGCAAAGAAAAGTTTACTCACCTGCTGTCCGAGGCTGGTTTTGACCTTCTCATATGCGAGCCCAGTGGCCCGAAGCGTGAGGAAACCTGGTTCGTAGGCATCAACAATACGGCTGATGGCGGAGCCCCGGCATGAAGCATTTTTGGTATAGGGTTGTGAGCCGCTTATCGGGTTGGCTGGGCTCTTGGCTGGCTTGGCCATCGGTTTGGATGGTGGCCGCCTGGTATTTCGTTTTCAAGCCAAGCAGGCGTCGCTTGAGTCTAGAGCTTTACCGGGCGGTCTATCCAGAGAGGGGCAAACGAGATCATCTGGTCATGGCCTGGCGACAGTACCAAAGCTTTACAACCTTGTTCGTGGACCGCATGAGATTTGTGCAAGGCCGGGATGTACCATGCCGGGTTGAAGGCCGTGAGCATTTGGATAATGTTCTATCTTCTGGAAAAGGCGCAATTCTTTTGATGTCCCATGTGGGCAATTGGGAAATGGCCTCACATGTTCTGGGCAGGGAGGGCGTCCGCCTGATGCTTTTCATGGGCGAGCGCCAGGGAGATCAAATAGAGAAAGTCCAAAAGAACGACCTGGAGCGTCAGAACATCAAGATAGTCAAGGTTGCGGCGGGAGGCGGCTCTCCTATGGATGGAGTGGCTGCCTTGAATTTCCTGCGCCAGGGAGGTCTGGTTTCCATGGCGGGCGATCTGCAATGGGCCGGAGAACGCAAAGTTGACGCAACCCTATTTGGACGCCGGGTCCAGCTTCCCGCTGCGCCTCATGCCTTGGCTTTGGTTAGCGGCGCGCCTGTCTTGGTTTTTTTCGCTTTCCGTCTTAAGGGTGGCGGCTACCGAGTTAAGATGTTCCCCCCCCATCTGGTGCAAGCTCAGGACAGAAGCATGCGGGAGGATGCGCTCAGGAATTCAGTGGAGAATTATGCCTCCATATTGGAAGAGGCAATCCGCCAGCATCCAGAGCAGTGGTATACCTTTGAGCCCTTCCTGGGAGAGCCGGTTCAGGACGACTGACCTACACGAGCTATCGTTTGCCTGCCCCTAAATTTTGCTGAAAATTAGCGAGGTGTTCACACCGCCGAACGCGAAATTGTTGTTCATGGCGATGCTGATCTTTTCTTGTCTTGGATCGCCCATGATGAAATCGAGCGCAGGTATATCAGGATCTGGTTCGTTCAAATTTAGGGTGGGCGCAAGCATTCCCTCCTGCATCATTAGGATGGTCGCAACGGACTCGATGGCTCCGCTGGCGCCTAAGGTGTGGCCCATGTGACCTTTCAAGCAGCTGACAGGCGTGTTATTCCCAAAGACCCTACCCATAGCTTCGCCTTCTGCATGATCTCCCACCTCGGTGGCTGTGGCATGGGCATTGACATACTGTATGTCTTCGGCAGAAAGCTCGGCATCTGCCAAAGCGGATAACATGCAACGCTCTATTCCCGCGGCGTCGGAGTTGGTAAGATGAGTGCCGCTGCAAGTGTTGCCAAATCCCAAAATCTCGGCATAAATATTTGCCCCTCGGCTGTGAGCGCGCTTATATTCTTCCAGCACAAGGCAACCCGATCCTTCACTCACGACTAGTCCATCGCGGGCGGCATCAAATGGTCGCGGCGTCTCATGCGGACGTTCGTTATAGCTGGTGGAGGTCGCCATCATCATATCGAAGATCGCGGCGTGCATGAAATGCATCTCCTCCGCTCCGCCAGCAAGCATCATCTCCGCCTTGCCGAACTTTATGGCCTCATAGGCCAACCCAACTCCTTGCGCCCCCGAGGTGCACGCCGTACAAGAAGAAATCAAGGGTCCCTGGCAACCGAATAAGACGCCAAGATTGGCAGCGCAGGTATGACTCATGCATTTTAAATAGTGAGAAGCCAGAATGCCTTGCAGGCCACGACCCGATTCAATGTTCTGAAAATAAGTCTCCATGTCAGCGGTGCCGCCAGATGTTGATCCGAAGGAAACTCCGCAGCGTGTTGAAACAAGCTCCTCTGAAGTCAAGCCGGCATCTTCTACAGCGTCCTGGGCAGCCAAGGCGGATAAGATGGCAACCCGACCCATAGTGCGTCGTGCTTTACGTGGGATATTCGCTTCCTGGCCCTCTATATTGCATACTCCCGCGACCAAGGACTTGAGCATCGCCACTTCTTTCCAGTGAGGCATTGCCACGATGCCACTACGTCCGCAAGAAAGTGATTCCAGCAGCTCCTCTTGGCTGTTGCCTATGGGAGAGCGCAGCCCCATGCCTGTTACAACAACTCTGCGTTTATCAGTCATTCGTTATAAGCCTATTCAGTGATGCCAAACACCAACTCGGTGGGCCTGACTTCTTGCTTGGTTTGCCAATGCGCAAGGCTCTCGTCGGCATGGATCCGAAAGCGCACCTCAAGCTCATGCGCCATTATTTCTTCTTCGCCCTTGGCAGGTGCAGGCAGGGGCTCCCAAAACTCCAACTGTATATAGGAAGGCTCCAGGTCAGGATAATACCACTTAGCGCCATGAGGCAAAAAGGGCGGGTGATTGTGTATGAACACTGGCTGCACAGGCACCCCGGCCAGGCGAGCGATTTTAAACGCGCCCAGTCGAAAAGGCCTGATGCTTTCACGAGGAGAGCGGGTGCCCTCGGGAAAAAGCTGGAACCTATTTCCCTGCTCTATGGCACTCAATGCCTCTAATAAGGGCGCCATGGTGTCGCGCCCCCGGCTTCCTTCGGAAACTACATAACCGGATAGCTTTAATATCGGTGCCAAGGGAAGCTTCTTGATGAGGGCGCTTTTTACCATCACCGCCATGCCGGGAAGTTCCCGGATCAAATAAAGCACGTCGAAAAGTCCGGGATGGTTGCTGACCACCACACAAGGTCCAGAGTACGCTTTACCTCTGGTAGGCAGCTTCTTGATCAACCCGCCCACACTCAAAAACCACAACCAAATGCCGAATAAGCTTCTGTTAATTGAGCGCATACGCAATGACCGCTTGCCCGTGATGAGCTTTGCCAGCAACAAGACCGGCACCACCAGAAGCATTTCAAGAACAATACCCGAGGCAAACAGCGCAAAGCACAGGCACATGTGGCAACCTTTGGCAATTCTTATGATGCGCTCTGCCACGGCTTTAGTGCATCCCGCCTGGGGAACCGGCGGGCGGAAGATAGGCCACCGCCCATGTGCCTGGTCCGCAATGAGCACCCGTGGTCAAGGAAAGGGGCCTAATCAATATTTCGGCATTGGGGAATGCCTTTACCATGGCAGGCTGGGCCGTATGCTCCAGCCATTCTTGGTTGTCGGTGTATTGCAGCATGATCACAGCGCCCTGGTGTTCGGCCAACTCTTCTTTCATGCGGTCCAGGGCAAACTGTAGCTGGTCTTCGATCTTGCGTGTCACGCCTACCTTTTCCACTCCTTTTTTAGTGGTGGTTACTACTGGCTTTACGCCGAAGAAATCACCCAGCCAGGCTTTTGCCTTGGGCACTCTGCCGCCTGCGGCCAGGTACTTCAGATTGTCCAGGAATATATATTCCCGGCAATGCTCCATGGCCCATCCTGCATAGTCTGCCACTTCGCCCGGCGTATCAGCCTGGCTCGAGAAACGGCTCACCATGAGCGCCATTAGTCCCAGCCTTCCCGAGGCAGCGCCGGTGTCCAGCACAAGGAAATCATCCCCGCTGCCGCTTTCCTGTTTCCATTGCTCAGCTGCTTGCAGATTGCCGGTGTAGGCCGATCCAACGCAGAGATAAAGCACGCGACCATGAATATCCAGGGACTTTTCATAAGCCTGGCGCCGCTCCAACAGTGATGCTTGGGAAGTGGAAACCTTAGTGCCCTTACGCATCTCAGCATAAAGTTTTTCAGGTTTAACATAGGTTTCGGGCAGGCTTCGGCCACCTATGTTTATGTAGCTGTTCAATAAAATGATGCCGCACTGGGCCGCTTCCAGGGGCATTAGAGAACCGGCGGCGTCGGTGATTATGGCGAGCGCTTGGCGCGGCGCAATCAAGCCAAAACCGCGGCTTTGCTCAGCCAGATCGTCTTCTTCCCAAGCGACCAGTTGGCCCATTGAGGACAGCTCTTTGCGCAGGCCAGCGGTATCGGTAGTGTGCAGATGCAGTTTGAAATAGCCATCCGCAGTAGTAACCACTGCTTCATCGGCTATCTCGGCAAGCTGCAATACCGCTGATTCATTACCCTCGTTCATCTCCAACACCGTGTCTACGCAATATCCCACGGCCAACCGTCGCTCTCTGCCATGTGACACCGAGAGCATCCCAGGGAAGCTCTCGTTTATGGACCGGTACTTGCCCTTACGGTTGGCCAAGGTCTGAAAAAAGCCTTCAAGGAAAAGGAACATGCCCAGAGCGCCCGCATCCACGACTCCTGCTTCCTGCAAGACGGGAAGCAAATCAACCGATGTCCGCACCGTGTCTTCCAACCGGCTCACCAAAGGCTCGGGGTCTTCCTTGATCTCATCCACCTGCTTTTGCTCAAGGGCTTGACTCAAACTGTCCATGACCGAAAGCATGGTGCCGGGTTGCGGGGCTTGAATGGCTTGCCAAGCCTGTGCGCATCCCTTCTTGGCGGCCAGGGCCAGATCGTCCTCTTGCATACCGCCAATAAAACCGGACAGGAAATTGGCCGCAATATTGCCAGAGTTGCCCCGCGCCGAGAGCATGAGCTGGCGCACCAGCTCTGGTCGGTTATTGTTCCCATCTAATAACGGCAGCATGCACATGACCAAATTGCGGCCTGTGTCGCCGTCGGGAACCGGGAACACATTGATCCTGTCTACTACGTCCGACCAGGCGGCCAAGCGTTCATAGCCGGCTAGTAAACACTTAAACAAATGCGGGCTGATTATTTGAGGCTCCATAATGCCTCCTGAATGTCCTTGGGGATAGCGAATTCCATTTTCATGTTTGGGGCGAATAGAGCGCATTGTTCGCCACGACCCGTGGCAGCCAGGTTTCCGTTTTTAACCAACTTGATTTCAAAATCTAAAACTATCTTCACGCTGGCCTCACGCAGGATGGCCGTGCTGATGAATTCGTCGCCGTAGCGCATGGGATGTAGATGCTTGACAGAACTGCGGATGATGGGGAAAAGGTATTGCTTTTCTTCGTAGTATTTGAAGACATCAATACCAGCTTGTGAGAACATCTCCTGGCGCGCCTGGTCAAAATACTTAAGATAGTTGCCGTGCCATACGATATTCAACGGATCCAAGTCATGGAATGGCACCTTGAGTTTAACGCTGCATTTCACTTCCGGTTCCACGTGCCTGTGTCCTTTGCTTGTTGATTCCCCGGCCCTAGTCCGCCAGTGGCGCCAGGGACATACAAGGCCGCCGCCTTGGCGGGCCGTTCTAATTTCAGCAAATGAAGCCCAAGGGTGTATTGAAGATTGCCCATGGCCTTCAGTTCAACGTCGCGGGCGAAACCATCCCGCCAAGGCGGGTCCATCCTCACCCTGCGAGTCATTTCCCCCAACTTGTCCCTTAACTCCAGGCTGCAGCCCCTATCAGGCAGCCTAGCGACCCTAAGCTGACCGCCGTCTTCCAAATTCCAGCGGCAGGATGTTTTGCTTGCCGATGGCTTACCGCTGGGGAGTAAAAACATCAGCGCTACGTCGGACAGCATGCCCTGCACCATTTCCGGTTTGTCAAAAGGAGGCAGGGCCCGCAGGACTTCCCGTTCGCCAGGGCTCTGTTTCACCTCAAGCAACACAAATCCCTCGGGAGTCATAAGCACACTGGTCAGCTTGTGGCTCACAGGATCTCCCTGGCTAACGCCGATAAGCGAGATCGAACCAGCCGGGCCGAAATCAGCCTCAATGCGATGCACCGCCCGCCAAGGTTCAGCTGAAAAGCACTTTTCGCAGCCTTGGCTGGTTTGCCCTGGCCCTGGAGCTGCCTGCTTTCCCACGCAGCCCAGGCTGGCAACCATCAAGAAAACGGTTATAGTGAGCACTAGTTTCATCAGGGCTTTGCGAATACCTCGCTGGCGATTGGGGCGTTGAGCTTAAGGTCTTTGAATTCGATCCTGGTCGATGAGTGTTCGTATTCTCTGATGTCAATGCGCTCTATTACGCCCGGGCGCTGCCCCAGCCGCAGGACTATTTCTTCCACATAGGGCCGCATTGCCTTACCGGCTTCCAGCTTTATGAAGGCGGGCGGACCGCTTTCTAGTTTTGCCGTGAAACCGGTCTGGTCCTGAAAACTACCTTGCAGCCACATCTGCATTTTACCAAGCACCGCCTGCATGGCCTGGGAAGAAGGATTGGCATCGGCCCGCCATTGGTTGCCAGACCAGACGAAGCGCTGCAACTCGCCTGCCTGCATCAGTGCCAAGCTGCGCACGGGCGTAGTGTACTCCCAGCGGAGAGAATCAGGCGCCTGGTAGAAAAACCTGCCCTGGGCCACCAAAGGCTGCTTAAGGATTTCCAGTTTTTTGGTCTGTATGAAGTTTGCGGAGATGGTCTTGATATCGCCGCCTGCCTGGCGCAACGAAGCCCAGTCCCGGGTCCAGCCCGCGCCCAGGCACAGGAACAAGAATATGGCAAACAGCCCTATTAAAATACGGCGATACACCGGCCCCCCTTCCACCAATATTTAAACCATGCCGCCGTTGACCGAAATAACCTGCCCAGTTAGATAAGAGGCATCATCGGAGCAAAGGAAGCGCACAATCTTTGCCACTTCCTCCGGTTTTCCTATACGACCCATGGGTATGAGTTGCTTGATTATTGCCCGCGGAAACTCCTGGGCCATCTCTGTATCGATGATTCCCGGAGCAACCACGTTGACTCTGATTCCCAAGCGGGCCACCTCGGCCGAAAGAGCCCTGCTGGCCCCTATGAGGCCTGCCTTGGCCGCTGAATAGTTAGCCTGTCCCCTATTGGGCAAAAGAGCTGAAACAGATGAGATAGAAATAATTGAGCCTGATTTTTGGGCCACCATCTTCATCACCACCGGGCGGGTGACATTGAAAAATCCATTCAAAGACGTATCAATCACCCGGTGCCATTCCTCGTCCGACATCATGGCCAATAAGCCATCCGCGGTCACGCCAGCGTTATTGACCAACACCTCAACTCGTTCCAGCCGTTCCAGCAAAGGGCCCATGGTCTCCTTGGCTTGATCCGGGTCAGCAACATCAAACGGAGCCAGTTCACCTTGACCGCCTTGTTTTTCTATCTGGGCCAAAAGATCTTCAGCAGCCTGGTGATTGGAGCGGTAATTCACCACCACGTAATAACCTGTCCGGCTAAGCTCAAGGCATATGGCCCGGCCGATGCCCCGGCTCCCTCCGGTTACTATGGCTGCACCATGCTCTGTCATGACAGGTATTGCTTTCTTGCCGCATAATGCGCAATTAAATTACTGTGTATCCGAACTTTCTTTAACGAGAACCTGAATCTCAACTTCCGCCGCTAGTTCCTTTTCGCAATACACTGTTCCCTTAAACACCCCATAGGTTTCCATTTCGTATAGAGGCCATACCTTGCTGGTCACACTGGCGCCCACCGGAATATCGACAGTATGGAACTTGGAATTTTTAACGCCTACCAAATAGCCTTCTTGGGCGTCTCCTCCTTGAAGATTTCTCCAACCATAGACCACCGCGACAGTCTGGGCTGCCAGTTCAATTAGCAATGTGTGACCAAGCAATCCATCCTTGATCAAGGGCCAGTCATCGCGCACAACTGCTGCTGTGGTGGCCTTGCTATCATCCAGTTCCAATACCTCATCAACCAGCAGCATCACTCCGCGATGGGGGATCAACTCTGCCACGGACGGGTATTTAGGATTATCGGACAATTCTATTCTTGGCTCACCCGCATGACTATATTTTTCTGGGGCAGTTTTATTTCAGACCGGAGGCATAGGCCTTCTTGAATTCGGGGTCATCCAATACTGTTTTTATGACCTTGTTGGTCATTTCATAAGAACGCTGGCGCAAGGCGTTTATATCGGGCTTTCCGTCGGGTGCTTCACCAGGTTTGGGCGGCCCTTCAACCTTATATGTCTTGGTGAAAGCAATGCTCTTTTTCGCAAACAGCTGGGCCTGAAAAACAAAACGCGAATCGTTCATCGCAACGATGGTTAGTTGTAAACCAGGGGCGCCCGTGGCCGGTTGCGACGGTGGGCTGACCTTCATGCCGAGAGACATGAGCGCCCTTTCAAACGCTGTAGTAAAGTAGCGCTCCATGGTTGGAGGCGCTTCATAAAAAACTGTGCCCTCGGGATTATAATAATAGAAAAAGGAGGTTTCATTGGCGCGATTAATCACCCACATGAGGTCTATGGGCTTGTTTTTGTAGAATTTAGCCTGGTTTTGCAATGAAGGCTGGTAGTCGTATGGACTAAGAACCACGTTTGGCCGTCTACAGCTGCTCAGGAAGAAGGCGAAAAAACAGCAAATGATCAGTAGCGAAGTGGCGTAACTGGCTTTTTTCATTAATATCCCCCAGTATTAACGATCAATCTCCGTATCCAGTATATACAAGCTGATAATACGATCTAAACAACGTATCCTAAATAATACCAATCATCCTTTTAACAGCGGTCAATATACAACAAATCGCTGCGATGATAAAGGTTTAAGCGCAGTTCAATCCTGGAATCACGACTGTTATACTCTTGTTTTCCTGATAGAAATTGCTGCAGATTTGATAATTGCGTTTCACAAGAAAGCTCCTGCGTAGCGTTACACGTATCGCCTTTACTTTCCCGGATACCAGCTAAAGGCTTAGCGCCTCGGCGAGCGGCATGCTTGGCTGATTCAATGAGAACACAATGGGCTGACCCGCGGGAATCGGCGTAATCAGCTGGAGCGGCATTTTTGTGCATGCCAGTTCGGTCCCCTACAGCATCAGCCGCCAGGCAAATGCAGCTTGCAGCCTCGCCACAACGAATAAGCCGTAGCCCCTCCCATATGGCGGACAGCCCGCTTTCCTCGCCTGCCATCAGGCAAAGGTTGGGGCCGGTGATGTTATACCGGATGGCGATCTCACCCATGCACGCGTTGTGCAGCGTATACATGAACAGCAGAGGGCTTCCCCCGCCTTCTTGGTCCATGCTGTCCCGGAAATCCAGATCAACCGCCAGGCAGCCTTTTCCGGTTCCCATGACCAAGGCCATGTCGCTTTGGGCTGGTTCAAATGCGGGCAGGCCCAAGAGTTCCACCGCCACCATGGCATAGCTGGTCAATATGTCCAGGCGTCCATAGCGCTTATAGGAACGCTCCGAGAACGTCTCCCAGCGCAATCCGTTAAATGGATCCGGCGGTAATGGCTTTATAGCGCCGCCCAACAAGCTGCCGCCATAGTTGGTCGCATCCGCAAAGCCGAAGGCGCTGATGATAATGTTCTCGCTGTTCATGACACAGGTTCTCCCAACACCATCACCGCGTTGATTCCGCCAAAGCCCACTTTGCTGGAAAGCACATAACGCAAATCAGGTATAGCTGTGTTCTCTGTGGGAATACGCATTGGTTGCCCGACTCCCAGCTCGGACAGTCCCAAAGATGCCGGGGTTAGTTTGTTGTTCAACACCATGACGCTCAAAATGGCCTCAATCACTCCGGCCGCGCCCAGGGTGTGTCCCAAGTAACCTTTTAAAGAGGCCGTTATGGGAACATTGGGGCCAAACACCTTGTAATAAGCCTGGGCCTCCATTTCATCGTTGAAAACCGTACCCGTGCCATGGGCGTTTATGTAGCCGATGTCACTGGGTTGGAGTCCGGCCATGGCCAAGGCCTGGCGGATGGCTGCCTGCAAGCCCGCACCTCCCTTGGCTGGCGCCGTGATATGGGTGGCGTCGTTGGTGCAGCTCCAGCCGTTTATCGTGGCTAAAGCGCTTTCGGGCCGATGATCGGCGCTGGCCAAGAGCACCGAGCCCGCACCCGAACCGATGGACATCCCGTCCCTGGTTTTGTCAAAGGGCCTACAGGGCCCAGTGCTCAGCGACCTGATTGATTGAAAGCCTTCGATCATGAAGCGTGTGAGGTTTTCCACGCCCATGGCCAGCACCAGCCTAGCTTCTCCGCTTTGGATAAGCCGCGCAGCAAGACTCATTGCAACCAGGCCGGATGCGCAGGCATTGGATACTCCCAGAACGGGTCCGCCAATGCCCAGGGACTTGGCCACATCATTGGCAAAACCGAATAGATCATAGTGCCAGGGGCTGGGCACATCCTGTCGAAAATCCTCGAAGTGGTTCATGTCTCCCTTTATGGAAGACAGCACTAGGCCTATCTCTCTGGGGTCCGTTCCGTCCAGCCAGGCCCGCCCTTGTTTGAGAGTGCTCTGTCCGACCGCAACCGCCAAATCGCGGCTGCGATTTTTGCCAGCCTCGGGAATCAGCGTTGCCAACTCTTCCCATACGCTCTGTGGTATCTCACCTCCATAGAATGCGTCCTGCTTGTCATTGGTTTGCATCCATGGGATTGGCTTAAGGCCGCAGTTTCCCTCCAGAAGACTCGACCAGACTGTTTCGCACCCCAGTCCCAGGCTGGCGATCAGATCCATTGAAACGATATTTATAGCTTTTTCCGGCAAAATGACCTGATGTCTTTCCTTGGTGTGGTTGTCTGCAATTGGCAATTCTGAATGCAAAATTATTCCTTTTGAACACTTTGTTGGTGCTGTGTCAAGCTCCTTTCAGACAACTTTGCCACATTGATGCCTTTTTTTGCACAAAACTTAAGTAGACCAGGTTACTATGCTATACATACAAATTTGCTGATCATTTCAGCGCGATGTGCTAATTTAAAACGCTTTTTTTGAACCATAACTGGGGGGACAAAATAATGCATAGACGCCTGCCGTTCTTCTTTTTGATTATCGCTCTCGCTCTGAACCTTTCTTCATGCGCTACTCATGATGACCCGCAAGTAGCTCGGGAACTAACTACCAAAGCGATAGATGAATCGTTCGGATATGGCCCGAGTTCAATTAAACCATTTGATAAATGCGAACAACCATGCGAAGTCAATGTGGTCAACGCTGAGCAGCGAACTGCTAGATATGTTTATTGGAATCCGGGTAAGACCGCTTCGTACACACCGAAAAAATTTGCCGGAACCATTGTCCACTATATTGGCGATGAATTGGCGCGTCGTGGAGTCAAATTAAACAGTCAATCCACCAAAAAGATAATGATATCGCTAGGTGAAGCCAAGTTTCATTCCTATGCCATGGGTTGGTACGATAGGGGCATTTTTGAATTAAAGGTCGATATACCAGCCATGAATTTCCACAAGTCCTACTGGAGTGAAGAAACCAACGCGGATCTTTCAAAAGCTCTCGCGCATGCTGTGCATCGCTCTGTTAGAGACCTTCTAAAAGATCCTGTGGTCATTAAGTACATTGAAAACAAACCCTAGAACAGCCCGGTTGTCAGTCAACAAACTTAGCTCTTTACGCAGCGCTAAACTGCTTTTTTGTGTGAACAATATGGGGGAAACTAAAAATGATTAAACGCCTGCCCTGCTTCTGTCTACTTATCGCTCTGGCTTTATGCCTTTCCTCATGCGGATTACATTTCCATGATGACCCACAGGTTGCTGAAGCGCTGACCCCTAAGAACATGGATTATGCCTTTGATTATGAGCCAAGTTCCATCAAGCCTTACAAATGCCAGGCCCCCTGCCAAATCGCGCTGGTTAACGTGGAGAAGCGTACAGAAAAATATGTTATTTGGGATACCGTTTATGTCGTCTCATACACGCCGCAAAAATTTACCGAAACGGTTATCCGTTACATGGGCGATGAATTTGTGCGGCGTGGGATCAAACTAAACAGTGACTGCCAAAAGAGAATAATGGTGTCACTAGGTGAAGCCAGAGTTGATTTCCGGCCTTATTCTCAAAAAAGTCATTTTGAGTTGAAGATCGACATCCCGGACTTGAATTATCAAAAAACCTACAAGGGCTCAGATGCGACCAACGATGTCTTTGTGGCGCTTGCCTATGCGGTTCATCACACAGTAATGGAGTTCATGCAAGATCCTGTGGTCGTCAAATACATTGAAAGCAAGCCTTAGAACATTTTGCTAGCCTTGAATGGAGGATAAACGACAATGTACAAACGGCTGTTCTTCCTCTGCTTTATTTTCCTTTTAACTTTCAGCGTTTCCTCATGCGGATTACATTTCCATGATGACCCACAGGTCTCTGAAGCACTTACGCCTGAAAATATGGACAACTCCTTTGGGTACCAGCCTAACACCATCAAGCCTTACAAGTGCCAGCAAGCATGTGAGGTTGCGCTCGTGAACACAGAGAACCGCCAAGAAAAATATATTATTTGGGATGCGATACATTCAGCTTCATATACACCCAGCAAATTCACTGAAACGGTAATTCGCTACATTGGCGATGAATTGGCTCGTAGAAATGTAAGGCTATCAAGTGAAAGCCCAACGAAAATCATGGTCTCACTTGGAGAAGCCAAATTGGAAGAACGGGCGTTTTCCCGAGGCAGTTATTTTGAACTTAAGATTGACATCCCGGCTTTGCATTATCAAAAAATTTACCGAGGCTCAGACGCCAGCATATATTGGCACACGGCGCTTGCCTATGCTGTTCATCACTCAGTTCTGGAATTTTTGAAAGATCCTGTGGTCGTCAAATACATTGAAAGCAAGCCATAGACATTGGGCTGTCGAGCCCATTCAATTATCTTAAGCATGGGGGATAATACAAAATGAAAAAGACCTGCCTTGGATTGTTGATCATTTCGTGCATTTTCCTGACCTCTGGTTGCGTGGCTGGCCAAAAAATCGATTATACCGCCCCCATACCCAAACTGACTAAACAGGGTAATAAAACAGTAGCCGTGGGAGTCCATGATCAAAGGCCCTATGTAAAAAACGCTGAAAAATTCCCGCGCTACGTTGGTACTTTAAGGATGGGCAATGGCATCCCATTTGACATGGAAACCATGAGTAAAAAGCCGCTTGCTCAAGACATGAGGGGAGTCTTAGTGCAGGCATTTGAAAACGCAGGTTACAAAGCCGTTCCCATGAAGGTTGAATTCAGCGATGATCAAAAAGACGTGCTGATCAATTTCAAAAATATTGACGCTGATCGTTTCCTCTTGCTTACGCTCAATGAATGGCGCAACGACTCACTGTACAACACCACGCTTTACTACAATGCCGTGCTCGCGGTTTACAACCGGGCTTTAAAGCAACTGGCTAAATCCAAGGTCAGCGGCAGAAAAGATTTGGAAGGCGCCGATGAGTACACGGTTCATTATATACAAAAAGCCGTGCCCAAGGCTTTTCAAGAACTCCTTGAAAAAATGCTGAACGATGCCAAGGTGCAAGCTGCGCTGCACTAAGCTGACGAGCTAGCGGAAATTATAGCCAATGCCTATCATGGCATAGCGCTCCCAAGTGTCATAATACTGGCCCATGTTGGAGTAACCCTGGAATAGCTCCAGGAAAATGTACTGGCGGTTTTGGGTGAGCTGCGGATTACCAAGGTCCACACCCACCCTGGCCGTCAGGTTCAGGTTCCAATCGTTTTCCTGGCGGGATTGAATATCTGTTGCTGCAAAGCATGGTTGATCCCATAAGCTAAAACTGTACTCAAGGCCTGCCTGCAAGGTCCAGTCGCCCTGGGAACTTTTAGGTAAAGAATGCAGCACATAGGATGGACCAGCATATAGTCTGAGGCTTTCCCAAGAATGTGCCCCCAGGAACCTGACCACCTCTCGGCCATAGTCAATGCGGCGCCTGCCGCCATCCTCAAGAACCTCATCACCCAGGTGCGAGCTTTGGTGATAGGCGAAAGCCTCCCAAGACCAAATACCGTTTTGATAGCCCAAAGCGGGTCCGCCCAGGAAGTCCGCGTTCAACAAGTCAAAGGAATTGGAATACACGTCAAATCTTGCGGTGAGTAGGCCGCGCATGGTCAGTGACATCTTCGCGCCGCTGGCAAGATTCACATGCAAGATTCCCAAATCACCGCCCATAGCCACGTCTTCATAGGTTTCACCATTATCATTTTGCATGAATCCCAGATGGAATGCGGCCTCGCGGGGGTCTGCCCTGAGTGGTGCGAATTGGCGGCCCCCATCTGAAAACCAGCCCCATTGCTTAACTTTGGGTGAAGCGCTGGACCAGGCATCGACTCCCTTGGCTATTTCCTGGCGCGGCTCGATCGCTGGGCCTGCTTGCTCCAGGGCGATCAGCGCGTCCCCTTTAAATAGGCCCAGGTTGATGCCGCCGGGGCCAATTATAGGGAGCCTCACGGTCAATCCATCGTTTTGGGAGATTGCGCGCCCATCCCTCGCCGGCTCACTTTTGCCAAACGCCAGCCATAGGCCCTGTTGATCGGCTTTGCTTTGCATTGCCAGACGATCAAGCCCGGACGGCAAAGAGGCAGGCAATGAATCGCTGGCCAACACGCCATAGCGGCCCTTTTCCTGAAATACAACCCTATTAGCCTTCGGCGTGAATACAGACCACTCCGCGTTTTCCGGACCGGACGGCTCGAATGACACGCTGAACAGTGCCGTACCGGAAACGATGTTGGTCTTCAGCAACGACTCTCGGCCTGTGGCGGTTTTATATTTGACTGTGGCTGTGATGCCATCAGGTCCTGGTTTTTGGGAATAACTCGCCCATGCTATGACTTCGGGAAGGGATAATTGCAATTGCGCGCCCGCCGCCGCGCCCGAGGCGAACTTCCAGTAAAAAGCTTTACCAGCATGACCTATTTCAACGGCACTGCCGTCAGCAAGGTTAAGCACCATCAGCTGATGCGGTTTGGCTTGGCCCAAAGCCGGATTCAAGATAATGAGCAGCAGTAAAGACGCAACCCGCCAAAACCGCCAGCCGGAGATTGCATCGATGTGGTGCTTACGATTTGGCTGGGTGAGGTAGCGATTGGCGTGATAGAAAATGGCAGGTAGACATGCTTTCATGGCTCACAGATTTCCTTTCGCTCGAGGCACTGATCCAACTCTGTGAAAGCGAGCTTACTATTAATAGCATTGCCCCTGTGGGACAAACAACCGCTCTATATCCTGATGTACTTAAGAAGAATCTCAATATGTCTTTGAAACCCAAACAAGCAGTCACGGAGGCTCAGCAAGGAAACGATCTGGCCTGGCTTAATGACGTCCTGCGGTACCCTAGCTTATCTGGGGCTCATCCCGCTTTGCTTGAGTTGGCCTGCCATTGTTCCGGCCTCGTCGTCCTTGAACATAACAAGCTGCCGGAATCAGCGATGGCCCACTTGACTCCGGGTGAAACCCAGCGAGCAGCAAGCATGAGTCAACGGCGAAGGCAGGGTTTTTTAGGTGTACGCTTGGGGATCAAACTTTTAGCCCGTTCGCTTTGTCCCGCCTTGGATAGAATTCCGGCCCATGAGCTGCACACGCTGGATGAAGAGGCCTCGCTTCCTGCGCTGCCTCAATTCAGCGGGTCGGATGACTACCAGATTAGCGCCTCTCATAATGCTGAACTGACCGTGGTAGCCATCTCAACCCATGTTTTCGGCATCGACATTGAAGATAGGGCGGCTCAGGCTTGGCGCGGGCGTAATTTTTTCATGCATCCCTCTGAACAGGAATTAGCCCAGAACTCTCCCCTTGGGCCCAAGAACGCTGCGCTGCGCGTTTGGTCCAGCAAGGAGGCCGCAGCCAAGGCTTTTAACCTTGGACTAGTGCAAGCGGCGCAGGATGTTTGCCTGATTACTATTGACGATAGGACTAGCATCGCCGAATATCAAAACGAGAGATGTGACCTTTATCATTTCGCGGTTGATAAGAACCTGATCTCTGTATTGACCAAGCAATCCAGCTAGCCCTATTGTCCATCTTCAGTATGAGTGGCCAAGGGAATGGGTCCCGGGGGCTCCCATCTTTGGAGAAAAGCCCTAGGGTCTGATTGCCCAAGGAGGTCACACAAGCCACAAAACCATTGGGGGGTAGGAGTTCAGGTAGTGCTAAGTTTCTTTAACACCGGAGGGGGGGTGGGATCCTTCAGGCCCGTCCTGGCGGGCGTATTTTGACCCTCGCGAATGCTCCTGTTTTTATCGGGTCTCCCCGTGAGTGCAGGGATTAGCCGACTACCTCTATCGCCGCCGACAAACCGAAAACAAAAGGAGGCGATGTCAGCTTTAACTCGGATTTAGTACTTCGAGCTGAAGCGCCTGCTGCTGGACCGCCCAGTCTCCCTGATCACTTTCGCCTGATCTCCTTTAATAATAGCCGTGTAGAGAAAGGAGCAGTTAAAACAGTAAATGGATGTCATAGTTTCTAATTAATTTATACTATTGAAGGTTGCATATATCTGATGTTTCACGATCATTTCTTTACCTTTTTTCGGATACCAGGCAAATAATTCATGAGATTGGGGAATCCGCTGCGTAGTTCTGATATGTCTGTTCTTTTCTCTTTTGGTAAATACTTAATTGTAATAAAAGAATCCGATGAGTCTTTAAGTCGTGAATTATTTATAATGGAAGCGATGTTGTTATGCTCTCGAATGACTAAATCTAGTTTGCTTTTCAGTTCATCGATAAATTCAGTAACGTATGGTGGAGCATTTTTCTTTAACCACTGATCTGCTTTCTTGTGGTCCTCTTTTTTTTTTTGAGAACATATACAATATCCATAAATTTATCTAAAGTGATCTCAGAGGGCCGGAGATCAATATTGCATATGAAAGTAAGCATATTCATTTTAACTTTTCAAAAAGATATATCAAGTAGCGTTCATCGTCTGCGAAAAGTGTACCGTTGGAACAGGATGTGTGGCCATAAATATCGCCTTTCAACCAGGTAAAAGGTGAAAGTTTTTTGTGGAGCAGGGGCAACAGTTAGCCATTCCACGAGAAGCCTTTTGGGGATAAATACAATAAAAAACACAATAAATAAATCACAAATCAATAAAAGCTCACAAGGTACGACAGAGAAGGTGACAGGATTTTGGCCAAAAAAATAGACAAAAGAGAAAGAAACAGTAATGCAAAATATAGATAAACACATGAAAAGCTTAGTTAATGTGGAAAGGTGAAAGAATTTTTGACTATGAGGGTGTCGGAGAAAGAAGCATTATGTATAGGCGGTTAACTATCTATTTTAGTTAATATAAACGTAAAGGTGAAAGTTTTTTGTGGGACTCCGAGCAATAGAATATGGGAGGTCTTTGGTTGAAAGGTGAAAGGTTTTTGGTCAAGGTAATTTTCGGGTTAGAACAGTCGCAGTAAAGCCAATAACCTACTATTATAATTATAAATATCTAAAAGGTGTAAGTTTTTTGTGGCCCCCAAAGCACCCTCTGAAAAGCGGATGTAAATCATATCATTAAAGCTCAAAAGGTGAAAAATTTTTGTGAGCCCAGAATAGTAGCTACATTCAGCTGGACGAGGTCAGAAAGCACAAGCTTTTTGGGAAAAACTCAGCAAATAACAGCTTCATGCCATTCACCACCTTTTAGGATATTTAGCGTAATCCATCCCAGGACATAAGGCAAAGGTCGACATTCTATTTGGGATAACAGTCTTCTTTTCCGTGGAAAGGCCACTCAGCGCCCAGGCCTAACCTTTGGGAGGAGTGAAAAAAAGTTGTATAATAGCTGTTCAAAAGAGGCCAATAGTGGCTAAAAAACACAAAAAAGCCGCCACCAGCGATTCGCGGGTGGCGGCTTTAACAGGCTGTAATACCTGACTTTATTTGGTGCGCCCGGCCTGATTCGAACAGGCGGCCTACGGATTCGTAGTCCGGCGCTCTATCCAGCTGAGCTACGGGCGCATTATGTTGTCCCAACGGAACGGGACGAAGGGATTATAACAAACCCCGGCTGATTCGCAACCCAAAGTGATCACTTTACCGCCATGTTGGATGGCGGCTTTCGGCCGGGACCCTGGTGGCGGCCTTTACCCAGAAGCGTAATAATGGAAGCGAGGGTAGGGTATTGGCAGAGTTATCCTTCTGGTATAGTCACAAAAAATGGCCTGAAATAAGGCGCTATCCTAAAACCCACAGACCAGCAAGGCAGTCATGGCCCCAAGGTCCGAGTCTCATTCTAGAAAGACCAGAAAGAAAAAGCCGACGCCCAGAGCGGCTAGGGGCGCCTTCAAGCGCAAGGCCAATAACGCGGGGTTTTCCTGGCGCAGACTGACCATCAAGCTGGTGCTCTGGGTTCTGCTGGCGTTCGTGTTGGCAGGCGGGCTTTATGTATGGCATCTGGCGGACACCATCGAGTCCCGCTTTGCCGGCCGCCGCTGGAGCGTTCCCTCAAGGGTCTATGCAGACAGCATGATGCTGTTTGCTGGCCAGACATACAGCCAAAGCCAAGTCCTGAAGAGCTTGAAGGCCTTGGGCTATAGCCAAGTCAAGCACTCCAGCCTGAAGCCGGGCCAATACCGCTTGCGTCCGCAAGGCATAGACCTGCATCTTCGCCAATTGGCTTTGCCGGGGCACCGGCGCCAGGCCATGGCGGTCCATTTGGCATTTAAACATGGAAGCATCGCAGGCATAAGCCTTCTGGACGGGGAGGGTTCTCCCGGGGTAGTGGAATTGGAGCCCCAGCCCGTGGCCCAGTTTTTCGGGCCTGAGCGGGAAAGCAGGATACTGGTTTCACTCTTCCATATTCCGTCCCATTTGGCCCGCGCGGTCTTGGCGGCCGAAGACGCTGATTTTTACCAGCACCATGGCGTGGATCTGTTCGGCATTCTGCGCGCGCTGTGGGTCAATCTGCGGGCTGGCGGCATCCGCCAGGGCGGCTCCACCATTACCCAGCAGTTGGCCAAAAATTATTTCCTTTCCCCGGAACGCACGATTTGGCGCAAACTCCGCGAACTGATCATAGCCGTCCTCTTGGAACTTAAATACAACAAGGACACTATTCTGGAGATTTACCTCAACGAGGTTTATCTGGGCCAGATGGGCTCGGTAGCGGTCAATGGAGTGGGCGAGGCGGCGCAATTTTATTTCGGGAAGCCGGCAGAGGAATTGAATGCAGCCGAGTCGGCTCTCCTGGCAGCCGTCATCAGAGGACCCAACCGCTATTCTCCCCACCGCCATGCCAAACTTGCCAAAAAGCGCCGCGACTGGGTGCTGGCCAACATGGCCAAGCATGGCTGGCTTGGAGCGGCCGCGCTTAAAGCAGCGCAGAGCGCGCCCTTGGGCGTGGTTCCCTATAGGAAATATCACCGCCAGGCTCCATATTTTGTCGATTACGTTTCCCGGCAGCTAACGGAGCTGTATCCCAAGGAGGCCCTGGCCAGTTTGGGCTTCGGTATTTACACCACTTTGGATTTGGAGGTTCAGGAGGCGGCCGAGAAAGCCTTACTCAACGGGCTCGAGCGCCTGGAGCGGGCGAGGCCCAAATTGCGGGTAAAGGATCCGGCCAAGCGCTTGCAGGGCGCCATAATCGTGATGCAGCCCCAGACCGGCAATATCCTGGCCATGGTGGGCGGGCGCGACTATGGCCTAAGCCAGTTCAACCGGGCCACCCAGGCCGCCCGCCAGCCGGGCAGCACCTTCAAGCCTTTTGTGTATCTGGCGGCTTTGGACGAATTCACCCCGGCCAGCACCCTTTCCAATGAGCCGCGGGAATACAAAGTTGGCGCAACCAAGTGGCGGCCTGAAAACTACAAGCCTTATCCCGCAACCAGGGTGAGCGTGCGCACCGCCCTGGCTTTAAGCCTCAATATCCCCACGGTGGACCTTGCCATGCAGGTGGGGCTTGACCGGGTGGCGGCCGTGGCGCGCGGCTTTGGCTTCACGAGCCCGATGCAGCCGTATCCTTCGCTGGCCCTGGGCTCGCTGGAGGTGAGGCCCTTGGAGTTGGCCAGGGCCTACTGCGCCTTTGCCGCCGACGGCGTGCTGCCCTATCCACTCAGTCTGCATAAGGTGGCCGACGAAAAGGGGCGCATCGTGCACCGCCGCCACGTAAGCAAGGAAAGCGTCACCACACCGGGCAAGGCCTACATAATGGACTCCCTTTTGCGCAGCGCCGTGCTCAGCGGCACAGGCCGAGGTTTGGGCCGCTTGGGCGTGAATCTTCCCATGGCCGGCAAAACCGGCACCACCAACGATTATCGTGATGCCTGGTTTGTGGGCTACACACCGGATATACTGGCATTAGTATGGGTGGGATTTGATGACAACCGCTCCACGGGCTATAGCGGCGGCAGCGCAGCTTTACCCATCTGGGCCGAGTTGATTAAGGCGATTCCCTGGCGCACCTCTGGCGCCTGGTTCAGGCAACCGCCAGGAGTGATTAAAGCCTGGGTATGCGCGGCCAGCGGCCAGGCTCCCACCAGCGGCTGCCCGCAACTGGTGGAGGAATTGTTTCTGGAAAGCAGGCCTCCCAGGGAGCCTTGCCAATTGCATGGAAGCCGCAATCCGGCGAGTGAGGTAATGAGGTCTATTGGTGATGCCATACACGGACTGTTCAACTAAACAGTGGCTGCGGCTGGGTAAGCGCTTTCTGTGCCTGTTTTGCATGGCGGCGCTGCTCGGCGGTTGTTCTCTCCTAACTTCGCCCTACCCAGGACCCCGCTCGCCCGGCGGCACGCCTCCGCCGGGCTCCTACCCGGCGCCGGCGCCCAGGCCCGTCACCCCGGAACCAGGACCTGCCATAACCAAGCCCATGGAGCCGCCGGCGCCGCCGGCCCAGGCATCGCCCAGGGCCCAGGCATCTTTGGATATTACCGAGCAGGGGCGGCGGTTACTGTTAGGCGGTCAGGTCGAGGAGGCCATATCGGTTTTGGAGCGCGCCACCGGCATGAATCCCGACAACGGCGAGGCCTTCTATTGGCTGGCTGAGGCTTGGCTTAAAAAGGGCAACCCCAGCCAAGCGCTGGAATACCATCATCAAGCCTGGCTGCGCCTTAGGACCCGGGCGGCCTGGGGCACAAGGCTGCGCGATCAACGCGAACGCATGCAGCGCGGTGACAGATAAACATGCCTGGCGCGGCCGAGGCCGACCCCGGTCTTTGAATGATGATGAGGTCTGTGCTATCATGCGGCAGGTTTTCTGGGGGAGTAAATCGCGGCGGTTTTAACTGCCGCCAATTTACATAAGCACAGCTTGGGGGTGCCGCTTGCCCAGTCCCAGGTTGCTTTGTCCGTCCTTTAGCCTCACCGCCAAGGCTATGAAGTGGCTGGCGATCGCGCTTCTGTTGCGCCTTAAATTATTATTCCATTTTCATGATTGTCTTGCCAAGCCGCGGGATGCCGAAATTTTGGTGGTTCCTTTCCTGCCAACAAGACGATCTCCGGACAGATCTATCGGTTTTAATCCGGCTAGCTTGCAAGGGAAGCATCAATCACCAGCCGGCTAAATGGCCAGGTATTGTAGCGCTGGTTATGCAACCGGTTCTGTGGGCCGGTCTCGCGGGGTGGGCGCTCGGCGTTTAAGGCCAGGTGAAAAAATATGAATATCAAGCGCGCCGAAAAGCTTTGGAGTTAACGATCATGTCCGTTAAAAATGGCCCCGGTGCACCAATTGATCGACAGGTAGCGAAAGGCGGGAAAGCAGCGGAAGCGTTGGAAGAGGATCTGCTGCGGCAACCTGGATGGCAGGAACTGCAAAAGGTCAAAGAGGCTCTTATTGAAAGTGAGGAGCGTTTCCGGGCCGCCTTTGAACAAGCTCCGATGGGAATAGTGCAGGGCGATTTGCGGGGCGCGCTGCGGCTTAGCAACCGCCGCATTCGAGAACTATTCGGCATCCATGAAGAGGCGGAGTTTCTTAATCTGCGCCTGTGGGATTGCACCCACCCGGCTGATTTGTGGACCGTGGATCAGTTCAAGGATCTGCTGGCCGGCAAGATCCAGGACTATGTAGTTGAGAAGCGCTATCTGCGCAAAGATGGAAGCCTATGGTGGGCCCGGGTCAGCGCCTCCATGGTGCGGGACGATTCCGGCCGGCCCAAGTATTTCATCGTAATTGTGGAGGATATCAACGATCGTAAACAGGCGGAGGAGGCCCTCTTAAAAGCCCATGAGGAAATGGAGGCCAAGGTGGCCGAGCGCACCGCGGAGTTAGGCGCGGCCAACACTGCGCTCAAGGTGCTCCTGGACCAACGCGAGTACGAAAAAAAGGAAACAGAACAAAAAATCCTGGCCAGCGCCAAAAGGCTCATACTGCCGTTTTTGGATCAGTTGTTAAGCAGCGGGCTTAATCCCGAACAACGGGCCTTGGCCGAAGTTATTAAATCCGGTGTGCAGGAGGTGACCTCGCCTTTTGGTCACAACCTTTCATCCAGCCTGGTGGGGCTTACTCCGAGGGAGCTATCGGTGGCTGCCCTGGTCAAAGAAGGTAAAGCCAGCGCGCAAATATCTGGAATATTGGGGATGTCGGAGAACGCCGTGGCTTTTCACCGGCAAAATATAAGACGCAAGCTGGGGCTCCTCAAGAAAAACATAAACCTTTGCAGCTACTTGAACTACTTGCCCGACTAATAGCGCAGCAAAAAGGCCATTCAGAAAAGTTTTTTAATGATAGTTTTGACCTATTATTATGCTATTGTTTTTTTATATTGGCTCATTAGTAGTCATCTCCTAACATATCCTTTGATAATCAGTTGCTCTAAGAGACAGGCTTACGGCCTTTTAGCGGCGCGTAGCTATTAAGAGTCTGTTAGTTTTAGCAAGGGGGGCGGGGCAACCGTTCTGGCCGCTGCAAGCGCACTGGTGCGGTCTATGAATGCAATCAAAACCATGGCTCTGGCTAGTGGCGAGGCCGGGTCCTAGTAAAAACGGGAGTTTCGCATGCGTAAGTTGATTCTGCTGTTCAGCGTAATGCTGTGTCTGGTGATGGCCGCAGGGCTGGCGGGGGCTGGCGACGCGAAGAAAAAAGTTACCCGGGTGGAGGCGAGAACCACCACTTTTGGCGGCTCCAGTTATATCCTGGGTTTCGGGATTTGCGATCTGTTGAACAAGCACTCGGATTGGGTGCGGGGAGCGGTCCTGGAATCCACCGGCACCCCGGAGAACATTAGATTGGTGGGGCAGGATCCGAAAAAGCGCAAGCGAACCTTTTTTACCTGTTCGGCTGAAATGTTCGAAAAGGCCCGCAAGGGCATGCCTCCCTATGATGACAAGCCAGAGGCCTACAAGGACTTGATGGTGCTGGGCTTCCAGCAAGCCTTGGCCGGCGTGATCATCACCCTGGACCCCAAGATCAAGACCTTGACCGACCTTAAGGGCAAGCGGGTGGCCACCTGGCCCAAGGGCACCACCAAATTTGACCTGACCTACACCCTCATCGCCGGCGCAGGCAAGGAGGTGGTGGATTCCATCAAATGGCAGTACACCGGCTATGCCGGCTATAACGACATGATCTTGGGCAAGGTCGACGCGGCGTTTACCTTCCTGCCCGAAATGGGACCGGGCAAGTACACCACCGTGCCCAAGCTCAAGGAACTCATGAGCAAGCGCAAGGTTTATTTCGTGACCGCCACCAAGGCCATGCGCGAGCACTCGGCTAAGCTATTCGGCGAGGCTTACGGTTCCACCGCCACGTTGGCGGCCGGCTCCCTGGGTGACGGCGTGCCGCGGCAGAAAGTGACCGGGTGGAACATCGTGCTGGGCTGGGGGGTCTATCCTGACATGCCCGCGGACGTGGTCTACGAGATTCTCAAGGTGGCGGACCAATACCAAAAGGACATGCAGACCTATCACAAGTCGGGCCGGAGCTGGACGCCGGTGCGTTACGGTGCCTATCCGGCTCCCAAGGAGGCCTGGCATCCCGGCGCCCGCAAGTTCTTTGAGGAAAAGAAAATACCTTACGGCACCAAGTACTTCTTTGAAGTTTATCCCATGGAATAGATGCGGTCTTATAAGCCCGTTGCTGGTTTCATAGCCTGCCCCCCTATGTAAAGCCAAGCCGGGGGGGATGCATAGCCTCATCCCCTCCGGCCGGTCAAACTGCTCATTCAGTTCATGCGCCCTGGCACGACGCATGTCGGGATTGGCGTAGCCTTGCAGCAAAAAGCGCTCAATATATCCATAACGGCCACGGCGGTGATTCTGGCCCTATACCATATGGCAAATGTTTATTTTTCCATCGTGGGCACCATTCAGCACCGCATGATTCATTTGGTCTTGGCGCTGGTATTGATTTTTTTGAGCGCCGCCAAGGAAGGCAAGCGCTCCTGGCCCTACCTTCTCCTGACGTTGGCCGCCCTCTTTACGGTGGGCTATCTGTGGGTGAACCTGGAGCAGCTGCTTTTCAACCAAGGCTTTCCCCAGACCCTGGACGTAATGGCCGGATTCGCCATACTGTTCATCGTGCTGGTGGCCTGCTGGCGCAGTTTCGGCTACATCCTGCCTCTGATGGCGCTGCTATTATTGATGTATGGTTTCCTGGGCCAATACCTGGGCGGCCCCATCCTGTCGGTGGGCGAGGTCATAACCACGGTTGCCCTCACTTTCGGCTCCTACGACCTCTGGGGCAACATCCTGATCATCTCCGCCAATATCATTTTCATGTTCGTGCTTTTCGGCGGCATGCTGGGCGGCTTGGGAGCCAACGACTTTTTCCTGGAGCTGGGCAAGCTGGTGGGCCATCGTTCGCGCAGCGGCCCGGCCATGACCGCCGTGGTGGCCAGCGCCCTCATGGGCACCACCACCGGCCAAGCCACGCCCAACATAGCCGTCACCGGCGCGTTCACCATCCCCTTGATGAAGCGGGTGGGCTACCGGCCGGCGGTGGCGGCTTCGGTGGAAGCGGCGGCTTCGGGCGGCGCGCAGATAATGCCGCCCATCATGGGGGCCGGCGCTTTTGTCATGGCCGATCTCTTGGGCACCACCTATGGCGAGATCATCCTGGCCGCAACCTTGCCGGCGCTGCTCTACTTCTTTTCCGTGGGGCTGTTTGTCCATTTCCAGGCGTTGAAGAGCAACGTGGCGCTCATCAGCGAGAAGCCGGACCTGCGCAGGCTGTTTTGGTTCGCGCCGCTGTTCGTGGTCCCCCTGATCGTCATCTTGGCGCTTCTTTTCTTAGGCTACCCTGAAATGTTCGCCGCCTTTTGGGGCATTGTCAGCCTTTTGGCCCTAAGCTATCTGATTCCCGTCACCAGGCCGAACTGGCGGCAAGTGAGGGACGGCTGCATCAAGGGCGCGCTGACCGGCGCCAAGGTGGCGGTGGCCTGCGCCACCCTGGGCCCCATCATAGCGCTGGTCACCAAGACCGGGCTGGGGCTCACCATCGGCTATTCAGTAGAGGCCTGGTCCCACGGCAGCTTGTTCCTGGCGCTTCTGATCTGCATGGGCTGTGTCATAATTTTCGGCTTGGAAGTGCCCACCGTGGCCGCCTATCTGCTGGCCTACATGGTGGCCATTCCGGCCTTGCAGAGGCTGGGCTTGGAGCCCATTCAGGCTCACATGTTCGCTTTTTATTTCGGGGCGTTCTCCGCGCTGACCCCGCCGGTGGGCATGGCGGCCATCGTGGCCTCGCGCATCGCCAACGCGCCCTATGTGCGCACCGCCTGGCATTCCATGGCCGCGGCTGGCGCCGGTTTTCTCATACCTTTTGTGTTCGCCTACAATGGGGCCTTGCTGTTGGCGCCGGGTTACGGCGCCTTGGATATCATCCTGACGATGGTCCTTACCATGGCCGGCCTGATCATTTTTCAGGTCGGTTTCGTGGGCTACTTCGTCACCACGCTGAGGCCGGCCGAGAGAGTTTTGTCTGTCTTAAGCGGCTTGGGGTTCATGGCTTTCGCGGCGCTCGGCAACTACTTGGTGCTGATGCCGTCGGCCTTGGTGCTTTGCGCGGTTCTTTTGCTTAACCTGCGGCGCAGCCGGCTGGCCACGCAAACCGCTTAGCCTTTCACCGGCGTCTGTTGTTTGGGAGGCCTTTTTTATCTTGAGGCTCCGCGATTAATACAATTGAAAGGATGACTACTCATGCTCATGGGCAAGGCCCTGACCCGCACCGCCGGCCTGTTTCCGGACAAGACCGCTCTGATAAGCGAGCATGGTTCCTGGACCTATCGCGAGTTCAACTCCAGGGTTAACCGCCTGGCGGGGACCGTAGCCGGTTTCGGCCTTAAAAAGGGCGATAAAGCGGCCATCCTGGCCAAGAACTGCCCGGAGTACCTGGAAACCTATCACGCCCTGGCCAAGCTGGGGGTGTGGATGGTGCCCATCAACCACAGGTTGAAACCCAGCGAAATAGGCTATCGCCTGGCCCACAGCCAGACCGGCCTCCTGGTGATCGAGCCTGAATTTGTGGGCGTGCTAAATCAATTGGCTCCCTCTGTGGCAAAACAACTCAATGGCCGGGTGCTGGTTATGGGCTCGGGAGCGCCGCCCATGGGGCTTCTTTCCTACGAGGCGGCTCTGGCAGCCGCCCAGGACCAGGAGCCGGATGTGGACCTGCATCACGAGGACACCCTGTTTTTGGGCTATACCGGCGGCACCACCGGGCGCTCCAAGGCGGCCATCATATCCAACCGCGCCATAGTGGTGGGCTATCTGTACAAGCATCTCGAGTACGGCTATGACCAGGACGAAGTGGCGCTTTACCCCGGCCCCTTCTGGCACACCGCGCCGCGCAACTGCGCATTGGCCTTTTATTTCGGCGGCACCGTGGTGGTCAGCCGGGGCTTTAACCCGCGGGACTATCTTGAGCAGGTGGAGCGTTACCGGGTCACCTCCAGTTTCCTGGTGCCCACCATGTACAAGGCCATCCTGGATTTGCCGGATCATGAAAAATACGACACCTCCAGCCTGCGGGTCCTGAACAGCGGCGGCGGCCCCATGCCGGTGGGACTGAAGCGGCAGGTAATGGAGCGCTTCGGCCCCATTCTTTTTGAGCACTACGCTTCCACTGAGACCCTGATTCTGTGCACCATCGGCGGAGACGCCATGCTGGAGCGGCCCGCCTCAGTGGGGCGGCCGGTTTATGACGTGCACCTAAAGCTCTTGGACGACGAGGGCAACCAGGTCCCCCAGGGCGAGGTGGGCGAGATCTACATCAAGGGGCCTTCGCTTTTCAGCGGTTATTACCATGACGAGGAAAAGACCCGCCAGTGCATGAAGGACGGCTGGTTCACCCTGGGCGACATGGGCCGCTTCGACGAGGAGGGCTACATGTACATCGTGGACCGCAAGGCGGACATGGTGATCAGCGGCGGGGAGAACATCTACCCCAAGGAGGTGGAGGAGGTCCTGCAGCAGCATCCCCTGGTGTCCGAGGTGGCGGTGGTGGGGGTGCCGGACGAGCATTGGGGCGAGTCGCTAAAAGCGCTCATCGTGTTGAACAACGGCCAAAAAGTCGGAGAGCAGGAGATCCTAGATTTCTGCGCCCAGCGTTTAGCTGGTTATCTAAAACCCAGGAGCGTGGAGTTTGTGGACGACCTGCCGCGCAGCCCCATGGGCAAGGTTCTGAAACGCAAGATACGCGAGCAGTATTGGAGCGGGCGCGAAGTCAAGGTGTGAGCGCCGGGCAAGGGCCAGGGAAAAGGGAGCTGGTCCCGGCCCGCCTGCAAGCGGTAGAAGCCGGGCGAATTGATTTTCCGTGTATAAAGGGCTTGACGCCAGGCTAGTGAAATCAGGATATTAAGTGCCTGAGTCGGCGCGTGCGGGCCGCGAAAGCGCCCCCTTGCATATGCACAGGGCCTATCAAGCTGACCGGAAGGAAAACGTCATTGAGCCAAGCGCGTTCTGTTCTGCTGGTATATCCACCGTTTTCATGTCCGGCGGGGCCGCCCCCCTCAGCCGCCCTTGCCGCCGCCCACTTGCGGGCTGCAGGCGCTTCGGTTTCGGTCTATGATGCCAACCGCGATTTTTTCCTGAATCATCTATTAAAGCCGGACTTCCTGGGAAATTGCCTGAATCTGGTGCAAGAAAAGCACAGCCAAGGCGAGTATCAAGGCCTAAGCGACGCTCTTCTTTCAAAGCGGCTGGCGGAGATCAAGGCTGATCCGACCCAAGGGGAAAAACTTTGCGATCAAGCAGTGGACGCCGTGGCTGTGCTCAAAAGCGACCGGTTCTTCACTACAACCGATTTGGTGGCCGCCCGCGAACACATGGACGCGGCCCTGGAATTGGTCTCGCTGGCCTATTTCCCCTATCGCCTGCATTGGAACGGCCTGCATCATCCTGATGCGCAGACCTGGGAGGCGGCCCAGGCCTTGGCGGCAAGTGGGGACAACCCCTTCCGGGCTCTGGAGCAGTCTTTGCCGGATTTGGCCCGGGGCCGGGAGGCGTTGGTATTTTGCATCCAATACCCGGATCAGCTTTTGCCCGCCTTGACCTTGCGGGCGGTCGTCCTGGAGCAGCGCCTCGATGCCCGCCTGGTGTTTTGGGGGCCGGGCTTGCACGACGCGGCCGGGCCGGAGGGGCTGGCCTGGCTGCCCGGCCACGATCCGGCCGCCTTGTGCGCGGCCTTGGAACTGGCCGATCCGGGCCAGCAGCCGCCGGACTACGCGGGCATGGAAAACTACTTGGCTCCGGAGCGCATCGAGGGCGCGGTCATGGAATACGCCCTCGACCAGGCCGCTCCCTTGGAGGCGCTCAAGGAAAGCCAGGCCTCGGGCGTGCTGCTGGTGCGTTGGTTCGTGCCGGGGGATAGCGACCCCAAGGCGCTGGAAGCCGCCTTGCGGGCCTCGTCCAAGGCCGGCATGTGGAACCAGGTCGAGTTGGCCGTTGCCGATGATCATAAACTGGCCGCCTGGTGCGCGGCCAACCCCAACCTTGCCCATTCCATGAAGCTGGCCCCGGCCAAGTCATACGGTTTTTGCGGGCCGCCGCCCAAAGAGCCCGCGCCCGAGCCCAAGGTGGGCACCTTGCGGCCCATGCCCGGCAGGCCGATCTGGCGCTGCCTGGAGCAGGAGGCCCACCTGGCATTGTATGTGCGGAGCCATGGCGTCAGACGGGTCAGGACCTGCCGCATGCGCGATGATGGCACGACCTATACTTTAGGCCTGAGCGTGGAATATCATTTCGTGCACTACCCGGACCTCAAGGAATGGCATCTGCAGAACATCCTGGATCTCATCACTTCGGCGGGCAAGGTGAAGCCCGACTGGCTGCGCCATAACATCGAGCGCTCCTTTTTGGTGGCCTATGCCCAGGAAGAGGGGGTGATGATCGCCACCGAGACGCTCAAGCACCCCAGGCCGGAATACATCCAAAAGGTGCGCGAGCGCACCAGCCTGGATTTCACCAAGTATCTGGAACGCGGCTACATCGTGGTGCGGCCCGAATACTGGGGATTGGGGGTGGGCGATTATGTGGTCAAGGGGTGCCTGGCCCGCGCGAAGGGCTACAAGACTTTCTTGACGATCTCCGCGGAAAACGAGACCGCCAAGGAGATGACCTACCGGCACGGCACCCGCTTTCTCTTGCGCTATTATTCCGAGGAAATGGGCAAGGAGATCGAGCTCTGGACCCCCGGCGACCAGGACAATATACCGGAAGAACGCGAGGCCAAATGCAAATAGGCATAATCACTGCCCGCGACCCGGAATACCATCCAAACCGCCGCCTGTTGGAGGCGGGGGCTTTGCTTGGGGTGGATGTTGCGCTTTTGCATCCTTTCCGCATATGGAGCGGGCTGGCCGGCGGAAGACCTCTGACTTCCGGCATAATCGGCCTCGAAGGATTTGATGTGCTTCTGCCTCGGGTGGGCGCCACCATAAGCGATTACAGCCTAACGCTGCTAAGGCATCTGGAAATGATGGGGCTCAGGCTGGTAAATGGATCAAAGGCCATTGCAATATGCCGGAGCAAGTTTCTAACCCTGCAGGTGCTATCCGCGGCTGGCCTTCCGGTCCTGGATACCTACATGGTTAACTCGCTGACAGGCTATGCTGATGCCCTTAGGCGCCTGCAGGGACCGCCGGTGGTGGTGAAGCTGGTGAGCAGCCGCCAGGGCTCCGGTGTTTTTCTGGTTGAAAATGGCAGCAAGGATCCACTTGTGGGAGGCGAGCGGCTAAGCCAAGTCATGCAACAGCGCCAGGGCGTGCTGGTGCAGCGCTTTTGGGCGCCTCAAGGCCGCCGCGACATCCGGATTGTTATGTTGGGTGAAGATTCTGCATGGGCCATGGAGATCGAGCCTGCGCCGGGAGAATTCAGGGCCAACGTTCATTTGGGAGGTGTGGGCCGCGCGATAGCCGCTGAGGGCGAAATGCTGAGTTTGGCCAAACAGGCAAGGCAAGCGGTGGGCTTGGATATTGCGGGTGTAGACCTCATGCAGGATTCCACAGGTAACTGGTGTTTGGGAGAGGTGAATTTCACACCCGGCTTCAGAGGGTTGGAAGATGCTACAGGCCAGGATATTGCTCTAAAAATATTGGAGTTTGCTCTGCAAACAATTCCCGTCTGATTATTCCCGCCTTTATTTAGCTTTATTTTACAGATAATAATCATTATTATAAGATTCAGAAGTCCTGACCCGATCGTATACGTTTATGCTATTTTATAAAATTATGCTAATAGACAGCTAGAACCCTGGATTTAAGGCCTCGCCAAAATTATCTAAATTTATAGGGGAGATTTAAGTGGCAAACACCAAGAAGTCCCGTTGCCAGCTTCTCAGCCTCCTGGTTGGCTCAATTCTTTTGGCCTTGGTCATCTCCGCTTGTTGGGTCGCCCCAATACAGGCCGCTAGCAGTGACATATTAAGGGTTGGTGTGTTAGAGGAGCCCAAAAGCCTTAACCTATGGCTGGCTTCCGATGCTTGGTCCAATCGTGTATTAAGCCTCATGTACCAGCCGCTGTACTTCAGGGAGCCCAAAAGCATGGAGTTGGTTCCTTGGCTGGCAGCCGAGGAACCCAATTTCGACCCCAAAACGCTTACCTGCATAGTCAAGCTGCGCCCAGCCAAATGGTCGGATGGCAGCGAATTTACTGCGGAAGACGTCGTATTTACCGGCCATTTGATTTATCTCTATCAAATGCCCCGTCAGTATTCCAAGTGGAAGTTCATCGAAAAAGTAGAGGCGGTTGACAAGCACACGGTGCGTTTCGTCCTTAAAAGCCCCAAGGCGATCTTTCTCACCCGCACCCTGACCACTCCCATTGTCCAAAAAAAGCAGTGGGCTCCTTTGGTCAAATCCTTGGAAGGCTCTCAGGAGGCCTTGCAGCAATTGCTGCAACATGATTTCAAGGAGCCAGCCGTGACCGGGCCTTTCACGGTGGCCAAATGGAATAAAGGCGTTTTTATCTACATGAAACGCAACCCCCATTTCTTCGGCCTCAACCAAACCATTGCGGGCCATAAATTGGGGCCCCATATCAAGGGCATAATCTTTAAAATCTACGGCACCGCCGATGCCGCCATACTGGCCTTGCGCAAGGGCGACATAGACTTTTACTGGAACGACATCCAGGCCGGCTATTTGAAGGAAATCGAAACTGATCCTGCCATTAAACTATTCACCAGCAAAAAAAGCGGCCTTTACTATTTTGGGTTCAACCTGCGGAGGGCGCCCATGAGCGATGTGGCTTTCCGCCGGGCGGTAGCCACCTTGATCTCCAAGGAATTCATTATCAAGCGCATCCTACAGGGTTATGGCGAGATCCTGCACTCCATGATCCCCCCGGGAAACGAGACCTACTATAATCCCAATGTGCCCAAGCATGGCTATGGCCTGGATCGAGCCCAGCGCATCAAGCGTGCCTATGAAATATTAAGCAAGGCCGGCTACACCTGGGAAGTGCCGCCGGTGGACGGGCAAGGCAAGGTGCAAAAGGCTAAGGGGATCAAGATGCCGAATGGTTCGGTGATGCGTGAGATTGTCATCCTTACCCCGCCGGCGGACTATGATCCCCACCGGGCCATGAGCGGGCAGATGATCCAGGAGTGGCTGCGTGAGGTGGGCATCCCGGTTGTTGCCAGGCCCATGTCTTTCGGCGCCCTTATCCAAACCGTTAAGTCCCAGCACGACTTCGATTGCTTTGTGCTGGGCTATGGCAAGCTCTCCCTGGACCCGGGCTATTTGCGGGCCTTTTTTCACTCCAGCCAAAACAAGCCCAAGGGCTGGAACATGTCTGGCTATGAGAACCCTGAGTTTGATAAGCTAGCCACGGCTTCTGATGATGCTTTAGACCAAAAAAAGCGGCAAAAACTCATCTTCAAGATGCAGGAGATCCTAATGTCCGACGTGCCCTATATCCCGCTCTACAATCCCATTGTAATTGAGGGTGTGCGGGCCGACCGCTTCACGGGTTGGGTGCCGGCTCTGGGCGGCGTGGGCAATATTTGGTCCTTGTGCGAGATTCGGCCCAAGTAAATTTGGCCCATTAGCAGGGGAGTCGGGCTTAACAAATGCTTAAGTTCATCATCAAGCGTCTGGCCCAAGTAGTGGTGGTTCTTTTTTTGATCCTCACCGTGCTGTTCGTGCTTTTCAGGCTGGCGCCGGGTGACCCGGTGGAACGTATGGTGGACCCCGAGATGTCGGTGGAAGATGCAGCGCTCCTCATTAAAGAGTTTGGGCTGGATAAGCCTATCCTAACTCAATACACTATTTACCTGAAAAACTTTGCAATGGGGCGCTTTGGCAAATCGTTTCACTATGGTGATCCGGTGGCTAATATCATACGGGAAAAGCTGCCTAATACGGTGCTGCTTTTCACGACGGCGGTGCTGTTATCCGCCATGGTGGGCATCTCTTGGGGCAAGATAGCCGCCTGGTCCAAAGGCAAGCCAAAAGACCTGGCGTTAACAATTGCCTCCTTGGTGACGCATACCCTCTTCTTGCCTTGGCTGGCGCTAATTATGATGTGGATTTTTAGCTATCAACTTAATTGGTTTCCCCTTGGCGGCATGATGTCAACATCGGAGGAATCCATTCTTGGACTGGATATTACTTGGTGGGATCAGGCATTGGATATTGGCTATCACATGGTCCTGCCATTGACGACTTTGTTCCTTATCCATTTCGGCTCTTATTTGTTGGTGATGCGCAGCTCAATGTTGGACACCCTGAAAGAGGATTATATTATAACCGCCCGGGCCAAGGGGCTCACGGAAAGGGACATCCGCAACCACCATGCAGCCCCCAATGCCATGCTGCCGGTGGTCACCAGCGTGGGCCTTTCCCTGGCCTTTTCCATCAACGGCGGCGCGCTTACCGAAACCGTGTTTTCCTGGCCGGGCATTGGGCGGGAATTGGTGTTTGCGGTGAGCCACAACGACTATCCCTTGGCGCAGGCCTGCTTCCTTTTGATAGCGACGGTTGTCTTGTTCGCCAACGTGGTCGTGGACGTCTTGTATGCTTATTTGGATCCCAGGATCAGGTACTAAAGGTTAACGCGAATAATGAGTCAGCAAGCGGTAATTGCACTTAAGCAGGCCAAGCGTTCCTTGTGGAAAGAGCGCTTAGCTGAAGATTGGCGGGTTTTCCATTCCAACCCCCTGGGCCGGATTGGGCTCACCCTTTTGATCATGTTCGGCCTGATGGCGGTGTGCTCCTATATCCCGCCCCTAATCGATCCCATGTACAATCCCATGACCGGCGTGGACCCCAAGATCATGGCCTCCACCGGCCCGTCGGTCCGGCATTGGCTGGGCACGGACTTCATGGGCCGCGACATCTTCGCCCAACTATTGGCCGGTGCCCGGGTTGCCTTCATGGTGGGCGTGACCGCGGCCTTTATGTCTGTGGTGCTGGGCACGGCCTTTGGCATGACCGCGGGATACATGGGAGGCGTGACCGACACCCTGCTCATGCGCGCGGCGGACATGATTATGGTGATGCCCACCCTTTTGGTGGTGCTTCTTTTGGCGGCGCTGTTTGGGCAGTTGAACATATGGACCATTGTGCTGATGATAGCGCTGTTCCGTTGGCCGGGCGTGTCGCGGGTGGTGCGCGCCCAGACTTTGTCTTTGAAACAGAGGCCCTTTATCGACGCCGCCCGGGTGGCGGGCGCCAGCCACACGCGCATCATCTTCAGGCACATCATGCCTAATGTGCTGCCCTTGGCCTTTCTCTACATGACTTTTCGCGTCACCTCGGCCATCGTAATCGAAGCCGCCCTGGCCTTCCTGGGCTTCGGCGACCCGGGCACCGTGAGCTGGGGCATGATGCTGCAATGGGTTTGGAAGACCGGGCATATGTTCCGGGCCATGTACTGGCTGCTTCCGCCGGGGCTGTGCATCTCATTGATCACGCTTTCCTTTTACATGCTGGGACGCGCCATGGACGAAGTGCTGGATCCGCGCCTCAGAGATGAAACATCGGCAGGCTAAGACATGGCGCTCCTGGATGTGCAGAACTTAAGCATAGGCTACCAGACGGCTGAAGGCTTGTTGCAGGCGGTGGAAGGCGTAAGTTTTTGCCTGCAGGCCGGTCAATCCCTGGGCTTGGTGGGTGAGAGCGGCTGCGGCAAGACCACCATCGGCATGGCCCTGATGGGGCTGTTGCCGTCCAACGGCAGCATAACCGAGGGCCACGTGCTCCTGAACGGGCAGGACCTGCGCACCATGGATGAGGATGCTTTACGCAAGGTGCGCTGGAAAGATGTGGCCATGATTTTCCAGGCCGCCATGAACGCTCTAAACCCTGTGATACGGGTAGGCGACCAGATGATAGAGGCCATTGTGGCGCATCAGCCCCAGGTCAGCAAGGATGAGGCCCGCAGGCAGGTGGAGGGCCTTTATCAGCTGGTCGGCATGCCGGTGGAGCGCATCGACGATTTCCCCCATCAATACTCGGGCGGCATGAAGCAGCGGGCCATTATCGCCATGGCCCTGGCCAACAAGCCCAAGCTGATAATCGCGGACGAACCCACCACCGCGCTGGATGTGATCGTGCAGGATCAGATTCTGCAGGAAACCAAAAACCTCCAGCGCGAACTCAACCTGGGCATCATCTTCATCAGCCACGACATATCCATCGTCGCCGAGGTTTGCCAATCCATAGGCGTCATGTACGCCGGGCAGCTGGTGGAGATAGGCACTTCCGAACAGGTCTTTTACGAACCGCGCCATCCTTACACCCAAGCCCTGGTTGCGTCATTTCCCACTCTGGCCGGCGAGCGCAAGGAATTGAAACCCATCCCCGGCGAGCCGCCGCATTTGATCGGCAAGATAATGGGTTGCCGTTTCTGCGACCGTTGTCCCCGATCAGAATCCCAGTGCAAGCTGGACCGCCCTCTTTGGCAAGAGGTCGACGCGGGCCATCATGTACTGTGCGATCACTGCTAGGGTGGTTTGGCATGGCGTTGGAGCAGCAAGCAAAAATGGCTAAGGCAGACGCACCCATCTTGGAACTTGACCGAGTGACCAAGCGTTACTTTACCCGCGGGAATATTTTTGGCCACGGCAAACGGGAGGTGCTTGCGCTCAACGCGGTTTCATTGCAGATAAACCCGGGCGAGATATTCGGTTTGGTGGGCGAGAGCGGCTCGGGCAAAACCACCGCCGGCCGGCTCATCGTGGGACTGGAGAAGCCCGACAGCGGCAAGATACTTTTGCAAGGGCGGGAAATCGGAAACTTGAAGGGCAAGGATTTCAGGCTTTACCGCCGGCACGTGCAGATGGTTTTCCAGGATCCTTACCAGTCCTTCAATCCGCAAGTGTCGATCATGGACAGCGTGGGCGAGCCCCTTTTGACCCAAGGTTTGGCCAAGGGGGTTGAGCGCTTGGAGAAAGTGCTGGCCGCCTTGAAAAACGCCGGCCTATCGCCTGCGGAAAGCTATGCCTACCGTTTTCCGCACCAGCTATCGGGCGGGCAGCGCCAGAGGGTGGCCATTGCGCGGGCAATGATAGTGGAGCCGAGCCTGTTGGTGGCGGACGAACCCACATCCATGCTGGACGCGTCGTACTCCGCTCAGATATTCGATCTGCTCCTTGGCGTGCGCGACAGGTTGGGGACTACGGTGCTTTTCATAACTCACAGCCTGGCCTCGGCGCGCTACCTCTGCGACCGGGTGGCCGTGATCTATCGCGGCAACCTCATGGAGATAGGCCCTGCCTATGAGGTGATCAACAATCCCCAGCACCCCTACACGCAGGCGCTTTTGGACGCTACGCCCAAATTCGGCCGTTGCGGCGACATCCCGCGCCATGGCACGCTCCTTAAGGCCGAACGCCCCTCAACTTCCCCTGGGGTTGGCTGCGCCTTCTTCAGGCGTTGTCAGCCGGCCCGGCGTTCCCTTTGCGCAGTCCAGGCTCCGGCTTGGCGCCAGATGGGAGAAGGCCACGTCTGCGCTTGTCATTTTGCCCAGACCGGCGAGCCGGATACTCCGTCTGGGGAAGAATGCCGCCTGGGCATTTAAGCCCACTTTCATCACGCTTGCGCCTCAGTTAGGCCCGATATATGATGGCTGAGATCTAAGACGCGCAAACAATCCAAGCGGCGGGTGCATGAAGAACTTTCTCAAGAATTTTTTCAAGGTGCAACCAGAGGAGCTATCTATTTTTCTCTGGTCAGCCGCATTGCTTTTTCTGATCCGCGGCTCCAATCTCCTCTTCAACAATTTCGCCGAGACCGCCTTTCTGAAACGTTTTGGCGTTGAATACCTGCCTTTGGTCTACATGGCCAATGCCATAGCAACCTTTATCCTGATGGGTTTCATGGCAGGAGTGATGCGCAAGGTGTCTAGCGCCAGGCTGCTGGCCCTGACCCTATTCACCTGCGGCTCACTGGTGGCGGTCATGCGACTGCCAGTATATTTCCATATCGATATGGTCTACCCGGTCCTGTTTTTGTTGAAGGCGCAATTCGAGGCCTTGTTCGCGCTGCTGTTTTGGAACCTGGCCAATGATCTTTTCAACACCCGCCAATCCAAACGCATTTTTCCCCTCATAGCAGCCGGTGGAGTAATCGGTGCCATTATCGGCAGTTTCGGCACCCCGCAATTGGCCAAACTGATCCGCATGGATAATTTGATTCTCGCCTACCTAATCTCGACCTGCGTGGCCGCCATGGTTGGTATGCGGATGAACGTTCTCTTTCCCACCTTGCCCGTAAGTGAGCGCCGGGCCAAAAAGGGAAAGAAAAAATTGTCTTTGATACAAGAGATGAAGCAGGTGTGGCCCATGGTGAAGGAGTCCACCCTGATAAAAATATTGGTGCTGATTACTTTTTTGCCCAATGTCATGATCCCGATAATGAACTATCAGTTTAATTATGCGGTCAACGAAACCTTCGGCACCGAGCAGGGGCTCATCCAGTTCTTCGGTTATTTCCGCGGCGCCCAAAACATCATCAGCCTTATAATTCTTCTTTTTGTGGGCAAGCTCTACAGCCGCTGGGGTCTGCCGGTGGCATTGATGTTCCATCCCTTTAACTATGTCATTGCCTTCATCGGATTCTTGTGGCGCTTTGATGTGGTGGCGGCCATTTACGCCCGCATCACTACCGTGGTGCTCCGGGTGACCATCAACAACCCGGCCAGGGACATCCTTATGGGATTGTTCCCAGCCAGGGTGCGGCCCATAATGCGGCCATTTTTACGGGGCACCGTGGTGCGCATCGGCACCCTGCTGGGCTCAAGCTTTATCCTCCTGGCTGAAGGCGCGATGCATCCGCGCTATTTATCTCTCTTTGGAATCGTCTTCGGTTTGATGTGGGTGGCGACCAGCATTTGGCTTAAACGGGCCTATTCCGACATTCTTCTGGACCTAGTCTCCCAGAACGTGATCGACCTCCGGTCTTTGGGGGAACGCGATTTGGGTCAATTGTTTGGCGACAAACGGTCCCAGGAACGCTTGGTCCAGGCATGTATGAACTCCCAGGGCAGGGCGTGCGTTTGGTACGCGGAGATGCTGAAATCGCAAAAGGTGCCGGAGGCGGATAAGCATCTTCTGTCCCTGATTCGAGACCGCGACGAGAGCACGGCAGTCGAATTAGTGCGTTTGGTTTCCCCCGACGCCGGCGAGGAAGCTATAGCAGTCTTTGAGGAACTGGCCCAGGAAGACAAGCCCAAACTGACCGTAGCCCTGGCCGGGGCGGCCTCCAAGTTCTCCGGCAATAAACCACAGGCCTTTTTGAGCAAGCTCTTGAAGGAGAGCACCATACCGGCGGTAAGGGCGCAGGCCATCGGCGGCCTTTACGAAATGGATCCGCCTGGTTTTGATAAAACCATTCGGCAGTGGCT
>Ga0307423_1000091_pt1 | contig 52561 bp, 41 predicted proteins | sample SalMarWE160310MG_FD_202154 | JGI IMG/M metagenome (GOLD analysis project Ga0307423, IMG submission 202154) | Salt marsh sediment microbial communities from the Plum Island Ecosystem LTER, Massachusetts, United States - WE1603-10 | ecosystem: Environmental > Aquatic > Marine > Intertidal zone >...
CTGCCATCGGCGCCAAGGTGGCGCGGCCGGACCGGCCGTCGGTGGCCTACGTGGGGGACGGCGCCTGGGGGATGAGCCTGGCCGAGGTTCTCACCTGCGTTCGCGAGAGGATTCCGGCGACCGCGGTCGTGTTCAACAACGGCCAGTGGGGCGCGGAGAAGAAGAACCAGATCGACTACTACGCGGACCGCTTCGTCGGCACCAACCTGGTCAACCCGAGCTTCGCGAAGATCGCCGAAGCGATGGGCGCCACCGGCATCACCGTCGATCATCCCGACCAGGTCGGCGACGCACTTCGCAAGGCTACTTCATCCGGCCAGTGCACCGTCCTCGAGCTGATGCTGACCCAGGATCTCGCCGAGCCCTTCCGGCGCGACGCGCTCAAGAAGCCGGTTCGCCTGCTGGAGAAGTACAAGGACTACACCGTCGCGTAGCGTGCCGCCGTGATTCGGAAACCATCGAAGGAGAAGAAGAGATGTCTCATCGAGCCAACATCGTCGCGAGAGTGCTGCTACCTCTGATCACCATCTCGCTGCTCTCGGCCTGCATCTATCGGCCGGGCGGCATTGCTCCGAGCAACATCCCCTTGGAGGGGAGGTCCTACCATGAGGTGGGCGAGACCGCGTCGACCGACAGTGCCATTCGGCTCTTCGGAATCCTCCCGGTCAGCGGATCGAACTCGATCCGCGAGGCGCTGGACGCGGCGATACGACGTCGATCGGCAGATGCTCTGATCGATATCACCGTCGAGTCATATACCCAGTACTGGATTCTCTTCACGCGGAGTGTAACCGCTGTCCGGGGCACCGCGATCCAGTTCGACTAACGAACCGGGACGCTCCGTCCCGGTGCGAGTTCCGGGCCAGGCTCTACTCAGGCAAGAGCGGTCGCTGCTCCTCGGCGGCCTTCTCGCCCGGATCCAGAATCACGATCTCGACGCGCCGGTTGCGCTGCCGCCCCTCGGCCGTTTCGTTGCTGGCGACCGGGTAGGCCTTGCCGTAGCCGGTTGCGATGGCTCGCTCTGGCGCGACGCCGTTCAAGGTCAGGAACTGCACGACGGAGTCCGCTCGACGCTGGGAGAGACCGAGGTTGTACTGCTCGGTCCCGGTGCTGTCCGTGTGGCCCTCCACCAGTACCTGTCGATCGGGATACTCCTTCAGAAACCTGACCAGCCGAGCCAGGCTCTGCGTGGCGCCCGCCTTGAGCGTGGCCTCGTCCACGTCGAAGAGCACGTCGCCCAAGGTGAGGACGATTCCGCGCTCGGTCTCCTGCGCCTGCAGGTCCGCCAGCTCCTCCCGGAGCTTTCGCTCGCTCTCGGCCAGCGCCGCGGCCTCGGCGCGGGCCTGCTGCGCCTCCATCCGCGCCTGGTCTGCGTCCATCCGCGCCTGCTCCGCTGCGGCGCGGTCGCGCCGAGCCTCCTCGGCTCGCTTCTCGGCGGCCGAGAGGGCACGATCGGCCTCGGCGGTGCGTATCTCCAGGAGCACGGCCTCGCGCTGACGGGCCAGAGCCTTGGCTTCCTCCACGGCCATCGCGCCGGTCGTCACCACCCGGGCGATCTCCACCCGCCGTATCACGAGATAGGCCTGGTGCCCGGCCTCGTCCGCGTCCTTCTCCTCGTACCAGAGCGTCTCCGCCTGCTCGATTGCCTGCTCTGCCTCGTCCAGCTCCATCGGGGCAAGGCGGACCACGTCCGCGTCGTTGGACGCCGCATCCACGATGGCCCGCGCATCGACCAAGGCTTGCGGCATGGGCGTCGCGCAGCCGAGGAGAACTCCGAGAAGCAGGCCGGAGAGTGAGAGCGGGACGATCGCCTTCGAGATCAAAAGTCTGCGGGTTCTCCTCACTGTGTCTCTCCCGGAATGCGGTTGCTGGCGCGTTCGGCTTCTGCCCGCAGCGCCTCGATGTCGGCGCGGATCGTGTCCCTTGCCTCTTGGCGCTGCGCCGCCTGGGCCGTGGCCTCGGCGAGGGTCGCGTCCAGCTTGGCCTGCTCCGCCAGCCGCCGCGCCTCCAGGTTGTCCTCTTCTCGCAGCGCCGCGCGCGCCGCCTCGAGCTTGGAGCGCGCAGTGCGCATCTCGAGGGGGGCGAAGTGCGCGGCATCGGCCTGCTCGGCCTTGCGAAGCGCGAGGTCGGCCTTGCCCATCTCCAACTTCGGAGGCGGGACCGATGCGCAGGCACCGAGCCCCGCTGCCAGGAGCAGGACGAGCACGAAACGGGTCATCGAGCAGTCCATCACGATCCTCCTCTTCATTCCTTATATCAGGTTATCGATCCTCGTCCAGCTTGCGCGGCCAAGGGCTGCGATGCCGCCAACAGACAAGGGGGTAGTTCCTGGGAGGTCGCGCGAGCGGAAGCGTCGGATTCTCAGGGTGCTGGGTCGTCCCGTTCGACGCGGCCGTCGACGATGCGGACGAGGCGGCGGGCGCGCTCCATCACCCTGGGATCGTGGGTGGAGAAGAGGAAGGTGACGCCCCGGTCCCGGTTGAGCTTCTGCATGATGTCGAGGAGCTTCTCCGCGGTAGCGGAGTCCACATTGGCCGTCGGCTCGTCGGCCAGGACCACGGCGGGGCTCGAGGCGATGGCGCGGGCGATGGCGACGCGCTGCTGCTGGCCGCCGGAGAGCTCGTCGGGCCGGCGGCCCTCCAGGCCCTCCAGACCCACCTCGGCGAGCAGACCCATCACGCGTTCGCGCCGGGCGGATGCCTCGATGCCCTGGAGGGAGAGCACGATCTCGGCATTCTCGTAGGCGGTCAGGACCGGCATCAGGTTGTAGGCCTGGAAGACGAAGCCGATGCGGTCGCGTCTCAGATGGGAGAGCACCCTGCGACTCAGGGGTCCGAGATCGCGCCCCTCGAGGGCGACACTGCCGGACGTCGGCCTGTCCAGCGCTCCGATCAAGTTGAGAGCCGTGGTCTTGCCAGATCCCGAGGGACCGCAGATCGCGGTGAATTCTCCCTTGGCGACGGACAGCGTGAGCCCGCGCAGCGCGCGCACCTCGAGTGCGCCCTGGCGATAGTGCTTGGTCACCTCCCGGAGCTCGACGATCGGCGTCCCGTTGCTCGACATCATCACCTCACCTCACACCAGCCTGATGGATTCGACCGGGACGACGCGTCCCGCGTTCCACGCCGGGTAGAGCCCCGAGAGCAGTGTGGCCAGAAGAGCGGCGCTGGCGATCATCACCAGGTTCTCGGGAAAGATGGCCACCTGCATGATGGGCGAGACGGCCACGCCAGCCACCTCGCTTCCCTCGAGACCCATCTGTGCAGTCAAGTCGATTCCCACCGTGGCCATGTAGTAGTAGGGACCGGCGGTGACGGCGGCGGCCAGCACCAGGCCGACCAGGCCGAGCCACAGGCTCTCGCACATGACCAGGCTGAAGAGCCTGACCGGGCTGAAGCCGATGGCCATCATGATTCCGAACTCCCGGACGCGCTCCATCACGCTGACGAAGAGGGTGTTGAAGATTCCCGCCGCGACGAGAATCATGATGATCGCTTCCATGAACCTGGCGCCTGCGACCTTGATGGTGATGAAGCCCGCCAGCTCGGGCTGAATCTGATGCCAGGGAAGCGCCGAGACCTGGGCGCCGAAGAGGTCGCCGAGGCGACGGGCGACCGCGTCGGCCTTGCGATGGTCGCGGAGGAACACGCCGACCTGGACGGCCTCGTCGGGCTGGTAGCCGAGGACCTCACGCAAGCGATCGATGGGGAGCAGACAGAGGCCGGCATCGACGCTGGGAGCCCCGGTGCTGACGATGCCCGAGACTCTCGCCGCCTCCTGGACGATCTCGCCGTTCCTGTCCGTCAAGGTGTAGACGACCTTGTGGCCCAGGCCTGCATTCAGGTTCTGGGCCAGGCGCTTGCCGAGGATGATGCCGCCGTCTCGGCTCGAGGGAAACATCTCCCCCTCGGTGAGCGCCTCGATGAGCGAGAGCGTACTCTCGTCCTCCGCGGCCGGATCGAAGGCGATGAAGCCCGCCCCGTAGTTCTGGGAAGCCGTGGCGATCATCAGATTCCCGGTGATCCTCGTGACCACCCGGACCACGTCCGGGTCCCGAAGTGCCTCCGCGCGGAGCCGATCCGCGTCGCGCACGGTTCGGCTGAGCGTGGGCGTCTCCAGGTATTCAGGGTGCTGCAGCGTGACGTGCCCACCCCCCAGACGTGCGGCGAGCTGGATCATCTCGCTCCAATTCGAGTCGCCCATGCCGGTGAAGAGCACCGCCAGCATCACCCCGAAGGCGATGGACGAGAGCGTGAGCAGAGTGCGGCGGCGGTGGCGCCAGAGGTTGCGCCATGCCATCGATGCCAGATTCGAGCTCTTCACGACCCCATTCTCCTCAGTGGTGGTGCATGGCGTCGACGGGGCGGATCAACGCGGCCTTGAGCGCCGGGTAAAGCACCGCGGCTGCCACGATGACAACGAGTACGAGGATTGGCTCGACGAAGGCGTCGACGTGCACGGCGGCGCGCCAGACGGGGTCCCACGCAATCCCCATGATGGTGACGCCACCGAGCTGGGCGAGATCGATTCCCGTGCGCGACAGGTACCAGATGCCGGGCACGGCGAGGGTCACGCCCACCAAGATGGCGATGCCGGTCTGGATGGCGCTCTCGAGCAGGATCAGGCGCAGCACCTCGAAGGGTCCGACGCCCAGAGCCTTGAGCACGCCGAACTCGCGAATCCGCTCGAAGACCGCCATCAGCATCGCGTTGAGGATCAGGATGCCGATGGCGACGTAGACGATGAAGAACATCGCGATCATGACTCCCCGCGCGGAGTCCAGCATCGAGGAGATCGTGGGCACCAGCTGGCGCCAGGTCTTGACGTCGAGTTCGCGCGCAAGGCTCTGCACGCGATCGGCGGCGGCGGGAAGATCGATCTCCGCGGGCCGGCGAACGATGATCTGGTGGACCCCGTGTGGGACGACGAGGAGCTCGCGGAAGGCGCCGGCAGTCATGAAGATGGCGCTGCGGTCGGTGGCATCGCCGATGCCCCGCAGCACGCCGCGGACGGTGTAGAGATCGTAGGCCATGGCGCCGTCCGCACCCTGGGTCAGAACCACCAGCTCGGAGCCGGGCTCGACACCGAGGATGCGGGCCAGTCGCCGACCCAGGACCACGCCCTTGGGATCTTCGGGATCCAGCCAGCTGCCCCGATCGACCTCCTGGTGGACCCGGCTCACCCGGGCCTCGCGCTCGACGTCCAAGCCGCGAAACGACACGCCGGCCGAGGATTCCCCGGCTGCGGCCATGCCATAGGCCAGGAGCCGCGCGCTGGCGGGAAAGCCGTCGGCATCGAGCGGCGTGAGCAATGCGTCCGGATTCTCGATCCGCGTGTAGATGGAGGGATTGTCGAGGTAACCGCTGGCGAAGACCTGCAGGTCCCCCACCTCGAGGTCGAGGACGCTGCGCTCCATGTCCCGGAAGTAGCCCTCCATCAAACCCGCGTAGAGGATCATGACGACGAGGGCGAAGCTCATCGCCCCGATGGTGACGAGGGTGCGGCGGCGGTTTCGCCAGACGTTCCTCCAGGCCATCTTGAAGATCTCCAAGCTGCCTCCTCTCAGGTTCGGAACCGCGGCTGCAACCCTAGCCCGCACGGTTCAGCAGGTCGCTTTCGTGGGCCAGGACCTCCTCCTCTGCGACCCTCTCGCCGCTCTCCGGACCCCGTCGCGAATTTAATGCCATTCCTCGATCACGCTCGCAACTCGCTGACTTGGCGCAGATTTTGCCAACAGTGAGCCCCCGTCAGCCCGCTTCGATTCCAGCCCCCGAGCGGCGACACTTGTGAGATAATGGTGAGTCGAGACGGGAGGGCAAGGAAAATGGTGAAAGGAAGCTGCCTCTGCGGGGGCGCGCAGTACGAGATCGATGGCGACATCAAGCTGATGGCCAACTGCCACTGCTCCATGTGTCGGAAGCATCACGGCGCGGCGTTCGTGACGTTCGTCGGCGTCAACACCGCCGACTTCCGTTGGGTGAAGGGCGAGGATCTGCTCGAACGTTACCAGTCGTCTCCGGGGCACACCCGCGCATTCTGCCGCGTCTGCGGCTCGAGTCTGCCGGATCCGGATCCCGGTGCGACGGACTTCTATCTTCCGGCGGGTACGCTCGACGACGATCCCGGAACGCGACCTGCGGCGCACATCTTCGTCGGCTCCAAGGCTCCTTGGGTCGAGATCAACGATGAGCTTCCGCAGTTCGACGAGTACCCGCCGGGCTTCGAATCGTAGGGGGAGCGTCGAGGCCGGCGCTAATCGCGCAGGCGGCTGACGACCTCGGCGATCTCCGGATCGAGACCCGGATCCGGGGGGAGGGGGAAGGTGATCATCGTCGCCAGATCGGCGTAGCGATCGCGGAGGAGGTCGGCGATCTCCGCGAAGGGCGCCGTCGGTAGCAGCTCGTCGAGCATCTCCTCGGAGACCACGCCCGGCATCTCGTCCCATCTCCCCTCTCGCGTGAGCTGGCGGAGCCGCGGACCGCACTCTCCCCAGCCGAAGAGCTCGAGCGAGGGCCAGTAGGCCGGCGTGGAGTAGAGGAAGCTCAGCAGCCTTCGCTGCTTCTCGCGATCCGCGAGCGTCTGCTCCGCGTTCGCTCCCGTCGCCACCAGGGGGGCGAGCATCAGCTTCAGATCGCTCGCGTCGCGATTCGTCCTGGCCGCCCCTTTCCTCAGCCTGGGCCAGGTGACTTCGCGGAGGTAGCGCGGATGCGTGTGGGTCGGATGGGTCACCAGCGCGTCGGCGGCCTCGCCGGCGAGCGCCGTCATCTTGGGACCCACCGCGCCCAGAAGGAGAGGGATCTCCGGGTGCTCGATGGGGCCTGGATTGAAGAAGGGCTGCAGGCGGTCGAACCGGTAGTGCTCTCCCTCGAAGAGCAGGGCGCCGCCATGCTGGAAGCAGGCGAAGATCGCCCGCAACGATTGCAGGAACTCGCGCATCCGGGGAACGGGCGGCGTCCAGGGCGTGCCGTAGCGACCGACGATGTTGCCCCGGACCTGCGAGCCCAGGCCCAGCGCGAGGCGTCCCCCCGACATCGCCTGGAGATCCCAGGCCGCGTGCGCCACCGTCATCGGACTGCGCGGAAAGGCGACCAGCACGGTGATGGCGACCTCGAGCCGGGTCGTCGCCTCGAGCGCCATCGCCGCCACCAGCAGGCCGTCGTGCACTCCGTCGGCCACGTTGATTCCGTCGTAGCCGAGCGCCTCCGCGCGCCGGGCCTTGGCGCCGGCCTCCGACGGAGTCGTGCGTTGATCGATCGTCGCGTAAACCCGGAACACCGCTTCTCTCCCGAGCATAGAATGTCCTCGAATTCCATTCCATGAGCTACCGACATCGAAGGGAAGAGCGGTGAACGTCAGTCTGCGCCCAGGAGCTCGAGAGCCGTGCGCGGTTCGCGGCCGAGGCAGATCAGCTCTCGCCGTCGGGGTCCCCGGGGAGGCGGCGAGGAGCGGGGGTGTTCGCCAGGCCCAGCTCGGACGCCGCGGTCGGGCTCACCGTGCGCAGGTGGAGGTCGCGCTGCGGGAAGGGCACGCCGATCTTCGCCTCCGCGAGGGCGCGCTGGACGGCGACGCCCAGCTCGCTGCGGACCGCGTAGCCGTCGTTGAAGTCGGCGATCCACCCCCGGAGCACGAACGTGAGGGCGCTGTCGCCGAAGCTCAGGAAGAAGGCGCGAGGCGGGGGGGCGTCCAGCACCTGCGGATGGCCGCGCGCTACCTCGAGCAGCAGGTCGATCACGCGCTGGGCATCGGTTCCGTACTCGACGCCGACGTTCACATCCACCCTCCGGTGCCGGTCCGAGAGCGTCCAGTTGGTGACCGCGTCCGAGATCAGCTGTCCGTTGGGAACGATGACCTCGGCGCCGTCCCAGGTGTGGATCACGCTGGCCCGGATTCCGATGCGGCGGACCTCTCCCCACAGGTTCTGGTTCGCGAGCTGGACGGCGTCACCAACCTGGATCGGCCGCTCGAAGAGCAGGATCAGACCCGAGACGAAGTTGTTCACCACGTTCTGCAGGCCGAAGCCGATGCCCACCCCGAGACCGCCCGCGACCAGCGTGAGCTTGCCGAGCTCGATGCCCGCCGCCGCCAGGGCGACCAGGAAGCCGAGGAAGATCAGCGTGTACCGCACCAGGCTCGAGATGGCGTACGGCACGCCTCTCGCCAGACGCATCCTCGCAAAGACGTCCTCCTCGAGGACGAAGTTCACGAAGCGCGCGAGGGCGAAGGAGAGCCAGACCGTGAGGACCAACACCAGCACGTCGCCGAGCGAGACCGAGAGGGCGCCCACCGCAAGCTCGGCGCCCAGAAGCCCAGCGAGGAAGGATTGCAGGGAATGGGCGACGCCGAAGATCAACAGCGTTGCGAAGACCCATCCCGCGGCGGCGAGCAGCGCGAGTCCCCTGTCGAGGCGACGCCGGACCCGCTCCCGATGCCGCGAGACCAGGTGGAGGAGCCGAAGCGGGCGCAACACCAGCGCGTAGGCCAACAGGCTCTGGGTCACCTTGAGCATCCCGTAGAAGAGGAGCGCCCAGTAGGCGCTACGCAGTGTTCCGCTCCCGAGCAGGTCGGAGAGGTCGCTGAGCCCAGCCACCTCTGCCGCGATCGCCACGGCGAAGAGGACGATCGCGACGCGCATTGCCACGCCGACCACTCGGAAGAAGGGCTGGCGAAGCATCTCGGGGGTGACCTGGGTGAATCGGCTCGGGCGAAGGAGCCAGAGGAGGAAGCCGAGGGCGAAGAGGAGCTCCAGGAGGAACAGCATCCGCTCCATGGCGGGCGTGTTCTCCATGATGTAGCGGACTTGATCGACCACGAAGAAGACGGGTAACCCGATCACGAGGGGGTTCATGGCCGGCGGCGCGAGACGTCGGACGATCCGCACGACCGGTACCACGAGCACCATGGCCACGAGGTGTCTGAAGAGGGGCGTTGCCAGGGGGTGGAGCCGAGTGGTGAAGGCGAGCGAGAGGACGAGCGCCATCGAGGCGGGGAGCTCGAATACTTGCTCGGCTTCGCGCAGGTCGTAGCTCTTCTCGGCGCGGGCCTTCGCGCGCGCCTGGAGCGCGCGCAAGGCGAAGGCGAGGACGACCAGAAGCGCGAGCTGGAAGGCCAGCAGATGCGCCTGCTCACGCGCGTACTCGGCGACGTTGCGAAGACGCACGCCGAAGACCTGCGTCTGGTGCTGCCTCAGCTCCTCGAGGACGGAAGCACGCACGCCGTCGCTCCAGATCGGCGGGCGACTGCGGGAGAGGAGATCCGCCAGCTGGCTTTGGACCGCGCTCTGCACCTCCCTGAGGGAGCCCTCGAGCGAGTTCTTCGGGTCCACCAGCCGGTCCCGCAGCGTCAGGAGCTCGTTGCGCCGGGCCACGAGCTCCCCCCGAGTGCGATCGATCTCGCTCCGGGTCGATGCGATGCGACGCAGGGCGGAAGGCGACGACCCTGCGCGTCGCGCCTGCTCGTCCGTCTCCTTCCAGATCGGAGCGAGCTCGTCGATGCGATCGAGGGAGGTGCGTAGACTGGTGAGATAGGCGGCGAGCACCGCGTCCGGCTTTTTCAGGCTGTCCAACACGAGACCGAGCTGCAGCTCGATCTCCTGGAGGCGCCCGACGCTGGCTCCTGCGGCCAGGGTGGCGGTGGTGATCTCGGCGAGCGCCGCAGCCTCCTCCTTCAGGCGCTCGGCCTTGCCGCCGATCTCCTCGAGCGACTGGCGCAGGGCCTCGCCGGGAAGCATGGTCGCGAGCTCCGTGGACACGGCCTCGGCCTCCACCTCCACGTCCTCCAGCGGGATCGCCTGGATCACGGGCGGCTCGACGGCGGGCTCCTCCGGAGCCGTCTCCAGGCAGAGCCCGGCCGCGGGAATCCAGAGCGCCGCCACGAGCAGGGCCGCGATGTGCACAGGCCGGATCAAGGTGGTGAGAGCCATGGCAGCTGGCAGCATATCAAGGGCAATTGGGGAAGGCCCGGGGGCCGGCGCGAAGGCCGATCCCCTACCGGGCCGCCGCGGCGCTGAATCGTCCCGCCATCCAGTGCGAGAGCGGCGCGGTCAGCTCCATTCGCGTGAACAGCAGCTTCATGATGACGGCGATCGGCGTGGCCAGGAGCGCCCCCGGAATTCCCCAGAGCATGCCCCAGAAGATCAGTGCGAGCAGGATGGTGACCGGGTGCAGGTCGAGGGTCTCGCCCATCACCTTGGGCGCGATGACGTTTCCGATCGTGAACTGGATCAGCCCCGGGATGGCGAGGACCAGCACGACGGTGGTCATGGTGGCATGCGGACTGATCAGCACCATGGGCAGAGGCAGAAGGGTCGCGACGATCGATCCGATGGTGGGAATGAAGTTGAGCAGGAAGGCGAGGAAGCCGAACAGCAGCGCCAGATCCACGCCCAGCAGCGACAGGGAGGCGCCGACGAGCAGTCCCGTTGCCGCCGAGATCACCGCCTGGGCGAGGACGTAGCGCTTGATCTGGGCCGCGACCTGGCCCGCGGTGGTTTCTTCGGATCGTCTCGAGAAGCCTTCTCCCGTCATCAGGAAGAGCAGGAAGACGAGCACCAAGATCCCTCTCGACAGGACGTCGAGGATCGCGTTGGTGGTTCCCAGGAGCACTCCTCCCACTGTCTGAACGGGGACCTTGACGAGAGAGCCTAGACTGCGGCTCGGATCGATTCCGAAGCGCTCGAGCGGCAGGTGCTGCGCCGCGGATTGGAGCACGCTGTTGAGGTGCTCCTTGTAGGCTTGGACGTTGCCGGAGAGCTGGTTGACCGAGTCCGAGACCACGGCTCCCACGAAGAGCAGCCCTAGGAATCCGAGCAGGATGGTCCCGATCAGCGCCACCGGGCGCGGCGCCCGGAGGTAACGCTTCTGGAGGTCGACGAGCGGGGAGAGGATGAGCGCGAACAGGAGCGCCATCACGAAGGGGATCATCACCGGCCGCAGCCAGTAGAGGGAGGCTGCCATCACGGCCGTGGTCAGGAGAAGAAGGCAGACGGTCTGGACCCGCTGCTCGCTCTGCGTGCCATTCATGGTGGTTTCCTTTGCTTGCGAGGTTCGAGAGAGCCCGGAGGTCGCACCTCCTCACCATCCCGATCCGGGCAGAGTGTATCTGCCGATGTCGCGCCGGAGGTCGAGGCTCGAAAGATCGGCCGAGCCACGTGGGAGGGGGGGATTTCCCCCAAGTGAGGAATTTTTGATCGCGTCGGGTGTGAGATTCCTGATATGCTCGGCGCCGTCGTTCAGGGAGGAACAGAGCTCATGAGGTTACGTCAGAAGATCGGTCCGGTCGTCCTCGTCCTCGCGTTCGCCGTCTGGCTGCCGAGCGCCAGCTTCGCGGAGCTCGCCAAGTGGGATCAGGAGCGGGTCACCGCTCTCGGCACAGAGCTGTCCAAGGCATGCGACGCGCTCTACGACACGTTCCTGAATGAGCCCCAGCAGACGATCGGATCGGGACAGGCGAAAGACTACTTGCGACTCCGCCAGCTCGTCCGGCGCATCAAGGACCAGGCGAAGCAGCTGTCGTCCGCGCTCGCGAAGGGAGAGAGCTACGATCAGACCCTCCCCATCTACGAGAATCTGATGACGATGGTGCGAGACGCCCGCGAGATCTCGAAGCGGATCTTCAGCTCCAACTTCGTGCTGGAGAAGGCCACGGCCGCCGGCGACGTCCTCCAGCGCATCTCTCCCTACTACGATCCGAAGGCCCTCGAGGGGGAATGATCTCCGTCCTGCCGTCGCTCCGAAGGCAATCAATTCCTAGCGCTGTTGAGTTGCGGTGTCCTCGGGAGGCCTGCGAGCAGAGGCTTCCTCGAGTCGGGCCGCGTTCCCCCGCATCAAACTGAGGCAGTCGCCCTCGCCGTAACGGAACTCGAGGTCCGCGATATGGATGATTCCGTCAGCGGAGCTGGTCACGGCTCCGTTTGCCTGGGGCTTGCCGCCCGCCCCCTCGCGAGCCTCAGCGAACCGTGACCTCGACGCGCCGATTTCGCTGGCGCCCCTCGGCCGTCACGTTGGGCCTGGCCGCGAAATCGGAGGCGAAGCCCTCGGTCCGGATCCGCGAGGGATCGATTCCCTCGGCGCTCAGGTATCGCGCCACGCTCGCCGCTCGTTGATTCGAGAGCTCCTGGTTGAGACTCTCGGTCCCTGTGGAGTCGGCAAAGCCCTGCACCTGGATGATGGCCTGGGGATAGGGCTGCATCTGCTGCACGAACCAGTCGAGCTCGCGGTAGCCGTCGTTCCTGATCACCGCGTCGTGGACGTCGAAGTAGACCACCGCCGCATACTTGCGCGCCTCCGCGTGGGCCGCTGCCTCCTCGGCCTGGCGCGCTTGCTCCTGCTGCTCGAGCCTCTCCGTCTCCCGCGCGTAGGTCTCGTCATAGGCCGATGCGCAGCCGATGGCCAAGAGCAGCGCTGCGAAGAGTGCGATCCTCATGGCTCCTCCCCCCGATCCCGGCTCGCGGAGTTCACTTTTCGAATGCGGCGACGACCTCTTCGACGGACAGCAGCCCGTTCGAGTCGGTATCGGCCTCGTCGAAGTCGTGGAAGCGGTACTCGATGAATTCGTAGAGGCTGATCTTTCCGTCGCCGTCCATGTCGGCCTCGTTGAAATCCTCGTCGATGACGGTCGCCTTGTTGAGCTCCTCCGGCTTCAGAAAGCCGGTCTTGTCGGCGTCCGCATGGAAGAAGACCTCCACCATGCGCAGGTGGAATTCGCGGCGGTCGATCTGGCCGTCACCGTTCAGGTCGGCCTGCGCGTGGGCGGCCCTCGCGTCGTATGTGGGTCTGGGGCCGTTCGCCTGGGCCGAGGTGGTCGAGAGGACCAGCGCCAGCGTCAAGAACGAGATCGAGATCCAGCTCATGGCAAGTCTTTCCTCTGAGGGGTGGTGGTGCGTGACGGCGGGAGCCCTCACTTCTGGACCTTCCAGGATCCGTCGGGCTGGCGACAGGCGGTGCCATAGCTCTGGTGTTTCTCGCCGCCGACCGTGATGTCCTGAGTGTACTCGCGACAATACTGCCCGCTCTCGATCTGGTAGGTCCGCGTCGGCGTGACGGTCCCGGAGGCGCCGGTGTCGGGGTTCTGCCAGGTCGCTGGCTGGCCGGTCTGGTTGCTCTCGAAGGCCTGGTGAGCGGCCTGGGTGGCCATCTGCTTGTCCTTCTCGTCGAGCCTGTTTCCGATCGCTCCGCCGACCAGACCACCGGCGAGGACGCTGAACGCGATCCATGCGGGGTTTGCGCCGGCCGCCGCGGCGATCAGGCCGCCCGCCGCTCCTCCGCCCATCCCGCCGAGTATCGCCTTCGGGTTCTCCTTGTAGGTCTCACTCATCGTGGCACACGAGGCGAAAGCCAAGGCCAGTAGAGCGGCCAGGAAACGTTGTCCAACGGTCATGCGAGACACCTGTTCTCACCTCCAGTCCTTGCCGGACCGCGCTCGGTAGTCGACTCAAACGAAACGTAGCACCGCTGCCTCTGGAAGCGACCTGCGGTGATCGAGAATCCTCAGCGATCCGACCGTTCCGCCGCGAGCTCCTTCTCGATGCTTCGCAGCAGCTGCTGCGGTCCCGGCTCGCCCGGCGCCAACGCGATCAGATCCCGAGCATGGGGCAGGGCCAGGGCCCACTGGCCCTGCTGCGCGTAGAAGACGGCCACGGCGTAGGCGATGCCTGCATCGCGCGGGTCGATCCGGCGAGCCTGCTGCAGGGCAGCCCGGGCTTCACTGCGCCGCCCCAGCTGTTGGAGCGCCAGCCCGTGGTTGTAGTGCACGCGCGCCCGGTCGGGCAGCAACGCAGCGGCACGGCCAAGAGCGCTCTCCGCCTCCTCGAGGCGCTTCTCCTCGGCGAGCAGGAGGCCGAGCGAGTAGTAAAGCTCTCCCTCGTCTGGCGCCCGCTCGATTCCTTCCCGGAGCACGCGCTCGGCGGCATCGTTTCGGCCCATGCCGTTGTAGAGATTCGCCAGGTTGGCGCGGGCGGGAAGGAAGTCGGGATCCATCCGAAGCGCCGCCCGATAGGCTTTCTCCGCCGCCTCGGGGTCTCCCTGGTTGGCGTAGAGCACGGCAAGGTTCAGGCGGCCGCCGGGCATGTCCGCCATCGCCAGCTGCGCCTCCCGGTACTCGGCGAGCGCCGCCTCGAAGGCGCGGAGCTGGACCGGGTCGAGGCGGTCGGAGGGCGGCTCCGCCAGCACCCGCGCTGCCTCGATGCGGACAGCGCGGATCGGATCTTCGAGGAGGGGCACCGCCGCCAGGCGCTGCTCGGGGGGTAGGTGAACCAGGCCGGCCGCGGCGGTCGCGCGCAGCAGCGGCTCCTCGTCGCGGGTCGCCAACGTCAGGGAATCGAGAGCGGCGAGGCCGTACTGCGAGAGCAGCTCCAGCGCCGTGGCCCGGACGATGGCTGGCTGCTCCGCGTCGCCCGCCAGTGCGACGAGCGGTTCGAAGGCGGCGGGATCGCCGGCACGCCCCGCTGCGATGGCCTCGGCAAAATGAGGGTCCCGCCTGCGCTCGGGGCCGTACCACTTCACCACCCAGTCCGCCGACCACTGGGCGGGCTGGTCGGCGTGGCATCCGCTGCAGGCATTCGGCGTGCCGAGTGTCACCGAGAGGTCCGGGCGCGGCACCTTGAGACTGTGGTCCCGGCGCGGGTCGACCACCATGTAGGTCGTCGCCGGCATGTGACAGTCGACGCACTCCGTCCCCGGCTTTCCCGCCGTGTGGAAGTGATGCTCGGGCGTGTCGTAGTTTTTGAGGAGCATTGTCGGAAAGCGCGGATCCGGCGCCTGATTGTGGCAGCGCACGCAGAGCGCATTGCCGCTCGCCAGGAGCTGCAGGCCGTGGGGATCGTGACAGTCGACGCATCGCACCCCGCGGTGGTACATCCTGCTCTGCAGAAAGGAGCCGTAGACGTAGACCTCCTCGAGCACCTGTCCGTCGGCGTAGTAGAGGCCCTCGCGAAGGGTCACCGGCATGAAGTCGTCCAGGAAGGGACGCCCCGTCCGGTCCTCGCCGCTCACCAGGTGTCGCCGGGAGTGGCAGGGCGCGCAGACGTCGACTTCGTAGCGCGAGTCCCCGGTCTTGAAGTCCACCAGCAGCCGGTGGTCTCCCGAGGCGGGGATGCCCAGCCGTCTCGCCTCCTCGGCCCACTCCACGTGTGCTTTCCCCGGCCCGTGGCAGCTCTCGCAGGAGACGTCGATCTCGTCCCAGGTGGTGGCGTAGCTGTCGGAATCGGGGTCGTAATGCTTCTCTAGATTGGTCGAGTGGCACTCGGCGCACATCGCGTTCCAGACCTGATAGCGCCCCGTCCAATGGAGCGGATCGCCGGGAGCGATCCGCTCGTCCGGGTAGAGGTGAAACCAGCGCCCGCCGCCCTGTTCCGTGGGCCGGGTGTCCCAGGCGATCGCGAGCGCTTGAAGGCGCCCGCCGGGAAAGCCGATCAGATACTGCTGCAGGTTCTCGACGCCGAAGGTGTAGATGATTTCGAACTCGGCCAGCTGCCCGTCCGGGCCCTCGGTCTGGACGAAGAACCCCCCATCCCGCTGGTAGAAGCGAGAGGTCACGCCGAAGTGTGTGAAGCTCGCCTCGTCGAAATCCCCCAGGACGGTCTCTTCGCTGGCGACCTGCATCGCCAGGTCGTGGTGGGAGCCGGACCAGGCCCGGTAGGCCTCCTCGTGGCACTCGACACAGGAGACGGCTCCCGCGAAGCCGGCGCTCCTCTCCCAACCGGGAGCCGGGCTCGGCGCGGCTTCGAGCTTCGGAGTCTCCTCTTCGGCACTGCACGCCAAGAGCGCGGCGAGGGCCGTCGCCAGCAGCAGGACGCAATTCGGGGGACGATCCACGAGCTTCCTTTTTCAGCCGGAGATTCGACGCTCCCTCAGCATACAATGTGGTTTCAATCCTTTCCCCCGTTCGGACGATAGGCCTTCGGATGGATCCACCGAGGTCCTGGGCAGCCCAGGATCCGGGACTCGAATCGGGAGGAAAGCCCATGGCTCCGCTCTTACGACTCGCGCTCCTCGTCACCGCCCTGGCGTTCGCGTTCTTCTCCGCTCCAGCCTTCTCCGGCGACTACGAAGCCGGCCCAGCCGTGGGCAACAGCCTGAATTCCGACGACCTGACCATGAAGAGCGGGGACGTCGACAACCTGGATGGGCATAGCGGGAATCCCGACAACATGGCGGGACGCAGCGAGGATCCCGACCACATGGTGGGAGGCAGCGAGGATCCCGACGACACGGTGGCGGAGAGCGAGGACCTCGACAAGCAGGTGGGTCGCAGCCAGCAGCTGGACGGTCTGCCCGAGGATTCGGGCAGTGGGAGCCTCCCGGACCCGATGCCGCAGCTGGTTGCCGAGCCCTCGCCGCCCGGCCCCGACGATGGCTCGGAGGTCCACGCCGCCTGGCGCGCGGTCCAGGCCGCGGAGCGAAACATGGAGGCGTCGAACGACATCTACGCCAACATGATCGACAACGATTACCCGCGCGGCGAGCAGCGCGCTCGCATCATCGAAGATCGCCGGGCGTCCTTCGAAGAGGTGAACCAGGCGCGGCTGCGTTACAACGAGCTTCGCGGCGAATGAATCAGCCCAGGTCGCCGGAGCTGACGCTCGGCTCTGCGTTCACGAAGGTCTCGCGGTAGATGTCCACGAATGCCAGCAGGACCGCTACCACCACCGGCGCTACGAAGATTCCCAGGAACCCGTAGACCTGGAGACCTCCCAGGAGCGCAAAGAGCAGAAGCAGGGTGGGCATCTCGACCCGTCCGCCGATCACCAGGGGACGGACGAAGTTGTCCACCGAGCCCACCGCGACCGCGCCCCAGACCAGCAGGGCGACGCCGCGCCAGATCTCGCCGGTCAGCATCACGTAGAGCGCGGTGGGAAGCCAGATGAGGGTGGCGCCCACCACGGGTATCAGCGACGCGACGGCGGTGACGAATCCGAGTAGCACGCTCATCCCGAGGCGTCCGATCACGAGGTAGCCGAGCCCGGCCATGATCCCCTGGATCACGGCGATCAGGAAGGTGCTCTGGACCACGGCCGTCACCGTGTCGTAGACGCGCCTCAGGATCCGCTCCTTCTGGCCGGACTCCATGGGAATCAGGTCGCGCACCAGCCCGGCGATGCGGTCGCCGTCGCGGAAGAAGAAGAAGAGCGCGACCAACATCATCGCGGCGTTGAGCGCGCTGACCACGAGGTTCTGTGCAAGCCCCGCGGCTTCGGTCGCGATCCATTGGGAGACGCGCTTCGATACCTGCAGCCAGATGTGCGAGATGTCGATGGAGGCGAGGGCCGGGAAGCGCTCCGCCAGCTCGCGCCAGGCCGTCGCCAGCCAGGACTCGGAAGCCGCCAGCGGGCTCGTACCCCCCTCCTGCATGAGCTGGCGGACCCGGTCGTAGGACTCCGTCGCCTCGCTCACCAGGAGCGAGAGGAGGAGGATCGTTGGCACCAGTACGAGCGCCGTGACGCCGAGCGACATGGCCAGGGCGCCCAGGGTGCGGGATCCCCACAAGGCCTTCACCACGCGTCCCGTCAACGGATAGAAGGTGAGGACCACCACCGCGGCCAGGACCAGCGGCGCGGCGAAGGGCGCGAAGCACAGGTAGAGCTGGTAGATCAGGAACAGGAAGACGGCAAAGAAGAAAGCCGCAAACAAGTGCTCCCGCTTCATCTTCGAACCTCCCGCGCGGATCGCCGCTCGGGCCTCGGCCGGTCGGTGATTTCCAGAGGCCGACGTCGTCGAGCGGTCGACGGCATCCCCGCTTGCGGGGTGAAGGTATGGTAACCGGGGAGAGCGTCCAACCGCTCAGCGGGAGAGTGCCTCGCGGAGATCTGCGCACGATTCCTGGTCCCAGAGGCCTTCGTCGACGAAGGGGAGGATCCTGGCAGCCGGCCGGGTCAGCGTTCCGAGAACACCCGTCGCCGTGCTCCTGGCGGCTCCCAGGAGTCTGGGAGAGACCTTCGGCTGGTTCAGTGGGCCCTGGATTTCCAATGGTACGGTGACGGCGAGAATGCTCCGCTGCTTCACCTTCGGCTCGATGTGGATGTCGTAGCGTTCCTGGACCAGGTCGATCTGGCCCGTGCCGAGCATCACGGCCTCCCCGGTGTCGAGGGCGAGAACCCGGGCGGTCGCGACGCCTTTATCGATCTCGAAGTGGCCTGCAAAGCACTGGATGGGCTTGCTATCGGCATTGGCCGCGTCCGCTTCTCCGTCGCCGCCGCGAACCATCTGGGCGGTGCGCACGACGCCATGACGGGTGCCGCGATAGAGGCTCCGAAATACACCCTGGGCGACGAGGCCCATGCGTTTCATGTGGAGCTGGCCCCCGCGAATCGCCAGGCTGGCATCGCCTCCGAGGCCGGCTCGGAGCGCTTCGAACGATGCTCCCCGGCTCTCGAGCTGGAGCGAGAGATCGGCGATTCCCGTCGCTACGGGGCGCTCCTGGAGCTGTGCGAGTGCGCTGCCGAGGTGCATCTCCGTGCCCTCGAGGTCGAGAGAGAGCTTCGGTGGGTCGGGGCGTGCGTCGATGCGGGCGTTGCCGGTGAAGCTCCCGCCCTCGAATGCGAGTGTCGCCGGGCCCAGCTCGAGATCACCGTCGGCGAGCTTCAGTGTGAGAGCCACATGCTCGAGGAGAAAGTCGTCCCGTCCCACCACGCGATCGGCGTGGATGGAAATGTCGGCGTCGAGCCCGCGCAGCCGGTCGAAGGGCAGGGCCTCGCTCTCGGGCGGCTCGGCCGCAGGCCGCGAGATTCCGGCGCTGCCCTCCTCGCGCGGCGCCAGCCCGACGTCGTCCAGGTGGATGCTCGGCGACTCGAGCCGCGCGGTGAGGTGCGGGCGGGCGCCGGCCCCGAACGATCCCTGAACCTCTCCGGTGATGAGTGTCTTGTAGAGACTGGCTCGTATCCCCCGGATCTTCGCTTGCTCGCGGTTCCCTTCGAGGCGACCGGAGATCTCCACCGGGCCGATCGGTGCAAGACGGTGCAGACTCTCGGATCGAAAGGCCACGTCCAGATCCACGGCCCGCAGTTGCAGCAGGTCGCCGATTTCGCCGGTGACCTTTGCCCCAGTCGCGCGGTGCTGGCCGACCTCGAGCGAAATCTCGGAAACCTTCACGATACCCGCCTTTCCGCTCAGGTTTCCGCTGCCCTGGATGGGCCCGAGCTCGGGGAGCTCCAGGCCGATGCGCTGCGTGATGGGGGCACTCTCCGGAGCCGACGCAGAGACACGGACGTCGAAATCTCCTCTCTGTTGCCCCCCTCCGATCGTTCCGGAGACCGCCACGTCCAGGCCGAACACCTTCCCCTTCAAGTCGATCGGGGAGGCGGCCTTTCCCGAGACGAGATCGGTCAGGCCGCCGGTGCTTCCGGAGAGATCGAAAGGGACTCCCTCGAGCACACCCGCCGCCGCGACCTTGAGCCCCTCGCCCTCGCTGGCGATGGAGAGGTGCTCGAGACGGGCGGTCTTGAGGCTACCAGACGCGACGTGGTGAAGGCGGAGCGTCAGGTTCTCGGTCTCCAGGTTGCGAAGCTCGAAGCCCAGACCGCCGCTATCCGCTTCATCTCTCGGAGTGCTGCCGGAGGAAGGCCAGTTGGGCCGGCCCTCCCGGCTCCATTCGAGCAGGATGTCGGCGTCGCGCACTCGCAGATCGCGAAATTCGATCTTGCCCTTCAGCAGCTGCCACAAGTCCATCTCCAGCCACAGCTGCCCGATCTTTGCCATTTCCGCTGGCGACTGCCCGGGCGCATTCGCCAGCGTCACCCCCTCGACCCGGACCCTCGGAGTGAATCCGATCTGGAGGGCCAGCGGGCCGTGGATCTGGACCTCTCGCCCCAGCGTCCCCGAGAGCAGATGAGCGATCTCGGAGCGATATTGGTTGAAGTCGGTTCGCCCGAGAACGATGACGGCGACGGCCGCAGCGGTCGCGGAGAGGATGATTCCGGTGAGGAGAATTCGCCGGCGCATTGCTCCGAGTATATGCGCCATCCACCAGATGAGCGCCGGGCTCCGATGCTCCAGGCACTTCTTGCCCTCCGGGCCATTAGTTGCTCTCATCCCGGAAGATGGCGAGGGCGTGAGGCAAGCGGCGAGAACAGCGAGCAGGAGCACGACGATGACGGCGGACCTGGCGACCCGAAGCTACTGGCTGGGACTGGATTCCTACCAGCCCGATGCCCCGCTCGAGGGCGAGATGCGGGCCGATCTCGTCATCATCGGTGGCGGGTTCTGCGGCCTGTGGACGGCCTACCACCTGCTGAAGGCCGACCCCGGCATGACGGTGATCGTGCTCGAAGCCAGCGCGGTCGGCTACGGCGCCTCGGGACGCAATGGCGGCTTTGCCATGACGCTGATCCACCGCGGGCTCAAGGATCTTGTCGCGTCGGTCGGTGCAGACGAGGCGAGGGCGCTGCACCTGGCTGCGGAGGGGGCGATCCGCTCGATCGGTCGAGTCTGCGAGACCGAGAACATCGAAGCCGATCTCCAGCCCAACGGTCTCCTCACCATCTCCAACACCCCGTTCCAGGACACCATCCTCCGCGAGGAGGTCGAGACCGCGGAGCGGCTGGGACTCAGCGGGATCGCGTTCCTGCAGGAGGAAGAGATCCGCTCGGCCATCCACTCCGAGACCTTCCGCTGCGCGGTGAGGGAGGAGAGCTGCACGCTGCTCAACCCGGCGCGGCTGGTGCGGGGTCTCAAGGACGCGGTCATCCGGGCGGGAGGCCGCGTCTTCGAGCAGACGCCGATGGAGAGTCTCGACGCGACCTCCGACGGTGTGCGCGTGGTCACGCCGAAGGGTGAGATCCGGGCGCAGCGAGCGCTGCTGGCCGCCAACGCCTACAGCTCCCGGATCCCCTCGCTCAAGGCCTACGTAATGCCCTTCTACTCCTACATCCTGCTCACCGAGCCCCTCAGTGATGAGCAGTGGTCACGGGTGGGCTGGGCGGGGCGCGAGGGAATGGAAGACCGCCGGACCTTTCTCCATTACATGCGACCCACCGTCGACGGGCGCATGATGTGGGCGGGTCGCGACGCGCCGTACCGACCCAACGGGCCCGACCCGAAGTACGACCGCGACGAGCGCGTCTTCAAGCGCCTCGAAGAGACCTTCGCCTGGACCTTCCCGCAGCTCGCCGACGCGAGGTTCGAGTACCGCTGGGGTGGTCCCATCGGGGTCACGGGAAGCTTCATGCCCTGTGCCGGCTGGCTCGAGGAGAAACGCATCGCCTATGCCTTCGGCTTCGTCGGCCACGGCGTCGCCATCACCAACATGGTGGCGATGGCGATGCGCGACTTGATCCTGGAGCGCGACACCGACCACTCGCGCCTCGCCCTGATCGGAAGGAAGCCCATCAACCTGGGCCCGCGCCTGCTGCGCGATCCGATGGTGCGGGCGAGCACCGCCTTCTCGCTGCGCCAAGACGACAGCGGTCGCTCCGGGAGGCTGCCCTTGATGTTCCGCCTTCTCGAGCGCCTGTCTTCCGGGAGCTCCCGCGGTCGCGACTGAGCGAGTGGCAGAGGGCTGGCTCCCGGGCTCGAGGAGGATGGGTCCCGAGCTCGGAAACCTCCCCGTGGGTGCTCGGAAATCCCCTGGATCGACGCCATGGTAAGACTGGAAGATCGATTCTTCTTGAGGAAACGGGCGATCCTGTTTCGCTGCATGGGCCTTTCCTTATTTCCGGAAGGGGATCCGGGCGGACGCGACGCGATGGTGTTGCGGTCGAGAAGGCGGTGGCGGGGTAACGCGCTTCGCATCTCAGCCTGGTGCAGAGATTTCGCTAAGGCGACGCCGCACCCCGCCGAAACGGACGATGAGTTCTCCGAGTTCGTCTGGTGCTGCGGGGAGTCGGGGAGGTCGTCGGGCATTGGCGTCGGGTCCAAACGCCTGGGTGAGGATGGGATCGCTATGGTGTCTCGGGCGAGCGGTGTGGAACTCTTCTCGTCCAGATTCAGGTGAGCGTCCACACCGGCGGAACTCCGCCCAAGTTGCTAGTCTCGAGATTCCTCATCTCTCCGTCGCTGGCGTTCGCTCGAGGCGGCAAGGGTGGCTCGGTGTCCCTAGCGGAGAGGAGGGGTGCAACGCTGCACTCGAGTCGGCCAGCCCATCGATCAACTGGTACACTGAGTAAGGGTGGTGTAGCTAGCCAGCCCGTCGAGGGTTGCATACGGTCTTGGGGTGAGAGTGGCTTCCGCGAAGCGTCTTCCTGTCGTTGACGAGTTTGGCTTCTACGAGATCCGGCTCGATGCCATCGGAGGACTGGGCGCCCACCTGGCCGGACAAATGCTCGGTGAGGCGGCGGTCCTCAAGATGGGGCTCAACGCTCTGCATTTCTCCGCCTACGGATCGGAGAAGAAGGGCTCTCCCATCAGGTCCTTCCTGCGTTTCGCCGAGCCCGATCGGGAGATCCGCAGCTGCAGCCCGGTGGAGCAGCCGCACTTGGTTGCGATCTTTCACGACGCGCTGCTCCGAACACCCGGCTGCCTGGCGGGCCTGCGCGAGAATGGGACCCTGATCATCAACTCCCGCAAGAGCCTGCAGGATCTCGAGCGATTCGGCCTGCCCACCGACTGCCACATCTACTTGATCGACGCGCTCACCATTGCCATCGAGGAGAAGAGCCGCGTCAATACGGCGATGATGGGTGCGGTGACCCAGGCCAGCGGTTTCCTGGATCGCAAGGCGGTGTTGGAGTCGCTGAGCGAGATCTTTGCCAAGAAGCACCCCTCCGCAGTCGGACCCAACGAGCGCACCTTCGAGCGCGGCTGCCAGGAGCTCGAGCTGGTCGCCGAGCCTCGCCCCGGCGCGCGCAGCAAGGGCAAGCGGAACGCGGCGCCGACCCGACCCGGCCCGGAGTACGGGTATTTGACCGCGCCCCTCGGCGGCTGCATCACCCAGGTGGGGAACACGATCCTCAAGGACACCAGCATCTCCCGCGAGGGCTTCCTGCCGGTCTTCGATCCGAGCGAGTGCGTGCACTGCGGCCTCTGCGATCTGGTCTGCCCGGACAGCTGCTTCGTCTGGACCCAGGAGGAGGCCGAGGGCGAGGGCGATTCGGAGCAGGTGCGGCTCCTGGGGATCGACTACCGGTACTGCAAGGCCTGCATGCGCTGCATCGATTCCTGTCCGTCGGGCGCGCTGACCAGGGTCGACGAGGAAGAGGGCTTCGCCGAGGAGCATCGGGTTCCGCTGTTTCCCGAAGCCACGCGCTAAGGCGGCCTTTCGCCACGCGTGGCAGATACCGGATGGATTGAGATGTCACGAGCCAAGAGCATGAAGACCAGCGAGAAGAAGCGAAAGACGTCGATGGCCAGGCAGGTGCTGGCCTTCCGGAGCGGCAACGAGATGGCCGCGGAGGCCGGCGCCCACATCAACTTCCACGTGATGGGCTTTTTCCCGATTACGCCGTCCACAGAGGTGGCCGAGACGCTCGATTCCATGAAGGCTGACGGCGAGCACGAGATCCGGATGATCGCCGGCGATGGCGAGCACGGCGCGGCGGGGATCTGCTACGGCGCCTCCGTCGGGGGAGGGCGTGTCCTGAACGCCACCTCCTCCCAGGGCGTGCTCTACTCGCTGGAGCAGCTTCCCGCGCAGTCGGGGACGCGCTTTCCCATGGTGCTGAACATTGCCAACCGCGCGGTGAGCGGCCCCCTGGACATCCGCGGCGATCACTCCGACCTCTACTTCACGCTCAATACCGGATGGATCGTCCTGATGGCACGCCACGCCCAGGCCGTCTACGACATGAACTTCATGGCCGTGCGGATCGGAGAGCACCCCGAGGTCAGGCTCCCCGTCATCGTTTCCTACGACGGATTCTTCACCAGCCACCAGAAGCGGCGGGTGCAGATCTTCGACAAGGACGACCCGAAGGTGAAGAGGTTCCTGGGCGAGCCGGACTTTCCCTATCACGCCCTCGATCCCAGCAAGCCCATCACCATCGGGCCCTACATGAACGATCCGGACCTGATCAACAACAAGTACCAGCAACATCTGGCCATGGAGGCGGCCAGGAAGCAGCTTCCGCTGCTCTTCAAGGAGTTCGCGGAGCTGAGCGGGCGCCGCTACGACTTCCTGGAGTGCTATCGGATGAGAGATGCGGAGGTGGCGATCTTCGTGGTCAACTCCGCCGCCGAGACCACCAAGGACGTGGTCGACAAGCTCCGAAAGGAGGGCCTCAAGGTCGGCGTGGTGAGCCCGACCGTGCTGCGTCCGTTCCCGGTTGCTCAGCTGCAGCGTGCGATGAAGAACGTCAAGGTGCTGATGATTGGAGATCGCGCAGATTCCTTCGGGTCGGGCGGTGGCAACATGGCCCACGAGGTGAAGGCGGCGCTGAAGGACGATCCTGACAATCGCACCGTCTGCATCAACCGGGTCTACGGTCTCGGCGGCCTCGATTTCTTCCTGGAGGACGCCGAGAGCTGGTTCCGGATGGCGCTGGAGACGGCCCGCACCGGGAAGGTCAAGAAGCGCTTCGACTACCACGGGGTGACGCCCGGCGACCCCAAGAAATTGATGGAGCCCCTGCTGCCCCCCATCACCGCGGAAGAGACCCGGCGGGGGCTGGTGAAGGTGCATCAGGATCCGGAGGACGGCCGGCTTCAGGTGGAAATGGCGCCGCTGCACCAGTTCACCACCGTCCCCAACCGGGTGGCGCCCGGCCATGGCGCCTGCCCCGGCTGCGGCAGCTTCTCCACTCTCCACCAGTTCCTGATGGGGATCGAGGGCAACGTGGTGCTCCTGTTTCAGACCGGCTGCGCCATGGTGGTCACCACCGGCTATCCGTTCACCGCTCACCGCGTGACCTACCTGCACAACCTCTTCCAGAACGGCTCGGCCACGCTCTCGGGTCTGGTCGAGATGTACCACGAGCGCATCAAGCGCAAAGAGCTTCCGGAAGACCTCGACATCACCTTCATCATGGTGACGGGCGATGGCGGGATGGATATCGGGATGGGGCCCACCATCGGCGTGGCAAACCGCAACCATCGGATGATGATCCTGGAGTACGACAACCAGGGCTACATGAACACCGGCGCCCAGCTCTCCTACAGCACACCGATGGGGCACCGCACCAGCACCAGCAACGTGGGGCCGGCGCAGGCGGGCAAGAGGTACCACCACAAGGACACCATTCAGATCATGGCGGCCACCCACATTCCCTACGTGTTCAGCGCGACGGAGGGGTTTCCGCAGGATCTGATCAAGAAGGCCGCGAAGGCCCAGTGGTACGCCAATCACGAGGGGCTGGTCTACGGCAAGGTGCTCTCGTTCTGCCCCCTCAACTGGCGGCTCGAGGACGACGTGGCGACCGAGGTGGCCCAGGCGGCCACCGACTCCTGCTTCTTCCCGCTCTACGAGGTCGAGAAAGGGCGGACCACCCTCACCTACGATCCGGAAGCCGTCGGCCGACGCATCAAGCTCGGGGACTACCTCGGCATGATGGGGAAGACCCGGCACCTGCTCTCGGAGGAGAACAAGCCGATCCTGGAGGCGAGCGAGATCGAGGTGGAGCGGCGTTGGCGGAGGCTCAAGGCCATGCACGAGCATCCGCTCCTCTGAGCTGGGGACGACCATGCCCATCAAGCCCGACCACAAGACGCAGATGCCGATGCTCGATCCGGTGGAGCGGCGCCGGCTCTTCCATGAGGTGAACCGCGGCTACGACGCTCCCCGCGCCAGGTTCGAGGCGCAGCGCTGCCTCGAGTGCCAGGAGCCCGCCTGTGAGAAGGGCTGCCCGGTCCTGGTGCCGATCCGGAAGATGTCGCGGCTGGTCGCCGAGGGGCAGTTCGAGGAGGCGCTTCGCGCCCTCAAGGAGGTCAACAGTCTCCCTGCGGTGTGCGGCCGGGTTTGTCCCCAGGAGACCCAGTGCGAGGAGAAGTGCCATCTGGGCAAGAGCAAGAGGTTCGGCCCGGTGGGGATCGGCTTCCTGGAGCGCTTTCTCGCCGACTGGGAGATCGAGAACGGCAGGATCCACGAGGAGCTCCCCGAGCCCCGTCCCGAGAAGGTGGCGATCGTGGGCTCCGGTCCGGCGGGGCTCACCTGTGCCGGCGACCTGGCGCGGCTCGGCTATGGCGTGACGGTGTTCGAAGCGCTCCACGAGTCCGGCGGGGTGCTGCGCTACGGGATCCCGGAGTTTCGGCTTCCCAACAGAGTTCTCGACTTCGAGATCGAGGGGCTCAAGCGGCTGGGTGTGGAGATCGTCTTGAACGTCGTGGTCGGCAGGACGGTCACGCTGGACGAGCTCCTGGAGGAGTACGCGGCGGTCTTCCTGGGGACGGGTGCGGGGCTTCCCTCCTTCCTGAAGATTCCGGGAGAGAACCTGACCGGCGTCTACTCCTCGAACGAATTCCTGACCCGGGTCAACCTGATGCAGGGCTACCGCTTCCCGGAGTACGACACGCCGGTGCGCGCCGGGCGCCGGACGGTGGTGGTCGGCGCCGGCAACGTCGCCATGGATTCGGTGCGCAGCGCGCTTCGCCTCGGTGCCGAGGAGGCGATCATCGTCTATCGGCGCACCATCAAGGAGATGACCGCCCGCGTCGAGGAGTATCATCACGCCATCGAGGAGGGAGTGGAGTTCAACTGGCTGACCACGCCAATTCGGGTCTTCGGCGACGAGAGGGGCTGGGTGAAGGCCATCGAGCTGGAGAGGATGAAGCTCGGCGAGCCGGATGCGTCGGGCCGGGCGCGGCCGGTTCCCACCGGAGAGACCTTCACCATGGAATGCGACGCCTTCGTGGTGGCGATCGGGACCAGCCCCAATCCGCTGATTGCCGCCTACACGCCCGAGCTGAAGACGGAGTCGTGGGGCGGCCTGATCGTGGACGAAGAGACCGGCGAGACCTCCAAGGACAGGGTCTACGCGGCGGGAGACATCGTGACGGGTTCCGCCACGGTGATCGAGGCGGCGGGCGGCGGCAAGCAAGTTGCGGCGGCGATTCACAAGAGGATTTCGGGGGAGTGACGATGGATGCAGCCCTGCAAGCGGTCAAGGAGATCAGCTCGAGAGGCGGCAAGGACCGCTCGGCGCTGATCTCGATCCTCCAGGACGTGCACACGGAGTTCAACTACCTGCCGGAAGGGAGCCTGGAGATCATTTCGCGCGAGCTGGGAATGCCTCTCTCCTCCGTGTACGGAGTGGCCACCTTCTTCAAGTCCTTCTCCTTCACGCCACGGGGAAAGCATGTTGTTTCCGTGTGTCTGGGGACGGCCTGCCACGTCCGCGGCGGGGCGCCGGTGGCCGCGGAGTTCGAGCGGAAGCTGGGTATCAAGGCTGGCGAGACCATGGCAAACGGTCAATTCAGCCTCGAAACCGTCAACTGCCTCGGCTGCTGCGCAATCGGTCCCGTGGTCGTGGTCGACGGCAAGTATCACGGGCAAGTCGGTGTGCGGCATGTCGGAGAGCTCATTGCAGAGCACAGGTGAACGACAGGTGAGCGAGGAAGCCGGTAACAAACGAATCCGCAGCGTATCCGAGTTCGAAGAGACGGCGATGGCCGTTCGTTCCAAGCACGATTCCACCAAGACCTGGATCAGCGTCTGTGGTGGAACCAGCTGCTCCGCATCGGAGGCGCGTCCGGTCAGGGAGGCGCTGCAGGAGGCGATTGCCAAGAACCGCCTGAAGAAGAAGGTGGGTCTCAAGCTGACGGGTTGCCACGGATTCTGCGAGCACGGGCCCCTGGTCGTCGTCTCTCCCGATGGGGTCTGCTACGAGAGAGTGAAGCCCGAAGACGCAGCGGAGATCGTCGAAAAGACCGTCCTCGAGCATGAGGTGATCGAGCGGCTTCTCTATGTGGATCCGAAGACCCAGGAGAAGGTCCCCCTCGAGAAGGACATCCCTTTCTACAGCAGACAGACCCGCGTGCTGCTGGCGGGCAACATGCTGGTCGACTCCACCACGATCGGGGACTACATCGCCATCGGTGGATACCAGGCGCTGACCAAGGTGCTCGCCGAGATGTCACCCGAGGATGTGATCTCGGAGGTCCGAAAGTCCGGACTGCGTGGCAGGGGCGGCGCGGGCTTCTCGACCGCGATCAAGTGGGAGGCCTGCCGCCAGACCCCGGGCAGCCCCAAGTACCTGATCTGCAACGCCGACGAAGGCGACCCCGGCGCCTACATGGACCGCAGCGTGCTGGAGGGGAACCCTCACAGCGTACTCGAGGGCATGCTCATCGGCGCCTACGCGATCGGGGCGGAGCGGGGCTACGTGTACGTCCGCGCCGAGTACCCGCTGGCGATCGAGCACCTGGGAATCGCCATCGAGCAGGCACGGGAGCACGGTCTGCTGGGCTCGGACATCCTGGGGACCGGTTTCGACTTCGACGTCACCATCAGCCGCGGGGCCGGCGCCTTCGTCTGCGGAGAGGAAACCGCGCTGATGGCGTCGATCGAGGGACGGCGCGGCATGCCGCGCCTGCGTCCGCCCCACCCGGCGGAGAGCGGCCTCTGGGGGAAGCCGACCACCATCAACAACGTGGAGACCTGGGCCAGCGTGCCGGTCATCGTCCGCAAGGGGGGCGACGAGTACGCCAGGATCGGCACCAAGAGCGGCAAGGGCACCAAGATCTTCTCGCTGGTCGGCAAGATCAACAACACCGGACTGGTCGAGGTCCCGATGGGGATCACGCTTCGGGAGATCATCGAGGACATCGGTGGTGGGATTCCCGATGGCAAGCGGTTCAAAGCGATCCAGACCGGGGGCCCCTCCGGAGGGTGCATTCCCGAGGAGCACCTCGACCTGCGAGTCGATTACGAGAGTCTGAGGGAGGTCGGCTCGATCATGGGCTCGGGCGGCATGATCGTCATGGACGAGACCACCTGCATGGTGGACGTCGCCCACTACTTCCTGAGCTTCACCCAGGAGGAGTCCTGCGGTAAGTGCACACCGTGCAGGATCGGGACCCGCCAGATGGTGACCATCCTGGAGAGGATCAAGCGGGGCGAGGGTACTCCAGAGGATCTGAAGCAGCTGGAGGAGCTGGCGCAGACGGTCAAGCTCACATCGCTCTGCGGACTGGGGCAGACGGCGCCGAACCCGGTGCTGACCACACTGCGCTACTTCCACGACGAGTACGAGGCCCACGTGAACGAGGACCGCTGCCCCGCGCTCGCCTGTACGGACCTGATCTACTTCGAGATCAACGATAACTGCGTCGGCTGCGGGCTCTGCGTGAAGGAATGTACGACCGACGCCATCAGCGGCGAGCGAAAGAAGCTGCATCGGATCGACCAGGTGAAGTGTATGCGCTGCGGAACCTGTGTGGCGGTCTGTCCTCCAAAGATAGCCGCGGTGGAGAGGCACTCTCCCGTCAGGGCGGTGGCGTCATGATCGAGCTCTTGATCGATGGTCAGAAGGTCGAGGTGGAAGAGGGCGCGTCGGTGCTGGACGCCACGCGAAAGGCGAAGATCTTCGTTCCGACCCTCTGCTACCAGCGGGACCTCTCGCCGTTTGGCGGCTGCCGCATGTGCATCGTCGCGATCGAAGGAGTGCCCGGCTTCCCGACCGCGTGTACCACGCGCGCGGTGCCCGGGATGGTGGTTCGCACCGATACTGGCGAGGTCCTGGAGCTACGAAAGAAGCTGCTGGAGCTGCTGCTGAGCGAGCATCCGAGTTCCTGCCTGATCTGTGAGGACAGGAATGGCTGCTGGGACAGCCACGAGTGCACCGGCAGGGCCGAGATCACCACCGGCTGCAAGTTCTGCCCCAACCACAGCCGCTGCGGACTCGAGTACGTGGTGCAGCGCGTCTTTGGAGAGGAAGGCCCGACGGTCAAGTTCCCGTCTCTGTACCGGGCGATTCCGATCGATCGGCGCGATCCCTTCATCGACCGTGACGACAACCTCTGCATCCTCTGCGGCCGTTGCGTCCGGGCCTGCGCGGAGCAGTCGTTCACCTGCACTCTGGACTTCATGTACCGCGGAGGCGAGGCGCGGGTGGGAACGGCCTTCAACCGGACGCTCGCCGAGTCGGACTGCCGGTTCTGCGGCGCCTGCGTGGACGCCTGCCCGACCGGGACCCTCGCCGAGCGGGCGCGCCGCTGGGAAGGACCGGCCCAGGATCGGGTGGCTACCACCTGCTCGTTCTGCAGCATCGGCTGTCAGTTCGACTTCGGCGTCAAGAACGATCGCGTGATCGAGGCGATGCCCCGCAAGGATGGAGAGACCCGCGAGCGCGAGGCCTGTACCAGGGGCCGTTTCGCCGTGGTCGAGTTCGTCCGAAGCGTTCGCCGGCTCAAGACCCCGCTGGTGAGGAGGGGTGGAGAGCTGGTCGAGGTTCCCTGGGAGACCGCGCTGGAAGCGGTTGCGGAGGGGATCCGGAGCTCCGATCCGAAGCGCTCGGCGTTGATCTACTCGGGCAGCTGCACCAACGAGGACATCTACGTTGCCCACAAGTTCGCCCGAGACGTCCTGCAGACGCCCCACGTGGATGGCTCGCTACGGCTCTCCTACGGGCCCTTGCTGGGCAGCGACGCGACCGGGGCTTCCCCGGCTCGGCTCTCCGATCTCGAGGAGGCCGAAGCGGTGCTGGTGGTCGGCGCCGATCCGGACTTCTCGCACACGGTGCTCGCGCTGATACTCGAGAGAGCGGCGATGGAGGGGAGGGCCCGCCTGGTGCTGGTCGGGCCCTACGGCACGCGCCTCTCCGACTACGCGGCCTGCGAGATCCGACACGCGCCCGGCGAGGAGCGCCAGGTGCTGGAGTGGCTGCACAAGCGGCTCTCCGGCGGCGAGGGCGGCGAGCCCCGGGAAGATGTGGATCGCGCCGCCGAGATCCTCGAGACGGCGAAGGGCCAGGGCTCCGTAGCCGTGGTCTACGGTACCGGGCTGATGCGCCGTCTGGACGGCGCTGCCAACAGACAGCTCGTCGAGGGGGTTGCCAAGGTACTCTCGGCCAAGCTCATGCCGCTGCTGAGTCGTGCCAACGACCGCGGGTCCATCGAGATCGGCGCTGCTCTTGGCTGCCAGGGCCTCACGACTGCCGAGATCTTCGAGGCGGCTCGAACCGGGAAGATGGACCTGCTCTACCTGATGGGCGAGGATCTCTGGCCGGGAAGCTACGACGCGAAGTTCGTCGTGGTCCAGGACATGTTCCTGCCCGCCGAGGCGGGCGAGATCGCCGACGTGGTGCTGCCAGTCGCGAGCTTCGCAGAGGTCGACGGCAGCTACACCAACCTCGAGGGGCGGGTGCAGAGGCTGCGCCGCGCGATTCCGCCGCTCGGTGTCTCGAAGCCGGACTGGCAGATCCTCGCCAGGCTGGCGGAACAACTCGGGGTCGAGGGATTCCAGTACCAGGAGCCCTCCGAGATCATGGCGGAGCTCGCCGGCGCCGTGCCCTTCTTCAAGGGTGCCAGCTACGAGGCTCTGGAGAAGAGAGCCTTCTTCGGGAAGTCCCAGGCGCAAGAACGAGGCGATTCCCCGGCGTCGGCCGGATCCGGTCGTGCGCCGCGCTCCGAGACTCCGAGCGCCGACTATCCCTTCTCGCTGCTGGTCGAGTTCGACGAGTACGTCCACCGGGCCACGCCACTGAGCTGGCAGGTTCCCGGGCTCGCCAGGATCGAGCCGGCTGCGGGCCTGGCCCTGAGCGTGACCGACGCGGAGGTCCTGCGAATCCAGCCGGGCGCGCCGGTCAGCGTGATCTCCAGGAGGGGCCGCGTCACCGCCAAGGCGATGCCGTCGGAGAGGACGCCGCCGGGCGTGGTCAGGCTGGTTGGACGCGGAGGCGAGGGGTCCCCGGCCGGGGTGTTCGAGCTGCTGCTCGATCCCATCAGCAAGGCACCCGAAGAGATCTGCGCCGTACGCATCGAGAGACTCTAGGAGACAGCTCGTCATGCACAAGGTCGTCGAGCGAACGCGCATCGTCCCCAACATCCATCTCCTTCGTCTCGAAGCACCGGATGTGGTCCGCAGAGTGGCGCCGGGCAACTTCGTGATCGTGAAGATCGACGAGGTCGCGGAGCGGATTCCCCTCTCCGTGGCCGACTGGGATCGGGAGACGGGGATCGTCAGCATCGTCTTCATGACGGTCGGCGCCTCGACGCACCGGCTCGCCAAGCTCGAGGCGGGCGACGAGATCGAGGCCTGCGTCGGCCCGCTCGGCAGGTCCCAGGAGATCGGAAAGTTCGGAACCGTCGCCATCGCGATGGGCTGCTACGGAATCGGGGCGGTCCTGCCGGTGGCGCGAGCCATGAAGGAGGCCGGCAACCGGGTGATCGCGATCATGGAGGCCCGCGCCAAGGAGCTGGTCTACTGGGACGATAGGTACCGCGAGTTTGCCGATCGCCTGTTCGTGACCACCTTCGGCGATTCGGGTCCGGAAGCCGGCCGCGTCTCGGACGTCATCGACAGACTCATCGCCGAGGGTGAGCAGATCGATCGCGTGGTCGCCATGGGCTGCATGTTCATGATGAAGAAGACGGCCGAGATCACGCGCCCCCACAAGCTCAAGACCATCGTCAGCCTCAATCCGGTGATGATCGACGGGACCGGGATGTGCGGCGTGTGCCGCTGCACCGTCGGCGGGGAGACCCGCTTCGCCTGCGTGGACGGACCGGATTTCGACGGTCACGAGGTCGACTGGGAAGAGCTGACATTCCGCAAACGCTCCTACCTGGACGAGGAGATCCGGGCACTCTCCGAGTGGGAGTGTCGCACCTATTGAGTGCGGGCGGCTGCGTCTTCTGTGAAATCCTGGCCGGCCGCGCACCGGCCAGCATCGTGCACCGCGACGATCAGTCGTGCTCCTTGATGGACATCCTGCCGGTCAATCCCGGGCACGTGCTGGTGATTCCGGTCCCTCACGCGGCGTCCCTGGCAGAGCTCGATCCGGAGGCGGGGGCGGATCTTTTCCGGGTGGGCCAGCGGGTCGCGGCGGCACTCCGCCGCTCCGACCCCCGCTGCGAAGGCGTGAATCTGCTGCTGGCCGACGGTGAGGCAGCCGGACAGGAGGTCTTCCACGTCCACCTGCACGTGATCCCGCGCTACCGGGGGGACGGGTCCGGATTCCGATTCGGCGCTCGCGGCGCTTCTCCGCCAACGCGATCCGCGCTCGACCAGATCGCGGAGAGGCTTCGCACCTCCCTTGAGCGGGGATGAGCGGGAACGTCCCCGGACGCTACTCGCCGATGATCTTGATCATGATGCGCTTGGGGCGCCGGCCGTCGAACTCGCCGTAGAAGATCTGCTCCCAGGGGCCGAAGTCGAGCTTGCCCTCGGTGATCGCTACCACGACCTCACGTCCCATCACCTGACGCTTGTGGTGGGCATCGCCGTTGTCCTCGCCGGTTTGGTTGTGCCGGTAGCGCTCGGGACTCGGGTCGAAGGGTGCGAGCCATTCGAGCCAGCGCTTGTAGTCCTGGTGTAGGCCGGGCTCGTCATCGTTGATGAAGACGCTGGCGGTGATGTGCATGGCGTTGACCAGGCAGAGCCCCTCTCGCACTCCACTCTTGCGCAGCGCCGCCTGGACGTCGCGCGTGATGTTGACGAAATCCATGCGTTCCGGGACCTCCAGGGTCAGGATCTTGCGGTGGCTCTTCATGTCGTCTCCCTTGGTTCGGATCGGATGGTCCGAACCGGCGGAAATCCGGGGCTACGATAGCGTCGATTCGCTCGAGATCGGTTAGATTGGCGTTCGTGAGTGACTTCGCGCCCCAGAGCGACTCCCACCGCTCCCCTGTCCTCGGGACCCGAGGCATGGTGGCGTCGAGCCAGCCCCTGGCGACGGCCGCCGGGCTTCAGGTGTTGCAGCAGGGGGGCAATGCCGCCGATGCGGCCGTTGCCACGGCCGCCGCCCTGAACGTCACCGAACCCGACATGACCGGGATCGGGGGGGATTGCTTCGCGCTCTACTACGAAGCTGCGACGGGTCGGATCACCGCGCTCAACGGCTCCGGCCGCGCTCCCGCCGGGCTGAGTCTCGAGAGACTCGCCGGCGAAGGGATCAGGGGCGCGCTTCCGGAGCATCACGCCCATACCGTGACGGTGCCCGGCGCCTGCGCGGGTTGGTGCGATCTGATCGCCCGACACGGGTCGCTCCCGCTGAGCGAGATCCTGAGGCCGGCCATCGATCTGGCAGAGCGGGGCTTTCCGGTGGCTCCGATGACGGCGACGCTCTGGTCGCTTCATGCGGAAGCCCGGCTCCGGCGCTCACCCGGTGGACGGGAGCTGATGATCGACGGACGCGGCCCGCGCCCGGGGGAGGTCTTTCGCAACCCCACCCTCGCGGGCACCCTCCAGCGCGTGGCCGAGAAGGGGAAGGAGGGCTTCTACCACGGTGAGGTTGCCGAGGCCGTCGTACGAGTGGTGGGAGCTCACGGGGGTGTGCTCAGCGAGGAGGACCTGGCGAGCCACACATCGACCTGGGAGGAGCCGATCAACACCAGCTACCGGGGTCTTCGGGTCTGGGAGTGTCCGCCCAACGGCCAGGGCCTGGCGGCACTGCTGGCGCTGAGCATCCTTCGAGGCTTCGATCTGGCTGGTCTTGAACCCCTTGGAAGCCAACGCCTCCACCTGATGATCGAGGCGATGCGGCTGGCATTCGCCGACGCGCGCTGGTACGTGTCGGATCCCGCTTTCGGTCCGGTTCCAGTGGCCGAGCTGCTCTCGGAGCCCTACGCCGCCGAACGCAGGAAGCTGATCCGGCGTGATCGAAGCAGCCCCGACACCGTTCGCGGCGTTCCATTCACCGGATCGGACACCGTCTACCTGTGCGCCGTGGACGGCCGGGGAAACGGCTGCTCCTTCATCAACAGCAACTACCTGGGCTTCGGCACTGGGCTGGTGCCCGAGGGCTACGGCTTCAGTCTGCAGAACCGCGGTGCGAATTTCAGTCTCGATCCGGGGCATCCCAATGCGCTGGGGCCTGGCAAGCGCCCCTATCACACCATCATTCCCGGGCTCATCACGCGCGAGACCGACGGCAGTCTGTACGCACCCTTCGGTGTGATGGGCGGCTTCATGCAGCCCCAGGGCCACCTGCAGGTGGTGGTGGGGATGGCGGACGACGCCCTCGATCCCCAGGCGGCGCTGGACCGGCCGCGCTTCAACATCCTCGACGGCCAGGCGGGTGGCGAGGTGGGGATCGAGGATGACATCGCCGAGGGGACCTGCACCGAGCTCGCGGAGCTGGGTCATGGGATCCAACGCATCGGCGGATGGGGTCGCATCCAGTTCGGCCGGGGACAGATCATCCGCCGCGACCCCTCCGGTGTGCTCTGGGGCGGGAGCGATCCCCGCGCAGACGGCTGCGCGATGAGCTTCTGAGCGCTAGCCCGCATTTCTCACCAGCTCGCTACTGCGGCCGCCGAGAGCACTGCACCTTCGCGACCTTCTCCCTCCGGCCGCCTCGACGTACTGCCAAGTACGCCTTCGGCGACCTCCCGTCCGAGGGCCGCGAATCTGCAGCACCCTCGGCGGCCTCGCTGCGCGACCCGGTGAGAAAAGCGGGCTAGGGCTTCTCGAGCGCGGCGAGGCGGCGGCGTCCCAGCTCTTCGATGGTCGCCTTGTGGATGGCGCGTGTGATCGGGAACCTGAGAAAGAGCAGGCCGCAGATGGCGGAGGCGATGCCGGGGATGACCGCGAACATCCACATGATGCCCGTGACCGCGGATTCCGGCTGAACCAGGGCTCCCTCTTGATAGCCCCAGAGACCCAGTCCGAGGCCAACGGCCCCGATCGAGAACGCCCGGGTGGTCTTGCGTAGAACGCTCCACATTCCGAAGTAGGCCCCGTCCTTTCGCGTGCGGGTTCGCAGCTCATCGTCGTCGATGATGTCGGGCATGGTCGACATCGCCATCACCCCGCGCGCCCCGCTTCCGATTCCGGCTCCGATCAGTCCAACGTACGCCAGGCCGATCCCGAAGAGCGGCACCATCGTCGCGCCCAGCAGCATTCCTGCGGAGAGAAAGGATCCCATTGCGAAGATCGTGGCCTTCTCCAGCCGCCGCCCCAGCCGGACCCAGACGGGGATGCTGGCGATCGCGGAGAGGATGAAGACGATGATCAGCAACATCTCGTGGCTGCCCCCGAACCGCCACCAGTCGCGGATCGTGTAGAGAACGAGGGTGGCGGTCAGCCCACTGGCGATCTGATCGAAGAAGAAGATGAAGATGTAGTGGCGGAAGGGCGTGCTCTTCAGAGTGTCGGAGAAGTCGCCGAAGATCGACTCGCGGGGTGGGGTGCGCGGCCTGTCGGGCTCGCGGGTGCCGACGAAGCTGAGAAGGACACCCACGAAGACCAGTCCGGCGAACTCCCAGGCCATGGTTCCGTGCGCCTCGCCCCTGGCCACCATCCCCGCCGCTCGGGCGGCCTCTTCGCCCATTCCCTGCGCCAGCGCCGCATCGACCGCGCCTTGCTGCATCGCACCGAGCACCAGGAGAGGCGCGGAAGCGCCGACCAGCAACCCGACCTGCGACATGGCCTCGCGCCATCCCATGATCGCGTTGCGCTCCTCGTGCTCCTCCACCATCTCTCCCGCGAGGGCCGCGTGGGGCACGTTGATCACGGTCTGCGCCGACCAGAAGAGCACGTTCCACGAGAGCAGCCACAGGAAGAGCTCGGTCTGGCTCCATTCGCTTTCGGCAGAGAACATCGCGATGAAGCTGAGGGCGAGGGGCGCCATCCCTACCATGAACCAGGGGCGCCGCCGGCCCCAGCGGGTTCGGGTGCGATCCGAGACGTAGCCCATCACTGGATCGCTGAGGCCGTCGAAGAGCTTGCCGATCATCAGGGCCAGACCGGCCAGGGTCGCGCTCAAGGCGACGTGGTCGGTGTAGTACTTGAGCAGGTAGACGGCGACGATGAAATCGATACAGCCGATGCCGAAGCCCGACATGGCGTAGAGGATCATTCGTCCGCTGCTGAGCTTCGTTTGACCGGTTTGCGTCACGTGTGATGAAGAGGCTGTGGGTTCCGTGATCGACGCGTTCGTCGCCGGGGAGATGCCGAAGGGAAGAGGGGCAGATCTAGACCGAGAGGACTTCTCCGGGTCGAATCAGGCGCGCATCGCAGCCGGCCGCCGCCTCGACGAACGCCTGGGCATCGGCCTCGGTGCCGACGATGTCACCCCAGTGGTACGGCACGGCCATCTTCGCCCCGATCGCCTGGCAGGCTTCGGCGGCCTCGGCGGCATTCATCGTGAAGGTTCCACTCACCGGGAGCAGGGCCACGTCGACTTCTGACAGCGCAGCCATCTCCGGGATTCGGTCGGTGTCTCCCGCGTAGTAGACGCGTTTGCCGCCCAACGTGACCAGCGCGCCGAGCCAGTCGTTGGCCTTTGGATGGAAGTCCTTGTCGACGTTGTAGGCGCGAATCCCCTCGATGCAGGCTCCGCTGCTCTCGATGCGATCCCCCGGTCTCAGCACACTTGCGCCCGGCAGCGACGCGACGACGTCAGCGGGTCCGACCACGGTGGTCGTGTCCCGGGAGACCGCCGCCACGTCATCGGCGCTCCAGTGGTCGAAGTGAGCGTGTGACACGAAGACCAGATCTGCGTCGGGCTGCGCGGACGAAAGCTTCCAGGGATCGATGTAGAGAACGACGTCCTCGCTGGCCAGGCGGAAGCTGGCGTGGCCGATCCAGTGAATCTGCAGCGGCATGGTGAACTCCTCCCCGTGAAGGCCCAGGATCGCCTGGGATGATACGGGCTTGGCTGCTGCTTCACCAAGGCCCCTAGCAGGGGACGATGGTCCGAGCCATGGTGGGCCTCGGTCACCTGGTACCCCGCCGTCCAACCGGCGGGCAGGCGGAAGAGGAGGTGGCCCACCTTCCGGTCGGGAAAGAAGCAGATTGAGGCCTTTTTTGAGACTATCTGGGGTCGGGCTCCCAGGAGAAGCGATGCTCACGGAGCGACCGCTGGTCGCATTCACACTGCTGGCTGCCCTCTTCGCAGGGGGGATCGGCTGCGCGCCCTGCGATAACGACGAAGGAACACTCGGCCTGCTGGGCGGACGCGACCCGCGGGTCCTCTACTCCGCGGCGATCAGCGAGCGCGTGGTGGCGCTCACCATCGACGACGCTCCGGATGCGGAGACGACGCCCGAGATTCTCGCGGTCCTCGAACGGCACGGCGCTCGCGCGACCTTCTTCGTGATCGCAGATCAGATCCCGGGAAACGAGAGCCTGCTCGAGCGGATCGTCGCTGAGGGACACGAGCTGGGCAACCACATGACTCACGACGAGCCGAGCATCGAGCTCGGCCCCGACGACTTCGAACGCGAACTGCTGCGGGCCGGGGAGATGCTGGCTCGGTTCGGTGGGACGCGCTGGTACCGGCCAGGATCGGGCTACTACAACGACGCAATGCTCGACGTCCTCGATCGCCACGGATACCGGTGCGCGCTCGGGTCGATCTACCCGGTGGATGCGCAGCTTCCGTGGAGTGGGCCGGCCGCCTGGTGGGTCGACGCGCGGACCGAGCCGGGGGCCATCATCATCCTTCACGACCGCGGAGAGCGGGGCAGGCGCACGGCGCAGACCCTCGGCGAGGTGCTCCCCGAATTGAGCACGAAGGGATATCGGGTGGTGACCCTCAGCGAGCTGGCGGCGTTGGCCGAGCGTACCCACCGGGAGGTTTCACCTGATGCGAGGTGAGACAGGTAGCGGCAAGGGCCTCCGGGTCGCACTGGCGGTCTTCGGTACGCTCGTCCTGATCCTCGGTTCCATCGGCGTCTATTTCCTGCTCGACACGAATCGGCTCAAGGGGCCCCTGGCAAAGCTGATCAGTGCGCAGACCGGTCGGGATTTCGCCATCAACGGTGACTTGTCTCTCCATCTGGGGCGTCAGCTGAGCTTGGTTATCTCCCGAGCAGAGCTGGCGAATGCGGATTGGGCAGCCGATCCGGCGATGGTGACGGTAGACCGCATCAGTATCACCGTCGATGTGGCTTCCCTCTTCGACGGCCCGCTATTGATCGAGGAGCTCCGAATCGACGGTGCGCGCGTCAGGCTGGAGGAGGCCGCCGATGGCGCCGGAAACTGGCAGCTCTTCGAAGACGACGCGGAGGAGGCGGCGGGCTATGCCTTCGAAAAAGGGCTGCCCGTCGTGGTGCGGCGGTTGAGCATCGACGATTGTCTGGTGACCTACCTGACGCCGGAGCGAAGCGCTCCCCTGCGTCTCGAGATCGTATCCCTGGATCAAGGAGCGGATGCCGACGGCCTTCTCGACCTCAGCGGAAAGGGAGTGCTCGAGGATCGCCCGGTCAGCATCGAGGGAGGGATCGGACCCTTTGCCTCGCTGCTGAACGCGCGAGACTTTCGTCACGAGCTCGCGATCAGCATCGGCGATACGCAGGTGCTCAGTCGTGGATCCGTTGGCGATCTCATGCAGCTCGAAGACATCGAGCTCGTCGTCAAGGTCCATGAGCCCGACGCCGGTTTCTATGCAGACCTGCTCGGCGTGCCGGGAACCCTGGCCGGCCCCATCGAGCTCGAGGCCGAGCTCTCGCCGAATCGACCCGGGATCAGGGCGGAGGTTTCCGGCGCGGTCGGCGGCTTCGACCTCTCGCTCTCGGGGCATCTCGAGCGACCCCTGGACCTGGATGGCCTGGAGATGGAGTTCGAGATTGCCGGTCCGGACCTCGCGGTGGTGGGCGAGATTCTCGAGGTTCCGGGGCTGCCCGCCGGCCCATTCGAGGCTGCCGGAGGGCTGCGTCGAAGGGGCGGCGCCTTCACCATCCACGAGTCCAGGCTCAGCGCGGGAGGCGCCGAGCTCAGCATCGACGCTGAGTTCGCCAAGCTCCCCGACCCCGATGGTGGGACCGTTCTGCTGAATCTCAGGGGACCCGATCTGGGCCGCTTCAATCGACTGCTGGATCCGCTGCCGGGGCTGACTCAGCAACCGTTCGCGGCAACGGCGACTTTGACACAGAGGGGGGAGGGTGAAGAGCACATCGAAGTGTCGATTGGAGTCGGTGAGAATCGCCTCGCGTTGGATGGCACCCTGGGCGCCTACCCGGAGTTTGCGGGCAGCCGGTTCGACGTCGACCTTCGGGGGTCCGACGTCCAATCTCTGCTTGGCCCGACCGCGGGAGTGACCGGGCCCTACCGCGCTTCGGGAGATCTGGCGTGGACGGGAGCCGCGCTGGAGATCGAGCGATGGGAGATTTCCGCCGGACCCGTCGATGTTCGCGCCAGTGGGCGCCTCGAGAACCTCCCGTCCTTGAATGGCTCCAATCTCCATCTGAATGCCGCGGGTCCGGATCTATTCGCCCTTGGAGAATGGTTGGGCACGGACGCATTGCCCCATCGGCCGTACTCGCTGTCGGGACGTCTCGGCTGGCGTGAGAAGCGACTGGTCGTCGAGGACCTCAAGGGTCGCATCGGAGAAGTCAACGTTACTGCCTCTGCCCAGATCCGTGACCCGAGTCGGCTTGCGGACATCCAGCTCGATCTGGACGTGAAGGGTCCCGGTCTGGACAGGCTGCTTGCGGAGCCCCTTGGCTTCGAATTCGACGACACACCATTCGAGCTCTCCGGCAAGCTGCGGAGGCGAGATGCCGCAGTCGAAGTGTCCAACCTCCGCTATCGTTCCTCCAAGGCCTCCATCAGCGTCGATGGCAGTCTCGGCGTGCCTCCGTCGTTCGTAGGGATGAAGCTGGCCGTTGCGGCGGAGGGGCCGAGCTTGAGCGACGTCTTCCCGGAGATTTCCGGCTACACACCGCCGAATCGGTCCTATCGCCTCTCCGGACGCATCGAACGACCGGGCGATCACGCCCTGGTCTTCGAGGAGGTCAGAGTGGAGTCGGGTGGCGTGGCAGCGACGGCCAGCGGCGTCTGGGATTTCGCCAGCGAGCCGGAGGCGGCGCGCTTGGTTCTCCAGGCCAGTGGATCCGATCTCAACGACCTGGGCGCTTGGCGGGGGCAGGCACTTCCAGTGCTCCCCTTCACGTTGGACGCCGGGATCGATGCAGCGCCGGGCTCGATTGCCGTCGACCCGCTGTCTGCCAGCTGGGGCGAGAGCGACCTGCGCGGCCACGCGAGATTGGGTTTGAACGGGAAGCCACGGATCACGGCGGTCGTACGCTCCAACCGGCTCGATCTGAACTCCCTTCGACGAGGGGACGACGATGGTGCGGACCCTGTGGAGGAGCGGGCTACCGAAGGCGGGCGGGTCATCCCCGATGCAGATCTACCCCTGGAACGATTGAAGAGCGCAGACGTGTCGCTCGATCTGGACATTTCGGACCTCATCGTTGGCTCGCAGGCCCTCGAACATCTCAAGCTGGATCTGAAGGTGCAGGATGGCGCGCTCCGCATCGAGCCGCTCGAGTTCATCGAATCCGCTGGGACGGTGCTTCTGAATCTGTCGCTGACACCCACCGAGGAGCGGCCCGAGCTGGATCTCGCCTTGACCGCGAGAAACGTCAGGCTCGACTTCCTCAAGGCGGAAGGACAGGCCGTAGAGACTCTGCCGCGCTACGACATCGACATGTCACTGGAGGGCGCCGGCGCCACCACGCGGGAGATCGCCGCGGACCTGAGCGGCTCCCTCCGAATGGAGTCCACGGGTGGGTTGATCGTGAACAGCCGGATCGAGGCCTGGTTCGACGACTTCTTCATGCAGCTCTTCGACGCCATCCTTCCGTTCTCCGGGGACGAGCCCAAGACCCGGATCGACTGCGTCGTCCTCGACGCCAGCCTCGAGCACGGAATCCTCACGGCGAAGCCGGGTCTCGTCGTCCGAACCGACAAGCTCAACCTCTTCGCCCGCGGCGAGGTCGACCTGGCGAGTGAAAGGCTGGACATCGGTTTTCGAACCGAGGCGAGAAGGGGGATCGGAATCAGCGTCGGGAAGATCCTGAATCCCTTTGTCAAGGTCGGCGGTACACTGGAGCAGCCCGCGCTGAGACTGGACGCCACCGGCGCGGTCATCTCGGGGACCGCCGCCGGGGCCATCTTCGGTGGCCCCATCGTTCTTCGCACGCTATGGGATCGAATTCAAGCGACTCGAAACCCCTGCGTCCGGATGCTGGGGCCAGAGAGGTAGCCGGCGAAAGGAACGAGCAATGGCGAGTATCGATCTCGAAGTGGATCTGTCCGAGGAAGAGAGGGCGGTTCGCGAGACGGTTCGCAGATTCGCGGAGGAAGTGATGCGTCCCGCGGGCGCGCAGCTCGATGCGCTGGTCGATCCGGCGGACGTGATCGCCGAGGACTCGATCCTCTGGGATGTCTTCGAGAAGCACAGGGCGCTGGGCCTGGACGCGCTGGCGGATCCCTCGAGTGGGCTGACACCGGTGCAGCAGGCGAGACTGCGCTCGATCGTGGCCGAAGAGCAGGGCTGGGGTGACTCGGGACTGGCGATCAGCTTTGGCGTCAATGGCTTCCCGCGGGCACTGGCCCAGATGTCGGGGAAGCCCGAGCTGATCGAGCGCTTTGCACGTCCCGAGGTGCTTGGCTGCTGGGCCATCACGGAGCCCGATCACGGCAGCGACCAGATCGTCTTTGCCACCGATCCGAAGATCGAGAGTCTGGGCAAGCCGAACTGCGTCGCGCGCAAGGACGGCGATTCTTTCGTCGTGACTGGCCAGAAGGCCGCTTGGGTCTCCAATGGGACCATCGCCGAGGCGGCGGCTCTCTTCTGTGCCGTCGACATGGGCGATGGAATCAGCGGAATCGGCGGCTTCGTGGTGCCCCTCGACGAGCCCGGCGTCTCCCGGGGAAAGCCCCTCGACAAGATCGGCCAGCGCGCACTGAACCAGGGGGAGATCTTCTTCGATGGCCTGCGAGTTCCCGCCGACTACCTGGTGGTTCCTCCCGAGCTCTATGCGCTGGGTGGGAAGATGGGACTCAGCCAGGCGAACTCGGGGATGGGTGCCACCTTCGTCGGGGTGGCGCAGGCCGCGCTGGATCTGGCGCTCGACTACGCCAAGCAGCGCGTCCAGGGGGGCGTTCCGATCATCGAGCACCAGAACGTGAAGGCGCGGCTCTTCGAGATGTTTCGAAAGGTCGAGGCTGCGCGATCGCTCAACCGGCGCGTCGTCACCTACAACGCGGTCCATCTGCCCCAGCTGCAGTATGCGATCGCCTCCAAGGTGACGTCGACGGAGACGGCCTTCGAAGTGGCGAGCGCGGCGCTGCAGATCTTCGGAGGCAACGGCCTGAGCCGCGAGTACCCGATCGAGAAGCTCCTGCGCGATGCGCGGGCGTCGATGATCGAAGACGGCTGCAACGAGGTGCTGGGTCTCGCGGCGGCTGCCGAGCTATAGGAGCGCGACTGCGCAACTCCCTCACGCGGCGTCGATGCGGAGGCGGCGCCCTGGCAGGTCTCGCAGCTGAAAGGAGAGAGCGATGAGTGATGGCGTCTACATTCTCGGGGTCGGCATGACCAAGTTCGGAAAGTACCTGGACAAGGGCATCAAGACGCTGACGGGGGAAGCTTTGGAGCGGGTCCTCGAGGACTGCGGTCTGGCTAGAGAGGACATCGAAGCCGCGTGGTTCGCGAACAGCTACTGGGGCATGTACACCATGCAGCACGGCATCCGCGGCCAGGTGGCCCTCTCGGCGAATGGCCTCGATGGGGTTCCGATCACCAACCTGGAGAATGCCTGTGGGGGAGGGAGCTCGGCCCTGCACGGGGCCTGGACGGGGGTCAAGGCCGGGCTCTACGACTGCGTTCTCGCCCTCGGCGCCGAGAAGATCTACGACGCCGATCGCGGAAAGATGATGCTGAGCTTTGCCACTGGATCCGATGTCGACGAGTGGGCGAAGATGACGAAGGCCTTCAAGGCGAACGAGCCGAAGAAGGAGGAATCCGCGCAAGGGGATGGCGAGGCCGGAAAGGAGAAGAAGGGATACTCCCCGGCGATGGACATGTACGCCTCCGGCGCCCGGCGCGCCATGAAGGAGCACGGCCTGACGCAGCGCCAGCTCGCCGTCGTCGCCGCCAAGGCGCACAACAACTCGGTGATGAATCCCCTCGCCCAGTACACGTTCCCGATGACGGTGGAGGCGGTTCTGGCGGACCGGGAGGTGGCCTACCCCCTGACCAGGGCGATGTGCGCGCCGGTGGGAGACGGATCGGCTGCAGCCATCCTGTGCAGCGAGCGATTCCTGCGCGGGAATCCGTCCCGGCGAGCGGTTGCCATCCGGGCCTCGATTCTCAAGTCGGGAAAGCGGGAGGGGGGTCACGACACCGGATCGCGTGCGGCGAAGGCGGCTTACGAGGTCTCGGGAATCGGTCCCGAGGATGTGGACCTGGCGGAGGTCCACGACGCCACGGCCTACGGGGAGATCGCCGTTACCGAGGAGCTGGGCTTCTGTCCGGTCGGAGGAGGTGGAGCGTTTGCAGAGAGCGGCGCGACGGCCCTCGACGGAAAGCTTCCCATCAATACCGGTGGGGGACTGATCGCACGCGGTCATCCCGTCGGTGCCACGGGACTCGCCCAGGTCCTGGAGCTGACCACGCAGCTTCGCGGCGAGGCGGGAGAGCGGCAGGTCGAGAATCCTCGCATCGCTCTGGCGGAGAACGGAGGAGGGCTGCTCGGCTCGGGGCCGGCCGCCATGTGCATTCACGTGCTGGAGGCGCCCTCGAAGTAGGCTCCGGGCTTCGATCGTCTGGAGAGAAGACGGGTTCGATGATGACGGCATCCGATGGTCCGAGCTACCGGGTCGAGCGCAGGCCCGACTTCGACAATCTGCGCCGCGCGCTGCTCCGGCAGGAGCCGCCCGGCCCCGTTCCTTTCATCGAGCTGTTTGCCGATCCGGGCACCATCCAGAAGGTGCTCGGTGAGGAGATCGGCTGGCACTCGATCATGCTGGCCGAGGCGGATGATGCCGCCAGCCGCCGCCGCTCCTCGTGGAGGGGCAGGGATGTCCTCAATCTGATCCTGCGCTTCTGCTACGAGAACGGCTACGACTACGTGTGGGCGTGGACCGGTCTCGCCTTTCCGCGCGACAACTATCTGGAGGCTGCGGATACCGCTGACGTCGAGAACCTGCCCGGCGGCACGAGAATGTGGCAGGACGAGAGCAGGGGGCCAATCCAGAGCTGGGCCGACTTCGACGCCTATCCATGGCCGGTCGCCGAGCGGATCTCGTATCGCGCCATCGAGTACCTGAACGGCATCGTTCCCGAGGGAATGAAGATCAGCGTCAACCTCGGCGGGATCTTCGAGAACAGCTCCTGGCTGATGGGCCTGGAGTCATTCTCCTATGCCCTCGCCGATCAGCCCGACCTCGTCGCGGCGATCTGCCAGAGAGTCGGCGAGCTCACCAGCGCGGCGGCCGCCCAGGCGGTCAGCATCGACAATGTGGGTATGGTCTTCCTGGGAGATGACCTGGGCTTCGCCACGGGGACGCTGATCTCACCTGCCGTTCTGCGCGAGCACATCTTTCCCCACCATCGCCGTCTGGTGGAGATCGCCCACGCCGCCGGCAAGCTCGCGCTGCTGCACTCCTGCGGCAACCTGGCGGGGATCATGGACGAGATCATCGAGCTCGGCTTCGACGCCAAGCACTCCTTCGAGGACAAGATCATGCCCGTGGAAGAGGTCTCTCGGCTCTGGGGCAGTCGCATCGCCGTTCTCGGAGGTGTCGACATGGACCTCCTGGCAAGGGGCAGCCAAGAGGAGGTCCGCCAACGCACCCGCGAGATCCTGAATTCCTGCGCTGCGGCGGGCACCGGTTACTGCCTGGGCACCGGCAACTCGGTCGCCAACTACATCCCCACCGAAAACTATCTGGCGATGCTCGACGAAGGCCGCCGATGGAATTGCGAGCATTTCCAGGCAGTGTAGCCTGCATTTCTCACCAGCTGGCCAAAGTGGCCGCCGCAGGGCCGGCGGGGGGGATATGATGGGGCAGGTTCCAGGAGAGTGACTGGTGTGGACGATCCTCACGACGAGGCCCCGCTGCCGCAGGAGTCCCTCCAGGTGTGGCGTGAGTGGATCCTCGACTGGGTCCTGAACGGACTCGCGTTCTTCGGCGCCTTTGCGGTGATCGGAGGGGTGAAGCTCCGACTCTACGACGGCCGGCTGGATTACGCGGCTCTCTATCTCCTCGGATACGGAGCCATCCTTCTGGCGGCCTTGGTGCATCGCCTGGGCTTCGTCCCGCGCGCCCTGATCCTGCTCGGTGTGCTGTACGTGCTCGGCGCCAGTGGGTTCACCCTGCGCGAGCTCTCCACCGCCGGGCCGCTCTTTCTCTTCGGTGGGGTGGTACTGACAGCCATCCTCTTCGAGCTTCGTTCGAGCGTGGGTGCGCTGCTCCTGTGTGGCGCGACCATGGCGGCCTTGGGTGCCGGATTCACGCTCGGCTGGCTCGCGGTGCCGCCGGAAGCGCTCGCGGGGACCCCGGGTCGCTGGTTCACTCACATCATGATCTTCATGGGATTGGGGACGGCGACCGTCATCTCGACGACGTTCCTGATCCGCCGGCTGGAGGGCAGCGTCGAGACCTCGGCGGACCTCGTCCTCTCGCTCGAGCAACGGGTTCGGGAACGGGAGAGCGTGCAGGAGGCTCTCCTTGCGAGCGAGGCGCGGCTCCTCGAGGCCCAAAGGGTGGCGCGCATCGGAAGCTTCGAGTGGGGCGTGCGCAACCGGAAGGTCTGGTGGTCGGACGAGATGTACCGCGTGCTGGGCCGTGAGATCGGTTCGGAACGGCCCCGGTTCGCAGTCCTCCTGGAGGATTTCCACCCCGAGGACCGGGCGCGCATCGCCGCGGGGGCACAGGCGTGGCTCTCCGGGAAGGGACCCTCTGCCCTGGAGGGGCGCATCGTCTTGAAGGATGGTTCGATGCGTCACCTCCGAGTTCAGGCACGACTCGAGATGGGGGCGGACGGCGAGCCGGAACGGGCGATCGGCACGGTCCAGGATGTCACGCAGGCCCGGGAGCTCGAGCAGCAGCTCCGCCAGTCACAGAAGCTCGAGGCGGTGGGACAGCTCGCCGGCGGCGTCGCCCACGACTTCAACAATCTCCTCACCGTGATCAGGGGTTATGGGGAAGGCCTGCTGCGGGATCTGGAGGGAGAGGCGCAGGAGGCGGCCAAGGAGGTGTGTTTGGCTGCCGAGCGGGCCTCCGCTCTCACCCGGCAGCTGCTCGCCTTCAGCCGCCGGCAGTTCCTTCAGCCGCGGATTCTGGACTTGAACGGTGTGGTGCGGGAGCTCGAGGGGATGCTCCGGCGAGTCATCGGCGAGGATGTGGAGTGTGAGCTGTCGCTCGATTCCGCCCTGGGGAGGGTGATGGCGGATGCGGGGCAGATTCAGCAGATCGTACTGAATCTGGCGGTGAACGCGCGAGACGCCATGCCGCAGGGGGGAAGCCTCAAGGTCGAGACCTATGAGGTGGATTCCTTCCCGGAATATGCCGGCGTCGCATTCGGCTCGGATCCGGTTCGCTACGTCTGCCTCTCCGTCAGCGACGACGGCTGCGGGATGGATCCCGAGACCCGCGCACGGATCTTCGAGCCCTTCTTTACCACCAAGGAGGCGGGCAGAGGTACGGGGCTGGGGCTCTCCACCGTGTACGGGATCGTGAAGCAGAGCGATGGGGAGATCCGCGTGCGGAGCTCCCTCGGCCATGGGACGACGGTGGAGATCTACCTCCCCCGGGTCGAGGGGCCGGAAGAGCTGGCTGAGACCAGCTCCGCCGGAAGGGACGCCCAACAGCAAGGGTTCGAGACGATTCTGGTGGTGGAGGACGAGGAGCTGGTGCGGCGGATGATCCGCAGGGTGCTGGAGCGCTACGGCTACCGGATCCTCGAGGCCCGGGAAGGCGCCGAGGCCCTGGCGATTGCCCGGCGGCACGAGGGAGACCTCGATCTGGTCCTGACGGACGTGGTGATGCCCCGGATGGGCGGCATCGAGCTCGCCGTCCGGCTGCGGGAGGAGCGGCCGGAGATTCGAGTGGTCCTGATGTCCGGCTACGCGCATCGCGCCGGGTGGACGGCAGCCGATCTGCCGGCGGGAGCTGTGTTCCTCGAGAAGCCCTTCGGGCCGGGCGAGGTGACGAGGAGGGTGCGCGAGGCGCTCGAGGCGTGAAGGAGAGCGATGAACCCCGTTCGCCTCAACCGGCCCGGAGGGCCTCCATCACGGCGGTCAAGTTCGAGCGAAAACCCTCCACCCCCTGCTCCTCGAGTGCGCGGATGGAGTGGTGCAGCAGCGGCGCGTCGATCCCGGCTGCGGCGCAGGAGGACGCCACGAGCTGCATGTCCTTGAGACCGGTTTGCACGAGTCCGTCGAGCTGCGAGGGGTCCCGGAGCGCGAATTCCAGAAACATCTGCGCCTGTCCCCAGTTCTCTGTGAGCCAGGTGTTGCCGCTGCTCGCCTTGATCACGTCCACCATGGTCGAGAGCTCCATCCCCTGGGCCAGCCCGATGCGCAGCGCCTCCAGCACCAGGGGAGCCGCACTGATGGCGATCATGTTGTTGACGAGCTTGAGAGTCAGGCCGGCTCCCAGAGGGCCGACGTGCCTGATCGTGCTTCCCATCGCCTCGAAGGCGGGCCGCGCCTCATCGAAGAGCGCAGGGTCGCCTCCCACCATGATCGCGAGTCCACCCAGCTGCGCCACGATGGGGCCGCCGCTCACCGGGGCGTCCAGCAGGCCGATTCCCGCGGCGCCCGCCGTCTCGCCGAGCTCGCGGACCGTCGAGGGCAGGATCGTGCTCATGCTGATGATGGGGAGGGGACGCTCCCGGAGAAGCGGAATCAGCGCCTCGATGACCTCGCGCGCCTGGGCGTCGGTATTCACCATGACGATGACGCCATCGCATCCCAGCAGGTCTTCCAGGCCCGCGGCTGCGCTGGCGCCCCGGGTCACGAGTTGGTCGACCGCCTCTCTGCGCAGGTCCTGGGCCGTCACCCGGAAGCCCTTCTCTAGCAGGTTGGCGGCCATGGGTGCGCCCATCACGCCCAATCCGATGAAACCGAGGCTTTGCATACGCCCTCCTGGCGGGGTCCCCGCAGGCCCCGATGCAGCGACCGCTATGTCGTCGCGTTCGAAGCTGGGGAGACCCGGCGCGCTCCCGATCAGGCCGAGCGCAGCCCTCCCGGCTACCGAGAGGCGGCGAGCCGAGCGTCGACCTCAGCCTCCGCCACCAGCCAGCACTTCCAGGGGTCGCAGTTGAACCCGTCCTTCTCGGCGCGGAAGTACGCGGCTTCCTGGATCATCCGGTAGCGCTCCTCCGCCGAGATCTGCGGCTTCGAGGCGGCCTTCTTGGAGGCGCGCCTCGGCGCGCCCTTCTTCCGACCAGCCGCCTTCTTCGGGGTGGCTGCGGATGCGGTATCTTCCGGAGCAAGGGTATTCTGCGAAGCGACCCGGGACGGCGCCTTGTTTCGATTTCCGGCCTTCTTGTGGTTGCCTCGCGCCGTGGTTCCCTGTTGATTCTCGGCCATGAGACGACACCCCCTGGAGCGAACTGCTGTCGCTGGTCTCACGTTGACGGAATTGTGGCTCTGCCTCTCGCCACCCGGCTCTACAAACCGGATATCAGAGAGTAACGGGCCAGGCGGCAACTTTCATGGTCGTTTCGCAGGAGAACATCGTTCTCTTGCCAATTCCGACGCGGCCTTCGCCGGTCTCGGACCAGAGAGGATTTCCCCGCACTTCCATTTTGCTATGGGCTCGCCGGCCGCCCCCGGGGAGGACTGTCCGGTGTCAATGCATGGACCGCACCGAAGCCGGGCCGTTCCCGGGGGCCGTGAAGTGGGATCCAGCTGGAAAGGGCCGCAAAGGAAGGTCGAGCGATGACGAGAATGGTCGAGATCGAAGAGCACCGGACTCTCGAGGACTACGAGGAGGTGGCGCACCTGGCCCCCTCCGTCCGCGACCTCCGTGAGGAGGCGGGCCGCGTGGTCCCCCGGCTGGAGGGGCGCACGGTCTGGATGGTGAACTCCACGTCTCGGGGTGGCGGCGTGGCCGAGATGCTGCCCACGATGGTCGCCCTGCTTCGCGACCTGGGTATCAGTACCCAATGGGTGACGATCGAGTCGGAAGACCCGGATTTCTTTGCCCTCACCAAGCGGATCCACAACATGATTCACGGTGAAGGCGGTCCGGCGCTGCCGGCGAACGCGCGAGAGATCTACGAGGCGGTGAACCGCAGCAACGCGGAGCCGCTGAAGCGGCTGATGAAGCCCGGCGACATTCTGGTCGTGCACGATCCGCAGCCGATGTCGCTCGCCGCTACGCTCAGGGGGGATCACGAGATCAAGGCGATCTGGCGCTGCCACATCGGACTCGATGAGGAGAATGCGGCGACCAGGGCTGCCTGGGCGTTTCTGGCCCCGTACGCGGATGCGTACGACCACGCCGTCTTCTCGGCACCGGAGTACATTCCTCACTTCCTCGCCGGTCAGGCCACCGTGATCTATCCGGCGATCAACCCGCTGTCGGAGAAGAATCAGGATCTCCACCTGCACAAGCTGGTCGGGATCCTCTCCAATTCCGCGCTGATCGCCAACCCCGGCCCGCTGGTGCGGCCCCCGCTACCGGACATGGTCAAGCGACTGCAGGGAAACGGGTCCTACCTTCCCGCGAACATGTGGGAAGACATCGGTCTGCTGACCCGACCGATCGTGACCCAGGTGTCCCGCTGGGACCGTCTCAAGGGGTTCAAGCCGCTGATGGATGCCTTCGTCCGGATGAAGCTCGCGATCTTCCAGAGAAATGAGAACCAGAGCTGGGAGGACCGCCGCCGGATGGATCTGGTCCGGCTGGTCCTGGCCGGCCCCGATCCGGCGTCGATCCAGGACGACCCGGAGGGCAAGGAGGTGCTGGAAGAGCTTCACGCAGCGTACCTCGCGCTCGATCCGGCACTCCAGGACGACGTGGCCGTGGTCACCCTTCCCATGAGCTCCGCCAGGCACAACGCGCTGATCGTCAATGCACTGCAGCGGGCCTCCTCGCTCGTGGTGCAGAACTCGCTCCGCGAAGGCTTTGGTCTGACGGTGACCGAAGCCATGTGGAAACGGGTCCCAATCCTCAGCAACTCGCGGGCCTGCGGACCTCGGCAGCAGGTGCGCGACGGTCTGGACGGCAAGCTCATCACCGACCCCGAGGATCCGGACGAGCTGGCGGAGGCGATACGGCTGATGCTCGGGGACACGCCCGGCCGGGACGCGTGGGGCCGCAACGCTCAGCGCCGGACTCACCAACGGTTTCTGGTGTTCAGCCAGCTCAGGGACTGGATCTGGCTGCTCTCGACCCTGGTGTGAGCGGGCAATCTCCGCCGGGGTGCGGAGGAGGTCGCGCTGGTCGGGTATCTTTCCGCCAGACCACCAGAGAGTTGGAGGCCGGAGAGCGATGGTGTCGAACCTCACCATCGGGTCGGTCATGACCCGGCTCCCGTTCGTCGTGTCGATCGACGACGGAATCGACGTCGTCGAGTCGATCATGAAGGAACACTGCGTCCATCACGTACCGGTCGTCGACGGGGACACCTTGGTCGGTATCGTCTCGCAGCGCGATGTCGCCCTCTTGCTGAACCCGGCGCTCTCCTTCGGAGACCGGAGACGGGTGCGAACCAGGGCCGTGTGCACCCGTAATCCCTATGTCGTGGGGGAAGACGAGCCGCTGGATCGGGTCGCCCTGGAGATGGCGGAGCGTCACCTGGGCTCGGCCATCGTGGCCCGGGATGGGCAGGTGATCGGGATCTTCACGGTGACGGACGCGTGCCGGGTGCTGAGCCGACTCCTGCAGGGTGAACTGTAGGAGCCCGACCCAGGAGGGGACAACTCGTCCCGACGGGAGCCCGGGAGGTGCACCGGCGGATTTGAGCTGGCAGCGGATCACGAGTACAATCTCCTCTACCGGACCGAATCCGCTGCTGTTCCCGCCCCCCCACCCTCCGACTCAGCTCGACGGCGGCAGATCCTCCCTCTCTCGGCCGGGCACCTGAAACAGCGCTCGGAGCAAAGGAAAGCCGGGTCCTTCGAGTGCGCGGGGGAAGGCTCTTGCCCGCAATACACCCAGCCACAGACGCGAAACCGGCTCTGCTGATCGTCGACGACAACGAGCCCATTCGCAAAGTCCTCGTCCACGCGCTCCGGGAGGTGCGAAAGCTCGAGATCGAGGCGGTGGGGAGCGCTCGGGAGGCGCGTGAGCGCCTTTCAGAGCGCTCATTTGCCGTCGTCATCACCGATATCAGCATGCCGGAGGAGGACGGCATCAGTCTGATGCAATGGGCGAAGGAGCGCTTCCCCGGGCCGATCTGGATCGTTCTCACCGGTCACGGGACCCTGGATTCCGCGGTGAGTGCGCTCCAGCTGGGAGCGTTCGATTTCATCACGAAGCCCCTGAGCATGGCGACCCTCCGAAACTCGGTGCGCAACGCCCTCGACCAGCATCGTCTGCGGGCGGAGCGCGACCGGCTTCAAGCGCAGCTCGAGGAAAGCAACGAGCGGCTGCGCGAACACGTCACCCAACTCGAGGGAGCGTGCCGTCTGTTGGGGGAACAGGCCGAGACGATTCAGGCAGATCTGCGCCGGGCGGCACTGATACAGCGGGCACTCCTGCCGCAAACGGCTCCCGAGATTCCTGGCCTCAGCATCCACGCGCTGTATCGGACCTGTGAGACGGTCGGCGGAGATCTCTACGACGTGGTTCGCCTGGATTCCCGCCGCGTGGTGCTGATGATCGCCGACGCCGCTGGCCACGGCCTCAG